>Ga0209692_10004001_pt1 | contig 13731 bp, 11 predicted proteins | sample tdDd472_FD_187129 | JGI IMG/M metagenome (GOLD analysis project Ga0209692, IMG submission 187129) | Marine sediment microbial communities from the Atlantic coast under amendment with organic carbon and nitrate - tdDd47.2 (SPAdes)... | ecosystem: Environmental > Aquatic > Marine > Coastal >...
CGAGGTCTTTTGAAGTTATTTATGAGTATACATTACAAGCTGTAAAACGCTTGTTTGAAATGGGTGCCCATCTGATTATTTTGGCTTGCAATACAGCTTCTGCCAAAGCGCTTCGTAGTATACAGCAAAAGGATTTGCCCAAAATTGATTCTGAGCGAAGAGTATTAGGTGTTATTCGTCCAAGTATTGAAGTTCTTGATACGATCAGTCACAGCAAACATGTTGGGATATTAGGTACGATAGGAACAGTACAATCTGAATCTTATCCAATTGAAATTACCAAACTATATCCTGAGATAAAGGTAACACAAGAGGCTTGTCCCATGTGGGTACCGTTAGTTGAGAACAACGAGTTTGCCGGTAAAGGAGCTGACTATTTTGTCGAGAAGAACGTCAATAATTTATTGAATATAGATAAAGAAATTGACACCATAGTTCTTGGATGTACGCATTACCCTTTGTTAACCAATAAGATTAAATCTTTATTACCACCACATATTTCTTTGATTGAACAAGGAGATATTGTTGGTGAAAGCTTAAAAGATTATTTAAGACGACACCCTGAACTAGACGTGAAGTGCTCGAAAAATGGGAAGCTGAAGTTTTATACGACCGAACAAGTTTCTAAATTTAAACAGACAGCAGGAATTTTCTTTAATGGAGAATTAAATGTTAAACATTTGGCTTTGTAACTGCACCTCTAGCCATTGGTTAATAGCTAGAGGTCAATTCTTATTTTTCTTCTTCTTTAAACCAACCTGCATACGTTAAGTAGTTGTCGGCAATCTTATTAATCATTTCTTTTGTCTGGTTTGGTTCTATGTCTTTCACCTTTTTTGCGGGGATGCCAGCATATATGCTATTGGGTTCAACAATTGTACCTGTTAGTACTAAAGAATTAGCCGCAACGATTGAATTTGTTCCGATTACAGCATGATCAAGAACTGTTGCACCAATGCCGATTAATACATTGTCTTCAATTTTTGCCCCATGTATGGTTACATTATGACCGATGGAAACATTATTGCCAATCTCAACAACAGATTTTTGATATAAAGTGTGAAGTACAGATCCGTCTTGAATATTTACTTTATTGCCAATTCGAATGGAATTAACATCGCCACGTAATACAGCATTGAACCAAATACTGCAATCATCACCCATTTCCACATCGCCTATTATTGTTGAATTTTCTGCTAGATAAGCATTTTTACCAAATTTAGGAGTGAAGCCTCTTACTGTTTTTATCAGAGCCATATTTATTGTTTTTAATATTTCTTCTACAATCTCGATTGCAAAAATACAATCATCTTTTTATGATTTACTGATTTATGTATGTGAAAGTAACAGATTATTAATAATTGTTGACTTGATGTTTTAGTTATTCAAAATGTGTTGTATAACACAAGGTGTTGTTGGGTTAAACATGACAAATATCAATAAGTCGTCTTTTGCATATCTCTACCTTTACCTTGTATTAAGAAGGGAATTAATGTTGCAATAAAGTATTGACTAACATTGATTTCCTTCATTTTGTTTGCTTAACTTTGTTTTAATATATAGATACAAATCAGAACCTTGTCAATCATGGGTAAAAGGTCAAAAGTTATTGAAAGAGAGGAAGTAGTTGTTAGGTTTTCAGGCGATTCCGGCGATGGAATGCAGCTTACGGGAACCTTATTCTCTTACACCTCTGCAATTTTTGGAAATGATATCTCAACATTTCCTGATTATCCATCTGAAATACGTGCTCCACAAGGAACGATTAGTGGTGTGTCGGGGTTTCAGGTGCATTTCGGACATACAGAAGTATATACTCCTGGCGATTATTGTGATGTATTAGTTGCAATGAATCCTGCAGCATTAAAGGCTAATGCTAAATGGATGAAGCCTGGTGGAACCATCATTTTGGATGTTGATAGTTGTGATGAGAAAAACTTGCGTAAGGCTGGTTACGAAACTAATGATCCAATTACCGAAGGGAAATTGGGTGATTACCATATTGTAAAAGCTCCTATAACAACGCTGACTAAGGAAAGCCTTAAAGACATGGGGCTGGATAATAAAAGTATCCTCCGAAGTAAGAATATGTATGCATTAGGACTTGTATATTGGTTATTCGATCGTCCTGTTGACCATACGCAAGAATATATCAAAAAGAAATTTGTTAAGAATCCATTAATTGTTGAAGCTAATCTTAAAGTGTTAGATGATGGGTACAATTATGGGAGCATTATTCAAGCTGTAACACCATCTTACCATATTCATCCTGCTGAGATTAAAAAAGGGAAGTATCGTAATTTAAGTGGCAATGTTGCTGTAGCATGGGGTTTTTTAGCCGCTGCTGAGAAAAGTAATTTAGAACTTTTTCTAGGATCATACCCTATTACTCCTGCAACCGAGATTCTTCAGGAATTAAGTGCGCGTAAGGATTTAGGCGTTAAAGTATTTCAGGCTGAAGATGAAATCGCTGGTATCTGTACTGCTATTGGTGCTAGTTTTGCTGGCGATTTAGCCATTACTACTACATCAGGACCAGGTTTAGCCCTTAAAGGAGAGGCTATCGGTTTAGCTATTATCGCCGAGTTACCTCTTGTAATTGTTAATGTACAGCGTGGCGGTCCATCTACTGGTCTTCCAACAAAAACAGAACAATCGGATTTAATGCAAGCCTTATATGGTAGAAACGGTGAGAGCCCGGCCGTTGTAATTGCTGCTAGTTCTCCAACAAACTGTTTCGATTATGCATTTTATTCGGCTAAGATTGCTGTTGAGCATATGACACCTGTGATCCTTCTAACAGATGGTTTCTTGGCTAATGGTACACAACCATGGCGATTACCTAACCTAGAAGATTGGCCTGCGATTGAAGTACCTTATGCTGATCGTAACGATGCTGACTGGCATCCTTATAAGCGTGATCTTAAAAAAATGTCGCGTTATTGGGCTACTCCTGGAACGGAAGGTATGGAGCACCGTATTGGTGGATTAGAGAAAGATGAACTTACTGGAGCTGTTTCGCATGATGCTGTAAACCACGAACGTATGGTTGAGATTCGTGAGCAAAAGGTGCAAAATATAGCTAATAGTATTCCCGAGCTAGAAATTGTGGGCGAAGAGGATGCTGACCTGCTAGTTGTTGGTTGGGGTGGTACATTTGGTCATTTGTTTACAGCTGTTGATGAGTTAGGAACCGAAGGGCATAAAGTTGCTTTAGCGCATTTTAATTATATCAAACCGATGCCACGAAACACTTTTGATATTCTTAAGCGTTATAAAAAGATTGTGGTTTGCGAATTAAACCTGGGACAATTTGCTGATTACCTAGTAATGAACTTTCCTGATTTAAAGTATCAACGCTTTAATAAGTTGCAGGGGCAACCATTTACGGTTATTGAATTGAAAGAACATTTTAAAACATTGCTGGAGGAATAGAACGATGGCTGAACAATGTCAAGTAAAATTTACTGATTATAAAAGTGATCAAAGTGTAAAATGGTGTCCTGGTTGTGGTGACCATGCCATCTTAAATTCTGTACAGAAAGCAATGGCCTCTCTTGGGTACAAGAAAGAGGAAGTTGCTGTAATATCCGGAATTGGATGTTCATCACGTTTTCCGTATTATATGGAAACTTATGGATTTCATACGATTCATGGACGTGGATCAGCAGTTGCCTCAGGTGTAAAAGTTGCTAATCCAGAATTGAAAGTTTGGCAGATTACGGGTGATGGCGATGCTCTTGCAATTGGAGGTAATCACTTTATTCATACTATTCGTCGAAATATCGACTTGAATGTGATTCTTTTTAATAACCAAATTTATGGTTTAACGAAAGGACAATATTCACCAACCTCAAAGCGAGGCTTTATTTCTAAAACATCTCCTTATGGAACTGTGGAATCACCATTCCGTCCAGGAGAGTTATGTATTGGAGCTCGTGGCCAATTTTTTGCGCGTTGTATTGATACGGATATAAAACACTCTGTTGTTATGATGGAGGAAGCAGCCAGGCATGAGGGCACATCTATCGTTGAGGTATTGCAAAATTGTGTAATCTATAATGATAAAACACATAATGCCATTACTGATAAAGCACATTCAGCTGACCGTACTATTAAATTAGAACATGGAAAGCCAATGCTTTTTGGTAAAGAGAAGAACAAAGGGCTAATGCTTGATGGTTTGAGCCTTAATGTGGTGACTCTTGGTGAGAATGGAATAACAGAAAATGATATCCTTGTGCATGATGCAGAATGTGAAGATATTACTTTGCATTTAAAATTGGCTGATATGGAATATCCTGAATTCCCGGTTGCACTTGGTGTTATTCGTTCAGTAAAAGCACCTGTATACGATCAATGTGTAATTGAGCAATTAGAAGCAGTACAGGAGAAATCAAATATTAAATCCTTCAACGACTTGATTCATTCAGGTGATGTGTGGGATGTCGAATAATTTTTTTATTGAGTTAGCGCAAAAGCCGTTCAGGATTCGTTCTGAACGGCTTTTTTAATGCCTTTATTTACTTAGTAGAGAATCCGCAAAATGTTCAAGCATTTGCTGTACTTCGTCAAAACTATCATCTTTAACTTTTACATCGGTAAGACGAGGTAAGTGAAGCGCAAAATAACTGTGGCTATTGGCCATTTCAAATAGATTACTTGCGAGTGCTCTTGGGTACTTAAAGTCTGGCCTTACTTCGCTGATTACATTTGCTACTTTCTCACATAATTGTTTATAATTCGAGAAAAAGCCTTCTGTATTTTCTTTATCAACCTCCTTCGTATAATAGGCTTTTGTGCCTTCTGCAATTATTAAACGGTGTAGTACACTTTCATTGACATAATCAATGGCAGGGTTCTCTTTGTATGCATACACCAAAGTGCTAATGATGATTTTCAATCGTTCTTGTGGCGATTGAATATTCATCGTATTGATATCAATTAAATAGCTTACCCACTCCCAATACCAAGATACCAAATAGAGTAGTAATAGGTGTTTGTTCACGAAATAACGATAAACTGAGGCCTCTGTTGACTCCATTTTTATGGCAAGTTTCTTAAACGTGAATGCCTCAAAACCAATTTCATCAATTAGTAAAATGCTATGCTTTATAATATTCTGGCCTAACGATGTTTCCTGTGGATCGCGAAGGTAGAGTTTGTTGTTAAGGCTTATTTTTATTCCAATAGACATAACTGTGTAGCTTAATTGTAACAAATGTAAAACTTTTTTTGAACAACTTATTGCTTTTCTGTGTTTAGTAAAACAAATTGAAAAGATAGTATTGCTATTACGAGAAAAAGCAATAGTTTTGCAAAGAGAATTTTGTTGCTATTTTTTTATTGCGATTTGACACTGTTTGTAGAACAGTTGAATTAGAAATATTTAAAAGAAGAATTGAATGGGTGTCACACAAAAAAAAGGAATGTTTAGCAACCTGAAGCATGATGTACCGGCTTCAGTAGTTGTTTTTCTGGTAGCAGTTCCGCTTTGTTTAGGAATTGCTTTAGCATCAGGAGCTCCATTGTTTTCCGGAGTTATCGCGGGTATTATTGGTGGTATTGTAGTTGGAGCAATGAGCGGCTCTCAACTTGGAGTAAGTGGTCCTGCTGCAGGGCTGGCAGTTATTGTATTATCTGCTATTGCCGAATTAGGTTCATTTGAAGTGTTTTTACTAGCTGTTGTTATTAGTGGAGTTTTTCAATTAATACTAGGTTATGCCAAAGCGGGTATAATTGGTTATTATTTTCCCTCATCGGTAATTAAAGGTATGCTTTCTGGTATTGGTATTATTATAATATTAAAGCAGATACCACATGGTTTGGGTTATGATAAGGATTATGAAGGGAGTTTCGCTTTCGCTCAACCAGATGGCCATAATACCTTGTCTGAACTCTATTATATGTTTGAGGCAATAACACCTGGTGCAGCGCTAATTACAGCTCTGTCGATGGTTGTTTTAATTATCTGGGAGCAACCATTCATGAAGAGAATTAAGGTCTTCAATATTCTTCAAGGTCCTTTAGTTGTTGTTGCAAGTGGTATTTTGCTCAATTTAATATTTAAAAATATACCAAGTTTATCGCTTCAAGCAGATCAGTTGGTAGCTATACCGGTACCTGAAAGTTTTGAAGGTTTCTTTGCTCAGTTTACAAGGCCTGATTTCAGTCAAATCTTTAATCCATCTCTTTGGATGATTGGCGCAACAATTGCAATTGTTGCAAGTTTAGAGACGCTTTTGTGTCTGGAAGCAACGGATAAGCTTGATCCTCAAAAGCGTGTTACCCCAACCAATCGGGAGCTAAAAGCGCAAGGCATTGGTAATATTATATCTGGGCTAATTGGAGGACTACCTATTACACAAGTTATCGTACGAAGCTCTACTAACATTCAATCCGGCGGTAAAACAAAGATGTCAGCTATTCTGCATGGTGTCATCATGTTATTATGTGCTTTGGCTATTCCAAAGGTTTTAAATTTAATTCCCTTGGCAAGTCTGGCAGCCATTCTGTTTGTAGTAGGTTTTAAGTTGGCCAAACCAGTTGTATTTAAACAAATGTACAAACTCGGTATTGAGCATTTTGCGCCTTTTATGGTAACGATTTTGGGTATCGTATTTACCGATTTGCTAATCGGAATAGTTTTAGGTTTAGTGGTGGCTGTTATGTACATCCTTTATAATAATTTCAAAAAGCCATTTCTATTCGAGTCGGATAAGCATTTGAAGGATGGTGTTTTACGTATTGAGCTTGCCGAGGATGTTACCTTCATTAATAAGGCAAGTATTCTAAATACCTTAAGTCAGGTTCCTAACGATTCAAAGATCATAATTGATGCTTCTAAATCCATTAATATTTGTCAGGATGTGATTGAAATTATCCAGGAATTTAAGACGAGTGCTGAGTATCGCAATATAGATGTTGAGATAAAGATGCGTGAAAAGCGTGGCGTGCGAAATCAACGTAAGGCAGTTGAGTTTGCTTTAAATGAAGTTTAATTAAGTAATGAGTTTTGAGTATTAATTTAATTGATATGAAGATGAAGACATTGACACAAACCGCAGAATCGCAAAAGAATATATCGCCTGCACAGGCTCTTGAGTTACTTAAAGAAGGAAATAAGCGTTTTGTCAGTAAAAATCGGATGAAAAGAGATCTGCATCAGCAAATAAAAGAAACAGCAGATGGCCAATTTCCTTTTGCAGCTGTTGTGAGTTGTATCGACTCACGTATTCCAACTGAAGTTGTTTTCGATAAGGGTATTGGCGATATTTTTAATGCTCGTGTGGCAGGAAATATTGTAAACGAAGACATATTAGGAAGCCTTGAGTTTGCCTGTAAAATAGCCGGAGCAAAAGCTATTGTAGTAATGGGCCACACGGCTTGTGGTGCAGTTAAAGGGGCATGTGATAATGCAGAATTGGGTAACCTTACCCAGATGTTAGATAAAATCAAGCCAGCCGTTGAGTTGACCTTAACTTCAGAAGGAGAAGAAAGAAACTCAAGTAATAATGAATTTGTAGATAAGGTGGCCAATAAAAATGTAGAGCTTACCATAGAGAATATTAAGTCGCAAAGTACAGTGTTAAATCAAATGATTGATAATAATCAATTGGCAATTGTAGGTGCTATGTACGATGTGAAAACAGGAGAAATTACCTTTAGTTAGTTATGTTCCCGGGTTAAATGCTGTCTGTTCCTGAGTTATAATATAGCATTTAACCCTTTATTTTACCTGAGTGATGGTAATTCGGTTTCAGACGTGATTCCGAGTTGCCATTTTTTAATTATAAAAGGTAACAAATAGATGATTAAAAGCAGGGATTGGTGATAGACTGTATTTATTTAGGTGGAAAATGAGTTAAATTAATGAATTATTTCAGTTGACCATTAAAAAACACAAGCTCATGTTTGTATTTCTAAAATATTATTTCAAATATTTGTGACGAACATTTGCGAAGAGCAAAAACGATAGAAAATGAATTTGATTTTGAAAAATAACGGTTGGTGGCATCATTCTTATCTTTTAACAGAGAGTTAAGGGCTACAGTCGTATATTATAAAATATAAAGAAGGCTTACCGAAACTCGGTAAGCCTTTTTTTATTACGTAAATTTAACCATACCATGGACACAATAAACATTAAAACCAAAGCAACACCAATACCAGCCAATGTGGCTGATGTTACTACCCCGGTTAGCTTATACCTGAAACTACGCGATGCTTATCCAAATACCATTCTGCTTGAGAGTAGCGATTATCATGGCAGTAGTAATTCATTATCTTTTATATGCTTTAATCCGCTGTATGAGTTTATTGCTGATAATGGACAGGTAAGGCAAGGAGAAGCCCATAAAGAGCTGCAGCCCATCGAAATTACAAAGGAGCAAAATGTACCTGAATTGCTTGATGCTTTTATAAAACGCTTTAAAGTTGAGAATGGAGCATGCCCCATTAAAGTCAATGGCCTATTCGGCTATTCAACATTTGATGCGGTTCAGTATTTCGATACCTTAGAATTTACAGCCGAAAAGAAAGAGGAGCATTCCATACCTGAACTTCGCTATACTTTTTACAAGTACATTGTTGCTTTTAATCACTTTAATAATCAGCTTTATTTAATTGAGAATTTGCTAGCTGGAGAGGAATCAGAAAGTACAGCAATGATTGATCAGTTTTACAATCGTACCATTCCTACTTTTCAGTTTTCACCATCTAATAATGAGACTTCTAATTTGACAGATGAGGAATACATGGATATGGTAAGCAAGGGTAAAGAGCATTGCTTTAGAGGTGATGTATTTCAAATAGTGCTTTCACGACAGTTTCGTCAGCAGTTTGCAGGCGATGAATTTAATGTTTATCGTGCTTTACGCAATATCAACCCTTCTCCATATTTATTTTATTTTGATTATGGAAGTTACAAGATTTTTGGATCATCCCCTGAAGCTCAATTGATTATTGAGAACAATGAAGCAACAATTAATCCTATTGCAGGTACGTTTAAACGTACAGGTGATGATGTTAAAGATCAGGAATTGGCCATTCAGTTAAGTAAAGATGAGAAAGAGAATGCAGAACATGTTATGCTGGTCGACCTGGCACGAAACGATTTAAGTCGTAATTGTGAAAATGTGACCGTAAACACCTACAAAGAAGTACAGTATTATTCTCATGTGCTTCATTTGGTATCCGATGTGAGTGGACAACTACAAGAAGGTTCAATTGCAACACGTGTGATGGCTGATACTTTTCCGGCCGGTACGCTTTCGGGAGCACCTAAATATAAAGCCATGCAGTTGATTGATTCCATCGAAAGCCAGAACCGTGGTTATTATGGCGGTTGTATTGGTAATATTGGTTTGGATGGTAGTTTTAATCAGGCCATTATGATTCGTTCTTTCTTAAGCAAGAACAATACCTTGTTTTACCAGGCGGGTGCTGGTGTTGTTAGCGAATCAAAAGAAGTAAATGAGTTAAACGAAGTCAATAATAAATTGGGGGCTCTTAAAAAAGCTATTCAAATGGCAGAACAATTTTAATCGCTAACACAAGAACAATGAAAATATTAGTCTTAGATAATTACGATTCATTTACCTACAACCTTGTGCACTATGTAGAGGAAATTGTAGATGATAAAGTGGATGTTTTTAGAAACGATGAAATCAGTATCGCAGATATTGATAAATACGATAAAATTCTGCTGTCGCCCGGACCAGGAATACCCGATGAAGCCGGTATTTTAAAGGAGGTGATTAAAACTTATGCACCAAGTAAAAGTATTTTGGGTGTTTGTTTAGGTTGTCAAGCCATTGCAGAGGTATTTGGGGGTAGTATACGAAACCTAAATAAAGTGTACCATGGCGTTGCTACTCCTGTTACCGTGACCAACAAAGACGAATATTTGTTTAAAGGTCTGCCCGAAACATTTAAGGCTGGACGCTATCATAGCTGGGTGGTTAATGAGGAGGATTTACCAAGTGAGTTGTTGATAACCTCTAAAGAAGCAGAAGGACAGATAATGGGTTTGATGCATGCCGAATATGATTTGCGTGGCGTTCAGTTTCATCCCGAGTCGGTGCTTACTGAGCATGGAAAAGAGATGATTCGTAACTGGATAGAAAGTTAGTGATTATTGTAAGCTGTGAAACTGACAAGCTGTAAAGAGTACGAATAACAAAACGCTAAACCTATGACTATTAAAGAAACGATAAAAGAACTCCTCAATCATAAAACACTTTCTCGTGAAGAGGCTAAAGAAGTGTTAGTTAATATCGCTAAGGAAAGCTACAACAAATCTGAAGTGGTGGCTTTTTTAACGGTTTTTATGATGCGCCCCGTAACTGTTGAAGAACTGTCGGGTTTTCGCGATGCCTTATTGGAGTTGTGTCTTCGTATTGATTTATCAGCGTATCGTACAATTGATATGTGTGGTACAGGAGGTGACGGGCAAAATACTTTTAATATCTCCACACTGGCCTCTATTGTAGTGGCAGGAGCAGGTGCTAAGGTCTCTAAGCATGGTAACTATGGTGTGTCCTCATCATGTGGCTCATCCAATGTTATGGAATATCTGGGTTATCAGTTTACCAATGATGAAACCAAGCTGCAAGAGCAGTTGGAGAAAGCGAATATTTGTTTTTTGCATGCCCCATTATTTCATCCGGCCATGAAAGTCGTTGGGCCTATACGGAAAGAACTTGGTTTAAAAACCTTCTTTAATATGTTGGGGCCAATGGTTAACCCATCTTTCCCTGAGTATCAGCTGGTGGGCGTTTTTAGTTTAGAGCTAGCCCGTGTATATCAATACATTTACCAACAAACGAATAAAAAATATACCATCGTGCATGCTTTAGATGGTTATGATGAAGTGTCGTTAACCGGAGACTTCAAGGCGATAAGTAATACAGGAGAACAAGTTTTTTCGCCAACTGATTTTAAGATGAACCAGATTCAACCAGAAGAAATATTCGGCGGTGATTCGGTGCCTGAGGCGGCAGAAATTTTTAAAACCGTATTGAATGGACAAGGAACAGAGGCCCAAAATAATGTGGTAATTGCCAATGCAGCACTGGCCTTAAATTGTTATTTCCCTGAGAAGAGTTTGGAACAGAATATTGCTGATGCGCGGGCATCATTATTAGAAGGTAAAGCAGCTAAAGTATTGTCAACGCTATTAAGCTTATCGTAATTTTAAGTAGGAACGAAAATGAATATTCTTCAGAAAATAGTAGAACAAAAGAAAATTGAGGTAAAGCAAGCTAGTGAGGCGATTTCGATCGAGGCATTAATGGAGTATCCATATTTTAATGAGGCTGTACCATCACTTAAAAACTCAATTGCTAATCCTGATAGATCGGGTGTTATCACCGAATTTAAACGGCAATCGCCTTCCAAAGGAATGATTAACGGCACTGCTACGGTAGAAGAAGTGGTGACAGCTTATGAAAAGAGTGGCTCATCAGCGTTGTCGGTACTAACAGATACCCCGTTTTTTGGCGGAACAAAAGCAGATTTAACAGCAGCTCGACAGTTAACTACCATTCCAATCTTGCGTAAAGACTTTATTATTGATGCCTACCAGGTATACGAGGCTAAAGCCATTGGGGCAAGTGCCATTTTGCTTATTGCTGCAATTCTCGATCTTAATCAGGCCAAAGAGCTTGGCGCTTTAGCCAATTATTTGGGAATGGAAGTGCTAATGGAATTGCATGCGCCTGAAGAAGCTGAAAAGCTAAATCCTTTTGTTGATGTGGTTGGTATTAACAACCGTAATCTGAAAACATTTGAAGTTAACCTGGAGCAATCGATTAAGTTGGCTGCTCAGTTGCCGGCTGATAAAATAAAGATTTCAGAGAGTGGGATCCATTCGCCCGAAGATGTGTTTTATCTGCGTCAGAATGGATTCGACGGCTTTTTAATTGGTGAGAATTTTATGAAGACTGCTAATCCGGGGGCTGCCTTCAATCAGTTTGCGAAGGCTATTAAATTAGAAATTGCTAACTCCTAAGCCATGTTTTATCCTCCCGAAATAAAAGTGTGCGGTATGCGCGATAGTTCAAACATAACGGAGCTCTTGCTACTTCAACCGGATTATGTAGGTTTTATTTTTTACGAGAAATCGCCTCGTTACATTGATACTTTGCCAGATGTTTATTTTGATTCATCGATTAAGAAAGTAGGCGTATTTGTAAATGCTAGCGAACGCACTATCAATGAAAAACGCATTCAGTTTGGTTTGGATATTTTGCAGCTGCATGGCGATGAAACACCCGAATTGTGCTTTACTTTAAAGCAAACGGGTGCACAGGTAATGAAAGTATTTAGGGTGGATGAGGATTTTGATTTTCAATTGACACGCCGATATCAGGATTATTGCGATTACTTTTTGTTCGATACACAAACTAAAGTTTTTGGAGGGAGTGGAAAGAAATTTGATTGGCGTTTATTGGAGCAGTACAACAATGCGCGACCTGTATTTTTAAGTGGAGGAATTGGTCCCGATGATGCACAAGAAATCAGGAAAGTGACAAATCTAAACCTAAAGGCCATCGACATCAATAGTAAGTTTGAAAAAGAGCCTGCGGTCAAAGATATCGAGCTATTGAAGCAGTTTATAAATGATGTGAGAAATACCAAAGAATAATGAGTCAACAAAACAAATATCAAGCAGACGAGAATGGCATGTACGGTCGTTTTGGCGGAGCGTATATTCCTGAAATGCTTTATCCAAATATAGAAAATTTGAAAGCTGTATATCTGGATATCATTACTTCGGATGCTTTTCAGAATGAGTATAAAGCCTTGCTGAAAGATTATGTGGGGCGCCCATCTCCCTTGTATTTGGCCAAACGTTTATCTGAAAAATACCAAACAAATGTGTACCTCAAGCGTGAGGATTTGAATCATACGGGTGCTCATAAAATTAACAATACGGTTGGGCAGATTTTAATTGCCAAGCACATGGGCAAAGATCGAATTATTGCTGAAACAGGTGCCGGGCAGCATGGTGTGGCAACAGCAACAGCTTGTGCCCTCATGGGGCTGCAGTGCATCGTATATATGGGCGAAGTAGATATTAAGCGTCAGGCGCCAAATGTGGCGCGCATGCGTATGTTGGGTGCCAAAGTGGTGGCTGCCAAATCAGGTAGTCGTACTTTAAAGGATGCTACCAACGAGGCTTTGCGCGATTGGATTTGCAATCCCGAAGATACTTTTTATCTGATTGGCTCAGTCGTAGGACCTCATCCGTATCCTGATATGGTGGCGCGATTGCAAGCGATAATTAGCGAGGAGATTAAAGTGCAAATAAAGGAGAAGACCAATAAGGATTATCCCGATTACGTGATTGCTTGTGTTGGTGGTGGAAGTAATGCGGCTGGTTCGTTTTATCATTTTCTGGATGACGAACGTGTTAAATTGGTGGCTGTAGAAGCTTCTGGTATGGGGGTGGAGTCTGGCGAAACGGCAGCTACCATTGCCTTAGGCGATTTAGGCATTATACATGGGAGTAAAACCTTTTTAATGCAGAGCGATGATGGGCAGATAACAGAACCTTATTCCATTTCCGCGGGTTTGGATTATCCGGGTATTGGGCCGCAACATGCGCATTTGTTCGATACGGGTAGGGCGCAGTTTCTGTCAGCTACCGATCAGGAAGCACTGGATGCCGCCTTGCAGCTTACACAAACCGAAGGTATTATACCGGCTTTAGAATCATCGCATGCG
>Ga0209692_10004004_pt1 | contig 13713 bp, 11 predicted proteins | sample tdDd472_FD_187129 | JGI IMG/M metagenome (GOLD analysis project Ga0209692, IMG submission 187129) | Marine sediment microbial communities from the Atlantic coast under amendment with organic carbon and nitrate - tdDd47.2 (SPAdes)... | ecosystem: Environmental > Aquatic > Marine > Coastal >...
GCCATTGTAGGGATTGTTCAGGACATAGCTGTCGCCGCGGCGGATCACGTCATTGTTCCGCAGCACGGCGCGGATGCTTTCGCCCATCGATCCCAGATGAACCGGCATATGCGGCGCGTTCGCGATCAGATTTCCGTCCACGTCGAAAATGGCGCAGGAGAAATCCAGCCGTTCCTTGATGTTCACGGAATAGGAAGTGTTCTGCAGCCGGAAGCCCATCTGCTCGGCGATCGACATGAAGAGATTGTTGAAGACCTCCAGCATGACCGGGTCGCTATCCGTGCCGATGGCCAGTTCCCGCTTCAGCGGCACGACGCGCTCCAGCACCAGGTTGCCGGTATCCGTATAGGTCGCCCGCCAGCCCGGTTCGATGACCGTGGTCGCGACCGGTTCGCGGATGATCGCCGGGCCGTTGATCTGGTTGCCGGGATGCAGCGCTTCCCGGTCGTAGACCGGCGTGTCGCGATGTTCGCCCGCCATATAGGCATCGACCGTCGCCAGCGGTTCCGGCAATTCCCCGGCCCCGCCCCCGGACGGTTCGCCGCTTTTCGCCTGAATGCCGACCGCTTCCACGGCGACCGCTTCGACGATCAGGCCCTTGCCCTGCATCAGGAAGCCGAAGCGGCTGCGATAGGCCTCCTCGAAGGATTTCTGCATTTCCTCGACGCCGCCGAAGGGGACCTCCAGCGCGTTGTCAGAACCCTGATAGCGCAGATGGACGCGGCGCAGGACGGTGATCCGGTCTTCGGAAACATCCTGCCCGGTGAGTTCGCCATACGCTTCCGCCGCCAGTTCGTCCAAGGCCTCGGAAACCTGCCCCAGGGAAGCGGGTCCGAAATCGGCCTCGATCGACCGCTCCCGCAAGGCGCGCACATCGGCGAGCCCCATGCCGTAGGCCGAAAGGACGCCCGCGAAGGGATGCAGAAGAACCGACTTCATGCCAAGCGTATCGGCGATAAGACAGGCATGCTGACCGCCAGCGCCGCCGAAACTGACAAGCGTGTATTCGGTGACGTCATAGCCGCGCTGAACGGAAATCTTCTTGATCGCGTTCGCCATGTTCTCGACGGCGATCTTCAGGAAGCCGTCCGCGACAGCGACCGGGCTGCGGTCGTCGCCGGTGGCGCGCTTGATCTCGGCCGCGAGCGCCTCGAACTTGGCAACGACGGCGTCGCGATCCAGGGGCTGGTCCTGGTTCGGACCGAAGACCGGCGGAAAGAAATCGGGCGTCAGCTTGCCCAGCATGACGTTGCAGTCGGTGACGCAAAGCGGGCCGCCCCGGCGATACGCCGCCGGACCGGGATTGGCGCCCGCGCTTTCCGGTCCGACCCGGTAGCGCGACCCGTCGAAATGGCAGATCGACCCGCCGCCGGCGGCGACGGTGTGGATCAGCATCATCGGCGCGCGCATGCGCACGCCGGCCACCTGGGTCTCGAAGGCGCGTTCGTATTCCCCGTCGTAATGCGCGACGTCGGTCGAGGTGCCCCCCATGTCGAAGGTGATGATTTTCTCGAATCCGGCCCGGCCGCTGGTCTGCACCGCGCCGACGATCCCGCCGGCGGGGCCGGACAGGATCGCGTCCTTGCCCTGGAACAGGTGGGCGTCGGTCAGGCCTCCATTCGACTGCATGAACTGCAGGCGCACATCGCCCAACTCGTCGGCGACCTGCTCCACGTAGCGCCGCAGAATGGGCGACAGATAGGCATCGACGACGGTCGTGTCCCCGCGCCCGACAAGGCGCATGAGAGGGCTCGTCTGGTGACTGGTGGAAATTTGCGTGAAGCCGATTTCCTTTGCGGTTTCCGCCAGGGCGGCTTCGTGATCGGTGTATTTGTAGCCGTGCATGCAGACAATGGCGACGGCGCGGATGCCGTCGTCAAAGGCGGCCTGCATCTCGACCCGGGCGGCGTCCCGGTCCAACGGCGTGAGGACATTGCCATGGGCGTCGACGCGTTCGTTCACTTCGGCGACCCGCTCGTAGAGCATTTCCGGCAGCACGATATGGCGGTCGAACAGGTTGGGGCGCGCCTGATAGCCGATGCGCAGCGAATCCTTGAACCCCTTGGTGATGACCAGCAGCGTCCGGTCGCCCTTCCGTTCCAGCAGCGCATTGGTCGCGACGGTGGTTCCCATCTTCACCGCGTCGATCCGCTCGGCCGGGATCGGGTCCTGCTTCGAAATACCCAGCAGGTCGCGAATCCCTTGGACGGCGGCGTCCCGGTAGGCTTCCGGATTCTCGGAAAGAAGCTTGTGGGTCAGGATCTCCCCATCGGGTTTGCGGGCGACGATATCGGTAAAAGTGCCGCCGCGGTCGACCCAGAACTGCCAACCCTCTTTCGGCAGCGCCGCCGTATCCGTGGTATCCGTCGTCATCCGAACCCCCAAAATAATAGTCGCCAGGCGGAGACATCTCCGCACCGTCTAGAAGTCTTATCCGGGATGGAAAGAGTCAAGACAGAGGTTAGAACGGCGCCTGTCGGATCAAGACGACGGTGGCGACCCCGATGGCGACGGCGACCAGGGTCGGCAAGCGCAAGGCGGCCAGAACGGTCACCGCCGCGGCGACCGCCTCCGCAATGCCTTCGCTGAACGCCATCGGCGCGATGATCGCGGTCAGGATCGCCGGCGGCATCGCTTCCAGCGCCGCCTTCGCGCGCCCGGTAATGGCGATCCGGCGGGCCAGCGCATAGCCGGTCATCCGGCTCAGCCAGGTGACGAGCGCCATGCCGGCGATCGTGAGGACGGTCGCCCCCTGCAACGAGAACAGATCACCCATGCGCCGGCGCCTCGCCCTTGTATAAAAATCCGCCCGTCAGGGTTCCCGCCAGCCCGGCGACGAAAATGTACCAGACGCCGTCGACGAAATGGTGCACCAGCAACGCGGTTCCCAAGCTGACCGCGACGACCAGGGTCTGCCTGCTGGCGCGCCAGAACCCGATGACGAGCGTGATGAAGACGGCGGGAAAAACGAAGTCGAACCCAAAAGCAGCGGGGTCGGAGACCAATCCGCCGCTGATCGCGCCGATGCAGGTCCAGAACGGCCATTGCAGATAGAACAGCACGAAGACGCCGAAGATATAGCCCGGCGTGACCCCGACGCTGCCGAAGGCCTGGGCCCGCCGCAACGCCATCGCCCATGTTTCATCGGAATGGACGGAGACCGTCAAGACCCGGCCCAAGGGGCTGAGCCCCCCAAGATGCGGGGCCAGGGCGGCCCCCATCAGCAAGTGGCGCAGATTGACCAAGAGGGTCGTCCCGACGATCGCCAGGATCGGCACCGGCGTCTGCCAGATGTCGATGGCGATGAACTGGGCGCTGCCGGCATAGACGCTGAGGCTCATCAGCGTCACTTCGGCCGGCGACAGGCCCTTCTGCACGGCAAGCGAGCCCAGCAGCAAGGCAAAGGGGGCCGCGCCCGCCATCAGCGGCGAGATGTCTATCAATCCACGGATCGCATCCGCCCAGAACCCGGTCCGGACGGCGTTTGGCTCTTGCATGTCGGTTTCGCTCATCATGCGCATCAATTAGCCAAGCGCATGCGAAGGGTCTTGGAAAAAAGTGCGGGGAACACGCTCCGCGGGGATCAGGCCGCCAGCGCCGTCCGGTAGTTGCCTGGCGTGACGCCGACGACGCCCTTGAACGCCTTGTTGAAATGGCTCTGATCGTAGAAACCGCAGGCGACGGCCGTGTCGGCCAGATCGGCGCCGCCGCGCAGCAGGCCGCGGGCCTTCTGAATCCGGACACTCGTGCGGAAGGCATGGGGCGTCACGCCCAGTTCCGATTTGAAGGCGCGGATCAGGTGAAAACGGCTGACATTCAGGTCCTGGGCCAGGTCCTGCAGACCGATATCCTCGTCCAGCCGGTCTTCCAGTGCCCGGCACACCCGGGCCACCAACCCGCGCTCCCGGCCCACCGGACGAATAAAGGGCTTGTCGTCCGCATGGCGCGCGATCAACAGGCCCAATGTCCGGACCAAGGCTGCATCCGCCTGCAATCGCGGCGCCCGCATTTCGAACAGCGTGTGCGTCTGTTCGATCATCCGGGCCAGTTCGGGATCGTCATAGAGGGGTTGGCGGAAAAACGGCAGCCCCGCCGGGCGGCCGCGGATCTCCTCCGCAATCGCCTGCATGAGGTCGGTCGAGGGATAGGCCGTGCGGTAGCGGTACCCGTCCTCTCCCGGCGCGCCGTCATGCAGGACGTCGGGGTTCAACGCGGTCACGTGCCCCGGCAGCCCGACATTCGCGGAGCCGTAGGCCCGGAACAGCTCGGCCCCGTCCAGGATGACACCGACGACATAGGTATCGTGGACATGCGGCGCATAGGCATGGCGGGTGAACCGCGCATGCAGGCATTCCAGCCCGTCATGCTGCGCCTCGCGCCAGATCTTGGCGCGGTCCTTGTCCGGATCGAAACCCTCCATGGAGTTCAGCCGGATCGCCTGTTCCTGGGTGATCGACATAGCCGGTGATTATAATCGTATCCTGGGACGAGTGCTTGTAAAAATGTGCACATGGCTGCGTTGCATGCCTGTCCCGCCAACGGCGGACTTGAAAACATCCCCGGAACCGAGAAGGCTATGCCCCAATACGGGAAGGGAATTTTCTTCGATGACCCAAGAAGCATTGAACCACGATGCCGAACCGGCCTTGGCCAAGTCGTTCAACCTTTATGAGCTGGACCCCGGATTCCTGACGAATCCCTATCCCACCTACCACGCCTTGCGGACCCATGATCCGATCCACCGGCTGCCCGACGACAGTTTCTTCCTGACGCGATACGAAGACTGCATGGCGGTCTACCGCGACCCGGAGACCTTCATTTCCGACAAAAAGGTGGAATTCGGGAAGAAATTCGGCGACAGCCCGCTTTTCAAACATCACACCACCAGCCTGGTGTTCAACGACCCGCCACGGCATACGCGGGTCCGGAAGCTGCTGGCGCCCGCCTTCACGCCGCGCGCCGTCGCGCGTCTGGAACCGGTCTTCGCCGATATGGTGGAAGACCTGCTGGACAAGGGCGCCGCGCGCGGCGGTTTCGACCTGATCGCCGATTTCGCCTCCGCCCTGCCGGTCTGGATCATCGGCGACCTGCTGAACGTGCCGCGGGCGGAACGCGGGCCGCTGCGGGGCTGGTCGCTGGCGATCCTTGGCGCGCTGGAGCCGGTGATCTCCGACGCGCAGGCCAAGGCGGGGAACGATGCGGTTGCCGAATTCTCGGACTATCTGGAGGGTCTGATCGCCGAAAGACGGAAAAACCCCGGCGACGAGAACGATGTGCTGACGACCCTGATCATGGGCGAGGTCAGCGACGATACCGGCGCGGTGGACCGGCTGACCGGGCCGGAACTGGTCCAGAACTGTATCTTCCTGCTGAATGCCGGTCACGAGACGACGACGAACCTGATCGGCAACGGCACCGCGGCGCTGCTGGACAACCCGGACCAGAAAGCGCTTTTCATCGCCGACCCGGATACGACCCGGCCGGCGGTGGAGGAATTCCTGCGGTATGAAAGCTCCAACCAGTTGGGCAACCGCAAGACCTCCGTCGCCGTGACGCTGGGCGGCGTGGAGATGCCGGCCGGCACCTATATCCATACCTGCATCGGGGCGGCCAACCGCGACCCGGCGGTCTTCCCCGATCCGGACCGCCTGGACATCCTGCGGTCGCCGAACCGGCATTTGGCCTTTGGCGGCGGGATACACATCTGCGCCGGGAATTCCCTGGCGCGGATGGAAGGGGCGATCGCCATCCGGCGCCTGTTCGAGCGCTTTCCCGGTCTGCGCCCGGCCGGCAAGCCCGTGCGCGGCGGACGCGCCCGGTTCCGGGGCTACCTGAGCTATCCGGTCGAATTCGCCTGACGGCCGGCGCCCGCCTATAGCCGGCCTTCCACGGCATCCACGAACAGCCCCCGCAGGTCCGCCGCCGATACCGGCCGCGGATTGCCGCGCGCGCAGGAATCCTTGGACGCGGTTTCCCCGACGGCGTCGGCCTGATCGGTATCGACGCCGATATCCGCCAAGCGCGCCGGAATGCCCAGATGTTCGCGGAAACCAAGCACCCAATCCAGAACGCCGGTGAAATCGTGCCGCGGCAGGTTCAACGTCTGCGCCATCAGGGGGATCTTATCCGCGATGGCGTCCCGGTTGAACGCCATGACATAGGGCAGCAGCACCGCGTTGGTCAGGCCGTGATGCGTGTCGTACAGGCCACCCACCGCATGCGCGATGGCATGGACGCCCCCCAACCCCTTTTGGAAGGCGACCGCGCCCATGCTGGCCGCGGCGAGCATTTTCGAACGCGCCTCGATATCGGCGCCGTCCCGGCAGGCAACCGGCAGCGCCCGCTCGATGAGGTGCATGCCGTTCAGCGCGATGCCATCCGCCATCGGATGGAAAATCGGCACCGAATAGGCCTCGATGCAATGGGTCAGGGCATCCATACCCGTCGCGGCCGTGACCTTGGCGGGCAGGCCCACGGTCAATTCAGGATCGGCGATCACGGTGGCGGGCAGCATGCGCGGATGGAAGATGATGACCTTCACCTTCGTTTCCTCGTTCACGATCACGCCGGCGCAACCGACCTCCGACCCGGTCCCGGCGGTCGTCGGAATGGCTATGATCGGCGGAATCTTGCCGGCATCCGCCTTTTTCCAGGCCCCCGGCGTTTCGTCGAAATCCCAAATAGGGCAATCCTGACCGGCCATCAGCGCGATCACCTTGCCGGCGTCGAGGCCGCTGCCGCCGCCGACGGCGATGACGCCGTCGCACGCATTTTCGCGATAGGCGGCGACGCCGTCATAAACATTCTTCCCGATGGGATTGCCTTTGACGTCCGAGAATACCGTCGCTTCGACCCCGGCCTCCCGCAGCATCTCCTCCATCCCGGTGAAGGCGGGCAGATCCCGCAAGCCTGAATCGGTAACGATCAGCGGCCGTTCGACCCGCACCCCGTTCAGGGTCTTGGGCAATTCGCGGATTCGCCCCGCCCCGAACTGGATTTTGGTCGGAAAGCTCCAAGTTCCCTTCAGCGCTATCGTCATCGCCGCATCCCCTCCCTAATTCCGGCCGGCACGATTGGCCGGCGGCATGTATGTTCTTGTCCCGAAAACTGCATCGCCCACCCCCAACCTGCAAGCCCGGCGCCGCTCCGCCGGCATCGGATTCCTCTCCTCCGCAGCGCTCGATTTTTCCGCAGACCTTGCAAGCGAAGCGTGGCACGCTTAATTCAGACGGATGGTTGTCGCGGGGAGGAGGCGTCGGTTCATGTGGGCATGACCGGTGCGGCGCGACGAAGTTTCTAAGCCCAACAACGGGCACGGATCGCTGTATGCATATCGATATCGGTTTAGTCGTAGCCGGCCTCGTGGTCTTGACCTTGGGCGGGGAATTGGCGCTACGCGGCGCGGTCGGTCTGGCCATGAAGATCGGCGTCTCGCCGGCCATGATCGGGTTGACCGTCGTCGGTTTCGGGACTTCCGCACCGGAATTGATGGTCACGGTCCAGGCGGCCTTGGCGGATCAGCCGGATCTGGCGGTCGGCAACGTCGTCGGCAGCAATATCGCGAACATTCTGCTTATCCTTGGCGTCGGCGGCTGTATTACGGCGTTGACCTGCAGCGCCGGCGTCGTCCGGCGCGACGCGACGGCCATGCTGCTTTCCGTCATTCTGCTGACGGTCCTGGGCTGGCACGGGGTCATTGAGCCATGGCACGGCGCCATCATGGTCTTCCTGCTCGTCGCATACATGACCTGGTCCTACTTCATGGACAAGCGCGACGTCGCCTCCGCAGCGCTGCACGAACGCGAGGCGGAAGAAACCGAAAACGTCCCCGAAAACGCCCTCGTGATTGCCGCTTTTCTGCTCGTCGGGCTGGCGGGTCTTGTGGGCGGCGCGCATTTGCTGGTTGAAGGCGCGACCTCCATCGCCCGCGCCTACGGCGTGCCGGAATCGATCATCGGGCTGACCCTGGTCGCGCTCGGCACGTCCCTGCCGGAATTGGCCGCGACGGTCGTCGCCGCCGTGCGCGGACATTCGGATGTCGCGATCGCCAACGTTCTCGGCAGCTGCCTGTTCAACATCCTATCGATCCTGGGCATCACCGCGCTCATCAAACCGTTGACGATTTCGCCGGATATCCAATCCATCGACATGTGGGTGATGTTGGCCGCGGCGGCCGTGGTCATTCCGATGCTTTGGAGGGACAGACAATTGGCGAGGCTGGAATCGATTCTTCTGTTGGTCGGCTATACGACCTATATCGGCTTCATCGGATACAGGCTTGGTATCGTCTGACCGTCCGCCGGGCCCGCCTGTAGGAAGCGCTGGACGACCGGTCGCGAAACGGTCACAAAATCATGGTTTCCTCCGGCGCGGAGGAGTTTCGTTATCTGTATGCCGGCGGGGAAGCCATGGGCGCACTTAAGAACATATTGCTAGTCACCTTCGACCAGTGGCGCGGCGACAGCCTGTCCGCGGCGGGCCACCCGCTTCTGAAGACGCCCCATGTCGACGCCCTGGCCGCGGAGGGGGTCTATTTCAAACGGCACTATTCCGTGACCGCGCCCTGCGGGCCCTCGCGCGCCAGCCTGCTGACCGGCACATACCAGCACAATCATCGTTCGATCCAGAACGGCACGCCACTGGATGCGCGCTTCACGAACATCGCGCTCGAAATGCGCAAGCTGGGATACGATCCGGCGCTGTTCGGCTATACCGACATTTCGCCCGATCCGCGCGGCATGAATACCCGCGATCCCGTCTTCAACACTTATGAAGGCGTTTTGCCCGGAATGTCCCTGATCTGCCGGCTGGATGAAGATATGGGCTTCTGGTTCGCCGACCTGAAGCGCAAGGGCTACACCCTGCCCGACCGTGCCTTCGACATCTTCCTTCCGGTCAAGGGCTACCCGGGCGCCGAGAACAAGGGGCACAGCTATTCCCCGCCGATCTTCACCTCGGAAGACAGCAATGCCGCCTTCCTGACGGATTCGGCGATCACCTACATCGACGCGCAGCGCGGCCGCCCCTGGTTCGCGCACCTGTCCTATATTTCGCCCCATCCGCCCTTCATCGCGCCGGAGCCCTACAATACACGCTACGACGCGGACGCGGTGCCGGCGCCGAAGCGCGCCCCCTCGCCGGAGGAAGAGGTGGAGGTGCATCCCTGGATGCGTCACCAGTTGGAGACGATGGGTCTGGGCACGGAAGAGGCGGTGGCCTGCTACGAAGGCAGGAAAATCGCCTGCCACGAACTCCGCGGGAAGGAACTGGACCAGATCCGAGCCACCTATTACGGCATGATCAATCAGGTGGAGGACTGCTTCCAGCACCTGCTGAACCACCTGAAGGATATCGGCGCCTATGACGACACTCTGATCGTCCTCACCTCGGACCACGGCGAAATGTTGGGCGACCATTGGATGCTCGGGAAATCCGGTTTCTATGACCAGGCCGTCCATATTCCCCTGATCATCCGGGACCCCCGCCCGCAGGCGGATGCCTCGCGCGGCCGCGTGGTGGAGGCGTTCACCGAATCCGTCGACGTCATGCCGACCATCCTGGACCTATACGGCTCGCCCATACCGCGCCAATGCGACGGCGCGCCGCTGACCGCCTGGCTGGAAGGCCGCACCCCCGGGAAATGGCGGACGGAAGTGCATCACGAATACGATTTCCGGGACAATGTCGTGCGCAAGGCGGAGGGCCGTTTGAACCTCCGGTCCGACGAATGCGCGATGAGCGCCATCCGCGACGACCGGTTCAAATACATCCATTTCGCAGCCTTGCCGCCGATCCTCTATGACCTGACCAGCGATCCCGACCAGTTGAACAACGTCGCGCAGGACCCGGCCTATGCCCCGGTCGTCGCCGAATACGCCCAGAAGATGTTGAGCTGGCGCATGATGAATGACGAACGCGTCCTCACCTACGCGCATGTTCATGAGGGGGTCTACGAGCAGCCCGACGACCGACACGACCACCTCTGAACCGCCTCTAAACCATCGCCGAAGCCCCCTTGCCGAGACCACGGCCCTATCGAGAAGACCGAATGAGCAATATATGAGCAATATCGACGTCCCCCGTATCATCGCGCATCGCGGCGCCAGCGGCCACGCGCCTGAAAACACATTGGCGGCCATCCGCAAGGCGCATGAGCTTGGCGCGACCTGGGTCGAGTTCGACTGCATGCTCAGCAAGGATGGTCGCGTCTTCCTGAACCACGACGAAACGCTTGAACGTACCGCCGGCGTTTCCCACCGCGCCTGCGATCTGGAGCTTGCGGATCTGGTCCATCTGGATGTCGGATCCTGGTTCAGCCGGGACTATGCGCACGAACCGATCCCGACCTTCCGGCAGACCATGATGCTGCTTTCCGAACTCGGCATGGGCGCCAATGTCGAAATCAAGCCCTGCAAGGGGCATGAGAAGCAAACCGGAATCGCCGTCGCCAAGGAAATCGACGGGCATTGGCCGGCCGACATTCCGCCGCCGGTCGTATCCAGTTTCTCCAAGGAAGCGCTGGCCGCGGCAATTCCGCTGCTTGGGTCCGATGTCGAGGTGGCGCAGCTCTGGGGACGCATTCCGGCCGAATGGCGTCAGGAGATCGCGGCCCTCGGCGCGACGGCGGTCCATTGCAACGCATATCGCTTGAACAAGGATATCGCCGGCCAAGTCGTCGCAAGCGGTACGCCGCTGCGCTGCTATACGGTGAACGAGGTACCCTTGGCGGAGAAACTCTTCGGCTGGGGTGTAAATTGCGTCATCACCGACTACCCCGATATGTTCCTTTGAGGCGAGTTGCCTTGCATTTTAAATAACTCGTCGGAAATTATTTGTCTCTACTCGGTGACTTAGACGCCAATTCCGTCGTTTTCGGACGCATCGTGAACTGAAAAAGTCGTTTTTCGTCGTTTTTCGATCCATGCGGATGCTATGCAGCAATTGCATGGTCGAGATGCAAATTTGGTAGTTCCAAATTGTCGAAATCCACCCTATCTCCGCGTCACAGAGATAGCGGCCAACGTCCGGGCTTCCAATGGGTGGGAGCGACGCGCCGCCTCCGAACTGATATTCTTTGGAGGATAGTGCGATGAAATTCAACCACACTCACCCGGAACTGATCGTAGCTCAGTCCATGGTCCCGGCGTCGGCTGATTTGGGCAAGCTTATTCGGTCCGTTTCTTTCCGCCTCACCAGCCGCATCACGCCCGCCAGCAATAAGCGTGCGAAAGCGGCTGCCTAACAGGCCCTGCGGACCCCAGATATTTTGAGTTCAGATATTCGTTTTTGACCCCAGCGCGCAAGCGCACCCCTTGCGAAAAAACCCGCCGGCTTCGGCGGGTTTTTTTGTTGTCACCGGTCGGTTTCGACAGATCAGGGTTTCTCCCCTGCGGCGAGACGGCGGTTGATGTCCGCCAGCACCGGGGCAAGGTCGCCGATGGTCGGCACGACATAATGCGCGCCCGTGGCGTCCAACCCTTTGCGGGCCCGGGCGAAGTGATTGTCGCGCTCGGCATCCGGCAAAGAGGTCCATTCGTCATAGGACAGTCCCACCTCATTCCCGGAACAGGCCAGCCCCACCGTCCACATGCCGGCGGCCAGGCCCGCTTCCAGTCCGGGAGCGCTGTCATCCACGTTGACGCAGGCCTTTACGTTGCTGGCTCCGACCTTCATGGCGGCGGTCAGGCACATGTCCGGATACGGGCGGCCGTGGCCGACATCGCTGGCGCAAACCATCGCGTCCGGCGCAATGCCCTGGTCGGACAGCTTGGCCGACAGCACGTCCATCACTTCCGACGGATAGCCCGTCGTCGTGGCGATGCCGACGCCGTCCTTCCGCAACGACGCGAAAAGCGCCGCCGTCCCCGGAATGACAGTCGAATAGTCGGTCAGGCACTGGATCTGCAGCGGCAGGAAGTCGGCATACATCGCATCGACATCCGCCTCGCTCGGCGCGGCGCCATGGGCCTGCTTCCAGGCATCGGCCACGCGCGGCATGGCGACCAGCTGCACGATATGGTCGCGCTTGGCGGCCCCCATGGGCTGGCGCGCCTCGGCAACGGTGATGTCGACATTCCGGCGCTTGAATATCTCGACGAAGGCCATGACCGGCGCGATACAGCCGAAATCGACGATGGTTCCAGCATTGTCGAAGATGACCGTTTCGAGCGGTCCGGTGAAGCTGCGAGACGTCCCGTTGGACATTTGTATTCCCTTTCGATCACACGGGCGGCGGAGCACAAGCCCGGCCGGCCGCAAAGAATGGCAGATGGTGTATGGACTCGCGCGGTCAGGCGGCGTGCGACTGCCCGTTCGCGACGCCCATTTCGGCGAGGACCTCGGCCACCGTCGCGACGACCGCGTCCACGTCCGACGGCCCCATGGAGCCGATACAGCCGACGCGGAAGGTTTCCAACTGGGTCAGCTTGCCCGGATAGATGACATAGCCGCGCTTGGCGAGGCGCCCATAGAAGTCGAGGAATTCGTAATTCGGGTCTTCCGGGGCATGGAAACAAACAATGATCGGCGCCTGGTTCGCATCGTCCAGGAAGGTCCGGAAGCCGAGCGCCCGCATGCCGTTGACGAGGTGCGCGCAATTCACCTCATAGCGCGCGCCGCGGGCCGGGGCGCCGCCCTCCGCCTCGAATTCCAGCAGGGCCTGGTGAAATGCCGCGATGACATGGGTCGGCGGCGTGAACCGCCATTGGCGCGTCTTTTCCATGTAGGACCACTGCTCGAAAAGGTCGAGACTGACGGAATGCGCGTTGCCTTCCCGCTCCGCCAGGGCGGATTTGTTGCAGATGACGAAGCCCATGCCGGGAACGCCTTCCAGGCATTTGTTGGCGCTGGCGGCGATCGCGTCGTAGCGGACCGTCTTCGCGTCCAGTTGCAGCGCGCCAAACGCGCTCATCGCATCGACCAGCAGGCGCCGGCCCTTCTCCGCGACGACGGCGGCAACGGCTTCGACCGGATTGCGGATACCGCTCGTGGTCTCGCAATGGACCATGAAGACGTAATCGATCGTCTCGTCCCGCAGAAACTCGGCGACCTTGTCCGCGGCGGGCGCTTCGTCCTCGGCCGTGCGATAAACCACAGTGTCGCGGCCCATCCGTTCGCAGACCTTGATCGCCCGCTCGCCATAGGCGCCGTTGGCCAGCATCAGGACCTTTCCGCCCCGCGGCACGAAGGTGCCCAGCATCGCCTCGACGACGAAGGTGCCGCTGCCCTGCAGGGGAACCGCCGTATAGGCGTCGCCGCCGCCGGAGATGTCGACCAGACGCCGGCGCATATCCGCATTCATGTCCCGGAACGGTTCGTCCCAGGAGCCCCAATCCTTCAGCATCGCGCGCTTCACGCTCGCCGTCGTCGTCAGCGGCCCGGGCGTCAACAACAGGGGTTCGTCGACGGTCGGCTTCCGCCCCATCGTGTAGGATTCAGCTGCTTCCTTGAGAGTCTTGGTCATGTTTCCGCCATTCATCTGGAGCGGGACACCGGCGTTCCCGCACAATCCGTGGCCCCGGATATGCCAGCCGCACTTCCATCCGTCCAATGCATATTATTGATCTTATCTATTGATCTGATAAATACATTGGATGATCAACGTGACTCACCTGCGGGCCTTCCATGCCGTCGCGACGGAAGGCAGCTTCTCCAAGGCGGCCCGGGCGCTGAATGTCGGCCAGCCGACCCTGTCTTCCCAAGTCAAAGCCCTGG
>Ga0209692_10004009_pt1 | contig 13694 bp, 11 predicted proteins | sample tdDd472_FD_187129 | JGI IMG/M metagenome (GOLD analysis project Ga0209692, IMG submission 187129) | Marine sediment microbial communities from the Atlantic coast under amendment with organic carbon and nitrate - tdDd47.2 (SPAdes)... | ecosystem: Environmental > Aquatic > Marine > Coastal >...
ATCGATTTTAGGAGATATGTAGTAAGCAGGTTATTTTACTTTTTTAGAGCGTTTCTGCTTTTTATAATGCGCGATCCATTTGCACAACGATACTATAACCCATACCGAGACAATTATCTGTCCAGCGCTATAGCCAATCATTGCCGAGTTTTTATCAGGGATTCCGACTGTTGCATCAATTGTCGCGATTGCGGCTATCAGAATAATTATCGTAGCGAGTATCCATTTCCAGGGGAAAAAACTCTTACTGTGTCTTTGGTATTCATTGAATTCTCCGCTTTAATGTACAAGGAGTGAACATCATTATTCAAATATAGAGGATATAGGCAAAGACTATTGTTGTCATTGTAAAATTACTTTGCGTATCAATATCTTGGTAAGTGCTTGTTTAAAGCTTTTGTGATCTTTAACATGATTTCATTGTTGTTATTCTTGCGCAAGCAGGGGGGAGGGTCGTTTGTTATGCTCTATGCGCTCAGTGGTATTTCTACATTTGATATGAATAAGAATACAATTCCTTTGCGCATAAATGCCTATGACTACAGGGCTATTTTTCTGTTCAGTGCTTGTTTGATTTATGCGCTTTTCGGCTCGCCTACGCCGGATCGCTTAGGGCTTGTTGATGCTGTTTTGATTTTTCTATTGGCGCTGAGCGTTGGTATAGCGCATATGCGCGGCCTTTTGGTTCGCTCGGCAGGGCATCGATTTTGGAAAAGCGCAGGGCAGATTTCCCTTATTTATGGATTAAGTATCCCGTTGGCGGTCGGGGCGATGGCTGGGCATAGCTTTGGCGCTATGCTACGCGATATTGTGCCTTTTGCGTGTTTGTTTTTGCCTCTTTTTTGCTTGCCGGTAATTCGCGCGCGGCCTCGTTATTTTCGTACAACGTTGTTAGGGTTGATTCTTATTGGCTTACTTTTTGGCCTTAGATCGTTGGTTATGCGTTTTGATATATCCTGCGCTATTGATGTTTGGTGTGCCAATGACGAGCTATTATATCTGGAGAATATGCCCACGGTTTTGTTTTCTTGTTTGTTTTTATTTGGTTCGGCCATTACATACGCGGTGCGCGGGATCAGTTTGCGCCATATGTTTGTGTTTGGCTCTTTGATCGCGTTGGCTCTTATTCCATTGGCGGCGATGATTTTTACTTTGCAACGGGCAAGTATTGGAGCGGTTGTGGTTTATATTGCCTGTGTGTATTCCTATTTTTTTTATAAAAAGCCATTCAGGGCTTTAGGGGCTTTGTTTTTGGGAGTGGCGGCGCTTTATGTGGTGGATATTTCACTTGAAGGGGTATTTGCGTCGTTATGGGATAAGACGCGTAATGTAGGGCTTAATATGCGTCCGCAGGAAATGGCAGCTGTATGGGAGATTGTTAGAAGGGACCCCGTAACGTTGCTTTTTGGAATAGGATGGGGCGGACATTTTAATTCACCGGCTGTCGGGGGCTTGAGTGTGAATTTTACACATAATTTTTTTTCCAGCATGTTCCTTAAAAGTGGGCTAATCGGTGTTATATTCTGTAGCGCTTATATTGCGGGGCTTTTAGAGCGTCTGGTGCGCGTAATTAAGAAAAATACAGTCTTTGGTTTGGCGATTGCAGCGCCGATTTTGATCGATTTGACCCTTTATGCAAGCTTTAAATCGCTAGATTTCGGATTGGTGCTTTTGATGATCCCCGCGTCTTTGGTATACTTTAGACAGTTCGAATCGCGTTAGAGCTTCCCGCGCTTCATTTGATCTGCGTTACTCGATCGCTTACGTATTAAAATACGCTGCGCTCCTCGTTCCTAGTCAAATAAAACGCTGTCGCTCTAATTTGTATATTTTATATTGGGCAATTAAACAAAAATGCGCAGACCAACAATATTGTTTATCAACAGAGTTTATCCGCCGATGCGCGGAGCAACGGGGCGTTTGTTACGTGACTTGACCCGGGCATTTGCACGCCAGGGATGGCATGTGACGGTAGTAACATGTGGTCTTGAAGCTGGCGATTGCTACGAAAAGGGAATACGCGTCATTCGCGTGAAAGGACCTGCAAATCCTAGAGGAACGCTGGATTACATGCGGATATGGTGGAAGTTGTTTTTTGCCGCGTTAAAGCAGAATAAACGGCATGTGGTTGTGAGTATGAGTGATCCTCCGCTTCTCGCTGTTGCAGGGTTGTTGGTTGCTAAGCTTAGGCGTAGTTATCACATTAACTGGTGTCAGGATTTATATCCCGAAGTTTTGCCATCGTTGGGGATAACGTATTCTGATTTTTGGATGCGTACATTTACGTCTTTAAGGCGCTGGGCGATGAATGGCAGTGACAAGGTGATCGTTAATGGTCGCTGTATGGCTAAATATTTGACTCATAAAGGGGGCGGGGATGCGCGTAAGGTTGCTGTTGTTCCTAACTGGCCTGATTTGGAGCTAATTGATCCTGAAGTGTTAGAAACTCTTAGTGAAAGTGAAGCGGAATGCAATGTTCCAGAGGATGCGCAGCCGCCGCGTCCTTTTGATAAGCAGCTCAAAACGCGGCCTCGCTTTCGCATTCTTTATGCGGGGAATATTGGTTTTGCTCATCCTATTGATTCAATTATAGAAGCCGCTGTGGCTCTTGAGAAAGAAGGAAGCGATATTGAATTTGTCTTTGTCGGTGGAGGTAAAGGATTTGATGAGCTTGCAAAAGTTCGTTCGGAAAAAGGGCTTGATAATATTCGCTTTATTCCTTTTCAGCCGATCATTCAGCTGCGAGAGGTAATGGAGAGTGGGGATGTGCATCTGATTTCTATGAAAGAGGAAGCCGCCGGGTTTATTGTTCCGAGTAAGCTTTATTCTGCGCTGGCGGTGGCGCGGCCTTGTATCTTTATTGGCCCTGAACAATGCGAATGCGCCAAGGTTATTCGTGATTACGGTACCGGCGTTGTTGTGCCGCAGGGAGATAGTAAGACGCTTCTCAAAGCTATTAAGACATTCAGGAAAAGCGGGGAGGCGTGGTTTGGCGCGCATAACGGCGCGTTGAAGGCGCGGGAGGTTTATACGCCGCATAACTCTATTGATGCGTGGATCGAACGCGCATGGGCTTTGGTTCGTAAGGATCTGGATATTAAGTAAACTGAGTAAGATATATTTGAGTATAAGGAAATGAGAAATAATGGAAAAAGATAAGGGGTCTTTTCGTCTCTTATTAATTATAGCTGTATCGGCGTTGGCTTTTTTCAGCTTTGTTTTTTATCAATCTGGGAAAGATCATAATCAAGAAATTTCGCCGAAAGAAATTAAGAGTTATGCGGAGCGGCTGGAAGATAACGCCTCGTCGGGTGATGCTGATGCTATGTACGCTTTGGGGTATATGTATAAGACAGGAGATGGCGCGGAGAAAAATTATAAAAAGGCGGTAAAATTATTTAAAAAAGCGCGAAAAGCAGGGAATGCTTCTGCGAGTGTTAATTTGGCTAATATGTATCGTTATGGGCATGGCGTTGAGCAAAGTTATAAGAAGGCGCTTGAGTTGTGGGAAGAGGCTGCGGCTCAGGGACATGCTACGGCCCAGTTTAATTTGGCGCGGGCTTATTATAAAGGGCTTGGTGTAGAGAGAGACTATTTAAAGTCTGGTAAGTATATGTCTCTTTCAGCAAAGAATGGAGATCAAAACGCGCAGGGAATGATAGCGAGATATTCTAGAAGGTGTCACGAGACCAGAGTTGGTTCCAGGATTTATTACGATATGAGGTCGTGCTATCTGGCGGCATATTCCGGTGATCCAATCGCTATGCATGCTGTGGGTTTGTCGTTTTATGATGGGCGATTTAATCAGAAAATTGATTATAGATCAGCGTTTAAATGGTTTGAGAAGTCCGCCGTTGCCGGGGGAGCGGAGTCTCAATATTATTTGTCGATGTTCTATGATAAAGGCTATGGCGTGGAGCCTAGCAAAGTCGAGAGCTATGCATGGATAGGTACAGGGTTAGCGCAAAAGGATTATAGTGTGAGAATGCTCCGCAAAGCGAAAAGGGCCAAAGAGGTTCTTCATGGACAAATGAGCGACGAGCATCGGCTGGAGGCTGAAGAAAAGCTAAAAGTTTACGTTGAGAAGTACGCTGCGCAAAAATAGAAGCCGTTAAGTAAAATATCGGGGGCTTCGGTAGCGGTTTTATTAAGCATGATCGAATGTTACATATCAGCGACAGGAGGAGGGGCTTTATCACCAAGGTCACTCACTTCATTACGAGCGATATCATTAGCGTTACTTTCTGCGGCTTTTTCTTGCTCAGCCAGAACTTTTACCTCTGTGCATAATAGTGCAGGGGTGAGTTCAACACCGCCGTCAATTGCTCGGTTGGTATCATCTATCAAATTGTCTATAAATTCTTTAGTTTGGCTACTAGTTTCGTGATGTTGCACAATAAAAGCTATTGTTTCTTTATCGGCACCCATCTCTTCTAGGACATTAAGAGCATAAGTGACTTTTTCATCCAAACGCGTACCGTCAACGTCAACAGGCTTATCAAAGCTTAAAGTTAGCTCATTTACTTCTCTATTAAACGTCGCTTTCATCGAGAAAGCTTCGCTTGGATCGGCAAGGGTGTTTATATTATTAATTATTTCCAGAGTGCTAGATGGACCAAGTTCTCCTGATGCTACCGGTTCAACGGAATATCTTTTAGTTACCTCGGGATATCTTTCTTGTAAGCGCTGGATCTTTTCTTCAAGTGCAGCTTGTTCTTCGGGGGTAATTATACCGTCTGAGATTCTATATGTGATTTCGTCTATGGAAACATCCATCATGTCAATGCCAAATCGTATAGCTTGTGGTACGATGTTTTCCTTATGGGCGTCGTAAAGTCCATCAGCAGCTGGACCAACGTTTTCAAAGTGAGTTTCATGGCCTAAGAATTTACTGACGTTACCTTCTGCTGTGGTAACGAGCGTAGGAATAAGTGCTTTTTCTACAAGATTGGGATCGTGATCTTCAAGCTGTGTTTCTTGATCTGTCGGCATCGTGCTCACTCCCTTTACTTTTTTATTTTAAATGTATTATACCATAAGATGAAAAAGGAAGTAAAATTTCTATAATTAGTAGTGTTTTTTGGGGCGTATGAAGGGTTTCCTCTGAGGTTTTCTCTGAGGAAAATATTGGGGGTTTTGCACGCGGGCGTGTTCCTTTACTATGAGTTTTGTAATCATAGGATAAGGGGCGAGAGTAATGACCACTTCCAATTCTTCTAAACATAAACAAGCAGAGCAGCGTGTCGGTGAACGCCGTGCACGGCCTCATTATACCGTTATCGCAGAAAAGACGTTGTTTGATGTGCTGGGGGAGGTTTGGCGCGCTAAATACTTAATGGTGGGGGCTACGTTGCTGGCCGTTTTGTTGGCGTTTCTTTTTATTGGGATAAGCCAGCCTTATTATCGCGCACAGATGATCGTCGCTCCGGCTAATTCGATTGGCATGATGGCTTTTGGCAGTACTTTAGGGCAGGGGCAGGAGGGGACAATAAGCGCAGGAGATGTTTCGGGAGAGAGTATAGACGTATTTCCTGTGTTTGGAGCAATATATAGCGGCACAACTGTTTCATCGTTCTTAGCTCAGGATAAAGATTTTTTGCGGTCTTTGCGTGATGACCGTCCGTTTGTCTTTTCCGAGGCTAAGACCAATTGGGATGCTCAACGTTTGTCTGAATACCTGCAAAAACACGTACATCTGGAACCATTGAGCGGATCGTCTTCATTTCGTCGTTTGATCTATATGCATCCAGATAAAAAGTTTGCTGCCGATCTTCTTACGCGCATTCATCGAGTGACAGATGAAATGATTCGTGCACGTGTTCTTGAGGAGACAAATCAAAGAATTAAGTACATCGATACGGCGCTGGCGAAAACTAATAATCCAGACCATAAGCGTTCGTTGACAGCTTTACTTATGGAGCAGGAGCGCCAAAAGATGATGGTTTCTCTGGACCAGCCGTACGCTGCCGCTATCATAGAGCCAGCCTTTGTTTCATCTCGTACGCGTTGGCCAGATCCGTTTGTAATTTACCCTGTTTTTGTTATCTTAGGGTTAGCTGTAGGCTACATGGTGGCGGTACGCTTATATATGAGATAGCGGTGTATATAGTGTTTTGCAGGTGGTGAGAGTGTACAAACCGTTTGGATAGGTACATGTGATTATCCACAGGGCTTGTTGAGCGGGTAGTTGTTTTATTAACAGGTCAAAACGTATATAGCGGTATAAATACAAACTGATTAACTCATATTTTATATAGCAATTTCAAGTAGTTTAACCCATAATATGGCTGGTAATGACCGTTATTATGATTTTGTCTTTATAATAGCCTTTTTTATTCTACGTTTATCCCCCGATTTACCCACTGTAACACAAAAATAGAGGCAAAAACCGTACGTAGTAAGGATATAAATCCTATTTGAGGTGTTATTTTAAAGAATTAAGATTAATGTTTGAGCGAAGAGGCTATTGAAAATTATTTATGAAGTGGCATGTTGTGTGTAGTGCTTTTTCATAAAATTAGTGGTGATGAAGTAAAATGGTGTCGTCGGAATCGTAAAAAACTTTACAGGGGTTTTTGTAATTTTGATGTTAAAAAAGCAAAAGTTTTATCAATGAAAAAACGTAATTCGACAATAAAGAAGATTCCCATAACTGTTTTAGTCGCTGCTAAAAATGAGGAGGCGAAAATTGGTCGTTGTCTAGAGTCTGTATTAGGCTTTGCTGAAGTTATAGTAATAGATTCCCAAAGCGCAGATCGGACAAGGGAAATAGCCAATAAATATAACGCAGAGGTTGTGGATTTTATATGGAATAAATCTTATCCAAAGAAACGTCAGTGGTGCATTGATACCCAAATTATTAGCCATGAATGGATATTGTGGTTGGATGCCGATGAGGTCGTTACAGCTGAGTTTATTGAGCTTGTTAAGCATTTAACCAATAATGGCCTACCATATTGTGGGTTTTTTGTTAGTAGTTGCTATACTTTTCAGGGACGAATTCTTAAGTATGGTTTGCGAAATAACAAACTGGCGCTATACCGCAAATCAATGGTTGAATTTCCTGTTGTCAATGATTTAGATATTGATGGTATGGGAGAAATCGAGGGGCACTATCAGCCGGTAAAAAAACGGGGCTTTGAAGATAAGCTAATTGGCCAAATAAATAGCCCTATTTTACATTACGCATATGAGGATAAGGGTGCGTGGATGGCTCGCCATGAACGCTATGCGAGGTGGGAATCGCAAATGATTATGCGTGGTGCTTACCCAAAAGACCCGGTTTTCTGCCGCGAATGGCTGAAAATAGCGACAAGAAAAAGCTGTTTGAAACCGTGGTTGGTGTTCTTTTATTCCTACGTTTTTAAGCTTGGATTTCTTGATGGAAGGGCGGGGTTGAGCTTTGCTTTGAGTCGAAAAAACTATTGCGACATGGTTTTAAGAAATCTCAGATATTTGAAAGCAGGGACGTAGTTGCTATTGTTGTGCAGCGGTTCTTAATAATGGGGTGTGTGTGATATATAATTGTGTTTATTTTCTATCTGAATGGCTTCGCAATAACTGCTTTCCTGCGGGTTTTAGAATTTTATAAAGCCATGGGCAGTGTGCTCTTAGGTTCCATGAAAGTGTTTGCACGAGTAAAATCCATAGATTCTGTGCTGTCGTAACCATTTCCAGCGATTCGCGGATAAGGTATTGCTCTCTGCGGCCTAGTCCTGCGTTTTGCTGTGATATGCCACCCATATCAAAGATACAAATGGGTTTATCTATGTATATGATATCATCGCATTCTTTTAAAAATCGAGCGGTAAAATCATAATCTGAGGCTATTTTGTAGCGCAGGCTGTACCGTAGTTTAGCATCGCGTACGGTGTGGCGGCGGTAGAGCATTGCTTGGTGGTGAGTAAATAGGCCCCAGTGGATTTCTTTGTGGTTTTGTGCGGTCTTAATAACTGGTTTTCTGCCGTTTTTGTATTGTTCGTAAGCGTCGCCATAAACAAAATCCGGTGACTTTTTGCAATGAGGGGCTAGCATATCCAGCGTCTTTGCGTCTGCCAAAGTATCACCTGCATTTAAGAATAATAGATAATGTCCGTGTGCCATCTCAATGCCGGTGTTCATTGCATCGTAAATACCTTCATCAGTTTGGCTGACAAAGCGAAATGGAATTTTATTTGTACGTGTATTGCTTCTGTGTTTGCGTAGGAAGTCTACGGTTTTATCGCTAGATCTGCCATCTATTACTAACCATTCATAATCCGTAAACTCTTGTATTTTCAGGGAGTTATATGTCTCTTTTAGCCCTTGGTAATTGTTTAGCGTAATCGTAATGATGCTAAACAGCGGGAAGGGCTTGGTTGTATAAAGTGAGCCGGTGCTTTTTGGTGTCTCGTTCATAATATAGTTGTTAAAGCATTAATCGCGGATATCGTCAATAAACACTGCGGTAACAGCTAGATTACTAAGGATCTGACCGACTTCTTTTGCGCCTTGGATGAAGTCAAATGGTTTGGGGTCACGCGGCACAATGATGGTTGAGCCGGGCGGAATGAACACTGGTTTATGGTTCCATGTGTTGACTTGCAAGGGCTGAGCGCTGCCATTGGGCAATAGCACAAAGGTGCGGTTTTTATCGGCATGGAAGGTGAAACTGCCAGCTTCGTGGATGTAATCGAGTGGGGCTTTTCCTTCAATAAATTGCAAGGCGGAGGGGGAGAGGACTTCGCCGTTGACGCGTACACTTAAGGGGCGCTTGGGAATGAACAAGCGGTCGCCGTGTTCCAAAAGCATGTCTAACTCAGGCTTTACAGCTAGTACAGCTGGGTTTGCTTCGATTGTAATGCGGCCTACAGCCTCGATGTTTTCTAGTTCGGAGGCTAAAGAGCGGGCCATTTCGATTTGCGTTGCATTAGGGCGGTCTTTATCGTTTTCAATTGCAGCGGCGAGCGAGCGCTGCATATCGCGTGCTGCTTTGCGAAATCTGCTTTCTTCAGTGCGGCGCTCAGCTTCACGAGAGAATATGGCCCCGGACGGATAGGCTTGTTGAGAAACTCCTCCTGCGCGCTCTATGAGGCTCAATACCGTGTCACCAGGGAGGAGGTCGTATTCGCCGGGGTGAAGTACCTCGCCAGTTATGCGTACGCTTTTTTCTTCCAGTTTGCGGAATTTTTGATTTACGCGCACGCTGTCTCCTGCTGAGAGGGCGTAATTTGTAGCCGAGGTGTCATTCAAGCTTATGGTAATGCGTTGCGTTCCCGAGCGTCCTTGTGTTTGTCCACCACTACCAAAGTTAGCAGAGGTTATTTCTATGGAGTCTAAATTGGCTTCGAGAGTCGTTCCTCCGGCAACTGCGAGGATATTATCAAGAGTTATTCCTTGTGCGATAGGGTAGTGCCCGGGTTTCCTTACCGCACCTCTTACATGCAAAGAATGCTCTTTCAGGTAAATTTTCAAGCTTTCGTCCTTAGTGAAAATATCGTCTGAAAATTTAGTGTTGTTTGTTAATTTTTCGCTATCTTTTGTATCAGATATGTACGTATTGAAAAGCGTGTCTATGTCTTGGTTAGAGAGGAGCCTTATAACATCATTATCAGTAAGTGAAATGTCAAAATCATGTTTCAATACAGAACGAAGCGGAAAGCTTAAATATCGGGTTGAAAGTTGCTCTGTGTCCCATCTTTCGATAATTCCGAGAAGAGGGTATATATCACTACCTAAAATGGTTGGATTGTTGAGTAGATCGCTTAGCTTTTTATTGCGGGAGAGATCGTATAGACCCGGTCTGCGGGTCTGCCCAACCAGCTCAACAGTGCCTTTGCGTTTTGCTTTACCGCTCATAACGCTTAAAATGGTTCCGTTACTGAAGGTGCGGGCTGTGAAGTTTTTGACTTCAGAGATGTTTTCTTGTCCACTCTGGTCCAAAGATTGACGAATAAAGCGGTTTTTACCGTTGGAAAGAACGCCTCCGGCAAGCTTGAGCATGTTATTTAGTGTCAGGTGTTCGCTGCCAGCCTGCTCGTTTTGGCTTATCTTGTGCGAAACTTGTTTTATTTCGTAGATCCCCGCGCGTTTTACAGCGCCAGAAACGGCGACGCTTGGGCCGATAGGCGGGATAATTATACGATCACCGTCTTTTAGCGCCATATCGATGTCTGGAGCGCCATTAATCAGCAGGTCGTAAAGGTCGATAATGGTGCTGTGACCGTTGCGAACGAGTTTGATTTGGCGCAAAGATCCGTCTTTTGTTACGCCGCCAGCAAAATTCAGGGCATCAAGTACGCTGTGGAAGGCGTTTAGGGCTTTGCGTCCGGGTTTTTTGACGTGACCAACCACGAGCACGCCAATCTGGCGCACAGCCGAGAGCGAGATATAGCTTTGTGTGTTGTGCATGCTTGCTAGCTGTGCGTCTAAAGAGCCGCGTAATTGCGCCAACGTGTTGCCTGCTGCGGGAAGTGGCGGGATGTCTTTGATAATGATGTGCCCGCGCGGGTTCACTTTATATAGTGCTTGATCTGTGCGTTGGCCTGTAAAGGTAATTAGGAGCTCATCGCCTGTGCCGAGCACGAAATCATCTTGCACTGCGCCCATGGGGGCGGTGGGGGTGCCGTAAGAGGTGGTATCGGTAAATAGATCGTAGCCAAACTGGCGCGGAGCTTGAGTAATTCGCCCGGCATACATCTTCTCTAGTGCGGATAAAGGCTCTTTTTTTTCGATGTTATCGAGTTGGTTTGTTTCCCTCCACTTGTTCCTATGATTCGTTTGAGGCGAAGTACCATCATCAACGTAACGCCATGAATGGAATGTGTCGTTTTGGGCACGTAGAGGTGATTCGTTTTGGGTCTCTTGAGTGCCATAGCCTTGAGCGTGCGCTGGTGTTGTTGAAAGGGCGCTGATGCAGCTTGCAAATAGCAGATACATAACAAACGTGAGGTGAAATCGTAAATAAGGGTTCATGGAATTTTTAAGTTAGGTACTAATAAGTGAGAGACAAGGATGGTGTGCTCACATATAAGATGAATACGTGAGTTTGCATATTACATGCTTTTGTATGGTTTGTGAATTCTTATATAGGGGGGCTTGTGTGTGGTGGTTGTTTTGTGGCTCTCATAAATAAAGGGAGGCAGTTTAATAGCCTCTCTTTAATATTTTGATTATTGTCCAAATTCGGGGTCAACAGGTCTGATTACTTCTTCTACGCAGTGATAGTTTGCTCTGTTTGTTATACCCCGATCACTCGTTAAGCCGACTTCTTCTAGGAGATAGGCTCTTTCTTCCGTAACGCAGGCGTTGAATGTTTTCTTAAGATCTGGGAACTCTTTAAAAAAAGCTTCAAGATCTTCTCGTTTTACGGGTTCGTGGCCACCGATTATAGCTAGGTCACCGAGATCTTTCTGTCCTATTGGTTCATCAGAATCGTTTAAGCCGCTATTCAGGCCGTAGTCTGCTAATATATTTTCTGCTAGTTCTTCTAATGCGTCCATGTCCGCCATAATGCACCTCATATACTATTATATGTATAGTTAGCGCTATTATATCACACGTGAAGGATGTTAATCAAAAAGTTTTAGGGAAGGTGTGCCCTCTCTCATGTGCTTTTTGATATTACATGCCTTAAGTCAAGGTTAGTAGCACAGGTTAATGTCGGGGTTAGTTGTTGCGACGAAGTTGCCGAGAGTTGCTTTTAAGCAGTGTTCGTTCGCTATGCCTTCAGGGTCTTCTATGCCGACTTCTTCCATGAGATGTTTCATCTCTTCGGTTACACAGGCGTTGAATGTTTTCTTAAGATCAGGAAAATTGTCTAAAAAAGTATCAATGTCTTTTTGAGTTACTGGATCGTAGTTATCGACTGCAACGGGATCTGATATTTCTGCTAACGCCATATATGCTGCTTCAATAGGGTCGATTCCTTCCTCTGCTAAAGCGTCTGTGCGTTCGTCGAGTTTTTCTTCAAATGTATCCGCCATAATTCACCTTATATTATTTTTTGGTTGCACCTATGATATCATTCATTATAGAAAATAGCAAAAAAGTTATGATGCCAGCATGTCCTTGGTTTTGTTGATATTTATCTTAGTTAGGGGCACCTTTGATAAGTACGTCGAAAGCCGCTTCGTTTACTGTTTCTATCGGGTTTTGGGCGGTGGGTTCTAATGGATTGGTCCTTTGAAATTCTTCAATCATTAACGTGCCGCAATCCTCGCAGAGGCTATGTATTTCTTCCAATCTAGTGTTTCCCATTGCTGCTTGTTTATCAAAGATTTCTCTAAGGGTGCTTTCGCTTGCTGCTGGAGGGCGATCTTCTTTAAGGAAATCTATGTGGCCAAAGTATTTTTTGCAGAAGTCCAGTTTTGACTCTACAGGTCCAGAGTGGGTAATAGTTCCATCTGGAACAGGAAAGCCGTCAGTTTTGAACTTCTCTGCATGCTCTATTGCGAGCGCACCTTCTTTGAAAAGTGCTTCAGCCGACATTAAGAAACTCGTATCTACTCCTTCGAGAGTAGGTGCTTTATCCGTAGTCGATGTCAAGAAGTCAGTGTTTGCTTCCTCGCGGGGAAGCGGTTCGTCTGTAGATGAATCTAAGAAGCTGGCATCTTCTTTGGGGGTGGATGTTAAATCCGTAGATGATGTCAAAAAGCTAGTATCTTCTTTGTATGTATTAGTGTCATCAGCCATAATATCACCTTATGTATTTTTTTATGTATTATTATTACATAAATATCACAAGTTTGGTATATTAATCAAAAGAAATGTAATGGGTTAGGCGAAAAAGTTTTTTTACGCGCAACTGCTTTTTATATCTATTCCGTTGATTTCTTTTGATTCTTCTTTCGCTTCCGTTGCTACTTCCTTCAGGTCAGGGCTGGTTTGTTCTTTTTTTGCGTTATCTATAACCGAGTAGGCTACGGTGGTTAGGTAGCTGTTGATGTGTTTGAAGTCGCGGATAATGTCGATGTGCAAGGTGCTGGTCATTTGCGATTCGGGCACGCCTTCACGTAAACGCTGGAAGTGGCGCTTTTGGGTTTCTTCGGCGGCTTCTCGTATGAGGGATTTGTCTTTAACTAGTTGTTCTGCCAGTTTTGGGTCTTCAGCCATGAAAACGGCCTGTGCGATTTTCATGTTATCAAGGACGCTCTCGTGAAATGCTCTGATCTCTCTGAAACCAGCTTTAGAAAAGAAATGCTGGTCTTCTATTTTAGAGAGGATAATGCCTGTTAGGCTGTTCTCAATGATGTCACCAATATGCTCCAGATTTGTTGAGAAGCCGAGTATCTGTATAAATTTATCCGATTCGATAGGGTCTAAAGCCTCTTCGGTAACGCGCGCCAGATAAAATTTGGTTTGTGTGTGCAAGATATCAATCTTATCGTCGCCTTTTCTGATTGTCTCTATGAGCTCAACATTCTCTTCTTTAAGGGCACGCATGCAATCGATGAATAAGGTTTCAACGATTTTAGCTGTGCGTAGCGTTTCGCGAGCTGCGCATGCCAGGGCGAGGGTGGGAGTGCTAAGTGCGCTTTCGTCCAGATATAGAGGGATGACGCCTTTGTTTGTTTGTGTTGGCTTGTTGGGTATGATCTTTCTGCACAAAGACGCTACGTATACGACAAGGGGTAAGAAGATTATGGCTAGAGCTATGTTAAAGATCATATGGAAGTGGATAATCTCACGTCCAGCCACGATGTTTAAATGTAAGT
>Ga0209692_10004010_pt1 | contig 13693 bp, 13 predicted proteins | sample tdDd472_FD_187129 | JGI IMG/M metagenome (GOLD analysis project Ga0209692, IMG submission 187129) | Marine sediment microbial communities from the Atlantic coast under amendment with organic carbon and nitrate - tdDd47.2 (SPAdes)... | ecosystem: Environmental > Aquatic > Marine > Coastal >...
TTATGTTGTCGGCGTGGTTGGTGCGGGCGCGATGGGGCAGGGAATCGCCCAGGTCTCGGCGGCCGGCGGCATGCGCACGATCATCCTGGACGCAAAGCCGGGCGCGGCCGAGGCCGCCAAGGCGGCAATCGCGGGCCGTCTGGACAGGCTGGTCGAAAAAGGACGGATGTCCGACACCGCCGCCGCGGCGGCGAAGGATTGTCTCGAAGCGGTGGAAGACGTCGCCGGGCTTGCCGGGTGCGACACGGTCGTCGAGGCCGTTTTCGAGGATCTGGAGGTCAAGCAATCGCTGTTCAAGCAGATCGAGGATGTCGTTTCCGACGACTGCATCATCGCGTCGAACACATCATCCATCCCGATCGCGTCGATCGCGCGGGCCTGCCGGGTCAAGGGCCGCATCGCGGGGCTGCATTTCTTCAATCCGGTGCCGATCATGAAACTGGTGGAGGTGATCCGCGGTCCGGAAACCGAAGACGCCGTCGCCGCCGCGCTCTCCGAACTGGGCAAGCGGATGACCCGCATTCCGGTCACGGTGAAGGACGCGCCCGGTTTCCTCGTCAATCTGGGCGGACGCGCCTTCACGACCGAGGGGTTGCGGATCGTCCATGACGCGGTCGCGACCCCGGCGCAGGTGGACGCGATCATGCGCGACTGCCGGCATTTCCGGATGGGCCCGTTCGAGCTGATGGACCTGACCGGCATCGACGTGAACTTTCCGGTCAGCCTGATCGTCTATGACGGCTACATGCAGGACCCGCGGCTGAAGACGTCGCCGATCCACAAGGCGCTGTACGATGCCGGCCGGCTGGGCCGCAAGACCGGCGCCGGCTGGTTCTCCTACGGCGAGGGCGGCAAGCCGCTGACCGAAAAAGCCGGGCCCGGCGAGTCGCCGGACCATGAAACCGATGCCGCCCCCGCGGCCAAGGTTGCGCTGGCCGAGAATGATGACGCCTTGGCGGCATTCTGCGCCGAAATCGGCCTGACGGTCGGGCCGGATGACGGCGGATGCCCGATCCTCGCCGCCCCGGTGGGCGAAGACGCGACCACGGTTTCGGTCCGCACGGGGGCCGATTTCCGGCGCCTCGTCGCGCTCGACCTGCTGTGCGATACCGCCACCCGCGTGACGGTGATGACCGCGCCCGGCGCGGACCCTTCCGTCCGCGACGCCGTCGCGGCGGCGATCTGCGCTTCCGGGCGCAAGGTGACGGCAATCAAGGATTCCGCCGGTTTCGTCTCCCAGCGCATCAGCGCGATGGTCGCCAATCTGGGCACGTTCATGGCCGAAATCGGGCTCGCGAGCCCGGCGGATATCGATCTGGCGATGAAGCTGGGCCTGAACTATCCGATGGGACCTTTGGAGTTGAGCGCCGAGTTGGGCCTCAAGAACCACGTCAAGATCCTGGAGGCGTTGCAGGCCGTGACCGGGGAGGACCGGTATCGGCCTACGCCCTGGCTGCGCCGCCGCGCCGCCCTGGATTTGCCGATCGAAACCCCTTCCTGACGGTATAATTCACCTAGTTTCGCGGAATTATGTGATTAAGCGCCTGTTGTAGCGGTGAAACTTCGCTCTATACTTGCGGCAATGCCGTGGGGTTGCGAAAGGCATCGTTGAATGGATATCGGATCACCTGCCCGCGATACCGAAGTGGTTCGGCGCGCCCGGGCGGTTTTGGCTGAAGCCAAGGACGATCCGTCCCTGCTATTTTCGGTTTTGACCGACCTGACCGAAGCGCATGAACGCACGCTTGCGCGCGCCGGTTTCGTTGATCCGGCCGTCGGGCACCCCGTCGATCCGCTGATGGCCGCGCAGGAAACCATCGCCCGGCAGGAAGCGGAAATTCACGAGTTGAAGCGCGAACTGGCGGCCCAGACCAGACTGCTCAATCAATCCGCGGACCAGCAGCATAAGGAACTCGTTTTCGAGCGCGCGAAGCTCGAGCGTCTGGTGCGCTTGGGCATCAACATGGCCTCGGAACGGGATGAGACGCGCCTGTTGAGCCTGATCCTGGAAGGGGCGATGGAACTGACCGTCGCGGACGGCGCGACCTTCTACTTGATGACGGAGCAGGAGGATGCGCTGGAATTCCAGATCATCCGCAACCGGTCGCTGGAAATTTCCATGGCCAGCGAGCCGGACAAACCGCTGCCCTTCCCGCAGGTCCATCTCTACGATCTGGAGACCGGGGCGCCGAACGAGAAGAACGTCGTCTCCAAAGCCGTGCTGATGCGGCAGACCTTCAATATTCCCGACGCCTACAATTCCGAGGATTTCGACTTCTCCGGCACCAAGAAATTCGATGAGGCGAACGGCTACCGGTCGGTCTCCTTCCTCACCGTGCCGCTCATCCCGCGCGGCGGCTCGGTGATCGGCGCCTTGCAACTGATCAACGCGACGAATTCGGAAACCGGCGCGGTCGTGCCTTTCGACGAGGAAGTGCAAGGCTTTGTCGAGGCGCTTGCCGCCCAGGGCGCCGTCACGATCGAGAACCAGAAACTGCTGAATTCCCAGCGCGTGCTGATCGACGCGATCATCGAATTGACCGCGTCGGCGATCGACGCGAAAAGCCCCTATACCGGCGGGCACTGCAACCGGGTGCCGGAAATCGCGATGATGCTGGGACAGTCGGCGCACGATGCGGAGTCGGGCCCCTTCGCCGATTTCGGCTTCGCGGACGATGAGGAATGGCGGGAATTCCGGATCGCGGCCTGGCTGCACGATTGCGGCAAGGTGACGACGCCGGAATATGTCGTCGACAAGGCGACCAAGCTGGAAACGATCTACAACCGGATTCATGAAATCCGCACGCGGTTCGAGGTCATCCACCAGGAAATGACCGTCGACTACCTGTCGCGAAAGCTGAAGGAACTGGGCGGCGATCCCGCGCCCGATGCGGATCTGCTGGCCGACTATGCGCGCCTGCAGGAGGATTTCGACGTCATCGCGGAATGCAATGTCGGCGGCGAATTCCTGGACCAGGAAAAGATCGACCGCATCAGGGAAATCGCGAAACGCACCTGGACCCGCCATTTCGACAACCGCAAGGGCCTGTCGCAGGACGAACATCTGCGCCTGGAAGGGATACAGGGCCGATCGCCGCCCGCGGTGGAGAACCTGCTCGCCGACAAACCCACGCATGTGGTGCGACGCAATCCGGAGGATATCGAGCGCTTCAAGAAGAGCGGCTTCAAGATGGATATCCCCAAGAACCTCACCAATCTGGGCGAGATCTATAACCTGACGATTCAGCGCGGCACCCTGACCGACGAGGAACGCTTCACGATCAACGAACACATCATACAGACCATCATCATGCTGGAGACGATGCCCTTCCCGAAGAACATGAAGCGGGTGCCGGAATATGCCGGCGGCCACCATGAAACGATGGACGGCAGGGGCTATCCGCGGCGGCTGACCCGGGAAGAGATGTCGGTGCCGTCGCGGATCATGGCGATCGCGGATATTTTCGAGGCGCTGACCGCTTCCGACCGGCCGTACAAGAAACCGAAACCGTTGAGCGAGGCCCTGAAGATCCTGGGTTTCATGTGCCGGGACCACCATATCGACCCGGACGTCTTCCAGCTTTTCCTGGAGCAGAAGATCTACCTGCGATACGCGGAGGAATATCTCGACCCGTCCCAGATCGACGAGGTCGATATCGGCCCGCTGCTGGAGATTGCGCGCGAAGCCTCCGCCACGTATTGAGGCCGGCGCGCAAAGATCGCGCCAATCACGGGGATGGAGTTTTCCAATGGATGAGGAACTGGCCGCGCGCCTTCACGAGATGGAAACGCGCCTCGCTCATTTCGAGCGCGTCAGCGAAGACCTGTCCGATGTCGTCGCCCGGCAATCGAAAGAGATGGCGCGGCTGCGGCAGCAGGTCAGCGCCTTATCCTCCCGCGTTCTCGACCTGCAGCAGGACTGGCGTCCCGGTGCGGCGGACGACAAGCCGCCACCGCATTACTGAAACGGCGCCTTTCATTTTAGTTCACAAGCTGGACCGGTCATGGGCGCTGCCGGGGACGGGAGAATTGTGAAATATTCCCCTCCCGGGCTTGTCACCTTCGGTCCCGATTTCCTAGACCTAGGGACGTGGTTCAATCTGACGACCGGGAAGGGGTGATTTGATGGCGAAACCGAACCTGTTGATTGTCGGCGCCGGCGGCGTGGGCGCGGTGGCGGCCCATAAGGCGGCCCAGTTCGCGGAGGATTTCGGTTCCATCGCGCTGGCCGGCCGGACGGAAGCCAAGCTTCAACAGGTTGCCCGGGATGTGGCGGGCCGGAACCCGGACATCACCCTGGGCCGAGACCTGGTCACCGAAACTCTCGATGCCAGGGACAGGGAGCAGGTCTCGGACCTGATCCGCAAGGTGGATGCGGGCATCGTCCTCAACCTCGCCACGCCCTATTGCAACACGGCGATCATGGATGCCTGCATCGAAACCGGGGCGGACTACATCGACACGGCGGTTGCCGAGGAAGAGCATGTCGAAAACGTGCCGGCGCCCTGGTACGCCAATTTCGAATGGCCCCGGAAGGCGGAATTCGACAAGGCGGACGCCAACGCGGTGCTGGGCATCGGCTTCGACCCCGGCGTCGTCAACATCTTCTGCACCTATGCCAAGCGGCACCTGCTGGACGAGATCGAAAGCATCGACATCATCGACGTGAACGGCGGCGACCACGGCCGCTATTTCGCGACCAATTTCGACCCGGACACCAATCTGCGTGAAATCCGCGAGGACGTGATCTACTGGGAAGACGGGGAGTTCAAGACCATCCCCCACCATTCCCGCAAGATGACCGTGGAACTGCCGGTGGTGGGGCAGCACGACGTCTATTCCATGGGGCATGACGAATTGCATTCCCTTCCGAGGGCGTTTCCGGAAGCCAAGCGCATCGAGTTCTGGATGGGGTTCGGGGAACGCTATCTTCGGGTCTTCGACGTGCTCGAGAATCTCGGCCTCATCTCCTCGATCCCGGTCGAGGTCGAAGGCGTCAAGATCGCGCCGCTGAAGATGGTGAAGGCGGTGCTGCCCGATCCCGCGACCTTGGCCGAGGGCTATACGGGTGAGGTCTGCATCGGCTGCGACATCCGCGGCACCAAGGACGGCAAGCCGCGCCGGATCTTCATCTATTCGACCTGCGACCACACCGAGTGTTTCAGGGAGGTCGGCTCCCAGGCGATTTCCTACACCACCGGCGTGCCGGCGGTCGCGGCCGCGCTGCTGCTGGCGCGCGGGGAGTGGAATCCGCAGACCATGGTGAATGTGGAGGAGTTGGATCCCGATCCCTATCTCGACCTGATGCCGGAAGTCGGCATTGACTGGAAGGTGATGGACCTGCCGTTGGACGGCAGCTGGCCCGGCATGTCGGGGCATAACAGCGCCGGGGCTGCTCACGGGGCCGGGCACGGTTCGGGGCAGGGGGCATCGTGAGCGTTCCGATGACGCGGGACGAAGTCGCGGGAAACTTCGTCAATTTCGACCCGTTCCGGGTGCCGTCGCCCTGCTACGTGATCGACATCGCCAAGCTGGAGGAGAACCTGCGCGTCCTGGCGGAGCTGTCTGCCAAGACCGACGCCAAGGTCCTGCTGGCGCTGAAGGCCTTTTCCTGCTTCGCGGTCGCCGAATTGATCGGCGGCTTCCTGCACGGCACGGCGGCCAGCGGGCTGTGGGAGGCGCGCCTGGGCCGGACGCGGTTTCCGGGCGCGGTGCATACTTTCGCGCCGGGCCTGAAACAGGATCATCTGGCCGAAATCACCTCGCTCTCCGACCACCTGATCTTCAACACGCTTGAGCAGTGGACGCGTTTCAAGCCGGGGTTGCGGATGGACGGCGGCTGCGCCTTCGGCCTGCGGATCAATCCGCGCCATAGTGAGGCGGAAAACCCGCTCTACGACCCCTGCGCGGCCTGGTCGCGGCTCGGCGCGCCGATCCCCTCGCTCGACGGGGGCGACCTCGACGGACTGACGGGCTTCCACATTCATGCGCTTTGCGATCAGGGCTATGAGCCTTTCGACCGGCTGTTGACGGCGACCGAAACCAAGGTGGGCTCGTTGCTGGAGCGGATGACCTGGCTGAATCTCGGCGGCGGCCAGATGATCACGGCGGCGGGGTTCGACCGCGCGGCGCTGATCGGACGGCTGCGCGATCTTCGCCGCCGGACCGGGCTGGACCTCTATCTGGAGCCCGGCACGGCCGTGGCGCTGAATGCCGGCGCGCTGGTGACGCAGGTGCTGGACACGTTCTGGAACGACGGCCATGTCGCGGTGATGGATACGTCAGCCACCTGTCACATGCCCGACGTCATCGAAGCGCCCTATACCCCGGCGCTGCTGGGAACCGAGACGGTCGGCCGGGACGAGGACATGGACCCGAAGGATGACCGTATCGTCCGCCTCGGCGGGCCGACCTGTCTGGCGGGCGACGTCATCGGCACCTACCGTTTCGAGCGCGCGCCCAAGGTCGGCGAACGCCGTCTGTTCCTGGATCAGGCCTATTACACGATGGTGAAGGCGACGACCTTCAACGGCACGCCGCTTCCCGCCATCGCGCTCTGGGATCCGCGCACCGACGACGTCCGCGTCGTGAAACAGTTCGGCTACGAGGATTTCGAAGGCCGGTTGAGTTGAGCGGCGCCACACCGTTGCGGGGGAAACAGGAGACAGCCATGAAGACCGACCTGACGAGCAAGACCATCCTGATCACCGGCGCCAGCCGCGGCATCGGCGAGGCGACCGCGCGCCATTTCGCGGCCGAGGGGGCGAATGTGGTGATGATGGCGCGCAGCGCGCCGGCGCTCGAGGCCATCGCCGCGGATATCCGCGGCAGCGGCGGTGCGGTTTCCGTCTCCACCGGCGATGTCGGCGTCTACCGCGATGTCGAGGCGGCGGTGGCGCTTGCCCTGGAAGCCTATGGCGGGCTCGACATCCTGCTGAACAATGCGGGCGTCATCGACCCCATCGCGCGCCTCGCCGACAGCGACCCGGACGAATGGGACAGGGTCGTCGATATCAACGTGAAGGGCGTTTATCACGGGTTGAGGGCGGCGATCCCGGCCATGCTGGAAAACGGCGGCGGGACGGTCATCAATATCAGTTCCGGCGCGGCGACCAATGCGCTGGAAGGATGGAGCCATTACTGCTGCACCAAGGCGGCCGTCCTGTCGCTGACGGCCTGTGCGGACAAGGAATACGGCGGGCACGGCATCCGCGTCCTGGGCCTCAGCCCCGGAACGGTCGCGACGGACATGCAGGTCTCGATCAAGGCGTCCGGCATCAACCCGGTCAGTCAGTTGGACCCTTCGGTCCATATTCCGGCGGATTGGGTTGCCCAGGCGGTGGCCTATCTGGCCGGCGCGGGCGGGGCCGCCTATGCGGGCCGGGATTTCTCGCTGAAGACCGATGAAGGCCGCAAGGCCGTGGGGCTGCCGCCGGTGTGACAGTAGGGGCGTGCCGGGGTCGGTTTACCCTTTGGAGGCTTGCCATTCATTCAGGGTATTCCGCGCACCGTTCTTGGCCGGATCCATGCCCGCGTCGTGCGTTTCGTTCTTCGCGGCCAGTTCGATGACATAGCCGTTCGGGTCGCGGAAATAGATCGACTCGAAAAGCTTGTGATCGGATATGCCGCGGATTTCGATGCCGCGCGCCTTGGCCTTTTCCATCAACGGCTCGAACGTGTCGCGGTCGGCCTCCAGCGCGATATGCAGGTCGAAATCGTGCTGGTCCTTGAACTCGAAAGGCTGGCCCGGGGCTTCGAAGAAGGCGAGGAAACTGCCGTCGCCCAGCCGGTAGAAACTGTGCAGCACCTTCGTCTCCCGCCCGGTCAGGGTCGTCTTGATCTCGAACGCGTTCGCCAGCGGCAGCCCCAGGAAATCCTCATAGAATTTCCGCGTCTCCTCGGAATCGCGGCAGCGATAGGCGTTGTGGTGCAGTCCCTTGATCAAACCGTCCTCCCGGTCGTCAGTTTGCTTGGATGCTACCATATAGGGCGGGCTGGGCCGATGTCACCGTTTGGCCACGTCGCCGACCGTGCCGCCGGTCAGCGCGGGAAGGTCCTGGGGGGAAAGTTCGAAGACCGCGTTGGGCGTGCCGGCGCTGGCCCAGACCGTGTCGAACCGCATCAGGTCTTCATCGATGAAGGCGACGGGTTTGACCAGATGCCCGACGGGCGAGACGCCGCCGATCACATAGCCGCTCTTCTCCAGCACATAGTCCGGCTGGGCGCTCTTCACCTTCTGGCCCAGCAGGTGGCGGACCTTCTTGTCGTCGACCCGGTTCGGGCCGGAGGCGACGACAAGCACCGGGTCGCCCTCCTTGGTCTTGAACAGGACCGATTTGGCGATCTGCGCCACGGTGCAGCCGATGGCGGCGGCGGCCTGGTCGGAGGTGGCGGTGGTTTCCTCGAATTCCAGAACCGTGTAATCGGGGCCGAGCACGCCCTGGACGTGCAGCGCTTTTTCCTCGGTTGCTTTTCTCATGGGCAGGCTCCGTCAATCCACTTTCGGCCTCGTATCGGCGGCGCGCGGGCGGCTGATCGGCCGGCTGCGGCGCACCTCGCGATAGACGATGAACAGTCCCGAACCGACAATCAACAGGATGCCGGTCCAGGTGGTCATGTCCGGTACTTCGCCGAACATCATGAAACCCCAGAACACCGCCAAGGGCACGGCGACATATTCGAAGGGCGCGATCAGGCCCGCTTCGCCCATGCGGTAGGCTTGCGCCAGCAAATAGCCGATCATCCCCGACAGAACGCCGATCCCGCCCAGCGCCGGCCAGTCGGCCAGCGGCGGCATCTTCCAGGGCAGGAACAGGAAGTTCAGCGCCGGATGGACCTTGTCCACGAAACGCCCGTCGCCGCAGATCAGGAACATCAGGACGCAGACGACGACGAAGGTCACATAGATCGATATCGCCAGGACCGAGGCGCTTTCCGTCACGCCCAGGCGGCGCGTCAGCATCTGCATCATCGCATAGGTGAAGGCCGCCAGGACCGGCAGAACGGAGATGAGCTTGATGATGCCGTCGCCCGGCCGCAGCATGACGACGATGCCGGCGAAACCGACGAAGACGGCGGCCCAGCGATAGGGGCCGACCTTCTCCCCCAGCATCGGGATCGACAGCACCGTGATGAACATCGGGGCGACGAAGAAGATCGCATTGGCTTCCGCCAGCGGCATGCCGGCAAGGGCGGCGAAATAGGCGGAATTGGAGACGACGATGAACAGCGCCCGCACCAGCAGCAAGGGCATGCGGCGGCTCAACAACCGCCTCCAGCCGCCTTCGAACTGCAGAATGACGAACATGAAGGGCAGCGCGATCAGGGACCGGATCAGGACGATCTCGTGCAGGGGATAGGTGCCGCTGAACCCCTTGATCAACGCGTCCTGTATGGAAATCGCGAACATTCCCACCAGGATGCAGAGAATGCCGATCCCTTGCCTGTCGGGCAGTCTTGCCGACCCGGTCACCCTGTTACCCCCTGATCTAACCTATGGAACGCGGCCCATGTCTGGATTGAGCGGCGCGGAGCGGTGCCGCGCCGGGACGGTCGACGAAGCCTGATCCGCGCCGCTGCGCGGATCAAGCGCGTTTTTCCAGCCGGATGGAGACGGGTCGATGACCTCAATCCCGATAGCTGGTGTCGATCTTGTCGAGTTTGCGCATCAGCGCCGCGAATTCGACGGCGCCGACCCCTTCATTCGTCTCGCGTTCCGAGAAGGCGTCCATGTCGCGGCCGCTGCGCGCGGAAACCTCCGGCGGCATGACGTTCATCGTGCCGGCGGACCCGGCATCGACCTGGATCTGGCAGGCGCGCTCCAGCCGGTAGAGACGCAGGAAGGTTTCCGGGATCGACTGTCCGACGGTGAGGATGCCGTGGTTGCGCAGGATCATGGCGCGCTTGTCACCCAGATTGGCGAGCAGGCGTTCCCGCTCGTCCAGATACAGGCTGACCCCTTCGTAGTCGTGATAGGCGATGCGGTCGTGGAAGGCGGTCGACATCATGCTGATCTGCTGCAGGCCTTCCTTGGTGCCGGCCACCGCCATGCCCGCGCGCGTATGGGTATGCATGACGCATCTGTTGACCGACTTGGCCATGTGGATCGCGGAATGAATGACGAAACCGGCATAGTTCACCGGATAGTCGCTATGCCCGATGATGTTGCCGTCCAAATCGATCTTCACCAGGTTGGACGCGGTCACCTCGTCATAGTTCAACCCGTAGGGATTGATCAGGAAATGGCTTTCGTCCCCCGGCAGCTTGTAGGTCAGATGGCCGTAGATCAGTTCCGTCCAGCCGAAATGATCCACCAGCCGATAGGCCGCGGCGAGCTGGATGCGGGCGATCCGCTCATGCTCTTCCGGCGAGTTCTGGGCAAAGGTCGTGACGGTATCGATCCGTTTGGGAGCCGATTGTGACATGATTTCCGTTTCCATCCGCTATGACGAGCAGGCCCGTTTCGGGCCCGTCTTTTCAGGGATGGTACAGCAAAGCCCATTTCCGGTGAACCATATGCGATGCCGAATGCCGGAAAGTCACTTGATCCGGTGGGGAAGAAGATCGCCGCTGCGGGCTATTCCGCGGGAAGGGTTTCCCGTTCGGCGGTCTTCGGCGCCCTGAAGGGATGGACGACCTGCTGGATGAATGTCGGCGGCATGTATTCCTTGATGCCGATATCCGCCGGCGGCCGGTATTTGCCCCGGAAATAGGTGCCGAACAACTGGTCGAAGATCATCAGGTTTTCGCCGTAGTTCTTGTTGCCCTCCTCCAGGTTCTTGGAATGGTGCCAGCGGTGCAGTTCCGGCGTGTTGAAGATCAGGCTCAGGACTCCGAACCGCATCTCGATATTGCAATGGGTCAGGATGCCGATGAAGGCGGTGATCGCGCTGACCCATTTGAAAATCTCGACCGGCGCGCCGACCAGGAACAGCAGCGGCTGGCTCAGGATGATGCTGGCGCCGGTGTCGAAGAAGTGGAACCGGCCGGTATTGATGATGGTCAACCGGCTGCTGCTGTGATGGATCGCGTGGAATTTCCACAGCCAGCGCCATTCATGGGCAAGCCTGTGGGCGCAGTACAGGCCCGCTTCGGCCAGCACGAGGCCCAGGATCACCTGGGCGGCCATCGGCCACTCGGTGGGCCAGATTGCGCTGGTCTCCGGTGACAATGCCTCGGCCGCGCCGAACACGGTGCCGACGATGACCAGGATCTGCACGATCCCCTTGTTGAAGAAGGTGTGCAGAAGGTCGGCCGGGATCTGTCCGTCATTCGGCAGCCATGTCTTCTCGAACGGGCGGATTCGCTCCAGGAAGAAGAGGGAGGTCGCCAGCGTCAGATATAGCAGGTTGAACCAGAGGAACGGGCTTTCCTGCTGCATCGCCCAATAATTCGCGGCGATGCAGGCCGACAGAATGCCGGGCCAAAGCAGATAGGCGGCGGCGGTGGATGCAGCCGTTCGCATATTCATTCCAGGAGTCCCCCGACCGATTTCACAAGGTTCCGACCAAGCGTTTCATATGGCCCGTATCGGTGCTTTTCGGCAAGGGGGTAGGGGGGCCTCCAGATCGCCTGGAACGGTTTTGCATTTTGATCGAATGCCGTATGAAACACTGGCCTAGCGCGGTGAAAACCGTGTATTCCTGGAACAGACGTTTGATCCGCATGCGGTCGAGGTCTGCTGCCTGCGGGGGAGGGATTGGTGATTTTGGCATCCGTTTTTCGGTCCATTTCGGCCGTGCTTTTCGCCGCCGTGCTTCTGGCGGCCGGCGGGGCCGCGCGCGCGGACGACCTGGCGGGCCCGGTCGAAGTCGTCGAGCATTTCCAGAACGGCCTGCTCTACACGCTGCTGCACCGCGCCGAGTTGGACTACGACACGCGCATCCAGTCCCTGGAGGCCCTGATCGGCGAGACGTTCGACGTCGAAAGGGTGGCGCGGAAGGTTATCGGCGGGAAACGGTTCCGCGAGCTCTCGCCCATTGAACAGAAGCGCTATCAAAATCTGTTCACCCGCTATGTCGTCGCCTCCCAATCCCGGCGGCTGGGATCGCTGGAGGGGAAGGAATTCGCGTCCCTCGGCCGCCGGCACGGGCCGGACGGAACCGTGGTCGTGGACGTTTCCTTCCGGGAACAGGGCCGACAGATCGCAACGGTCGCCTATATCCTGCTGCCGACGGGCATGGGCTGGCGGATCGTCGATGTCATCATCGACGGCGGCGTCAGCGAGTTGACCCTGCGCCGTTCGGAATTCGCCTCCGTCGTGCGCGACAAGGGCGTCGGCGGCCTGCTGTTGGCGCTGGACGCGAAGATCGGCGAATTGGCGCGCGCGGGATCGCGCGGGACCTACTAGCCCCTCCCTGTTTAGCCACCCGTAGCCACCCGTAGCCCCCCGTTTCTAAAAGGCGGCGAACAGACCGCCGACATCCGCCAGCGCCATCACCCCCATCGCCGCGAAGATTACCGCCGCGACCGCGTGCGCCGCCTTCATCGGGATTTTCGTGGCCGCCGCCTTTCCGACCAAGACCGCGGGCACATTGGCGATCATCATGCCGAGCGTGGTGCCGGCGGTGACCGTGACCAGCGCGTCGAAGCGGGCCGACAGCGCGATCGTGGCGATCTGGGTCTTGTCGCCGATCTCGAGCAGGAAAAACGCGACCAGGGTGGCCAGGAAAGGGCCGTACCGCCGCGCCGTTCCCGTATCCTCGTCATCGACCTTGTCCGGGACCAGGACCCATGCGGCCATCGCCAGGAAGGAGATGCCGAGCGCCTGACGCAGGATTTCCGGCCCCAGCAGATCGGCGACGAGCAGGCCGGCCGACGCGGCCAGCGCATGGTTCGCAACCGTGGCGACCAGGATTCCCAGGATGATGGGCAGGGGCGCGCGGTAGCGCGCGGCGAGGACGAGCGCCAGCAGTTGCGTCTTGTCCCCGATTTCGGCAATGGCGACGACACCGGTCGAAACGAAAAAAGCTTCCATGGATCAGGCTCTGTCGGGGCTGCAATTGAACCAATGGCCCGACCACCCACCCAGCCCGTGAGGCGGCGGTCGAAGCCAAAGGTCTCGCCAAGCGCAATGTCGACCATGCGACGGGCCGGATACGCCATGGACCGGAGGTAAATTTCCCAAGCCCAAGTCTGTTGACGCATCCCCTTCTCGAAGCGGAAGGCGGCTACTCCCCAATGACGCGGGGAAACTATCCACACCGGCCTTCGGATGCAACAGGCGGATGCGGGTTGAGGCGGCGCGGTAGACCATCCAGTCCGTTTCGGTCAAAACTTCCATGACGTCGCCCGAGCTTGGCGCGGCGTTTCCTGCAGGGTATAGCGCCTCCGAGGCCTGATGTTCGGGCGCGGCGCGCGCGACCCGGTGCGGCCGGGGGGGAACGACGATGTCCGCTGGGAAGAACGCTTCCATGCAGAACGGAACAGACGGCGGCAGAGGCAGTCTGCGGGCGATCCTGGCATTCTCGCTCGGCTGCACGTTCTTCGCCTATGCCTTCGTGCAGCGGGTCGCCCCCAGCGTCATGGTGGACGAGCTGATGCGCGATTTCGCCGTCGGCGGCGCGTTGCTCGGCAATCTGTCGGCTTTCTATTTCTACACCTATGCCGGAATCCAGATTCCCGTCGGTATCATGATGGACCGGTTCGGGCCCAGGCGCCTTCTGACCTTCACCTTGCTGCTCTGCGTGGTGGG
>Ga0209692_10004011_pt1 | contig 13690 bp, 11 predicted proteins | sample tdDd472_FD_187129 | JGI IMG/M metagenome (GOLD analysis project Ga0209692, IMG submission 187129) | Marine sediment microbial communities from the Atlantic coast under amendment with organic carbon and nitrate - tdDd47.2 (SPAdes)... | ecosystem: Environmental > Aquatic > Marine > Coastal >...
GGCCGCATTGAGTACATTCTCTCGCGGTTTTTGCAGGACCCGGGCAAGCTGCCGCCCAAGATGCGGTTCGCCATGGGGGTGGCCGCCTACGAGATTCTCTTCCTCGACAAGGTCCCGGCCTATGCGTCCGTGGACTGGGCCGTGGAATTTGCCAAGACCAAACCCGGCGCACGATTTTCAGGGCTGTTCAACGCCGTTCTTCGCCGTGTGTCCGAGTTGGGCGATGAAGCCCACGACCCGGATTTCTACCGCAAGGACGCCTCCAAACCGGAGTTCCTGACCCGCTGGTATTCCTGCCCGCAATGGTTGGCCGATCTCTGGTGGCGGACCTATGGCGAGGAGACGGCCATCCAGTATCTGGAGGCTCAGGTTCACCGACCCGCCCTTGGATTCAACCTTTACGGTCATCCCGAAGCAGATGAAATATACGGTGAAATTGCAGGGTGGCCCGAGATTATGGACATCGAAGGCATGAGCTTTGCCCTGCCTGCCGGGACCATGTTCGACGATGAACCAAAGCCGCCCATTGCCCGCCAGTCCTTTGCGGCCCGTCAGGCAATAGAGGCGCTGACGCCCGAGATCTGGCCCACACCGGTCTGGGATGCATGCTCCGGTCGTGGCGGCAAGACCCGCATTCTCTGTGAAAAGGGGATTGATGTATTTGCCTCCGATCCGCACCGAGGACGGCTGGCCGCGCTTAATCGCGAGCTGCCTGATGTGGAGACCTTCGAGGCCAATGCAGCCACGGATACCCCGGCCCGTCAGCCCGGAACCATTCTGCTCGACATGCCGTGCTCTGGGCTTGGCGTGTTGTCGCGCAGGCCGGATACCAAGTGGAAACGCAAGACCAGCGACCTGGCCGATCTGACCAAATTGCAGGCCGAGATTCTGGAGAATGCCCTTGCTCAGGTTAAGCCCGGCGGCAAGATCGCGGTTATCACCTGCACTCTCAATCCTGATGAGAACGAAGGGTTGATCGAGCGATTCGTCGCGGCTCACCCCGAGGTTTCAGTTGAGAAGCAGTGGACTACTGATCCGAAGTCCGAGTTGAATGAATTCTTCTTCGGGACCTTGTTGAGTGTGAAGTAGATTATTGATTTGAATGAATAGTGAAAGGCCGCCCAATAGGGCGGCCTTTTTTTATGGTGCAGTAGGCTCTGAATCGAGAACTTCCAAAGTTGCTTTAGTTACAATCTCAACTATCTTCGTACATTCGGCGTTTTGTTCTTCGCCGAAGCGATCCCGAAGCACACCGCAGTTCGTTTCGCCGAAGCCTTCGATGAATCTGTCCCTCAATTGGCTCCCCATGGCAGCCGGAGTGTCCCAGCTTTCACCTCGTTTGGTGCGACCATGAAGGTGCCCTATGGCGATCAGTCCACCGGATATGGCACCGCAGGTTTCCGTAAAAGATCTCCCCATACCACCGCCAAAGGCTGTGGCGTGCATGATTGCCTGTGTCGGATCCATTCCCTTGGACTCCAGTATTGCGGATGCCACTGCTTCCGCACAATGAAACCCGTCCTGAAAATACACTCCCGCCATTTCCCCGGCGCATTGTCCGGTACATTGCCCTGCACAACTGTCAGTTTTCATATTTCCCCCTTGCGGTTATTTTCAATCTGTGAAAACGATTAACCTATACTTCAAATCGTGAAAAACGATTATTCCCGATGGGGGGTATCTGAATAGCCGATGGAGGTGGCATGGAATTTCGTTTGCTCAAAACATTTCTGGTGGTTGCCGAGGAGTTGAACTTCACGCGTGCATCGAAAAAGCTGTTTCTGGCGCAGTCATCTGTCTCCGCACAGGTCAAGTCGCTGGAAGAGGACCTTGGTGTCAGGCTTTTTGATCGCATCGGGCGCGGCATCGTGCTGACAGATGCAGGCGAGAAGCTCATGCACTATGCCCGGCGGCTGGAGGACCTGAGCGAAGAGATGCGCGCAGACGTCACTTCGGTCAGGCAGCTCAGAGGCTCCCTCACCATTCGTATGCCGGAGACACTGGCCGCCATATACATGCCGCAGGTGGTGGAGAGGTATCACGCCGAGAACCCCGACGTTCAGATCAATTTCATCAATTGCAGCGATGCAAGGCTGCGTGAGGAACTCAATTCCGGCAGCATCGATCTCGCATTTCTGCTCACGGACGATATCCTGAGTGACAATGTGACCGAGTTGGTGCTGGGTGTCGAACCGCTGGTCCTTGTGGCCGGGGCGGATCATCCTCTGGCGGGCCAGTCTGAAATTCGGTCGGAAGACATGCAGGGGCAGACCATGCTCCATACGCGGGTGGATTGAAGCTACCGCAGAGCTGTCGAGCGGTCGCTCGACGACGAAAAAGTGGACAGGAAGGCCATCGTCTTTTCCAGCACGCCAAGCCTGTACAACACGTTGAAGCGCGGCGTCGGGCTTGCGTTTTGCCCTGAGATAATGGTGCGCAGAGATATCGAGGAAGGCAGGCTGGTGCAGCTATATTGGCCGCCCGGACCGACAGAAACCACGGTCTTCATGATCCGTCACGCAGACAAGTGGTGCTCACCCGTGGTCAGCCGTTTCATGGAAATCGCGGAAGAGAGATTCGCTTCACACTACGGTGAAAGCCTCGGATCATAGATTGAAAAACTTGCGGGCGTTGTCGCCGGTGATCTGCCAGATATCTGCGGCGGATCTCCCCTTGATCTCGGCTATGCGTTTGGCCGTGAAGGCCACGAGAGCAGGGTGGTTTCTTTTGCCTCGCCACGGTTCGGGTGTGAGGTAGGGGCAGTCGGTCTCGATCATTAGCCGGTCGAAGGGAATCTGGGCGACCGAAGCCTGTAGTTCGTCGGTTTTCTTGTAGGTGATCGGTCCGGGGATGGAGATGTGCCAGCCGTTGTCGATGACGGGCTGGGCCAGTTCCAGGTTGGAGCCGAAGCAATGCCACAGGACCGGGTAGTCCTTGAATCCCTGATCAACAAGAATTTCGATGCAGTCCTCGTTGGCGTCGCGGGAATGGATGATGGCGGGCAGGTTCAGCTCGCGTGCCAGATCTAGCTGCCTGATGAACGCATCTTTCTGGATATCGTGCCCCACACGCTCCCAGTAGTAGTCGAGACCGATTTCGCCTACGCCCTTGAGACGTGGGTTGGCCTTGAAATGATCATGCATGCGGGTCAGCGCGTCATCGGTCAGCTTGTCTGCGTTGTTGGGATGCACTCCGAGCAGAAATGAAACCTGCGGGTGGTCGTCGAAAAGGTGATTGTTCTTTTCAAAGGCATCCGGCCCGAGAAATACATTGATGATCTCGCTGACACCTGACGCCTTGGCGCGCGCAAGGATTTCCTCGCGGTCATCATCGAACTCTTCGAGATCGAGATGGGCATGCGATTCAACGCCGACCAGCGGCAGTTCAAGGGATTCGGGTTCAGGACGATTTTTCTTTTTTGCCATCAGGTTCGGCTCACAGTGCGTCCCACACTGAAAGCACAGAGTATTTCTGTTCTTCGGTGGAATACGCGTCAGCCGTTTCTTGCCCGGCCATGAGCGTGGCGTCAAGGTACAGGCCGCCTTCCCGGATCATTCCAACCGCTTCTTCGAGACAGAGGGCGGCGTCCAGCGCGTCGCCGTCGGCGCACCATAAGCCGTTGCCGGGCCAGTCCACTTCGCTCAGGGGCCACCAGGGGGTGAAACGAGGTTCGTCCTGGACCTGGCGCATGTAATCCCAGCCGCCAAGCCCGGTAAAACCGACGGGCAGGCAGCCGCAGGCCATGGCTTCCAGCGGAGGTAGCGGGCACCCTTCGGGGAAGCCGGTCATCAGGAAAATGTGTGAGGAGCGCAGGGCGTCGGCCACACCATATGCGTCCATGCCCTCGATGGCACGCCAGCGGATGTTGTCTGAGCCGTTGCGGTGCTCAAAGATCGATTTGATCTGGGCGGCAACCGCTTTGTTCTTGCGCGGCATGTAGGCGACGGTGATGGTGTCGCTCTTTTTCTTGTCTGTAGTATGGAAAATTTCGCGGTCGATGCCGGGGCGTAGGACAGGGGCGTCCTTGTAGGTGGCCTGCTTGATGAAATGCGCCACCGGGTCTGACACTGCCAGGAATTCAACCGGCAGGCTGTGCCAGTCCACGCCTTCTGGCAGGGAGGAAAAGAGGTAGGCCCAGTTCTGGACGTAGCTGAAGCACTGCGCGCCAGCTTCGAGGCCGGGAGACAGAGCGTTGACCCATCCTTCGGGGACCAGCCAGAGGTCGTCCTTGGTCAGCTGCATGTCTGCCCATTCTATTACCGGTGCGGAATCGGCCAGACCTTCGGGTCGCCAGCCACCTTTCTCGCGGGCAACGAGAAAAGCCTCGCGCCCGTCCTGGTGCAAGATGTCGGCAATTTGCCGGAGAACAGTGACGCCTCCGGTGGGTTTGTTGACCGGGGGCAGGAAGATGAATGTTTTCATAGTGTTCTTACTGGAAACCATAATCGGGCGAAATTTGCAAGGTAGGTATAATCCAGCCCAGACCATTCTGCCCCGATAAGACAACGGGATGTATTATAACTCGTCTAATACTCTTGACGAATTTTGCCAATTGGCTGACGATGTTCATAAGTGGTGGAGTTTCGTTCAACCCCCTGCAATTCGCTTATTAACGATCAGGCATCACTGCGCCGGTTTTTTACAAGGAGAATGATCGTGGCAATCACTCTAGGTAAGGCTTTTGGTAATAATTTTCTCGGCAATGCGCCACATTGGTACAAGCTGAGCATTCTGGCATTTCTCGCTCTAAATCCTCTGGTGCTGTATGCTTTCGGCCCATTCATCGCGGGCTGGTTGCTCATCGCCGAGTTCATCTTCACCCTGGCCATGGCGCTCAAGTGTTATCCGTTGCCCGCTGGTGGTCTGCTGGCTTTTGAGGCTGTATTTCTCGGCCTGACATCACCGCAATCAGTGTACCACGAGGCCGAGCAGAACTTCGAAGTCATCCTGCTGCTGATCTTCATGGTGGCCGGTATCTATTTCATGAAGGAAATCCTTCAATCCACTTTCACCCGTATTTTGGTGTACGTGCGATCCAAGGTCATCATCTCGCTCATGTTCTGTTTTGCGGGGGCATTCCTGTCAGCGTTTCTGGACGCACTGACAGTCACGGCGGTGATCATTGCCGTGGGTTACGGATTCTACAACGTCTATCACCGCTATGCTTCAGGGCGTGACCTGAAGTGCGATCACGATCTGTGTTCGGATGCTCTGGTGGACAAGGAGAATGATCGGAAGGACCTGCTCCAGTTCAGGAGCTTCCTGCGAAATATCATCATGCACGGCGCGGTCGGCACTGCGCTTGGCGGTGTCTGTACCCTGGTCGGAGAGCCACAGAATTTACTCATCGCCTCTGAAATGGGCTGGCATTTCGCGGACTTCTTTATTATGGTTGCGCCGATTTCCATGCCCGTATTGGTTGTAGGGCTGATGACCTGCGTTTTGGTCGAGAAGCTGGGGATATTCTCCTACGGCGCGGAAATGCCGGGTAATATCCGGTCGCATCTGCTTGAAACAGCGAAGGAAATGGAGGCCAAGCGCGGTCAGCATGGCCGGGCCAGGATCGCCATTCAGGCCGTCACCGGCATCTGGCTGATGGTCGCCCTCGGTTTCCACATGGCAGAGGTCGGCATCATCGGCCTATCCATCATCGTCATTTTGACGGCGTTCAACGGGTTCACCGAAGAACACCAGCTCGGCAAGGCGTTCGAGGAAGCCCTTCCCTTTACCGCACTGCTCGTTGTCTTCTTCGCCGTTGTGGCCGTCATCCATACCCAGCATCTTTTCACGCCGGTCATCGAGTACGTCCTGCGCCTCGAAGGCCAGACGCAGCTTGCGGCCTATTATACAGCCAACGGCATTCTCTCCATGATATCGGATAACGTCTTCGTGGCTACGGTCTATGTATCGGAAACCAAGTTGTCCGTGACCCATGCCCTGGCTGCGATACCGGACATCGGCATGACCGGTGAGCAACTCATGGCCGCCCTGACCGACCCTGACGTTAGTCGGGCCACGGTCCTCGCCGACCTGCCTCAGGCCGCCGCAGACAAGGCCGGTGCCATCATGACCCAGTTCGACAAGCTGGCGGTTGCCATCAACACAGGCACCAACATCCCCAGCGTCGCCACCCCCAATGGGCAGGCCGCCTTCCTCTTCCTCCTGACCTCGGCCCTTGCGCCGGTCCTGCGACTCTCTTATGGGCGCATGGTCCTGCTCGCCATTCCCTACACCATCACCATGTCGATCACAGGACTGGTGGCAACCTGGTACATGAACGACATCGTGAGGTTCTTCGGCGGATAAGCCTTCAGTCGTTGTATGAAAATTAAGAAAAGCCGTGCTCGTCACGGCTTTTCTCATTTCCCCTCTATCTCAATCTATACTTGTCTCCACAAACGCAAAAGCCTACCTTTCCCTGCATGAACCTCCTGACCCCCGGCATGCGCTTCATGCTTCTCGGAACATTCCTCTTTTCCATCGGCTCCCTGCTCATCAAGATGGCAGGCGAACACATTCCGACCATGGAAATTCTCTTTGTGCGCGGCATCGTCGGCATCTTTTTTTGCTGGTTCATTGTTCGTCGGGCAGGGGTGGGAATGCTCGGCACTCGCAGGCTCATGCTTGCCATGCGTGGGCTGATCGGCTTCACGGCTCTTTTCGCGGAATTCTATGCCATAGTTCATCTGCCGCTGGCAGACGCCATTGCGATATTGTTCTCGCACCCGGTGGTGGTGGCGATTCTCGCCTGGGTGGTTCTGGGCGAGAAGCTGGGCACACGCAGCGTCATGGCCGTTATGGCCAGCATTGTGGGTGTGATCGTGGTCTGTCGTCCAAGTTTCATTTTCGGGGTGGGAGAGTCGACTCTCGATCCTCTGGCTCTGACCGTGGCTTTGGTGGGTGTGGGGTTTATCTCGGTTGCCATTCTCACTGTGCGCAGCCTGGCCAAGACCGAACATCCGGCTGTGGTAATGTTCTATCCGCCGCTGATCATTTCGCTGTCGGCCCCGCTCTTTTCCAGTGGCTGGGTGCTGCCCACCGGTCCTGAGTGGCTCATGCTGCTTGGGGTGGCCCTGTTCATGAATGCAGGGCAATACTACATGACCCGTGGTTACGCCATCGAGTCTGCGGCCCGCGTCAGTGCGGTAACCTGTCTGGAGATTGTCTTCGCCGCCATTTGGGGCTTATCATTTCTGGGAGAAATACCGGACCAGTGGACCATTGCGGGCGGGCTGCTCATTGTCAGCGGAACCCTGGCTCTGGGGTATATAGGTGCGCGGGAAAAGAAGACGGCCACTGACTCTTGAAGTTGGATGCTCGTCAGATCTTGATTGTCTTTATGTGAGCTTTTCGAAAATTCCTAACAATTCTTCGTCAACTTCGTCCGGTTCTTCGGAATTGAGCGTGACCAGCCTGTGCAGGAAGGTGAAGCTGAGTTCGTCCATCTCTTTAAAGACCATGGCTGCTTTTTCATCTTCATTACGGATTATTTCTCCGTCTACCACGATGCGAATTCCCGGTGAAAGAGGGAGATGCAGTTCGCATTTTGTCCCGATATCACACAAGAAGTCGCAACCGGCAAGAAGTGCACCCTTGAGACTCAGGTTCTCGGTTTCTACTGGAATGACCTCGTCGCCGATGGTTACATAAGCCTGAAATCCGGCTTTTACGCGTGTCCTGCGCCTATGTTCCTGTGACATGACAGAGTCCTCCTTTCATTATTCATAGCATATTCGACAAAGCGACTCAAAGTGGCTGCGAAATATTATCATCAGGCGCAGACGATCGAAAAGAAAAAGGCCGGGACGATTACTCGTCCCGGCCTTGGTATTATCTGATGCGGTTTGGGCTAGTCGTATTCGACTGCGCTGAATTTCATCAGCGTGTCCCAGTTGTGGATGGCTTCCACGTAACGGATGGTGCCGGTCTTGCCGCGCATGACGAGCGAGGCAGTCTCTGCACCGTGGCCGTGGTAGGCAACGCCCTTGAGGAAGGTGCCGCCGGAGATGCCGGTGGCTGCAAAGAACAGGTCTTCGGATTTGACCAGATCGTTCACGGTCAGCACGCGGCGAACGTCCATGCCGTAGTCGGCCAGTGCGTTCTTCTCGTCCTGCTTCTGCGGGTCGAGCTTGGCGAACATCTCGCCGCCCATGATGCGGATGGCGATGGCGGAGAGCACGCCTTCCGGGGTGCCGCCGGTACCCATCATGACGTCGACTTCGCAACGCGGGTCGATGGCCATGAGCGAACCGGTGATGTCACCGTCGGTGTGCAGCTGGATGCGGGCTCCGGCATCGCGGATTTCGCTAATCAGTTTTTTATGACGCGGTTTGTCCAGGACAAAGACCACGAGATCGTCCACGTCCTTGTCCAGGGCGCGAGCGATGAGTTTCAGGTTGTGTCCGGTGGGTGCTTCGATGTCCACGACGTCTCTGGCCTGGGAGGGTACTACGAGCTTCTGCATGTAGTAACTCGGGCCTGGGTCGAACATGGCACCTGCCGGGGCAACACCGACAACGGAGATTGCGTTGGGGCGGCCATTGGCGAGAAGATTGGTGCCTTCCAGCGGATCTACGGCAATGTCGACCTTGGGACCTACGCCCTGGCCGAGTTTCTCACCGTTGAAGAGCATGGGGGCGTCGTCTTTTTCGCCTTCGCCAATCATGACACGCCCTTGAATTTCAAGGGTGTTGAAACAGAGGCGCATGGCGTCGACTGCCGCCTGGTCGGCGGATATCTTGTCGCCTTTGCCGAGCCAGCGGGCACATGCAAGGGCAGCGGCTTCGGTCACGCGGACGAGGTCAAGAGCGAGGTTTTTCTGTGGTGCTTCAGACATTGTATCTCCTAGTATTTCTCTCGGATCATCCGGGCAAAGTTTTCAGGGGTGAAGCCGTACTTGTCGGACAGGATCTTGCCGGGAGCGGATGCTCCGAAGTGATCCACGCCGAGTACGACGCCTGTTGTGCCGACATACTTGTGCCACAGGGTGCTGCGTCCAGCTTCTGCTGCGGCGCGTGCTGTGACTTCCAGCGGCAAGACTTCATTTTTATACGATTCGGGCTGATCGTCAAACAGTTTCGCAGAAGGCATGCTCACAACGCGTACCTTGCGCTTGAAGAGTTTGGCGGTATCGAGTGCCAGGGAGACTTCGGAGCCGGCTGCGATCAGGATGAGATCGGGTGTTCCGTCGCAATCCTTGAGGACGTAACCGCCCTTGCGGGGGCCTTCCTTGACTGCCGGGTATTCGGCGGGGTCGAGGACGGGCAGTCCCTGTCGGGTCAGGAAGATGCAGGAAGGCATCTTTTCCTGTTTCATGGCGATATCCAGGCAGACAGCGGTCTCCATGGCATCGGCAGGGCGCAGGTCGATGAGGTCCGGGATCAGTCGAAGCGAGCTGACGTGCTCGATGGGCTGATGGGTGGGACCGTCTTCGCCTACCCAGAAGGAATCGTGGGTGAACACGTACAGTACAGGCAGTTCCTGCAATGCGGACATGCGGATGGCGTTGCGGCAGTAGTCAGCGAATGTCAGGAAGGTCGCGCCGAAGGGAAGCAGGCCGCCGTGCAGCTGCATGCCGTTCATGATGGCGGCCATGGGGAATTCGCGGACACCGAACGCCAGGTTGCGTGCGCTGTAACCGTCAACGGCAAAGTCGCCGTAGGTGTTACGGAAGTTCATGGTCTGGTTGGACGGGTCGAGGTCACAGGAGCCACCGACCAGAGTCGGCAGGGAGTCCATGACCGCATCGAGGCATTTGCCCCAGGCCTGGCGGGTAGCCATTGTCTCGCCGGGGGTGAATTCGGGCCAGGCGATGTCCAGTTCGGGACGAGGCTTGATGACGTGTCCCCACATCTCGGCGAAATCAGAGTCTTTCAGCTTGGCGTCAACAGTGGCCTGCCAGTCGGCAGCACCTTTGCGCATGCCGTCGAAGCGGGACTGATATTCGGCCAGCACATCGGCGGGGACGTGGAAAGCTTCGTCGGGCATGCCGAGGCATTTCTTGGTGGCGGAGATTTCGTCGGCCTTGAGAGGCTCGCCGTGGGTCTTGTGGCTGCCTTCCATGGTGGCGCAGCCCTTGGCCATGATGGTGTGACCGATGATCAGGGTCGGCTTGTTCGTCTCGGCCTGACCAGCCTTGATGGCGGCGCGGATTTCATCGTGGTTGTGGCCGTCCACTTCGATGACGTGCCAGCACATGCCTTCAAAAACCTTTTTGTGGTCGGTGCAGTCGGACTTGGAGGTGGGACCGGCAAGCTGGATCTTGTTGGAATCGTAGTAGGCGACGATCTTGCCAAGTCCCCAGAGTCCGGCCAGTGAAGCCGCGCCCAGTGCGATGGGTTCCTGAATGTCACCGTCGGAAGCCAGTACATAAGTGTAATGGTCCATGACATCCTTGCCGAGCTTCTCGCGCAGGTACGCTTCAGCAGTGGCGAAACCGACGGACATGGCGAAACCCTGGCCCAGCGGGCCGGTGGTGGCTTCTACGCCGGGAGTCAGGTGGACTTCGGGGTGGCCGGGAGTCAGGGAGCCGAGCTGGCGGAAATCCTTGATGTCGTCAATGGAGATGAAACCATTGAGATGCAGCAGGCTGTAGAGAAGCATGGACTCGTGACCGGCGGACAGGATGAACCTGTCGCGGTTGAACCACTTGGCGTCGTCTGGATTGAAGTTCAGGAATTCGGAAAACAGGATGGTGGCGTAGTCGGCGGAGGACATTGCTCCGCCGGGATGGCCGGAGTTGGCCTTGGCCACGCCGTCCATGATCAGTCCCTTGACTACAGCAATGGTTTTGTCCGTCTGATTAGGCATGATAAACCCTTTTTAAATGTTATTATTTGGAGACAGTATCAATGAGGTCGATGCGTCGTTGATGCCGCTCTCCCCCGAACTCGGTTTCCAGAAAGGCCTTGAGTATCCCCAGGGCCAGGCCCTGTCCGGTTACTCGTTCGCCCATGCAGAGTACGCGAGCGTCGTTATGCTCACGTGCCGTGCGGGCAAGAAATTCGTTGGTGCACAGGGCAGCCCGTACTCCCATGCGGTTGGCGGTCATGGACATGCCCTGACCTGAGCCGCAGATGAGCACGCCCAGCTTGTCATCGTCAGCTTTGACCTTGTCGGCAACTCTGGCTGCAAACATCGGGTAGTCGCAGGAATCGAGGCAGTCAGGGCCTTCGTCCTCGACCTGATATCCCCAGTCTTTCAGGGCGGTGATGAAAACCTGCTTGAGATTGAAGCCTCCGTGATCGGAGCCGATTACTATGGTCTTGCTCATGTTCCAGCTACTCCCCATGTTGGTTGCGCAAGTTGCTCATGTGCGCTTCTCGGGCATCTGCGAGTTCGCTTTTAAGCGTCTCGATTTCCTCTTTCAGGAACTCGATCTGTTTCAGACAGAGTTCCTTGTCCTCTTTCTTCCCTCTGGGCGTTTCAGCGATGCGCCCGAGGATGCCATATTCCTGATTGAGTTCTTTTTCAAGTCTGCTGATCTCGAAACGAGTGAGAAGCGACTTGGCCAGCCACTTGATTTCAGCCAGCCAGGTTTTGATGCCGAGCAGAAAAATGTCCAGGACAGATTCGTTTTGAGGCTGTTCGCTCATGACTTATCCTCATATACTACAGGGATATCCCCGTTTTCAGTAGACCGGGACCCGTTGTCCAGCCGTATTGTCTCGATGTCGTCCGGTAATTTAAGATCAGTTGACTTGGTCGGCCAGGAGACTTTTTTAAGTTCTCGCGACTTGATGCGCAAGACGCCTTTCTCTCCGTCGTCCATAGCCAGGGTCAGTCTGCCGGGCAGGGGAGCGGTTTTGCCAACACTTTCTTCGTAGGTATTGATTTCCAACCGCCATGTCCGGGCTGTCTCATACGCTTTGGTGGTCCGTCCTTCAAGTAGAATCGGGCGTCCTGTTTCGTCCAGGGTGACACTGGATACCAGTCCGCCGTCTAGCTGGTAGACATAATTGGTCTTGTCTCGTCCGGCTTCGCTGTATCTTTTGGTAACCAGACCGGAAAAATTGCCAACTATCACATTGGCGAGTTCATTCAGGGAAAAGGGGAATGGCATTCCGAGTCTGGTCGCGCCGAGGACAGGATTGGTGTGGGCGTATGCTTTTTTGTCCGAGGGATAGAAAACGAGCAGCCCGTTTTTATCCTCGCGGATGTGAGCCAGAAGCTTGCCGATGCCAGCCGAGATGTCCAGGCGCATGGCCCCGGAAAAGTCGCCCCACATGGAGACCACGGTCCTGTTGGTGCGCTTGGTTGGTCTGACTCGTGAATAGTAGAGGCTGGCCTTGACCAGCACCCCCGGAGATTTTGAAGGTGTGCAGTAATGCTGCCTGAAGACCTGCCATGCAGCCTTGGGAGTGGTCTGCACCACGCCGGACGGCCTCTTTGGCGCGCAGCCAAACAGCGCGACGATGAGCAGGGCGGCCAGAGATGCCGCCAGTATGAGCTTCAGCAGACCTTTGGAAATCATAGATTTTTCAGTTTCCCTTTGACCTTGTCGGGGTGGGGAGTTTTGTATTTAAGGGAGTAGTTGTATCCCTTGCGAGCCTCTTTTTTCTTGCCTACGGCTTTGGCGATGTCACCGTAGTGTTCCCATATGGTGGGGTCCTTTTCGGCGATGTCCACGGCATAGCCGATGTACTCCCATGCCTTGTCGTATTCTTTTCTCTTGAAGTAGACCCAGGCTACGGAATCGAGAATGTAGCCGTTTTCGGGGTCCAGGGTGGAAGCCTTCCTGACCAGCACAAGGGCGCGGTCCAGGTCCTGGTTCTCTTCGGCCATGGTGTAGCCGACGTAGTTCAGGGCATTGGCGTGATCGGGATGGGCCCGGATCACGGTCTCCATGAGCGCCAGTCCTTCTGAACGTCTCCCCATGTCTTCGTAGAGCATGGCCAGCTCGTAGGTCAGCTCCGGGTCGTTCTTGAGCCGGGTCAATCCTTGTTTAAGTGAGTTTTCAGCACCAAGCTGGTCACCCTTCATTTTGAGCAGGGAAGCTTCGAGGATGTAGAAGATGGTGCCATCGGGGAAGAGTTCCTTGCCGCTGACAGCGATGTCCAGGGCTTCCTTATCCTTGCCCATTGCGCTCAGGAGCTGGGACTTGAAACGCAGGGCGTGCGGGTAGAGGCGGTCCTCTTCACTGACCTTGCCCAGAAACTTGAAGGCCTTGTCCGGATCGTTTTCGCCCTCGTTGGCGATGACCGCCTTGTAGAAATAGTACTCTGCCGGGATGGAACCGTCCGAGGTCAGCATGTCCAGTGTAGTGGACCCCTGGGCGTAGAACCCGTCATTGATGAACATCAGCACGGCGTCGAGAATAAAGCTTTTGCTCGGCGGACCGTCCAGGGTGACTTCAAGGGCCTTGGCCGGGTTGTTGAGCTTGAGATTCAGGTTGATGAGCCGCAGCCGGGCTTCAGGGAAGGACATGTTTTGGGCCAGGATGCGGGTGTATGTCTTTTCCGCAGATACGTAATCTTTGCCCAGCTCATACTGGTAGGCCAGTTCGACCATGGCTTCGGTGAATCCGGAATCCATGGCTACGGCTTTTTTCAGGTTGGCTATGGCTGACTTGCGCATGCCCAGGTTGCCCTGGACTCTGCCTATGGCATAGATGGCGTCGGCGGTCCGTTTGTCAGCCGGGATCTGATTCAGGATATCCAGGGCTTCGGCGTCCTTGCCCGCGTCCATGAGC
>Ga0209692_10004020_pt1 | contig 13662 bp, 9 predicted proteins | sample tdDd472_FD_187129 | JGI IMG/M metagenome (GOLD analysis project Ga0209692, IMG submission 187129) | Marine sediment microbial communities from the Atlantic coast under amendment with organic carbon and nitrate - tdDd47.2 (SPAdes)... | ecosystem: Environmental > Aquatic > Marine > Coastal >...
AACCGCTGGCGGCACGACAAGATCGTGCGCTCGACCCACGGGGTGAACTGCACCGGGTCGTGTTCGTGGAAGATCTACGTGAAATCCGGCATCGTCACCTGGGAAACCCAGCAGACCGATTACCCGCGCACCCGCGCCGACCTGCCCAACCATGAGCCGCGCGGCTGTGCGCGCGGCGCCAGCTACAGCTGGTATCTCTATTCCGCCAACCGGGTGAAGACCCCGCTGATCCGTGGCAAGCTGATGAAGATCTGGCGCGAGATGCGCAAGACAATGGATCCCATCGCCGCCTGGACCAAGCTGCAGGGCGACCCGATCCTGCGCGCGAGCTATGTGACCACGCGTGGCAAGGGCGGTTTCGTGCGGGCAACCTGGGACGAGGCGACCGAGATCACGGCCGCCGCCAACGCCTATACCGCCAAGACCTACGGCCCCGACCGCGTGTTCGGCTTTTCCCCGATCCCGGCCATGTCGATGGTCAGCTATGCCGCCGGCACGCGCTATCTGAGCCTGCTGGGTGGCACCTGCATGTCGTTCTACGACTGGTACTGCGACCTGCCGCCGGCCAGCCCGATGACCTGGGGCGAACAGACCGACGTGCCGGAATCGGCCGACTGGTACAACGCGGGCTTCCTGCTGATCTGGGGCTCCAACGTGCCGCAGACCCGCACCCCCGACGCACATTTCTATACCGAGGCGCGCTATCGCGGCGCCAAGTCGGCGGTGATCTGCCCCGACTATTCCGAGGCGGCGAAATTCGGCGATGTCTGGCTGGCGCCGCAGCAGGGCACCGATGCTGCGCTGGCGATGGCCATGGGCCACGTGATCCTGCGCGAGTTTCACCTCGACCGGCAGGCGGAATATTTCGAGGACTACTGCCGCAAGTACTCCGATTTCCCGATGCTGGTCCGGCTGGAGGAAAAGGACGGCAAGCTTGTGCCGGGCCGGTTCCTGCGGGCCGAGGATTTCGACGACAAGCTGGGCGAGGACAACAACCCCGAGTGGAAGACCATCGCGCTCGACGCCACCTCGGGCAGCTATGTCGCGCCCAACGGCTCGATCGGCTACCGCTGGGGCGAGGACGGCGAATGGAACCTGGAGGAGCGCGCCAAAGGCACCGACACCCAACTCAAGATGTCGCTGGTCCTCGACGAGGATCATGACGATGTGGTCGGTGTCGATTTCCCCTATTTCGGCGGCGTGGCGACCGAGAATTTCGTGCGCTGCGACCACCCCGACGTGCTGACGCGCAACATCCCGGTCAAGACCGTCAAACTGGCCGACGGCGAGGCGCAGGTCGCCACCGTCTTCGACCTGTTTTGCGCCAACTACGGGCTCGACCGCGGGCTGGGCGGCGACTGGGTCACCGACGATTTCAACGCCGACGTCCCCTATACCCCGAAATGGGCGGAAAAGATCACCGGCGTTCCGGCCGACAAGATCACCGCCGTGGCGCGCGAATTCGCGCTCAACGCCGAAAAGACCAACGGCAAGTCGATGGTGATCCTCGGCGCCGGTTTGAACCACTGGTACCACATGGACATGAACTACCGCGGCATCATCAACATGCTGGTGATGTGCGGCTGCATCGGCCAGTCCGGCGGCGGCTGGAGCCACTACGTCGGCCAGGAAAAACTGCGCCCGCAGACCGGCTGGCAACCGCTGGCCTTCGCGCTCGACTGGGCGCGTCCGCCGCGCCACATGAATGGCACCAGCGCCTGGTATGCCCATACCGACCAGTGGCGCTACGAGACGCTGACCGCGGACGAGATCCTGTCGCCCACCGCCCCCGCCGGCGATTGGGACGCCTCGATGATCGACTTCAACATCCGGGCCGAGCGGATGGGCTGGCTGCCCTCCGCGCCGCAACTCAAGCAGAACCCGCTGGAGGTGGCCAAGGCCGCGAAAGCCGCCGGTCAGGAGCCGCGCGACTATATCGCGGAAAACCTGAAATCGGGCGCATTGGAAATGTCCTGCGAAGACCCCGACGCACCGGAAAACTGGCCGCGCAACCTCTTCGTCTGGCGCTCCAACCTGCTGGGAAGTTCCGGCAAGGGGCACGAGTATTTCCTGCGCCACCTTCTGGGCACCGACAACGGTGTCCTTGGCAAGGACCTGGGCGAGGAAGGCCGGCAAAAGCCGAAGGAGGCCGTCTGGCATGACGAGGCGCCCAAGGGCAAGCTCGACCTGCTGGTCACCATCGACTTCCGCATGTCGACCACGGCGGTCTACTCCGACATCGTGCTGCCGACGGCAAGCTGGTACGAGAAGAACGACCTGAACACCTCGGACATGCACCCGTTCATCCACCCGCTACAGGCGGCGGTGGACCCCGCGTATGAATCCAAGTCGGACTGGGAGATCTTCAAGGCGGTCGCCAGGAAATTCCAGGAGATCGTGCCGGGTTATCTCGGCCAGGAGACCGACGTGATCGCCCTGCCGATCCTGCACGACACCCCGGCAGAGATCGCGCAGGACCAGGTGCGCGACTGGAAGAAGGGCGAATGCGATCTGATCCCGGGCAAGACCGCGCCGAATTATATCGCGGTCGAGCGGGACTATACCGCGATCTACGATCGCTTCACCGCGCTTGGGCCGCTGATGGACGACATCGGCAACGGCGGCAAGGGCATTGCCTGGGACACCAAGACCGAGGTCCAGCACCTGCGCGACCTGAACGGCGTGCACCTCGACGGCCCGGCCAAGGGCTGCGCCAGGATCGACACGGACATCGACGCCACAGAGGTGATCCTGATGCTGGCGCCCGAGACCAACGGCGAGGTCGCCGTCAAGGCCTGGCAACAGCTCAGCAAGGCAACGGGGCGCGAACACGCGCATTTGGCCGAGGGGCAGGAGCACGTCAAGATCCGCTTCCGCGACATCGCGGCGCAACCGCGCAAGATCATCTCGTCGCCCACATGGTCGGGGATCGAAAGCGAAGAGGTCTGCTATAACGCCGGCTACACCAACGTGCATGAGCTGATCCCATGGCGCACCCTGACCGGGCGACAACAGCTTTATCAGGATCACCTGTGGATGCGCGCCTTTGGCGAGGGCTTCGTCTCCTACCGCCCGCCGGTGGACCTAAAGACCGTCACCAAGGGGGTGCAGGACAGCGGCGACAGCCTGGTGCTGAACTTCATCACGCCGCACCAGAAATGGGGCATCCACTCGACCTATTCCGACAACCTGCTGATGCTGACGCTGAACCGGGGCGGGCCGGTGGTCTGGCTGTCCGAGGTCGATGCCAAGAAGGCCGGGATCGCGGATAACGACTGGATCGAGGCCTATAACGTCAACGGGGCGCTGACCGCGCGTGCCGTGGTCTCGCAGCGGATCCGCGAAGGCACGGTCTTCATGTACCACGCGCAGGAAAAGATCGTGAACACCCCCGGTTCGCAGAAAACCGGGCTGCGCGGCGGCATCCACAATTCGGTCACCCGCACGGTGCTGAAACCGACCCACATGATCGGCGGCTACGCGCATCTGTCCTACGGCTTCAACTACTACGGCACCGTGGGGTCGAACCGCGACGAATTCGTCATCGTCCGGAAAATGAACAAGGTCGACTGGCTTGACGATGAAGCGACCGAGAAGGAGGCCGCACAATGAAAGTACGCGCACAAATCGGCATGGTGCTGAACCTCGACAAATGCATCGGGTGCCACACCTGTTCCGTGACCTGCAAGAATGTCTGGACCAGCCGCGACGGCGTCGAATACGCCTGGTTCAACAACGTCGAGACCAAGCCCGGCGTCGGATACCCGAAGGACTGGGAGAACCAGAAACGCTGGAACGGCGGCTGGGAGCGGACCAAATCCGGCAAGCTGCAACCCAAACAGGGGTCGAAATGGCGGATCCTGGCCAATATCTTTGGCAACCCGGACCTGCCCGAGATCGACGATTATTACGAGCCGTTCGATTTTGATTACGACCACCTGAAATCGGCCCCCGAGGTCAAGGCGTTTCCGACCGCGCGGCCCCGTTCCAAGATCTCGGGCGAGCGGATGCAGAAGATCGAGCACGGGCCGAACTGGGAGGAAATCCTGGGCGGCGAGTTCGAGAAGCGCAGCCAGGACTACAACTTTGAAGGGGTGCAGAAGGAGATCTATGGAGAGTACGAAAACACCTTCATGATGTACCTGCCGCGGCTGTGCGAACACTGCCTCAACCCGGCCTGCGCCGCCTCCTGCCCCTCGGGCGCGATCTACAAGCGCGAAGAGGACGGCATCGTCCTGATCGACCAGGAGAAATGCCGGGGCTGGCGGATGTGCGTCTCGGGCTGCCCCTACAAGAAGGTCTATTACAACTGGGAAAGCGGCAAGTCGGAGAAATGCACCCTGTGCTATCCCCGGATCGAGAGCGGCAATCCGACCGTCTGTTCGGAAACCTGTGTGGGGCGCATCCGCTACCTCGGTGTCATTCTCTATGACGCCGACAAGATCGACAGCGCGGCGAACACGCCTGCGGAAAAGGATCTTTACGACGCGCAACTCGACGTGTTCCTCGACCCGCATGACCCCGCGGTGATCGAGGCGGCCCGCGCCGACGGCGTGCCCGAGGACTGGATCAAGGCCGCGCGGCAAAGCCCGATCTGGAAGATGGCGATGGAGTGGAAGCTGGCCTTTCCGCTGCACCCGGAATACCGGACCTTGCCGATGGTGTGGTACATCCCGCCGCTCAGCCCGATCCAGAACGCCGCCGAGGCCGGCAAGATCGGTCATGACGGCGAGATGCCCGACGTGCGCAGCCTGCGCATCCCGGTGCGTTACCTCGCCAACATGCTGACCGCCGGCGACGAGGAACCGATCGTCCAGGCGCTGGAGCGGATGTCGGCGATGCGCAGCTACATGCGGGCCAAGACCGTGGACGGCGTCATCGACGAGGCCATCGCGGAACGCGTCGGCCTCAGCGGCCGGGTGATCGAGGACATGTACAAGATCATGGCGCTGGCCGATTACGAGGATCGTTTCGTGATCCCCACCACCCACCGCGAACAGGTCGAGGATGCCTATGACCTGCGCGGCGGCTGCGGCTTTACCGACGGCAACGCCTGTTCCTCGGGTATCTCCGAGGGCTCGCTGTTCGGTGGCAAACGCAAAGCCCTCAAAATGCCGGAGGCGATGTGATGATGGACCGTTCCCTGAAAGCGATTTCGCTGCTGCTGAGCTATCCCACCGAGGAGCTGCAGCGCGCGATGCCCGAGATCGGCGGCGTTCTGGCCGCCGACAGCCGGATGACCGCCGCCGCACGGCGCGACTTGCGCCCGCTGGTGGAGACCCTGCAATCGGGCGACATCTATGATCTGCAGGAAACCTATGTCGGCCTCTTCGACCGGTCGCGCAGCCTGTCGCTGAACCTGTTCGAACATGTGCACGGCGAAAGCCGCGACCGCGGCGGCGCCATGGTCAGCCTGGTCGAGATGTACCGCGATGCCGGGTTCGATCCGGCCACCTCGGAGCTGCCCGATCACCTTCCCGTTCTGCTCGAATTCCTGGCGATGCGTCCCTTTGCAGACATCCAGGATACCTTGGCGGACGCGGCCCATATCCTTGCGGTTTTGCAGACCCGGCTCGACCGGCGCGAAAGCCCTTATGGTGCCGTGTTCGCCGCTCTTTTGCAGATCGCCGGCGCCCGGGCCGATGCCGGGGCGGTGGAGCAGTTGCTGGAACAACCCGAGGACGACCCCGAGGATCTCGAGGCGCTCGACGCCATCTGGGAGGAGAGCGAGGTCACCTTTGGCCCCGATCCCAACGGCGGCTGTCCGCAGGTGCGCGACATGCTGTCCCAGATGGACACACCCGTTAACCCCGCCCCGGGCACCCCTGCCCAGGCGGCTGAGTGATGGAGGCTCAGATGCATCAATTTCTGTTCGGAATTTACCCCTATATCGCGCTGACGGTGCTGATTTTCGGCTCGATCGCGCGTTACGAGACCGAGCCCTTTACCTGGAAATCCAGTTCCAGCCAGCTGTTGCGACGGCGCCAGCTGATCATCGGCTCGGTACTGTTTCACGTCGGCGTTCTGGTGATCTTCTTCGGTCACCTTGGCGGTCTGCTGACGCCGATCTGGATCTTTGACGCCCTCGGCATCAGCCATGGCGCCAAGCAGTTGCTGGCGGTGATCGCCGGTGGCGTTGCCGGGGTGATGGCGCTGGCGGGGGGCGGGATGCTGTTTCACCGCCGCTGGACCGATCCGCGCATCCGCCGCACCTCGAGCTTTGCCGACATCGGCATCCTCGCGCTGCTGCTGGCGCAGCTCGTGCTCGGGGTGGGGACGATCTTTGTCTCGCTGCAGCATCTGGACGGGCATGAAATGACCAAGTTCATGGCCTGGGCGCAGGGGATCTTCACCTTCGACGGGCAGGCGGCCAGCTATATCGAGGACGTGGCGCTGCTGTTCAAGCTGCACCTGTTCCTGGGGCTGACGATCTTCCTGCTGTTCCCCTTCACCCGGCTGGTGCACATGCTGTCGGTGCCGCTGCGCTACCTGTGGCGGCCCGGCTACCAGATCGTGCGCTCGCGCCGCAAGACTCCGGCGGAATGATCCGATGACCACCCCCCTGTTTCCCGAAATTACCGTCAACGGAACCCCGCTCTCTGCCGCCGAGATCGCGGCGGAGGCCCAGAACCACCCCGCCCCGGCCGGCAAGCCGGGGCTGGCCTGGCGCCGCGCGGCGCGGGCGCTGACGATCCGGCGGGTGCTGCTGGACGAGGCCGAGCGGCTGGGCCTGCACCCTGCCCCGGAGGAGGTTGCGCCGGGCAAGCTTGAAACCCCGGAAGAGGCGCAGATCAGGGAGTTGCTGGCCCAAAACGTACAACCCGGTCCGGTCGACGAGGCCGCCTTGCGCCGCGCCTATGCCGACAACCCCGACGCCTACCGCGCACCGACGCTGTTCCAGCCCGCGCATATCCTCTTTGCCGCGCCGCCCGAGGACCGGCAGGCGCGCGCGGCCGCAAAGATACGGGGCGCGGCGGTGCTCGACACGCTGCGCGCCTCCCCCCGCCGCTTTGCCGCGCTGGCGCGCGAGGAAAGCGCCTGTTCATCGCGGGATGCCGGCGGCCAGCTGGGACAGCTCAGCAGTGGCGACACGGTGCCCGAGTTCGAGGCGGCGATGGAGACCGCGCCCCTGGGCGATATCCACGAGACCCTCGTGGAAACCCGCTATGGTTTTCACATCCTGCGCATGGATGCCCGGGCCAGGGGCGAGGTGCTGCCGTTCGACACGGTGCGCCCGCGTCTGGCGGAGGCCTGTGAAAAGGCGATGTGGGCCAGCGCCGCCAGTGCCTATCTGGCCGAACTGATGGACCGGGCCGAGATCGCGGGCTTCGACCCCAGGGCGGTGGCCTGATCCAGATGGCGCGGGCGGGAACATATCCGGTGCACAGCGCCCTGGCGACGGCGGCGGAGGGTGTCCTGCCCGATCCGCTGGATCATTTCGCGGAAGAACACCTGCGCCAGCGCGAGATCTGCGGCATGCTCGACACGATTGCCGCCGCAGCGCGACCGGACCGGGCGGTGACAATCGAGGCGCTGCGGCACCTCACCACCGCCCTGCCCCGCCATCTGCACGACGAGGAACAGGGCCTGTTCCCGTCGCTGCGACACCGGTCCGAGCCGGACGACGAGATCAACGACACGCTCGACCGGCTGGATGCCGATCACGCCAAGACCGCGCAATTCCTTGACGCGGTGATCGCAGCACTCGGGCGCATCGCCGGGTCCGGAGGGGCACTTACCGCCGAGGAGGCGGAGACCGTGACCGGATTCGCCGCCCATGAACGACGGCATCTGATCGTGGAAAACGCCATCGTGCTGCCGCTGGCGCGGGTCCGGCTGACGGCTGGGGACCTGGATGCCCTGCGCCAGGCGATGGTCCTGCGCCGGGCGCCGGACACGAACACCGACAGCACCGGGGACAGGGACGCGAACTGGGACGGGGACGGGGACGGGGACGGGTGACATGCAAAGCGCGCGCGTCGAAGGCAACAGAAGACGGTCGCCCCCGGCGTCCGGGCGATCATCGCCAGTGACCCTGGCGAATGGAGGGTGACGGAATGACCATTTTCGAACCGATCAAGAGCACGGCCTGCGGCTGCGATGGCGCGCCCGGGGCGCCCGCCCTGATGCCGGTCTGCGACGCGGTCTCGGCGGCGCTGGCCCTGGCGGCCCCGGTCACCGAAACCGAAGAGGTTCCGCTGCACGCCGCCCTGGGCCGTTGCCTGGCCGCGCCGGTCCTGGCGCGGGCGAACCTTCCCCGGTTCGACAACGCGGCGATGGATGGCTACGCGCTGCGCTGCGCCGACCTGCCAGGCGGCGGCGACTTGCCGGTCATCGGCAGCTGTGCCGCCGGCGATGCGCCGGTTTCGCTGCCGCCGGGCACGGCGATGCGGATCTATACCGGCGCGCCGATCCCGCGCGGCGCCGACGCTGTGGCGATGCAGGAAAACGCCGTGCGCAATGGCGACCGCGTCCGTTTCGCCGTGCCGCCCCGGGCCGGCAGCGCCATTCGCAAGACCGGCGAAAACCGACAACTGGGCGAGGTGATGCTCTCCCCCGGCACCCGGCTCGATGCGCATCACCTGGCGATCTGCGCCAGCGCCGGGGCCGGAACGGTTACCGTGCGGCGGCGGCTGCGCGCCGCGCTGGTCGTCACCGGAGATGAGCTCGCCCCCGCCGGGCAGGAGCTGGAGGACGGCGCCATCTGGGACGCCAATTCCCCGATGCTGACCGCGTTCTGCGAACAGGCCGGGGTTTCGCTTGTCGCCGCCACACGGTTTCCCGATCGCCGCGAAGTCCTGGCGTCGGCGCTTTCCGCGCTGTCCGGCACCGTCGATCTGATCGTCACCTCCGGCGGCGTCTCGGTCGGGGACCGCGATCACCTCGGGCCGGCGCTGAAGGATCTCGGCGCAAAGGTGGCGGTTTGCGGCGTGGCGATCAAGCCGGGCAAGCCGGTCACGGTTTCCCGACTGGGCGGCAGCGTGATCCTCAGCCTGCCGGGCAATCCGGTCGCGGCCTTTGTCACCTGGCAGGTTCTGGGACGGCCGCTGCTCGACCGCCTCGCCGGGACCGATGCGGGGCCGGTCCGGCGCCATGTGCGCGCCTCGGACCCCCTGCGGCACAAGCCCGGCCGCTGCGAATACCGCCCCGCGCGGATCGTCGGATACGACGGCGCGGGGATGGAACGCATCGCCTGTGCCGATCACGTCCATTCCGCCGACCTTGCCGCATTGGCGCAGGCCGACGGGCTGATCCTGATCCCGGGCGACTGCGAAGAGGTCGAGGCGGGCGACCTGCTGGAATTCCTGCCCCTATGACGAAGCCACGAAAGGACATGCAATGAAACTCGCCTATGTTATGACCGGCGAACGCGGCGAAACCGACCTCTTGCTCAGCCATTTCGCGCAAGCCTGCCTTGAGCGTGGCCTGTCGGTCGCGGGCCTGGTTCAGACCAACACCGAAACCGCTGTCGCGCATCACTGCGACATGGACGTGCAGGTGCTCCCCGACGGGCCGGTGCTGCGCATCTCGCAATCGCTCGGGACCGGCGCGCAGGGCTGCCGACTCGATTCCTCGGTGCTGGAGACGGCGGTGGGAGAGGTCGAGAAGACGCTGGCGACCCGCCCCGCCCTGGTGATCCTGAACAAGTTCGGCAAGCAAGAGGCCGACGGCGGCGGATTCCGCGAACTGATCGGAACCTGCCTGGCCGATGGCATCCCGGTGATCACCGGGGTGAACGCGATGAACCATCCGGCCTTCGAGGTGTTCTCGGCCGGTCTTGCCACGCGGCTTGCCGCCACGGCAGAGGCTTTGGACGACTGGGCGCGTGCGGCGCTCGCCGGGGATGCCGACGCGGCCTGACCCCCCGAAAGACCGTTTAACCCGGAAAGGAGAGATCATGTCCCATTCGACAGCCGAGCAGATGCGCCAATGGCAGGGGCCGGCGCTGTTCACCTTCGGATTTCGCCCGTTCTTCCTGTTCGGCGCGCTCTGGGCCGGGCTGGCGATGCCACTGTGGATCGTGGTCTTCACCGGCGCGCTGGAGCTTCCCACGCGGTTCGACCCGGTCACCTGGCATGCCCATGCCTTTTTGTTCGGATACCTCGGGGCCATCATCGCCGGGTTCCTGCTGACGGCGGTGCCGAACTGGACCGGGCGGCTTCCGGTGGTGGGCTGGCAACTGGCGGGCCTGTTCGCGCTGTGGTGCGCCGGGCGGGTGGCGGTGCTGGTCTCGGCGCTGCTTCCGGCCTGGGGCGCGGCGGCGGTCGATCTTGCCTTTCCGCTGGTGCTGAGCGCGGTTCTTCTGCGCGAGATCGTGGCAGGAAAGAACTGGCGCAACCTGATCGTACTGGCGCTGCTGGGGGTGTTTTTCCTGGCCAACCTGCTGTTTCACGTCGAGGCCGCGCGCGGCGTCTATGCTGCCGAGGGCTTCGGGTTGCGGCTGGGGCTGGCCGCCGGGCTGATGTTGATCTCGGTTGTCGGCGGGCGGATCGTGCCCTCCTTCACCCGCAACTGGCTGGTGCGCGAGGGGCGCGAGGAGCGGCCGGCAGCGCCGATGCAACGCTTCGACAAGCTCGTGCTGATCGTCAGCCTGGTTGCATTGTTGCTCTGGGTCGTGATGCCGTCGCAGCCGGCGACCGGGATCGGCCTGCTGCTGATGGGCGGGCTTCATTTGGGTCGGCTGACCCGCTGGAAAGGCGCGCGGACCGGGGCGGAGCCGCTGGTCTGGGTGCTGCACCTGGCCTATGCCTGCATCCCGCTGGGGGCACTATGGGCCGGCCTGTCGGTGCTGCGCCCCGACTGGATCGCGCCGGCCGGTGCCCAGCATCTGTGGATGGCGGGCGCGCTGGGGCTGATGACGCTGGCGGTGATGACGCGGGCGACGCTGGGCCACACCGGGCAGGCGCTGCATGCCGGGTCCGCGACCCTGGCGATTTATCTCGCCCTGGTCGTCTCGGTCCTGTTCCGGCTGGCAGCGGGGATCTGGCCGGAGATGGCGCTCTATCACCTGTCCGCCACGTTCTGGACGCTGGCCTTTGTCGGTTTCGCGGCGGTCTACGGCCCGCTGCTGGCGCGCCGCCGTCCGGGCAAGTGATCCCCGCCTAGCCGGGCGTCACGTTGAAATGCGCCGCCAGAAGCTGGATCAGCCGCCGGTGGGAGGAACGGTGGCGATTGCGCAGATGGATCGCGGAATAGACCGGCTGCGCGATCACCGGCGCCTTTTTCACCGGGGTGAACCGCCCCGAGGCCACCAACTTGGCCGCCGTCTCCTCGAGCACGTAGGCGGTGCCGCCGAGCGAGGTGAGCATCGCCTCGAGCAGCATGTCCTGACCGCAGATCACCGGGGCCACGGCAAGGCCAGGCAGCAGCGCGTTGTGCACCCCCTCGAAGGCCGGCGAGATATTGGCGAGGATATAACTGTCCGCCGGCACCCGGTCGATGTGATCGGCGACGTCCGAGACCATGCGGAACCGCACGTCGTTGAGCGAGGCGAAATGCAGGTCGGGATGCGGTTTCGGCGTGTAGATCACCGCGATATCAAGATTGCCCTGCACCAGGTCGTTGCACATCTGGGAGGAGAAATCGGCCTCGATATACAGCGCGGTCTCGGGCAGCGCGGCACGCACCTGCCGGACCCAGTCGGCGATATGGGCGTTGGCCAGATCCCGCTGGATGCCCACGCGCAGGGTGGTGGCGGTGGGGCCGGCATCGCGGGTGGCGCGCAGTGCCTCGGACCAGTTGACGCGCAGGGCGCGCGCGTGCGGCTCGAACCGGATGCCCTCCAGCGTCAGCGCGGTGCCGGTGCGGTTGCGCAGGAACAGCCGCCGCCCCAGCACCCTTTCCAGCGCCTTGACCCGGCCCGAGACGGTGGATTGCGTGACACCCAGCCGGTCCGCCGTCCGGTTGAAACTGCGGCTCTCGCAGAGGTCGAGAAAGGTTTCGATCAGTTCGATCTGCATCGTCGCATCCCGGCGCGCTAATCGGTTATCCCGATTAATAAGCCCTGCGTCGCGCGATTGATAGAGCGTCGATCCCGTCGGATATTTTCTTACCGAGCAGCGAACAGGAGGTGCAGATGGCAGAGTTCCCCACCAAGGCCCGCGTGGTGATCATCGGCGGCGGCGCGGTCGGCGCCTCGAGCCTTTATCACCTTGCCAAAAAGGGCTGGACCGACTGCGTGCTGCTGGAAAAGAACGAGCTGACCGCAGGCTCCACCTGGCACGCGGCGGGCAATGTTCCAACCTTTTCGACCTCCTGGGCGGTGATGAACATGCAGCGCTATTCGACCGAGCTATATTCCGGTCTGGGCGAGGCGGTCGATTACCCGATGAATTACCACGTCACCGGGTCCCTCCGGCTGGCCCATTCCGAGGAGCGGATGCAGGAGTTTCGCCGCGCCGCCGCGATGGGCCGTTACCAGGGGATGGAGATCGAGCTTCTGACCCCCGAGGAGGCGAAGCAACGCTATCCCTTCCTTGAAACCCACGATCTGGCCGGCGTGCTCTACGATCCGCATGACGGCGATATTGATCCCGCGCAACTGACCCAGGCGCTGGCCAAGGGCGCCCGCGACCTTGGCGCGAAGATCCTGCGCTTTACCCCGGCGACCGGGGTGACGCAGACCCCGCAGGGGAGCTGGATCGTGCACACCGACAAGGGCGATATCGCCTGTGATTACGTGGTCAACGCCGCCGGCTATTACGCCCAGCGCGTCGGCGAATGGTTCAAACCCTATGGCGGGCGCAGCGTGCCGATGATGGTGATGAGCCACCAGTACCTGCTGTCCGAGGAGGTGCCCGAGATCGAGGCCTGGACCAGGCAGAGCGGGCACAAGCTTCCGCTGCTGCGCGATGTCGATACCTCCTATTACCTGCGGCAGGAGAAACACGGGTTCAACCTTGGCCCCTATGAGCCGAACTGCCGGGCGCATTGGGTCGATGAGGGCGACCCGATGCCGGAGGATTTCAGCTTTCAGCTCTGGCAGGACGACCTTGACCGGATCGAGGAGATCGTCACCGACGCGATGGAGCGGGTGCCGCTGCTGGCCACCTCCGGGGTGAGCCGGGTGATCAACGGGCCAATCCCCTATGCCCCCGACGGGCTGCCGCTGCTTGGGCCGATGCCGGGTGTGAAGAACGCCTATGAGGCCTGCGTCTTTACCTTCGGCATCGCGCAGGCGGGCGGCGCCGGCAAGGTTCTGGCCGAATGGATCGTCGATGGCGCGACCGAGTGGGACATGTGGGCCTGCGACCCGCGCCGGTTCACCGATTACACCGATCACGATTACTGCGTCGCCAAGGGGATGGAGGTCTACGGCAACGAATACGCCATGCATTTCCCCTGGCACGAATGGCCGGAAGGCCGCGACAGGAAGCTGTCGCCGGTGCATGAGCGGGTCAAGGCGCTGGGTGGCCAGATGGGTGCCTATAACGGGTGGGAACGGGCCAACTGGTTCGCGAAGGCAGGCGACGACACCTCCGAGGAAGCGACGCATACCTGGGGCCGCTCCGGCCCGTGGGAACAGCGCATCCGCGAGGAATGCGAGGCGGTGCGCGATGCCTGCGGCGTGCTCGACCTGCCGGGGTTTTCGCGGTTCAAGGTGCAGGGCCCCGGCGCCGACGACTGGCTGCGCGGGCTGGTCACCGGCGCGCTGCCCAAAGT
>Ga0209692_10004022_pt1 | contig 13661 bp, 10 predicted proteins | sample tdDd472_FD_187129 | JGI IMG/M metagenome (GOLD analysis project Ga0209692, IMG submission 187129) | Marine sediment microbial communities from the Atlantic coast under amendment with organic carbon and nitrate - tdDd47.2 (SPAdes)... | ecosystem: Environmental > Aquatic > Marine > Coastal >...
GGTCCCGGCTCAGCAGAACCACGTCTCGCAACGGGTCATGCAGCGCGAAGGCCCACATCCCTTCGAACCGCTCGACCGCGTCCGCGCCCCAGTGCCGATAGGCTTCCAGGATGACTTCGGTATCCCCGGTCGTGGAAAAATCGGCGCCGAGCCGGGTCAATTCCTCCCGCAATTCCGGATAGTTATAGACCTCCCCATTGTAGATCAGGGTCAGGCCGTGCTTCCGGAAGGGCTGATCGGAACGGGTGTCGAGATCGACGATCGACAGCCGCGTATGCATCAGGGAAAGCGTCCCCGCCCCCAACCGAACGACCGCATGGCCGCTGCCGTCCGGACCGCGCGTCCGCATACGGTCGAGCACCTTGGCCAGACGGGTCCCGTCCAGGGGGGTGGAGGTTATCGCGCCGGCAATCCCGCACATGGCTCTAGACCGGCTGCTTGGTCATGCCGCGACGGCCGCGGCCTTGGATCGCAGATCCGCTGCAAGCGCCGCACTGCTCTGCCGCATTTCGGCAACCAGGCCCAGCATGGCGCCGCGGAAGAATTCGAAAAACGGTCCACGCTCGTTTGCATCCATCCGGCGGTAGGCCCTGTACAGAAAGGTGAAACAGACCATCATCGTGCCGACATGCATTCGCTGCACGCAGACATCCACGTCCGGCGCGGCATTGTCCTCGAGCAGACGTTTGAACGCGTCGTAGAAATTCCGAAGGTCCAAATCCTCCGCGGACGCCGATCTCAGCACGTCCTCAATCCCTTGGTAGAACTGATCCAAGGCCTCGGCCAGGATGTCCAGTTTTTCCGGCGGCGCCATTTCCCTGCGCTCGGCGACATCGAACTCGCCCCGCAACCGTTCCAGCTCCCGGCTCTTGCGGGAGATATCGCCTTCCAGGACAGCTGATTGCGGCAGACACGGAATCGAACCCGGAATTCGGATTCCGTCGCTGAGATTGCGCACCACCGCGTCCTTGTAGCGCGCGATCAGGCCCGAAAAACTGACGCTGGCATACAGAAAACTATGGTTGGTCTGAACCGTCCCGCCGAAATTCCCCGGTGAGGATATCGTATACTTCGTCGCGTTCAGATGATCGGGATGGGTCGTGAGAAATTCTTCATCGGCGACATAGACCGAATGGCGGCCGTGATGAACCGATGCGTCCCTGGACCCCAGATCGACGCCAACGAGATACAAGTGCCGGAACCCCATGCCGAGGGCGATGCGCGCCGCCGTGTTGGCGACCGTCGGCGCCGCGTAATAGACCTCTCCGAACCGCTGCCCGAACAATTTCGACGAACAGACGGAATCGCGGAAGAACAGAATCCGTTTTCCGAAACAGGCGGCCATTTCCGGGCGCACCGTGTTGCTGGCGATCAATGATATCCGCGACAGGTCGTATTTCTGCGCCAGGGATTGGATGATTTCCACCGGCCCCGGCGTGTTTTCGATCTCGACATGGAAATCGGGATAGATCCCGTGCCCGAGAAGGGCGCCCAGCCCCGTACCGCAGCTGATCACCACGGCGGCGTCCTTATGCCGGCGAACGAAATCCGCCCCCTCGTCGATCGATGGGCCCGACCCGCACACGATCACCGGACTGCGTTTCATGACCCGGGGCTTGTCCGCATAGACCAGGGCATCCTGGCTGGTGACGTTCCCGACATAGTTCCGGATCATCACCTGTTCGTCTTCGAAGAAGCCCGGGTTTGAGGACAGCAAGGGCAACCGGTCCAGAAACCGCTTCTTCGCTTCCGACAGAACGAAGGAAGGATAGTGATCGAAGATGTAGGACCCGTCGATGAGCCCGAAAGAATCCTGGCGCATCATATAGAAAAGGAAATTGGCGATGACTTCCGGCGTGTCGTGGATAACGAAGTTCAGCAGGCCGTTACGCCGGTGGATCGTCTCGAACAGCGGCGTGAGTTCAATCTGGTGCATGGCGTGATAGAGAAATTCATCGAACTGTTCGACCACGATGACCGAACGCACGTCGAGCCGCTCGATCAACGGCGCCAGATGCAGGCCCAAGCCAAGGCCGAAGACGATCAGGTAACCCCCGTCAGGATCCACTTCATGGTCCCGCCCCATGATGCCCTTGTCGTGCAGGTAATCGACGCCGGCGCCGACCAGCCGTTCTGCGATCCGGTCGTGTTCCTCCGGCTTCCCCGGCCAGCCTTGCAGGATGCGCTGATACCGGACGTTCTTGTAGGAGTCGACCTGCTCCTCCGTGAAGGAAGCAGCATCCCCCGGATAAAGCATTGAGTGGCCGAGATCGATGTTCAGATTGCCGGAGTCTCTGTTTCCGACAACCCGGGAATACGGTTGCATCGCCCCGGCGAAACGCGGCGCCAAATGCGGTTGAAAATTCCGCATCGCTTCCAAATTCCGTTCAAAGAGCCCTTCGGCCATATCGATACGCCTTGTATTTCCGAACGAATTCAAACAGTAACGAGAATCAGGAAAACATCCCCGCGACTTTCCTTAATGCGTCGACGAATGTGCCCGATAGCTCCTTCGACTTTTCAGGCGACAGGGCTTCCCGGACTTTCGCATCCATTTCCTCTTTTGCGGCATTGAGAGACTCTATCCCGCCGGCCCATTCTGTCGCCTTGGAGAGCATCGCGTCGAAATCGGTCACCGCCATAGCGCCCAGGCCGATCTGCCGAAGCAGGGCCGGCGAAACATGATTTGCGGGAACGCCCACCGACCGGATCAGAATGGGCAGGGAATTGGTGATCGCCTCCCAGGCCAGGTTGAGATCTCCGTCAGGCCCGGGGTCGAGAACGAAATCCACATTGCCGATGAAACTGTCGATCAGCTTCGCGGAATTCTCGGCCGGTTCGCTGTAGTCGAGCCGATCGAGTATCCCGGCCTTGTCCAACCTGGGTTCGATCACGTCCAAACCGGGCGATCCGCCGATCGCGATCGGGTTCAGAACGATCCGGGTCGTCGGGTTCGTTTTGCACAGCTGTGCAAGCATTGCGATGAAATCATCGCTCATCTTTCGCGGCGGAGCGGAAATGCCGACGCGGATCGGCATCCACGGCAAGGCCTTGCGAACGGGCGGCACGGTCACGTCCGGTTCGAAGGCGAACGGCCGGCAGGCGATGCGTTCCCCGCGGTTCAGAAGAATCCCGTCTCCGTCGATCGATCCCTCGTGGATGACCGCGTCCGGATCGGCAATCCCGAACCAGGACAGAACCACCGGCGCAGGCTTTGCCCCGACCGCGCCCAGACGCCCAGTCGCCCCGTGACCGTCCAAATCGATCAGGACGTCGATCCGGTCATTCCGAATAATCCGCGCAACGGTGGCGTCATCAACCCGACCGATATCGGTCCAGTCGGCGACACTGCCCCGGATCTTCCGGCTCAAGGCGTCGTCCCGCACATTGTTGCTGTAGACATGAACCCTGACATTGGTTTTCCCGTGCGCCGTGAGCGCCGGCCAGAAAGCCTCCATCCCCTGCCCACCGCGAAGACGCCCCCCGACAAGTCCGATACGCAATATGTCATCTTCGATCGGCGCCGTTCGCGGCAACGGGCGTTCCCGCGCCGGTTTGAAGCTGATCTCCCACAACCGCTCGGACTTGCGAATGTCGTCTGGATCGATTTCCGGCAAAACATACAAGTCCCTGATCAGGGCGGATCTGACGCTGGGGGAACTCGGCAGTTCCTGAACCGCCTTTATGTGGCAGGATTGCGCCTCGTCGAAACGGCCGATGCTGGTGAGTATCCCCGCGACGGCGGACATATCGTCGAAACTGGACTTGCGGATCGAGGAAAGCGCCTGACTGGCGAGAAGCGCCTCATAGGGTTGTCCCATCTGGACAAGACAGTCCCGCAACCCCCGCCATCCGCGGTCATCCGAGGACTTCGTCTCGACCCCCGCACGGAATTCGACCGCCGCCTCGGCATACCGGCCTTCGCGCAAAAGGTTGAGTCCGGCATCCACTTTATCGCTGCGGTCCATGGCCCGCATGGCGTCTTCGTAGGAACCGAGCCACGCCGGCAGCAAGCCGGGTATGTCGGATGCACGCGGCAGCGAAGGGGACAGTTTTCCATAGAAGAGCGCGTCGTTCAGGCGCGCCAATTTGGCGCTGACGATCGCCAGCGCTTCGCAATGTTCGCGGATATCGGGGGCGGCATCATGCGCGATGCGGAGCAGCTCTTCCGCCCGAAGTGCGGAATCCATGCGCATTGCGGAGAGACCCAGAACATGAATTGCCGCGCCGTAGCCGGGCGCGATCTTGATCGCCTCCCCGGTCGCCTCGACCGCCGCCTCGGTATCGCCGGCCTCCAGGGAAGCAAGCGCCTTCGCCAAAAGGACGTTGGCCTTTTCGCGATCTCCCGACATGCGCAAATGCCCTTCTATAAGCGATTCAACGGGCAACTTTTACACAACACCCGTCAGGTGCTGCCATACTTATCTTGATTCCATCGGGAACAAGGAATGCAGCTGCCGCCACGCCAAGCCGGGCCCGGACGCGCCCGGCCCGAAGGCCGCCGCGGAGGCGCCCGAAGAGAAACGGCACCCCCGCCGGCGGCTTTATCCTTACTGGAGCAGCGCCAGAATGGCCTGCTGCTGCTGACCGGAGATCGACAGCGCCTGGATACCCAGCTGCTGCCTGGTCTGAAGGGCCACGAGGTTGGCACCTTCTTCGTTCAGGTCCGCCAAGGTGAGCTTGTCGGCGCCGACCGAAAGTTCGTTCACGTATTCCTGCGTGAAGTCCAGCCGGGTCTGCAGAATGGCGACGTTCGAGCCGAGCGACTGGGCGAGACCGCGCAAGCGGCCGATACCCGCATCCAGGACGCGAACGGCGTTCGTGGCGGTCGTGACGCTGGAGTTGTCCAGACCGAAGGAGGTGAACGACCCGCCCGAGACGCCGAAGTTCGACAACGTGAAGGTCGAGTTGTTGGAGGCGAAAGCGGCGATGGAGAAAATCCCGAACGACGTGTCCGCCTGCGTCGTGTTCAGGTTGAGGCCCTGGACCTGCAACCGTGAAGACGTCCGCACACCGAACGCCACATCAAGGGTGGAGTTGGTGGAGGTCAGCAGGTTGAGACCCTGATAAGCCGTGTCTTCCACGAGTTCGAAGATCTGCTTGCCCACTTCGACGAACTGGGACGAGGCCGCCTGCCGTTCCTGGGTCGACTGCGACCGGGCGGCTTCGACGATACCTTTGAGCTGGTTCAGCAGCGTGTCGATCGCTTCGATCGCGTTCAGCGACGTGTTCAGCGCGCTGATCCCCTGATCGATATCGTCCTTGCGAAGCTGGAAGTCGCTGGCGCGGTCGGAAAGCGTCCGCGCACGGAAGAAGTTCACCGCATCGTCGACAACCTCGTTGATCTTACGACCCGTCGACAGGCGGGTCTGCGTGCGGTCACTCAAAACCTGCGTGCGCTGCAGAGACAGCAGCGACGAGCGTTGGGCGGCTGTAAGCGCGATATCGTTGGTCATGATCTCTCTACCTTTCTGGCTGACGGATTCTCCGCCGCTCCTTCTCTCTCAATCGTTCTCTCGATCCGTCGTCGTGCTGAAAGAGCGCACAGCGCCATGGCGCGACAAACCGTCGGGAATACATCAATTTCCGTGCCAAATTTTGACATCCTATTGATATAAAACGTTTTTTCGTGATTTTGAGGGGATCAGCCAGGGATCAGAACCGCATCAGTGCGGTACCGCGGCAGATTCCTCCTATCGTGCGATAGGCCTTGCTGGGCAAGAATCGACACTGCGGAACGACCGAGGCTGCGAATTGATCAACTCTGCGGGATGGCGAGCCGCCGCGAGGCGATACCGGGCAACGCGAAACGGGACAGAACGGCTGCGGCCCAAACGGCGGCAAGACAATACCGGAAAAGAAAAAGGGCCCCGCGAACGGGGCCCTTCAGGAGATCGATGCGATCGAGAGAGAGATAAGAGAGATCGATCGATTTGTACGCTAGTCCTTAGTTCAGAAGCGCCAGGATGGACTGCTGCTGCTGCCCGGAAATCGCCAGGGACTGAATCCCCAACTGCTGCCGGGTCTGCAACGCCACCAGGTTCGCGCCTTCTTCGTTCAGATCCGCCAAGGTCAACTTGTCGGACCCGACCTGCAACTCGTTCACATAGTTGTCGGTGAAGTCCAAACGGGTCTGCAGAATAGCGACGTTGGCACCCAGCGACGCGCCACGAGCGCGAAGGTTGGAAATACCCGTCGAAATCCGCTGCACCGCCGTCGTGGCGAAGGAGACGTTGGAGTTGTCCGCCCCGAAGGAGGTGAAGGAACCGGAAGAAACACCGAAGTTGGAAATCGTGAAGGTCGAGTTGTTGGCGGTGAACGCCGCGACAGTGAAGATACCGGTCGTCGCATCGGCCGCGGTCGTGTTCAGGTTGAAGCCTGTGACCTGAAGGCGGGATGACGTCCGGACACCGAAGGAGACGTCCAAGGTGGAGTTCGTGGAGTTCAGCAGGTTCAAGCCGGCGAAGGACGCGTCCTCGATCAACTCGGAAATCTGCTTACCAACTTCGATGAACTGGGTCGTCGCCGACTGACGTTCCGCGGTGGACTGGGAACGCGCCGCTTCAACGATACCTTGAAGCTGGTTGAGAAGGTTGTCGACCGACTCGACGGCTTGCAAGGCCGTGCTGAGGGAGCTGATCCCCTGGTCGATTTCGTCCCGGCGCAGCGCGAAGTCAGTGCCACGATCGGACAGTGCCTGAGCCCGGAAGAAGTTGACCGCATCATCGACAACACTGTTGACCGACTTACCGGTGGTAAGACGGGTCTGGGTGCGATCGCTGAGGGTCTGGGTTTGTTGCAGGGAAAGCAGCGACGAACGTTGTGCCGCTGTAAGGGCGATATCAGCCATAGTACAAATCCTTTCTGGATCGATATGTATCCGGACTTCTGTCCGGGAGCTTCCTTCTGAAGCGTTTATTAGCTAGCCGAAATGCAGAATTGAAGTCAAGAGAAATTTACCGACCGCCTCGCCTTGGCAGATTATGCAGACAGAACAGCACCTTATCAGAAAAAACCGCACGCCCGTTCCTTTGGCTGGGAATCATTTTCCCGGGGGCGATCAACCGCTCAACCGCGCCTGCGTGGTCAAATACCGCAGAGGCCTCCGCCCGGTTTCCGCGCCCTCCTTGAAGGTGGCACGGCGATTGCTTTCCGGTTTGGTGGAGTATTGCGCCATGCGGTTCGCCGCCTTGGCTTCATTGGAAAGGTCTCGGATCAACCATGGTTTCACGGGTCAGCACATTCGGCGCCTTGCAGGCGGATCTTTTCCTGATCCGCCGGCAGAACCTGAATTTCGACCGGCTCAACTTCCAGGTTGCGACGGGCGAGAAGTTCGCGGAGTTGAAGAACTACGGCACCCAGGCGCCCCGCATTCTGGCCCTGCAGTCGGAAATCGACAGGCGGGATGGATACGTGAATTCCCTGGGCCTCGCCGAATTGAACCTGCAGTCCTACGACACGACGCTGGAGCGGTTGAGTCAGATCCTGGATGACGTCGTCAAAGCCTCTGAGCCGCTCTCGACCCAGGATCCGAACTTCGCGAGTACGACGGATGTCCTGTCCACCAACCTGCTGATCGAAGTCGAAGCCAACCTGAATCTGGAAATCGGCGACCGGTTCCTTTTCGCCGGAAGCCGTTTCGATGTCGCTCCGGTCGTCGATCTGCGTACCCTGCCCATCTACACGACGAACGATCTTGGGGTCGCGAACACGGTTGAAACGGCGAACGACATACCGACCTACACGGTCGACAGCGGCGGCGCGAATACGGCTGTCTCCTATCACACCCAGGGGCCCAACACGCAGGATCCCCGCTCGTACAATCAGGTTTCCCTGACAGTGGCGGACGGCGCCGTCCTGACCTACGGGATCACGGCGACCGACCCGGCCTTCCAGAACTTGATCGAATCCATCGTCCGCCTCCGGTCCTCCGCCCAGGCCGGCTTGACCGAGGCCGAGCGGGAACAATTCCTGGCCGAAGCATCGACCGCGGCGCAGACCGCCCGCGATCAGATTCGCCAATTACAGGCCAAGAACGGCCTGAACTTGAGCCGCCTTCAGGATCAGCGCGAAAACCACAAGAATTTCATCAATATCAGCAAGATCGCCCTGGACGATATCAAGCTTGTCGATGATGCGACGGCCGCCGCCGAAATTTCGGCGCTTTCGGCGCAGGTTCAGGCATCGTTCACGGTAATTTCAACCCGGCGCCAGTTGTCCCTGGTCAACTTCCTTTAATGTTGAAACAAACGAACAAATGGAATGAACAGACGATCGGGGACTTGCCGGAATCCATGGACAGGTTAACGTGCTCTTTACGAAGTTTGCTGTAGACTTGCACTGTTACTGTAGAATATTCAGGGGTTTCAGTCCCTTAGGGAACAATCCCTTATGGGGGCCTGTGGTAGACAGTCCCATCGTGTATGATCGACTGGCATATGATCGGTTGGCACAGACGAAACGCACTAACCACCGCAACAGCGGCATCGGCCGCGGGACAAGGTTTTGATGAGTAATCCCTACGCTTCGCAGCAACGGTCGCAGCTGGAACACGCCGCACCGCAAGCCGCTGAGGGTTGGGCGCTTGTTGAGACGGCGCGCCGATTGGAAGCGACGAAACGCAACCCGGACGACACGAACGCCATACTGGCGGCGGTGCGTGTGAATTGGCGTATATGGACCATCATCCAGTCCTCGCTGGTCGACCCGGAATGCCCGCTGCCGCAGGATATTCGAGAAAACCTCCTGAACCTGAGCCGTTTTATCGACCGGCGTTCGGCCGAATTGATCGCCTCGCCCCAGGACGTCCATAAACTGGATGTTCTGATCAATATCGATCGGCAGATCGGTGCCGGCCTGCTCGGCAACCCGGCGGATGGCGATGATGCCCAACAAGGCCAAGTATCGGCCGACGAAACCAAAAGCGACGCTCAGCCCTCCGCACCGGCCAAGCCGGGCGGTGGCGCGCACAGCCTGTTATCTGTTCAGGAATCGGCGTCGTCGCAACCCGCGCCCAGCGCCCGCGGCAGCGTGACCTCGACCGAAACCTGATTCCGGCAACCTCCGGTGTCGGCTCCCCCTGCGACGTCATCCCCCACCCTGCTTCTGCTGATGAAACAGATGGAAGCGGATTTCTTCCGCGACTTCGCGGGAAGGTTAGCGCCAACCGTCCGCGCGTTCCACGTCGACAGTCTGGACGCACTTGAAAAGGCGGTCCCGGGGCCCTGCCCCCACACCAGGCTGTTCGCTTTCAGCACCAGCATCATCGTGCCGCCGCCTATCCTCGTCCGCATCGGCTACAACGCCGTCAATTTTCATCCGGGTCCGCCGGAATATCCCGGCTACCGCCCAACGGGCTTCGCCTTGTACGAGGGCGCCCGCACCTATGGCGTCACGGCTCATTACATGACCGACAAGGTGGACGAAGGCCCAATCATCGGCATGGAGAGATTCCCCGTCGCGGAGGGCGCGGTGCTGATCGATGTTGTGAAGGAGTCGTATCAGCGGCTCGCCAAGCTGGCCCTTGCCCTATTGCCCGCCCTGCTGCGTGTGGACGAGGATATCCCCCCCTCCGGCGACCGCTGGCAGCCGCGCAAGACCACCAAAACGCAATACGACGCCATGCGCCGTATTGCGCGCGACATGCCTGCCGAGGAAATCGTCAAACGGTTCAGGTGTTTCGACGGCGTCTATTCGCCGCTGGATGCCGACTACTTCGCGGAAGCCTGACCGGAAAAAGCGCCGGACAGGCGATCAGCCGCCCTTGGCCCCGACGGATTCGAGACGCTCGGTCTCATGGTCGATCAATTCCTGGGTCTTGCGCAGGGCGTCATAATAGCGCTCTCCCGCGACGAGGGTCCGGATTTCCGACAGAATTTCGGCGCCGCTGGGTGCTGCCTGGATGTAGTCCTGCTCGAACTGACGGTACATATCCAGATACTGGGCCCGGTCGGTATCGAACAGATAGGCGCATTGCAGGGCGTAATAGACGCGGCGGGCCGGCGTCGTCGCCTCCGCCTCGCTCATCACTTCCTTGCGGCGCAGAATGTCGACACGGTTGTGCAGGATGATCGTCGTCGCCTCGCCACCGTTTTCGATGACCGCACCGTTGATAATGATCTTTTCCTTCGACGGAAGCTTGATGCGAAGTGGCATGGCTGGATTGTCCTTCTACGATCCGTGGCATTGCCCCTGACCCGGGGCCTCTATTTGGTCGAACGCCTGCCCCTAGACTAGGGGGCCGATCCCGCCTTGTGCAAGGACCGGGGCGCCTATCCGGTCAGGAATGCAGATTCTTTGCCAGTTTCGCCCATTTTTCGGACAACAAGCGGGTTTTGAGGACCTAATTGGCCGCCGGAAAGCAAACGGCGCGGGATATTTCGCCCGCGCCGTCGCCGCATCCGTCACCTTGGAAGGAATCGGGTCATTTGGTTATGATCTCCGGCCCCATCATGGTTGTTGGCAGGTAGGTCGAGATCCAGGGCACATAGGTCACCAGGATCAGGAAGATGAACATGATGCCGACGAAGGGCAAAGCCGCCCTGACGACCTGCATCACGGACATCTGCGCGACCCCCGCCGTAACGAACAGGTTCAGCCCCACCGGCGGCGTGATCATGCCGATTTCCATGTTCACGACCATGATGATACCGAGATGGATCGGATCGATGCCGAGTTCGATGGCGATCGGGAAGACGAGCGGCGCCACGATCACCAGCAGGCCCGACGGTTCCATGAACTGACCGCCGATCAGCAGGATGACGTTGACGACCACCAGGAATAGGATCGGTCCGAAACCGGCGTTCAACATGGCTTCGGTGATCATCTGCGGGATGCGTTCCTCGGTCAGCACATGCTTCAGGATCAACGCGTTCGCGATGATGAACATCAGCATGATGGTGAGCTTGCCGGCTTCGAACAGCGCCTTCTTTGTGTCGGGGTGCCAGAGGATGGACAGGACACGCAGTACAAATGCACCCTTGCGGCGTCCGGTTTCGCTGAACGGGCCCATATCGCGATAGACGAAGTTGGCGATGATGAAGGCGTAGACCGCCGAAACCGCCGCCGCTTCCGTCGGGGTGAAGATGCCGCCATAGATCCCGCCCAGGATGATGACGATCAACATCAACCCCCAGAGCGCGTCCTTGGCGGAAGAGAAGACCTCGCCCCAGCCGGCCCAGTCCTGGGACGGCAGCCCCTTCCATTTCGCCGCAATGAAGATGCCGACCATCAGCATCAATCCGGCGATAAGCCCCGGCAGAACGCCGCCAAGGAACATACGCCCGACCGAAACATCCGTCGCCGCCGCATAGACCACCATGACGATGGAAGGCGGAATCAGAATGCCCAACGTGCCCGCATTGCAGATCACGCCGGCAGCGAAGTCCTTCGTATAGCCGACCTGCCGCATGCCGGCGATGACGATGCTGCCGACGGCGACGACCGTCGCGGGCGAAGACCCGGACAATGCCGCGAACATCATGCAGGCGAAGACCGACGCGATGGCCAGCCCCCCCTGGAAATGCCCGACGACGGAAATCGCGAAACGGATGATGCGCCGGGCCACCCCGCCGGTCGACATGAAGGTCGACGCGAGGATGAAGAAGGGAATGGCGAGCAGCGTGTAGTGGCCGTGAAAGGCAGAGAACAGCGTCTGCGCCACCGAGGCCAGCGAGCCGTCGGAATAGAGGAACAGGAAGATGATGCTGGCCAGACCGAGGCCGATGGCGATCGGCACGCCCAGGAAGAGCAGGCCGATGACGAGCGCGAAGAGGAGAAGGACGGACATGGATCAACCCTCCTTGCCGGCATTGGCGGCGGCGGCATCCATGTCGGATTCCTCCACCTCGTGACTTGCGATGATCAGATCCTCGCTGCCCAGGGCGACCCTGACCGCCGCTTGAATGAAACGAAAAGTCAGCAAAGCCATGCCGAGAGGCAGCGCGAAATACGGAATGAAGCGGGGAAGTTTCTCGTAGGCCTCCCCCTCGTTCAGCCAGCCCGCCAGGAACTGCAGGAAGAAGGGTATCGGCACATCCTCCGTCTCCATGAAGGCGCGGGTCGTGACGAAGGGATACCAGTAGTCCCAGCTTCCCTTCAGCAGCGCCAAACTAAAGGCAATGCAGAGCAAGGCCGCCAGAAGCGTGACGTAGCGCCGCGTCGGCTGGGGCATCATGTTGACCAATACGTCGACGCCCAGATGCAGGTTCTTTTTGACGCAATAGGAAACCCCGATCAGCACCAGCCAGGCGAACAGGAAGACGGTGACTTCCAGGGCCCACAGAATGTTGCTGTTGAAGATGTAACGGGCGACAACGTTCACGAAGGTGATGACCGTCATCAAGCCCAGAACGACGGCGATGAAGGTTTCCTCGATCGTGTCTATCCGTTGACCGAAAGTCGGCCGCGGTCGGTCGTTCATGATTTCCTCCCCAATTCGCCCTTTGGGCCTGCCCGGAACGGCGCCCGTCTCTGCGGGCATACGCGGTCCGGGCCGGAAGCCGTCGCCGTCATCCGGCGCGCCGGTCAAGGGCGCTGTTCTTTTCGTGCGGGTCCGCCGGCCGGAATATCCGGCCGGCGGCGTCGCGTCTCGGTTACGCTTAGTTCCCGACGTTTGCTGCCTGGGCGGCGGCGATCAGATCGGCGCCGATCTCGTCCTGGAACTTTGCCCAGACGGGTTTCAGGGCTTCGACCCAAAGCTGGCGCTGTTCCGCGGTCAGGGTGCGGATGACGCCGCCGGCATCCAGGATGCGCTGACGATTGGCCAGATCGACCTTGTCGGATTCGGCGTTCCGAACTTCCGTCACTTCCTTGATGATCGTATCAAGCTGGCTGCGGACGTCTTCGGGCAGGCCGTCCCACCATTCCGCGGAGGTCACGACCAGATAGTCGATGATCCCGTGGTTGGTCTCGGTGGTGCCGTCCTGAACTTCGAAGAACTTCTTGCCGTAGATGTTCGACCAGGTGTTTTCCTGACCATCGATGACCTTCGTCTGCAAGCCGCCGTAGACTTCGCTGAACGCCATCTTCTGTGGGTTCGCGCCGAGCGCTTCGAACTGCGCGACCAGCACGTCGGAGGTCTGAACGCGGAATTTCAAACCCGCGGCGTCTTCCGGAACGATCAGCGGCTTGGTCGCCGACATCTGCTTCATGCCGTTGTGCCAGAAGGCGAGGCCTTTCAAACCTTTGCGGCGCATGGAGTTCTTGAGATTCTCCCCGTCTTCCGAATTCTGGAACCGGTCGACTGCGGCGATGTTCTCGAACATGAACGGCAGGTCGAAAAGCCGGAACTTCTTGGTGAACTGCTCGAACTTCGACAGCGACGGCGCGGCCAGCTGGACATCGCCGTTCAGCATGGCTTCAAGGACCTTGTCGTCATCGTACAATGTCGAGTTCGGGAAGACCTCCATACAGGCCTTGCCGTTCATTTCATCGTTCACACGCTGGGACAGCAGCGAAGCGGCGATGCCTTTCGGGTGCTTGTCTTCGTTGGTGACGTGGCTGAACTTGATCTTGATCTCGCCGTCTTCGCAGGCGGCGAGCGCCTGGCTGGAGACGGAGGAGGCAAGAAGGGCGGCGCCCACGGCCGCCGCCGTGAAGATTTTACGCATCAGTTTCTCTCCCGAGTAGGATATTTCACCGGCCGGCTGTTTCCGGACCGA
>Ga0209692_10004023_pt1 | contig 13659 bp, 10 predicted proteins | sample tdDd472_FD_187129 | JGI IMG/M metagenome (GOLD analysis project Ga0209692, IMG submission 187129) | Marine sediment microbial communities from the Atlantic coast under amendment with organic carbon and nitrate - tdDd47.2 (SPAdes)... | ecosystem: Environmental > Aquatic > Marine > Coastal >...
ACTCAAACAGATCCTCTGCGATTTCCTTTGCAGTGGGATTGCTTGCACTGGATATTTTTCCATTCCAGATAATGCCGATATGAGCGCCGATTTCCCGGTCCCACATTTCCAGCAGTGTAGAGGTCATGCGGTATCCGAACATAACGCCGCCCACCACAGTGCCTTTGTCATTTGCAAAAGGAACACCCACAACGAACATGGGAGCGCCATCCAGTTCCATGGTATCGTCGGTAATGATGCCATTCAGTAGTGCGCGTACCACCGGGAATCCCACAATGGAGTCGCCCTTGTTTTCGGGATTGGAACTCCGGTACAGGACATTGCCCTTGTCTTCAACGATCACAAAGCTGTCGGCTTTTGAATCCACCTTGAGATTCCGCAGCAGGTTTTCCAGATCGTTTTTGGAAATACGATCACCGATACGGGTAAAATCCCACAGGTTTTTGGTTTCATTTGCCACTGCCCGGGAGGATTCATCCACCATAAGGGCAAGTCGACCAAAAATAAAGGACGGAGCAGATTTTCCCAGCAGATCAACTGACCGGTTAAGTATCTGACGTTCCTGATCCGGAGCCTGGTCTATCATTTTGTAGGCCTGGAAAAAGGCGCCGCCAACAACAACTGCCGCACAAAGAATTACGAGAACTGGAGTTTTAACTTTCCACATAGCAGATTATTCTCCGTCAACTTTTTTAATCTTGAACAGTGAAGGAGCAGATTTTTTCTTCTCTTTCTTTTCCTTCTTTTCGACAGGCTTTTTGGCCGGCTTTTTCTTTTCCGGCGCTTTTTTCTCTGGCTCTGCCTTCTTTTTCTCTTTCACCTGTTTTTTCTCAGGAGCCTTCGCAGGCGCTTTTTCTTTTTGGGGTTCCGGCGCTTTTGCTGCGGGTTTGGGCTTTGCAGGGGCTTTCTTTTTAGCCGCCTTTGCTTTTTTCTTGGGAGCTTTACGGGCCTTTTTCTGTTTTTTGGGCACCGCAGGCACCTTTACTTTTTCCGGCGTTGCAGGAATCACCGGCGGAATGTATGTAGATGGCGTTTCCCTGACTTCAGGCTTTTCTTCCTCAGGAGCATCCACCATGGCTTCTTCCGGGGGGTTTTCCACCGCGCGGATCTGATTGCCCTCAGAGGTCGCATCAATATCCATGCGCAGAACGGTTTTTGTCCCGGCGACATTTACCACCTGAGTCATCCACCATTTACCGGCCCAAATTTTCAAAGAATAGGTACCCGGCGTAACGTTATTAAAAACGCTCCGGGAAAAACCTCTGCCCATTTTAGGCAAGGGCATAATATAGCCAGGACCGGAACGAACAATAAACGCCTTCAGATACGGCAGTTCAACACAGCTCACCAGCCCCTCGTCGGTGCCGGACACCGCCACCTTGCGCCGTTGCCGTGCAGGAATCTTCACTTCCTTTTTATTCCCACTCAACTCAACAATAAAGCTGAGGGCATAGGAAGAATTGTTTATTATCGTCAACTGCTGCCCCGGCTCCAAAATGGCATAGGGCTTGACGAACCGCATATTGGTAATTTCAAGCTTTGGAGTATGGGATGCGGATATGTTCATCCTGGGATCAGTAGGTTGCAGAAAGAAAAATCCATCGCGATCGGATAATCCTTTAACCACCGGAGCAGGCTTCAGCGGAGTAACCCGACTGAATAACCCCGGATCACTTGCCAGCGGGTCCGCCACGGCGTCTACACCTAATAATTGCAATTCACACACAACATCAGTTGCAAACACCGTTGTAGTGTGAAGCAGGAGAATCATCCCTATTAAAACGGGTATACTACGATATGATGCTCTCATTGCTATTTCATTACCTCCATATACTCCTTAAGTACATATGCCAATACGGGCAATAGATCAAGATATTTTACCTCCTTTCTCTGTCTTACTGTACTAAGGCAAAACAGGCCCTTCCCGCCTCCCGTATATTTCATAAATATATTGACGGACCAAACCGTCCCTATATAATCAGGGACATAGAAAACGGCGGACAATTTTCATACCGAACCCTTTGGAGAAGCATCTATGCGTAAGGTATCTGCAGCATGTATTCTGTTGACAATCATCATTTCCCTGTCATTGGCGAGCATTGGATGCCAGTCCAAAAAGGTTGATATTCGTGGACCATACGAAAAAAAGATGCAGGAACATCTCCAGAAGGCCTATGGAGAATATCAGAAAAACGATTACCTGAGCACCCTTGCGTCCCTTGATCTGGCAGCGGATCAGGGCACACAGTACAATCGCCTTGATCTGGACTCGGAAGAAGGCAATGTGCCCATCAGCCTGCTGGAAGTGTACACTTTGCGGACAATGGCTCTGCACTCCCTGCAAGACGACAATGCACTGGCAGCTCTCGAAAGCGATCTGCGCAATACCGGTGAACCGGTTCCTGTAGTGCTGAAAATTTTCCTGCTGCATCACCAGTTATGGTATGGCGATATTTTCCATACCTATGAAAACCTTAAGAAAATCGAAGCTGGTGTATCCCGGGAAAGCGTTGCCAGACCCCTGCTCCATTACGTTCTTGGCTGGACAGAATTTTTCCTTGGTCGCTGGGATGACGCGAAAAAGGACTTTGTCATGGCCCGGGCCCTTGCAAATACACAGCCGAAATTGTACACGGATCATCTCAAATCGAGAATCGAACTTGCCAACAACCTTATCAAGGATCATAACCCGGCAATCACCTGCCTCAGCCTCTGCCGTCAGAAGAATCTCTGCAAGCAATCCAATAGCGACTGCCCCCAATACTGCAGCGATAACCTTGCAACCTTCCAGTATCTCAGAAAACGCACTCTGCGCATGCTTCTGATATGCACCGAACGGGGTTGCACAGATATTGACGGCTGCATCAATGACCAGCTCACCATGGTATACAACGAAATCAATGACCGTGAGCTTGATGTGCTTGAAGGTATTTGCATTGATTTATGCGAGGAAAATCTTCGCTGTACCCTTATCCAGCCGGAAATGGGCCTGTGCAAGGATTTCTGCGTTAAGAACTGGTCTCCTCTTGGCGGCGCAGGTATTAACGAGTTGAAACAGTGCTTTGCCAAAAAACAATGTAAAGTCGCCCGGGACTGTTACCAGCGACTTATGAAAATGCCGATTCACCCCCAGAATGTGAACTAGTACCGTGAAAGACATTAAATTTTTTCCAATGTTAGTGGTGGGGATTTTGCTGAATTCCTACCTCATATTTATCGGAGCCATTGAGGTTTCCAAATCCATGGCAGCGGAAGATTCCCAAAAACCGGCGACCAAACCGATTGCACTAAAGGTATGGGCTTCGCCGCCTCCGGCAAGCCCCGCAAATACCGACCAGAATGCCCCCGAGGCAGAAGACAACCGCCCGGAGTTTGATGTCTACTTTGCCATGGACAACTGCATTGCCTGCGAGCTCATGCTCAAGCATCTGAACACCATGAATGTCAAACTGCGAAAAGGCAATGTGGGCATTGATGACCGTGCACTACATCGCTTCCTTCCCCTGACCGACAGAAGACATCCCATCATCCCTGTTCTGGAAAAGGACGGGCTCATCGAATCCGGGTATAGCCCCAAAAGCATGGTGAAGTTTATACGGGATATGACTCCGGAGCAGCCCAAAGCACCTCCGGCTCCTCCGGCGCCACCAACGCCAGTTGAGCCATCCGACACCAAAGCGCAAAAAAATGCGCCCGCCGCAATTCCGGCGACCCCGAAACCCCTGGCGCAATAAGACGGAAATCAGATCAGAAAAGCTCGCCTTCGGCAATGATCATGGAGATATCCTTGGCAATTGCCGAATGGGTCAGTTTGCCCACTGAGATAAAATCCACCCCGGTCTGGGCATATTCCTGGATGCGCTCCAGGCTGACATTGCCGGATACTTCCAGCTTGCACCGTCCCTGCATTGCTTCCACAACCCGGGCAACTTCCGCAGGGGTCATGTTGTCCAGCAGAATCAGGTCCGCCCCGGCCTCGGCGGCCTCAAGAGCTTCTTCCAGGCTCTCGACTTCAATCTCAATCTTGAGCAAATGGTGGGCACGGCTGCGTGCCTTGACAACGGCGCCGCTGATGCTGCCCACGGCGGCAATGTGGTTATCCTTAATAAGCACGCCGTCAAACAGTCCGGCGCGATGGTTATGCCCGCCCCCAACAGAGACAGCATATTTGTCCAGCACACGCCAGCCCGGCAGTGTTTTGCGGGTATCAAGGACTCTGGAGGCGGTTCCGGCAATGGCGGCCACATAGCGGGCCGTAAGCGTTGACACGCCGCACATACGCTGAATGAAGTTCAGCATGGTACGTTCCGCGGCCAGCAGGGAGGAAATCGAACCGGTTGCGGTCATAAGGATATCGTCGGACAGCACCCATTCACCTTCGGGAGCACGCACCTCAACCCTGATTGCAGGATCTACTTCATAAAAAACGGTCCGGGCGACTTGCCCGCCGCAGAAAATCAGATCTTCCTTGGCCTTGATATAGGCGGTAACGATGGCATCGTCCTCAAAGCAGGCCTGGGTGGTTACATCGCCAGACCCAATGTCTTCTTCGAGCGCCCTTTGAACCAGCCACAGGTATGAACTACGTTGCAACATCTCTCTACCTCCAAATTTCGCTATAGCATGCCCCTGCCCGGTTGTCTAGAAAATCATACTGAAAGGCCCCCGCAGATTTCTCCGCAGGGGCCGTATCAAATGCGGTGGATATGCAAGCTATTTCATGCTGACCATTTCGATCATGCGGTCTGTTGAATCCTGTCCTATAAGGGTATACATAATGTCCCGTTTTTTCCACATGACCATATTAAACCCGCGCTGATGCGCAATATAGAAGGTCATGTTACCGACTTTACGAGGCATAACATTGGGGCTGATACTTTTGGGATATTCATAGACCAGCAGGGTATAGCGGCGACCGTCTTTTGTTGCCAGGGCGACCTGGGCGGCCTGATGATCCCGCACATTGGAAAGCCGGGCACCGACCACTTGTGCAGACAATGGTTTCAGAGGAATATCCGGAAGGGCAAAATCGACTTTGCCGTCAAACCAGGTGCGGATTTTTTGCACATCCGGGGTTTTGACTTCAAGGGGCAGCAAACGGGCATGTCGGCTGATGGCGTCGGTCATAAGACCCTGCGAGGGATCAAGCACCTGCTGGTTACCGGTCCACATGAACACGGCAAACACCGCCATCGCAACACTGGCAGCCATGGACGCCGCCAGACGGAAGGACGGCAGAGTCCACAGTGAGGGACGACTCTGACGATCAATTTCGTCCAGTCCTTCCATAATACCTGCCCGCAGATGCCCCGGCGTATCCACAACTTCGTGCCGCAGGGACTGAAGCACCTTTCGGACTTCCTGCTCCTGCAGATACAATTCCTGACAGTGGGGACAGTACCTGGTGTGCAGGTCCATCTCAATGGCCACTTCTTCATCCAGCTCATCGGTAATATAGTATGGCAGCAAGCGCTCGACTTCTTTACAGTCCATTGCGACCACCTCCGTTGCTTTTCTTTTTCATAGGCAAAATATCCGCTGTCGGCTGTTTGTCGTCGCCGTCGCGGTCCCGGATAACACCCTGTTGCTGGGCGAATTCCGTCAGTTGATCCCGTAATTGTTTTCGCGCCCGGTGCAGGCGGCTCATCACCGTGCCCAAAGGACGGCCAATGACCGTGGAAATATCGGCATAGCTGTAGTCGAATACATCGGCCAGCAGCACCACCACCCGCATTTCCTCCGGCAGTTGGTCCAGGGCTCGTTTCACCTCATCGGAAAACGTTGCCGAGGTCTCCATGACCGCCAGTTCCGGGTCTTCCTCATCCTTGCCGGAAAACCGCTGCTCAATATCATTGAAGTCATTGGTCTCGGCAAAGTGTTTGGTTTCCAGATTCCGGCGTTTGACGCTGTTGAGGAACGTATTGGTGAGTATTCGCGCCAGCCAGGCCCGGCCATTGGTACCGGCAGAAAACCGTTTGAACTCCCGGTAGGCCTTTAAAAAGGTATCCTGCACCAGGTCCGCAGCCCGGTCCGGGTCGCGGGTGTAGTGATAGGCCAGTCCGTACATGGCGTCCATGTAAGGCATGAGCTCCTGCTCAAACAGCTGTCTTTGTTGTGTCGTATCGGTCTTGAATAATCCCATGATTAATCTTCCTTCCGCCACTCTAAACATCTCTGAAGAATATTTTATTCCATCTTCCCCTCCCCTTGCAATCTTTCCTGCGTTTTTACCCGTCAGGGCGGCTGATAAAATATTTATATAATTACTTAATTATGCTTTTTTTAGCATTTTTTATAGTTTTTATAACTTTCTTTTTTAAAATGTATTGGAAAAAATTGTGCATCCATCATTGCTTTACTATACTTGGCAAACGGAGGTAAGCAATGGAACACGCTCAGCATTTTGTGGACAACGGCGCCGGATGGAAACTTGCGGTTAAACAGACCTGGGATTCACAACATTATAATCCCAAACTGCGGCCATTGCTTATCGTGCCGGGCTACGGCATGAACGCCTTTATTTTCGGCTATCATCCCAAGGGTGAAAGCCTGGAAGAACATCTGGCCAAAGCCGGGTTTGAAGTCTGGTCCGCAAATTTTCGTAATCAGGGCGGCAGCATCCGCGACTGCGGCAGCGTTGATTACGGCATGGCGGATATCGCTCTGGGCGATCTTGCCGCCGCCGTTGACTATGTTGTGGCCAACAATCAATCGGAAAACTCAAAATGCGACCTTATCGGCTGTTCCCTTGGCGGTGCTTACGCCTACACCTATGCCGCGCTGAAAGGTACTGAAAACATAGGCGCTATTGTGGGCATGGGCGCTCCCTTCCGTTGGGTGGAAGTCCATCCTATTTTAGCCTTTGCCTTCAAATCCCGCCGGGTGGCTAAAGCCCTGCGCATCAGCCATACCCGCACCCTGGCCCGCTACGGACTGCCGCTGTTAGCCAAAATACCAGCGTTTTTAAGCATTTACCTGCATACAAATATCACGGATATCTCCCACCCGGAAATCCTGACCCAAACCGTGGAAGACCCAAATCCCCATCTCAATGCGGAAATCTCAGACTGGATACGCAACAAAGACCTCATTATAAATGAATTCAACCTGACCCAGGAGATGCAAAAGGTGGACGTGCCCATCTTTGCCCTGCTTTCCAATGCCGATGGTATTGTGCCGCCAGCCACGGCGCTTTCGGTTTTGGATGCGGTTTCTTCAACGGTTAGAGACAGTTACACCGCCGGGGATCACAACATTCGTATGGCCCACGCCGATATGTATATCTCGGACTACGCCAAACCCATGGTGTTTGAGCCCCTTGCCCACTGGCTGCTGAACCAGAACTAAAGCAACCGCCGCCCATTCTATGTGGAGGCTCATAATCTGCGCTTCAGGCATAACGCAGCGCGTTAACTGTCAACTTTATTTTACTAAATACTAACCAGCACATCGTAATTGAGAATTTTTCCTCGGGACGGAAATCGAAAAACTCGGGACGCGCCCGGTCGCTCCACGGGCCCGCCTCGGGAAAATGACGCGCAAAAATCGGCTAAAATCAATATAAAAACGATATATAGCAAAAAAATCGGTATTTTGTCCCGTGTTTTTGACTTCGCGGCCCGTGAAACCCACATCGTCGTCCCGAGAGATTCCTAAGCGCATTTTATCTTATTGCATCAATAACGACCATTTTCAGCCATTGTATCCTGCCCGTTGCCGGATATGTACAATATATCCCACTCAAAACTGAGTACCGGCAGCATACAACCTTGTGCCCGTAATACCCTTGTGCTATAATGCCTTTATTCGAGGTCGCGTAAAGCCGAAGGGATGCCAGGATGCAAAGAAGTATTATTCCAGTTTTCTCGTTATCACTTGTAATTATTGCGCTCATCGCCGCTTCCTGCGATGTATCCAACATCCGCAACATCAATGCACTGCCCGCTGATGGGGACACGCAGCCGGTTGAACCTGTAGAAGACGGTGATATTACTGAGGAAGATCGCGACCTGTGGCAGGATGCAGAGCTTCCCGCAGAATCCGACCCGGATACCATCGAAATCCCTGACACAGCAGAAGAAGACGGTGACCAGTGGTGGGACGAGGAGATTCCTGCTGAATCTGACCCCGACATCATTGAAATCCCGGAATCAACAGAGGAAGATGGTGACCAATGGTGGGATGAAGAGATACCGGCGGAGTCAGAGCCGGACATTATCGAAGAGCTGGACGATACCGATGCAGTGGACGGCCCAGAACTGCCTCCGCTGCTTGATCTTCCGGCACTGCAGCCCGTCCCGCTGCCGGATGAAAACACACATGCCACATACCTTACCTCGGTGACCTTATCGGATAACTCCATTATTGTCGTGTACCGGTGGCATGACATTTACCAGTGGGCCCATTCAAGCACTGACCGCACTCAATGGAATACCCGGAACCTCGCCCTGCCGGACGAGGTAATCCAGCATATCAAGCCACAGGTCAGCCCGCCTGCGGTGATTACCAATGACGGACAGGGCGGCCTTAATATTCAACCGCTGGAGCCGGATGCATGGGAATTCCGCGTGCGGCAGCAAATCTATTATCAGGCATGGGTGGATGCACAGGATGTGGTGCATATTCCCATCATGGCCTATGCCTATGTTGCAGACCCGCAGCCTGACAATCTCTGTAACTCGTATCAACCCCTGCTGGACCTTCGGATCAATCCCGAAACCATGGAAATGACCGCCTCACTGTTGCATGACTTTGCCACCGAAGACAACCTGTATCCCGATGAAGATGACCGCTGTCCAAATCAAATCTATCGCAGTGATTACAGATATATTCATTTCATACCGCATGCAGACGGCTGCAACGAAGCATTGTGGGTATGGAATGCATATCCCTCGGCCGGGCATGGCATGGTGCCCAAACTGATGCACAGCGTGTCCTGCAATGGCTCTTCATGGGAACAATGGAAAACCGTATATGCCGTGGGAGATCTACCAGGCCCGGCAGATGATGGCTCTTCTTTTGAAAATCTGGTACCGGTATATGACCGGAACAATACCATCACCCGTGACCTGATTGTTTCCGTCAAACCTGATCGCTTTATGTTAACGCATGTCGGCATTCACGTTGAGGCCGGCAACATGCGGCAGCGCCTTATTTCCTACAACGTCAATGAAGAGGGAAATTATGCACCGGAAGTCCTTGGGGCGTACCGCTTTGAAGACGACCGTATACAATGGGTAACCGCAACAAAGCGGGATACCGGGGAATATTCCCATTTGAGTGATGTGGTCTTTCAATCCCTGACACCTGACACCTGGACCCCCGATGAAGTGCATTTCACCCACACCATCCCGCCCTATATATACCCTGATTATGATGAAGGTTCTTCCCGTTACACCTTTGAGGGTCATGTCGCGGCATCTGAAACCAGCCGCCGCATATTCATACGCCGCCTTGATTACGAAGTTGACCACGAGGTCTATCGTTTTCTGGAATACGGTCATACTTTTAACGACGGCCAGCATGAAATCAGTTTGCTGGAGGGCAGGCAACCGGACTACTTCGACACGGAAATGGGCGCCGCCATTGAACACCATTACTTCCCCAACAAAAACACCCCACAGGTTGACATTGTCGCTCAAATGCGCCAGCAGCCCTTTAACCCCTACAATATTCACAACCACCTTGACAGCGGACTGTCATTTCTGAACATATGCTTTTACAAAGAAAACAACGAGGGTGTACGAGTCATGCACACCAGCCCCATTCATGATATTCGTTATGAATGGGATGTACGGTATACGGAATGGCTGGACGCCGGGGAAAACAGCCTTCCGCTTATGGTGATGGGCGGCACCTATTTTGCGACCTTCGATCCCGCCGCACCCCAGGACGCCATAGCGTTGCACCCTCCGGGCACTGTGGGAAGGGCACAGCCCATGCCCGCTTTCGACCGCAGCAGCGCCCTGGAAACCCAATATGAACAGGTGGTTTCCATTTCCATAGATCCGCAGGATCGAAGCCTGCAATCCCGCGAACTCATTCCTCCGGGACCGTACTTCGGCAGTGGGTGGGAGCTAATGTGCCCGTGTATTGCGGTTTCATCGGCAAAGAATATTTCCTTGCTTAGCTGCAAAGACAGAAATGGTTCCACGGACCTCCCGGAATATAAAATACTGCGATGCGACGACGAGAGCTGCGAGGAACCCTTTGAGATAAGCATTCCCTTTGAAAACCAATACCTTGAATATGCTCCGGAGCTGTATTACGCCGGGGACCAGTTGCGCATGTCCTGTATACAAATGGATAACCCCTATACCAACCGCCCCATCAACCTGTACACCTTTTCCTCCGACGACAACGGAGACAGTTGGCAAGAGGCAGGAACGGATCTGTTGGGCTATGACCCATACGTTTCCGTTGCAGACTGGGTTCCTGTTGCAAATGGTGAACAGATTGCAGGTATGGCGGTCATATGCAACGCCGATGACACCAACCCCGATGGATGCCATCTGAGTGCCTTTACGCTTACTCCGGGACAGGAGGTTGTTGAATACTTTGACGCCCGTTACAGAGTTGACCCGCGTCTTACGGACTTTCAGATTGATATCGACTGGGCAGGCGGAACCATTGCCGCCCTGTGGCGTATCGACGATACCATGGAAGTCACGCTTCCCGATTATGCCCTCCCCCACCCTGATCCGAGAATGCTTCACAGCATTGTCTTTGACACAAACACCGGCGAATTCAGTATTGAAGGGCTTGCCGCCATACCAGTGATCTGGCAGTCGGATATTGCCAACACCCTTGAACATAACCGGTTGTGGTACCGCGACGGCACCCTTTGTATGTCCATTGATGATATTCTGCTCAAACCGGACGTATACGGCCCCAGCTACCAGATAGGAATCGGCATTCCCCTTTGGGGCTGCTCCCGACCGGAATGGTAAACGAAAAACGCCCCGGCTGTTAAGGCCGGGGCGTATATTACTTACAGGTATAAGCGCTTACTCTTCAGTTTCGGCTTCATAGCCTTGAGTCTTGCTGGCTTTTGAGGTTGCGGCAGCACCTTCGTCCGGCAGCATTTCCGGCTTTTCCTCTTTGTCGTTTTCGCCCTTCTTTTTCTCAAGCACTATTTTACTTGAGCGGACGGTCTCGTCAGAGGACCATTCCTCCGCATCGCCTTCGGTGGCGGAAATATCGTCAATGCGCTCATCAAGTTCCGCAGCCTTGTCATCCATATTCTGCGCCATATACACCCGCCGCAGACTTTCCAGATATTCCACGTTTCTCGGTGTAATCTGAATGGCAATCTCATATGCCCACTGAGCCTGTTTCAAATCGTTGCGGGCAATCATGTACTGACCAAATTCGTAATACATGGACGCCTGTTTTGCCAGCTTGCCGGCATCCTTAAAGATTTTTACAAAATCTTCGATATGGCCTTCCTTGCGCATGGCGGCTTTGCGCCAGGTGGCAAACAGAGCCACACCCTTGTCGGCATTGCTGAGTTTCTTTTTGCTTGAAACACTAAAACCGACCTGGGCTTCCACCTCTACGCCGATACCGACTTCTTCGACCTTCATGGCAACAATGGAGATTTTGCCTTTGTAGGTGCCATCGGCACGGCCGTACTTGGACTCGACCCAGGCTTCGGCGGCACTGTTGAGGGTTTTGTGCAGCGCCATTTTCAGACGGCGGTCATAGGTGCCTTTTTCGCAACGATCGCGCACCTGGATAACCTGCCGTTTGGAAAGAACTTTGACCACATTCGCTTCCCGTTTGGCATGGGCTGTGACCCGCACCTTGCGGGAATCGAGTTTCTCCACCTTTGCAACCTGACCGGCCTCAACGCCATCGGGCAAGCTGATGGTCAGACTGGCGTTATCGCCATAGCGAACAAAGGTAAAGGGGATGTTGTCGTAGGCAAGCTGGAGAGCCGCCATGTTCCGGGCCTGGGCCGCTGCATTGGCTTTGGCGGCATCTTCATTGGTGGATTCGCTGTAGCCAACGCCCCACACGTCATTTACCGGCTCTGCCTTCATAATAGTGCCGGTTGTTGCGCAGCCGGTAATAAAAACCAGCACTGCGGCAAAACCTGTTACTCTGGAAAACCACACGCTCCTATCGCTTCGCTTCATGAGAAAGCCTCCCTATATGATAAAGATCACGCTCAAATTAACGAAACTATAATCATTTATTTTGCTAAAGCAAGCCTACAGGCTTTGTATATTTAATTTATTTTAGCATTTCAACAATATACAGCAACGTTGCATGATCACTGGCACTGTATGCCGTTACATACTGCATCAGCAGTGCAGTAATCTGTACTTAGAACACAAAGAGGTCAAGCCCTCCCGCTACCGGAATAACAGCGCCGGTGGTGTAACGGGCCTGCTCGGAACAAATAAAAGTGATGGTATTGGCGATATCCTCCGGGGCTCCCAGCTTCCGCATGGCGGTGGCGGAAACCATGCGCTCGATCATGGCAGGATCATAGTTTTTAAAGGCTTCGGTTTCGATGATACCCGGGGCCACAACGTTGGCGGTTACGCCTTTGCGGGCACCTTCCAGGGCAATGCTCTTTGCCAGGCCAATTACCCCGGCTTTGGTGGTGGCATAGCTTGTCTGGCCAAAACCGCCATTGATGCCCGCAATGGAAGACATAAAGATAATGCGGCCCCAGTTTTGCTCCAGCATCTGGGGAAAGGCATAGCGGGTCATGTTGTAGGAACCGGTGAGATTAACGCTGATATCCGTATCCCAGGCCGTGTCCTTGTAGTTTTTCAACTGCCCCACGGTGCCGATAATGGCAGCGTTGTTCACCAGTATGCTCACCGGGCCGATTTCATTTTTTATGGACTCCATGGTCCCCTTCACCGCTTCGCGATCGGTGATATCAAGAATCTTGCCCCAAGCCTGCCCGCCTGCTGTGGTGATTTCCGACACTGCGGTTTGCAGTTCATCGGATAGAATATCCACCAGTACGACTTTTGCGCCTTCGGCGGCCAAAGCCATGGCGTCTGCCTTGCCTATACCACGGGCCGCACCGGTTACCACGGCTACGCGTCCTTTAATACCCAAATCCATGGGATCCTCCTCTAATACCGGCGTAAACATCTGCGCCGTATGGTTGGTACTGCTTGTGCTCACATATAGAAACCGGCGGCAAGCCCCACGCTCATGCCGGTTTTCCGAATATCGTTACTATGGCCCTGCCACCATGTCGTCGGCGCTGCGGGGCCAGATTTTATATGTTCCATAGCTGTAACCCACCGGACCCCGAATGATACTATAGAAGGTCCCCACTGCGGGCATTGACGGATAATCGTAGATATGATCGTCCACCCGGAAATCGCCGGTCACGGAAAATTCGTCATAGCCAAGGTCGTTGGCCAGCACCGTCACGTTTTGAATCTCAATGAACACGCTTTCATAAGATTCGGCAAAATCCACATCCGTGGAAAAGATCGAAGGATCGGCAATAAAAATCGGGTCCGGCACCGTGGCGGTTCCAACAACGGATACCGCAGTGGCGTTGATTTCGCTCAATCCGTAATATTCGATATAGGCTCCGAACTCAGAAAGGTAGAAATCAGGGTACCAGATCCGGGGCTTGTTCCCCACAGAATTAACCAGTACACCGGGCTCATATTGATA
>Ga0209692_10004025_pt1 | contig 13656 bp, 11 predicted proteins | sample tdDd472_FD_187129 | JGI IMG/M metagenome (GOLD analysis project Ga0209692, IMG submission 187129) | Marine sediment microbial communities from the Atlantic coast under amendment with organic carbon and nitrate - tdDd47.2 (SPAdes)... | ecosystem: Environmental > Aquatic > Marine > Coastal >...
TGTCCACGCAGACCAGGAAGCTGTCGCTCCAGGCCACCTCGTCGGTGAGGGACCAGGACAGGGTCAGGGGGATCGACTGCTCCACCGAGCCGCTGATCGGTGTCGGCACGGCCGTGGGCGTGGGCTCGGGATCGGTCATCTCCTCGATGTCGCATCCCGTTGCCGCCAAGATGAGCAGGGCGACCAGGGCCATGAGGACCCAGTGAATTCGTTGCATCCGTGCCACGTCGAACCTCGCATACAGATTAACGCCGGTAAGAACTTGTCTTACCGGCGTTATCGGCAGCGAGGGCAGGTGGTTGAGGATTCTAACGGAACAGGCTCTTGATCTCCGTCAAGCTGTGGGACTCGGTAGCGGTGACCCCGCCCTCGATTTCCAGGATGTAGTCGTACTCGTAGACCTCGCCATCCCCATAGGCGGTCGGCCCGACCCAGAACCACACAGTACTGCCGGGCTCACCATAAAGAGTCATTTGCCCAGGTGAACATGGCCCAATGATCACATTCTGGATGACTCCCACGGTGTTGCAATCCGGAGGCCCCAACTCGAACATATAGGTTGATTCCTCGGCGTTGCCCGCGATGGACAGGACGCCAGAATCACCAAAGGTCAGGATGAACCAATCGGTGTCGCGGCTATAGTCGAAATATCCACTCACCCCACAGAAGATGGGCCCCGCGATCGGTTGGATGAAATCTTCAGGGTTCTCGTTGCTGCATCCGCTGTTGTACACGTCATGGTTGCCTTCAACCAGGGGCGGCTCGCCTTCGAGTTCCGCTCCGATCGGACATTCCAGAATGCAGGGTTCAAAGCCCTCGATGACCAGATTGTAGTCACCGAAGGCTTCTCCATAACCGTCGATCACCAGGGAATACTGCATCCCCCCCACCAGAAGGACGTTCTCCAGCTTGGACGTGTAGTCACTGTAGAAGTCGTCGTTGCAGGCGACCAGATTCAGGTCAGCGTCGTAGACGTAGACTTTTGTGTCATACGCAGATCCTGCCAGGTCAATGTTGACGGCAACATCAGCCGCAGGAGCCAGGGAGTACACCACGTCCGGTGCAACCGAACCGTCATAAGGGCAGACCTCATCGTAGTCGTTGGAATACCCCGTCGTGCTCCCTACGATCTCGTAAGGAATGGGAATAGGCACTGCGTCGGCGATGGTGTCGCCACCCTGGCGCAACACCTCAGGATCGACCGGAGGCGGTGTCACTTGGTTGCTGGGCTTGCTGGGAGCAGCAGAGTCCAGGTTGATGGCCATGGCTGTGGCCGCGGCCAGCAGGATGGTAAATAGGATCACGAATTTCACTGTCTTTCCCCCTTGTTACTGGAACAATCCCTTAATCTCGGTCAAGCTGTGGTTCTCGATGGCCGAGGGGCTGCCGATGTTACTGAAGAGGATGTAATCGTACTCCTCGACGACGCCTTCACCAAAGGTGGTGGGACCGGTCCAGAACCAGACGGTGGACCCGGGATCACCGACAATGGTCATGGTAGCCTCGGCACAGGGGCCGATGATCACATTCTGGATCACGCCGACTGCCGCACAGTCCTGGGGACCGAGCTCGAACATATAGGTGGCCTTCTCGGCGTCACCAATCACCTCGAGCACGCCGTTGGCTGGAATGGTGTAGAGAAACCAGTCGGTATCACGACTCGTATCGAACCAACCGCTCACCCCACAGAACAACGAATAGGTGATGGGCTGGAAATCATCGGGTGAACTTGCACCCGAACAACCGTTGTTATGGGTATCAATGTAGCCTTCCACCAGCGGAGGCTCCCCCTCCAGTTGAGCGCCCGCCGGGCAAACCAGAACGCATTCCACGTAGCCCTCGATGACAAGATTATAGTCGCCGAATGCATCGCCGTATCCGTCGATCACCAGGGAGTACTGCATCCCACCGACGAGCAAGACGTTTTCCAGCTTGGAAGTGTAGTCCGGATAGAAGTCGTCATTGCAGGCGACCAGATTCAGGTCGGCGTCGTAGACGTAGACCTTGGTGTCATAGGCTGACCCTCCGAGGTCGATGTTCACGGAGATGTCATCTGCGGGAGTCAGGGAGTACACCACATCCGGCGCAACGGAGCCGTCATAGGGGCAGACCTCATCGTAGTCGTTGGAATACCCCGTCGTGCTCCCTGCGATCTCGTAAGGAATGGGAATGGGCACTGCGTCGGCGATGGTGTCGCCGCCCTGACGCAGTACGTCAGGATCGGCCGGCGGCGGTGTCACCTGGTAGGCGGGCTTCAAGGGAGCGGTGCTCTCCAGGTTGATGGCCAAGGCCGTGGCGGCGGTCATCAGAATAGCAATCACGATCACGAGTCTCATCAGCATTCCCTCCTAGTGTTAACGGAACAGTCCCTTGACCTCGGTCAGGCTGTGCCGCTCCGTCGCGACCACGCCGCCCTCGATGTACAGGACGTAGTCATACTCGTAAGTACCCATGACCGTGGTCGAGGTCGGCCCCAGCCAGAGCCAGAACTGGCTTCCCGGCTCGCCGGTGACCACCATCGACATCGGGATACAGGGACCGATGGTCAGGTTCTGGATCACCGCGACCTCATCACAATCCATGGGTCCGAGCTCGAACATGTAGGTCGCCTCTTCCGCGTCTCCGGTGATCTCCATGAAGCCCTCGGAGCCGATGGTCAAGACGAACCAATCGGTGTCCCAACCAGCACTTCCAAACTCGGTAAAATGACCGGACTTACCACAGAACCAGGGCCCGCTGATGGGCTGGAAATTCTCCGGCATAGCACCCTGCCCGCATCCCGGGTTATGAAGGTCGACGTAATCCTCCACGAGGGTCGGTTCGCCTTCGAGTTCCGCGCCTTCAGGGCACTCGATGATGCACATGGGAGTCTCGGCACAGAAGATGTTGTACTCGCCATAGGCCCCGCTATAACCGTCGATCACGATGTAGTGGGGGACCCCACCAATCACCCCGACATTCTCGATTCTCGAGGTGTAATCGGGGTGGAAATCATCGTTGCAGGCGACCAGGTTCATGTCGGCATCATACACGTAGACCTTGGTGTCGTAGGCCGAGCCGAGGAGGTCGATTTCGATCACCATGTCGGTGTCGGGTGTGAATGTGTAGACCACGTCGGGCGACGTTGACCCGGTGTAGGGGCATTCCTCGTCGTAGTCGTCCGTGTAGCCCTCGGTGGATCCCGATCCGGTATAAGGCAGGGCGATGGAGACGGCGTCATCGATGGTGTCCCCGCCCTGACGAACCATGGCCGGATCAACTGCTGGGGCGGCGATGGACACAGCGGTCTTGGGCGGAGCGGAGGTGTTGAAGTCGAAGGCCAGCGCGGTCGTTGCGGCCAGGGCCATGGTGAGGAATAGCAAGGTACGCACGTGTCTCTCCTCTAGTTGCTGTGGAACAAACTCTTGATTCCGGTCAGGCTGCGGTTCTCGACAGCCGTCACACCGTCGTCAATGCTCAGGATGTAGTCGTATTCATAGGTCTCGCCGTTCCAGAAGGTCTGGGGAACCACGAAGAGCCAGACGATGCTGCCGGGTTCACCGACGAAGGTCATGCTTTCTTCATCACAAGGCCCAATAGACACATGCTGGATGACACCCATGGCATCACAATTCGTGGGACCGAATTCCATCAGAAAGGTCTGCTCCTCGGCGTCGCCCATGATCTCGATAAACCCCTGGGCACCGATGGTCAGCACGAAATAATCACCGTCACGCGTGGCCCCACCACCGTCGCCGAGGTAATAACCGGTTCGGCCACAGAACAGAGGCGACTCGATGAGCTGGAAATCATCTTCATTCCCCCCCTGACAACCCTGGTTGTATTCATCAACATAGCCATCCACCAGGGGTGGCTCCCCCTCCAGCTCAGCGCCGGCCGGGCACTCGAGGATGCATTGCGTATAGTCCATGATGGTCAGGACATAGTCGCCGAAACTGTCCCCATATCCATCGATCACGATGTAGTACTGGATCCCGGCCGTCAGAAAAAGATTCTCCAGCCTCGACGTGTAGTCCGAATAGTAGTCGTCGTTGCAGCCGACCAGGTTCAGGTCGCCGTCATACACGTAGACCTTGGTGTCATAAGCCGACCCGAACAGGTCAATGGTCACGGCCATATCCCCCCCTGGTGTGACGGTATAGACCACGTCCGGTGCAGTGGAGCCGTCGTACGGGCAGACCTCGTCATAGTCATCGGCATAGCCGGTGGTCGAGCCCGTGATCTCGTAGGGCAGGGAAATCGGAACGGCGTCGGCGATGGTGTCGCCGCCCTGCCGTTGGACGGCAGGGTCGACCACAGGCGCCGACCCGGAATGCCCGGGCTTGGCTGGTGCCGTGATGTCTATATCGACCGCCATGACTGAGGTGGCGGCCAGCAGAATGGCCAGGATGAACAGTGAACGCATGGATGTCTCCCTTGTTGCCTATTGGAACAGTCCCTTGATGTCGCTCAGGCTATGATTCTGCACCGCGGTCGTTCCCTCGATATTGCTCAACAGCACGTAGTCGTACTCCTCGGCCAGGCCTTCCCCATAAGTCGTGGGACCGACCCAGAACCACACGGAAGAACCCGGCTCGCCAGTGATGGTCATGGTCACCTCGTTGCAGGGGCCGACGATCACGTTCTGGATGACGGCCACCTCGTCACAGTCCTGGGGACCGAGCTCGAACATGTACGTGTCGTCTTCGGCATCACCGGTCACTTCGAGCACCCCGCTGGCCGGCATCGTGTAGATGAACCAGTCGGTATCTCGACTGGTGTCATACCAGCCGCTCACGCCACAGAACACCGGGTTGGAAATGACCTGGAAGGGCTCACTGCCCTCAGTGTTGCAGCCGCCATTCCATTCATCGATGTAGCCATTCACCAGGGGCGGCTCATTCTCGAGTTCGGCACCCACGGGGCACTCCAGAATACATGGCGTGTATTCCGTGATGGTCACCAGGTAATCGCCAGGGTTGCTTCCGTAGCCATCGATGACCAGGAAATACATCACCCCACCCTGCAGCGGTAATTGCTCCAGCTTGGAGGTGTAGTCGGGATGGTAATCATCGTTGCACCCGATGAGATTCAGATCCTGGTCGTAGACGAAAATCTTGGTGTCGTAGCTCGAGCCGAGCATGTCGATGTCCACTTCCATATCCACATCCGGCACCATGGAATAGACGACATCGGGAGCCGTGGACCCGGTGTAGGGGCAGACCTCGTCGTAATCATCGACAAATCCCACAGTGGTGCCTGTTCCAGCGTAGGGAATGGGAATAGGGACCGCATCGGCAATGGTGTCACCACCCTGACGCAGCATGGCCGGATCAGCCGGGGCTGCGGGCACGTGGGGCGTGGTTTTCGCCGGAGCCGTGGTTCCTAGATCAGCGGCCAGAGTTGTGGTCGCGGCCAGCATTAGGATCATCAAAGTAAAAAGACGCATGACTATCTCCCTCAGTCTCAATTGAAGAGCCCCTTGATGGCACTCAGACTATGATTTTCCACTGCAGTCGTTCCTTCGATGTTGCTCAACAGCACGTAGTCGTATTCTTCCGCAACGCCCTCACCGTAGGTCGTGGGGCCGACCCAGAACCACACCAGGGAGCCGGGCTCTCCGGTGATGGTCAGGGCGGCTTCGGCGCAGGGACCAACAATCACCTGCTGGAGGACGGCCACCTCATTACAGTCCTGCGGGCCGAGTTCGAACATATAGGTGGCGACCTCGGCATTACCCGTCACCTCGAGCACACCACTGGCCGGCATCGTGTAAATGAACCAGTCCGTGTCGCGGCTGGTGTCGTACCACCCACTCACGCCACAGAACACGGGATTAGAGATGACCTGGAAGGGCTCGGTGCCGTCGGTATTGCAGCCTCCATTCCATTCATCGATGTAGCCATTCACCAGGGGCGGCTCATTTTCGAGTTCAGCGCCAATGGGGCATTCGAGGATGCACGGCTCATATTCCGAAATGGTCACCACGTAATCGCCGTAGCTCTCTCCGTAACCATCGATGACCAGGAAATATCCCATCCCACCCTGAAGCGGCAATTGCTCTAGCTTGGAGGTATAGTCGGGATGGAAATCATCGTTGCAGTCGACGAGATTCAAATCCTGGTCATAGACATAAATCTTGGTGTCATAGGCGGACCCGAGCATGTCGATGTCCGCCACCGTATCCGTATCCGGCACCATGGAATAGACGACATCGGGGGACATGCCACCGGTGTAAGGGCAGACCTCGTCGTAGTCATCGTAGAAGCCCGCAGTGGTGCCTGTTCCGGTGTAGGGAATGGGAATGGGGACCGCATCGGCAATGGTGTCACCACCCTGTCGCAGGACGGCGGGATCGGCCGGGGCGGCGGGCATATGGGATGCGGGCTTGGCGGGAGCCGTTGCCCCGAGATCGGCGGCCAGAACCGTGGTCGTGGCCAGCAGTAGGATCAATAAGGTGACAAGGCGCATGACTATCTCCCTCGCGCTCAATTGAAGAGCCCCTTAATGGCACTCAGGCTATGATTCTCGATGGCGGTCGTTCCCTCGATGTTGCTCAGGAGGACATAGTCGTACTCGACGACCACGCCCTCACCAAAGGTCGTGGGGCCGACCCAGAACCACACGGTAGAGCCGGGCTCCCCGGTGATGGTCATGGTCGCCTCATTGCAGGGTCCGATGATCACATTCTGGATGACACCCACCTCGTCACAATTCTGGGGGCCGAGTTCGAACATGTAGGTGTCGTCCTCGGCATCCCCCGTCACTTCGAGCACGCCGCCGGCCGGCATCGTGTAGATGAACCAATCGGTGTCACGAATGAAGTCGTAAAAACCGGAGACACCACAGAACACCGAATTGGTAATGATCTGGAATGGAGTACTGCCCTCGGTGTTGCAGCCGCCATTCCACTCGTCGATGTACCCATTAGTAAGTGGAGGCTCACCTTCGAGTTGGGCTCCGGCAGGACATTCCAGGAGGCACGGTTCATACTCTGAAATGGTCAGAACGTAATCACCCGAACTCTCCCCGTAACCATCGATGACCAAGTAGTACAGCACACCGCCCTGCAGCCAGAGTTGCTCGATCTTCGAGGTGTAGTCGGGGTGAAAATCATCGTTACAGGCAATCCGGTTCAGATCCTGGTCATAGACATGGAGCTTGGTGTCGTAGCTCGACCCGAGCAGGTCGACGGTCAGGACAACACTCTCTGCTGGAACCAGGGAGTAGACAACGTCCGGCGACTGGGCGTCATAGGGACACTCAGCATCGTAATCATCAGCATATCCAGCGGTCGTACCAGTACCCGCGTAAGGAAAGGTAATGGGAAAAGCATCCTGAAAAGTATCGCCGCCCTGGCGAACAAGGGCTGGATCGACTGGTGAAACAGGGGCAACGGCAATCGGTTTGGCCGGGGCCGTATGGCCAAGATCCACGGCCATCGTCGGACAAGCCATAAGCAGGATGCTCAAAAATAACAACGCACGCACAATCGCCTCCTGGTTTACCGGAACAGTTCCTTGACCCTCGTCCAGCTATGGTTCGCCACCGCCGTCACATTCACCACCTCGATGGTGTAGTCGAACTCCTCCACGTCATCCCCCACGGGACTGCTGTACACCGTGGGCCCGGCCCAGAACCAGACCTCGCTCCCGGCCTCGCCCAGGATGGTCATCTCGCCGTACTCCCATTGCTGCAATTCCAGGGTCTGCAAGACATCCACCCCATCACAGTCGTGAGGTCCCAGCTCGAAGAAATACATGGCGTAATTGGCCACACAGCCCATCTGCAGGACCCCATCGTCCGGCATGGTGTAGATGAACCAATCGGTGTCGCGATTGTTGCTGCCACCGGCGGGATACCAGCCGGAGACCCCGCAGAGCACGGGATTATCCACGGTCTGAAACACCGGCGGTGTCGAGTTGCAGCCACCGTTGTGTTGATCGACATAGTCGTAATCCAGAGCCGGCTCTTCCTCGAGCATCGCGCCGTCCGGGCATTCCACCAGGTCGCCGATGAATAACAGCATCGAGAACTGGTACTCGCCGGCATTGCCGCCGTAACCGTCGATGATGATGTAGTAGGTCACACCGCCGACAAATGGGACGGCACCCAGGAATGAGGTGTAGTCGTTGTAGTAATCATCATTGCAAGCGACGAGATTCATGTCCTCGTCATAGACGTAGAGTTTGGTGTCATAGCTCGAGCCATAGAGGTCGATGTCCAGGGGCAAGTCCATATCCGGGGTGAAGCGATACACCACATCCGGTGACGTGGACCCGCTATACGGACAGGCCTCGTCGTAGTCGTCGGTGTAGCCGAGAGTACTCCCGGTGAGCACGACGTGAGCCTCGATCTCCACCGCGTCCTCGATGGTGTCGCCACCCTGTCTGATGACCGCAGGATCAGGCGGGGGCGCCTGGTGTAGACGGACCGACTTGTCCGGCTGCTTATTCCCCAGGTCGAACGCCAGCACAGGGACCGCCACGAGGACCAGCATGATCATGAGTAGTTTGTTTAGCATGGCCATCTCTCCTTATCCGTTCACCGGAACAGGCTCTTGATGCTGCTCAAACTGTGCTGCTTCACCACGACCGGGTTCAAAACCTCGATGACGTATCCGAACTCGTCGGCATCATAACCGCCAGGACTCGAATAGTGCTGGGATCCGGCCCACACCCAGACATCGCTGCCGGGTTCACCGAGAATGGTCATTTCCCCGTACTCGTCTCCCGACAAGCGGAGATACTGGATGACATCCACATTCTCGCAATCCGGAGGGCCGAGTTCAGAGAAGTACATGTCCTCGTCGCCCATGCATCCCAGCTGGAGAAAACCCACCTCAGGCATGGTGTAGATGAACCAGTCGGTGTCCCGGTACTCCGAGCCGTCTGATGTCCGGTAGTGGCCGGCCACGCCACAGAGAATGGAATGATCCCAGGTCTGGAACACCGGCGGATTCGTATTGCATCCACCGTTATGGTTGTCCACATAATTGATGGATAGCGGCGGTTCATCTTCCCTGACCCCACCATCAGGGCATTCGAAATGCTCCCCGTCCAGGTAGGCATCGATGATGTAATCCCCCGATGCGCCGGCATGACCATCGATGACGATGTAGTACGGAGATCCGGCTGAGCAGAAAACTGTCTCCAGCCTCGATGTCCAGTCATGATGGTAATCATCATTACAGGCGACGAGATTCAAGTTGGCATTGTAGATGTAGAGTTTGGTGTCAAAACTGGACCCCTGGAGATCGACATTCAGGATCAGGTCCGTGTCCCCGGTGAAGGTATACACGACATCCGGTGATGAAGGCGATGGAGACGGGCAGGTCTCGTCGTAATCATCAGTGTAGCCGTCGGTGTGGCCGTAGCCCTGGTAGGGAAAAGAAATGGGTACGGCATCAGCAAAAGTATCGCCACCCTGACGAATGACGGCCTGATCAGCGGCCGCCACCGGCATGGCATCGGCCGGCGATCGATTACCCAGGTCCATGGCGAACAGGGAACCGCTCAAGACCAGGATTCCAGCAATTGAGAGAACCAGTTTCATGAGCTCAAGTCTTCCACAAGGATCATCGAAACAACCCCTTCACGGTACTGAGACTACGCGACTCCACGGCCACCGGCATGTATGTAGCGTTGAGCAGGTAGTCGAACTCGTTCCCGGTGTCCCCGCCGGACATCGACTCCAGCCGAATCCAGATCACCTCGCCGGGCTCACCGACGATGGTCATGGTGACGGCGTAGCAATGGCACGATCCGTCCCACTGCATCGCCTCGGTGACACTGCAATCGGTGGGCGCCCAGTGGCTGATCTCCAGCATGACCTCGGGCGTCATCTCGATTTCCACCACCCCGCTCGCCCCGAGCGTGACGGTGTACCAGTCGATGTCGTAGTCGTAGGAACCACTCTCATCGAGCCACGCACCGGCCAGGCCGTGGAGCAGACCGTCCGGTAACTCCTGAAAGGGCGTCACACCCGGCACGGACGAGTCACAGCCGCTGTTGTAGGTGTCGACATATCCGGTGACCAGGGGCGGTTCACCCTCGGGGATGGCGCCCGCGGGAATTTCCAGGAAACATGACCAGGTATCGATAATGGCCAGGGAGTAGTTGCCGGAGGCCGAACCATAGCCGTCGATCACCAGGTAGTAGGTCATGCCCCCCAAGATGGAGACATTTTCCATGCGGGACGTGTAGTCGGAATGGAAGTCATCGTTGCAGGCGACAAGATTCAGATCGGCATCATAGAGGTAGATCTTGGTGTCGTACTCCGACCCGAACAGGTCAAAATGGAAGGCTTCATCATGGGATAGATTGAAGGTATACACCACATCCGGGGCGATGGCCCCTGAGTACGGGCAGACCTCGTCGTAGTCATCGCTATAGCCCGCGGTGGTTCCTGTGCCCTGGTAAGGCAGGTTGATCTCGAAGGCGTCGAGGATGGTGTCGCCGCCCTGGCGAATGAGTGTGGGATCAATGGGTGGGGTCGTCGCGAAGGATGGAGCCTTGGCAAACGCCGGCTCACCGGCATCACTGGTTACCACCGACAGGGGCAGTAGAGACAGAGCAGCCCATACGAAAAGCCACCGACACATGGAATCCCCCTTCCATCAAGTCATGGTGTAGCATCATGATCTGAATAGCAGGACTCATTATATCACGAATCGGTGGCGTTTTTATGCAAAGAAAACCCGCAATCAGGCCTCTTCCTGGCCCGTACGGGTGATTATCTCTTCCTGCAATTCATTCCCAATATCACAGAAATAATCGCTGTATCCGGCCACCCGGACGATCAGGTCTCGATACTCGTCAGGTTGTTCCTGAGCCCGGCGCAGCGTCGCCACATCCACCACATTGAATTGCATGTGATGGCCACCGAGGCGGAAGTAGGTTCGAATGAGCCGCGCCAGCTTCTCGATGCCCTCTTCCCCGGCCAGCACACTGGGCAGGAACTTCATGTTGAGCAGGGTGCCGCCGGTGCGTTCATGATCCATCTTGCCACAGCTGTTGACCACGGCGGTGGGCCCGTTGAGGTCCGCCCCCTGAACAGGCGAGATACCCTCGCTCAGGGGTCGACCCGCCCGCCGACCATCCGGCGTCGCCCCACAAACCTTGCCGAAGTAGATGTGGCAAGTGGTGGGCAGCATGTCCACGTAGTATCGGCCGCCGCGACTGTTGGGCAGCCCTTCGATGGTGTCGAGCACGAGGTCGAAGACACGGCGCATGTGATCGTCGGCGCGATCATCATCATTGCCCCAGCGTGGTGTGTGGTTGACCAGGGACTGGCGCAACGGCTCGTGGTCGGCGAAATCGGCATCAAGAGCGGTGAGCAAGGTTTCCAGATCGACCTTCCCTTCGCCGAACACATGATGGTCGATGGCCGACAAACTGTCCGTGATCGAGCCGATTCCCACGGCCTGGATATAGCTCGTATTGTACCGGGCCCCACCGGCATTGTAGTCTCGACCGTTCTTGATGCAGTCATCGGTGAGCACCGAGAGAAACACCGCGGGCATGTCGGCTGCATAGAGTTGCTCGATGACCTGATTTCCGGCATGCTTCAGACTCACCACATGACGCAGCTGAGCGGCGAAGGCCTCCATCACCTGAGCCATGGATTGCCAGGCTCCGGCCTCCCCCGTCTGCGGACCGATCTGATGACCCGTCCGTGGATCCCGCCCGTCATGTAGCGCGAGTTCCATGATCTTGGGCAAGTTTAGATAGCCGGTGAGGATGTAGGCTTCCTTGCCGAAGGCTCCGGTCTCCACGCAGCCACTGGTGCCGCCATCGCGGGCGTCGGCCAGGGTCTTGCCCTGGCGCACGAGCTGGGCAATGACGGAGTCGGCATTGAAGACTGACGGATACCCGTAGCCACTGCGGATCACCCGGCAGGCGGCCTTGAGGAAACGGTCGCTCGAACGCCGGGACAGCTGGATGTTGCCCTGGGGCTGCAGCAGGTGGACCTCGTCCATGACCTCGAGGATCACGTAGCTGAGCTCACTCACACCATCGGAACCGTCGGCCAGGACTCCGCCCACATTGACGTTGGTGAAGTCGTTGTAGGTGCTCGACTCCTGGGCCGTCACCCCGACCTTGGGTGGTGCCGGATGGTGGTCGACCTTGATCCAGAAACAGGCCAGGAGTTCCTTGGCGCCTTCCCGATCGAGGATGCCGGCGGCCAGGTCGCGGTCGTAGAACGGCTGCAAGTGGCGGTCGAGGTGCCCGGGATTCATGGCATCCCAGCCGTTGAGTTCGGTGATGGTGGCCAGGTGCATGAACCAGTACATCTGCAGGGCTTCATGGAAATTGCGTGGCGCATGGCGGGGAACGCGGCGGCACACCTCGGCGATGCGGCGCAACTCGTCGGCCCGCGGCGGCGCGGCCTCCATGGCCAGGGACTCGGCCAGGTCGGCGTGCCGTTCGGCGAAGATCATCACGGCGTCGCAACTCAGACGCATGGCGGTCAGCTGGTCATGCCGCTCCACATAATCGGCCTCGGTGAGGTCGAGGTCGGCCAGCGCTTGATCGATGTCGGCCTGAAAACCCTCCAGCCCCTTGGTGTAGAATTTCCCGTCCAGGGTGGTGTGGCCCGGCGCTCGTTGCTCCATGAACTCGGTGAACAGGCCGGCCTCATAGGCCTGACGCCATTCGGTGGTCATGCGCCCGAGGATCTGCTCCCGCATGGTGCGTCCCTGCCAGAACGGGATCACGTCCTCGGCGTAGACGCGGCGGCATTCCTCGTTCACCCGATACGGATTCTGATCCCGGGTGTCGAGGACTGCGAGATCCTCCAGGCTATGGCAGGTGAGCTCGGGATAGGTGGACACGCATTTCGGTGCGGGGCCGCGCTCACCCACGATTAACTCGTCGGCGCCGAGATGAATCGACTTGCGGCGGCACAACTCGAGGAACGCCGTGGCCCGCAGAGTGGGAAGCGGCAGGCGGCCCAGATGTTCCCGGTAGACATCGGTGACGATGGCGGCGCGTTCGTGATCGAGAGTCACCGTCGCGGCGAAGCTCTCCTGGCGCAGGCGGGCGGTACGGTCGGTCACGATCATCCTCCGAGATGGACATCCAGTCCAAGGTCTTTGAGTTTGGCCACCAGGCGGTCGAGATGGGCAGGATCCGGCGGGGTCAATTCGACGGTTGCCGGCTCGAGGGCGAAGCGCTGGTGCTTGGCCGCCGCCGTCCCATGATAGGGTAGCAGATGGAGACGGCGAATGCCCAGTCGAGCGGCGAATTTCCCGGTTTGCTCGATGGCCTCGAGATCATCGGTGAGCCCTGAGACAAGAGGCACCCGGAGCCAGATCGTCGCGCCGAGGCTCACCAGGTGCTCGATATTATTCAGAATCAAGGTGTTATCCACACCGGTCAGGGCCTGATGCCGGGCGGGATCAGGGTGCTTGAGATCCACGAGCCAGCGATTCACCAGCGGGACCAGGCTTTCCAGGACTGCCGTCTCGGCGTGCAGGGTGGTGTCCACCGTCGTATCCAGATCCCGCCGACGGCACTCGGTGAGCAAGGCGGTCAAGAATTCCGGTTGGGCCAGGGGTTCGCCGCCCGAGAAAGTCACGCCCCCCCCACTTTCCTCGAAGTGCAAACGGTCCCGCTCGATATACGCCACCAGATCGGCCGCCACGGTCTCCCGGGCCGACAGTTCCCGGGCCTC
>Ga0209692_10004026_pt1 | contig 13654 bp, 10 predicted proteins | sample tdDd472_FD_187129 | JGI IMG/M metagenome (GOLD analysis project Ga0209692, IMG submission 187129) | Marine sediment microbial communities from the Atlantic coast under amendment with organic carbon and nitrate - tdDd47.2 (SPAdes)... | ecosystem: Environmental > Aquatic > Marine > Coastal >...
ATCGGCATCACCGCCATTGTGGTTTCGGCGCTGACTCTGGCGGTGTCCATTCTCGCCCGGCACATGGGCACGATTGAAAGGCTGGCCGAGGAAATCGAGAAAGGAAAGGTGGCGCAGAAGAATATCACCCGGCTCTCCAAGGCGGTCGAGCAGAGCCCGGCGACGGTGATCATCACCAATGTCGAAGGGATTATCGAATACGTCAATCCGAAATTCGCCGAAACCACGGGCTATACGCCGGAAGAAGCGGTTGGACGCAGCCCCAATATGTTGAAGTCCGGCCATACCAGTCAAAGGGAGTATGAGGCGCTTTGGCGGGCCATCTCAGCGGGCCGGGAATGGCGTGGTGAGTTCCATAACCGGAAGAAGGATGGGACGTTCTATTGGGAATCGGCGACGATCTCGCCGATCAAGGCTGAGAACGGCGCGATCACCCACTATCTGGCGGTTAAAGAAGATATCAGCCACCGCAAGAGGGATGAAGAGACCCTCAAAGAGCGCAGTCGAATGATCGAGCTGTTGCAACGGGTTGCGGTCATCGCCAACGAAACGGAAAAACCGGCGCAGGCCATGCAGGAATGCCTTGATCTGGTTTGCGAGTTTACCGGGTGGCCGGTCGGGCATGTCTTCGTCCTTGATGAGAAAGATGGAGAGCTGGAATCGACGGGCATTTGGTCGCTTCATCCGCCGGGAGAGTTTGAGACATTTAGGGAAGTGACTGAATCGGCCCGCTTCCCCTCAGGTGTCGGGTTGCCGGGCCGGGTGCTGGAGAGTGGTGAACCGACCTGGATTACCGACGTAACCAAAGACTCCAATTTTCCAAGGGCTCGGCACGGCATGGATATCGGTTTGCGGGCCGGGTTCGCCTTTCCCATTCATGCCGGGAGTGATGTCGTAGCGGTCTTTGAATTTTTCTCCAAGGAACCACGCGAGCCGCTTTCCAATATTTTCGAGGTGATGGCCCATATCGGCGCTCAAGTCGGCCAGGCGGTCGAGCGTAAGAAAGTGCAGAACGACCTGCAGAACAATGAGCAAAAGCTTCGTTCGATCATGGGGGCAAGTAATGTCACGGGTATCGTTTCCATCGATAGCGAGGGTAATCTCTCGACCTGGAACCCCGGCGCCGAGACCATGTTCGGCTATAGCGAAGAGGAAATGCTTGGCCGCCCGTTGCTTTCGGTGATCCCCGAAAGGTTTCGGGAGGAACATAAAGAAGGTCTCAAGCGAGCGGTCAAAACCGAGGACTATAAGGTGATCGGCAAAACGGTCGAGTTGTTCGGGCTGCGTAAAAACGGCAAGGAGTTTCCCCTCGCGTTATCCCTTGGTGTCTGGGAACAGGGGGGGCAGAAGTTTTTCAGCGCCATCATCAACGACATTACCGACCGTAAACAGGCGGAGAAGCGAATCAACCAACTCGCCTATACGGATTCCTTCACCGGAATGCCAAACGAAACCTATTTCAACGAAAAGCTCACTGAAGCGATTAACGAAAACCGCCGTGGGTTTGTCGCCACTATAGAGCTTTCGGGCATTGGCGATATCGTCGGGACTTTCGGTCTCGAAGCTTCCGAGTTGATTGTTTATGAAACCGGTTCGCGGCTTGGCGAGTTTATCAAGGGCCGCGGGGTGGCGGCGCGTACTGGGCCCAGGTTGTTCAAGGTCTTGTATCTGGCGAACAAAGACGAAGGGGAGAAGCGGCAGAAAGCGGCGGCCGACCGGCTCTATCAATTGGTTCGCGATCCGTTCGACCTTATGGGCTCGAATATTTTCCTCAATGTTTTCATGGGGGTGAGCCTTATCGACCCCGATGAATCAACCACCAAATCGATTTTAACCGATGTCGAGATCGCTCATCACGAGGTCAGCAAAATCCCGTCTGGCGGGCTTGAATATTTTGATGACATGATCAAGGAGAAGCTGATTCGCAACACTCAGGTTGTGGCTTGGCTTCATGCGGCCATCGAGAAAAACGAGTTCCAGCTTTTTTACCAGCCGCAGATCGACCTCAAGACCAAAGCCATTGTTGGATGTGAGGCGTTGGTCAGGTGGCAACGGGAAGACAGCGAATGGATTTCACCGGCAGAGTTCATTCCCATCGCCGAAAAATCCGGTTTGATTGAAGACATCACCATCTGGACGGTTGGCGAAGCTTGCCGCACCGGTGCTTCGTGGGCTGAAAGTCATCAGTTGAACCTACGCATAGGAATCAACATTTCGGCCGAAGAATTGGCCTCACTGGATTTTGTTCGCTATGTCTCGCGGTTTATCGAGAATACCGGGGTGCCGCCTGAGGTCCTGGAGTTTGAAATTACCGAAACGGCGCTCATGAAGGATGTCGGCGTGGCGTCGAAGAACCTGAACACAATGCGTAAAATGGGGTCGAGCGTTGCGGTGGACGATTTCGGCACCGGTCAGGCATCCCTCGCCTATTTAAAAACCTTTCCTATCGACCGGCTGAAAATCGATCAATCTTTCATCAAGGGGGCCCCGGAAAGCAAAGCCGATCAGGAGATTATTTCGACCATCGTTCAATTGGCCCATTCGCTCGATATGGACGTTATCGCCGAGGGCGCCGAGGAGAAGGACCATATCGATCTTCTCAAGTTGTTGGGATGTGATGAAGTGCAGGGGTATTATATCGGTAAGCCGATGCCCGCCGACCGCTTTCTTGAATTTGTTTCCGATTACGGTGAGACCCTGGATCAGGTAAAAAAGATGTAATATCTCTGGAGAAGTGACGGTAGTCACAGCCTTGGAGCCATTAAGGCATTAACCTTTTATCAGTCGAGCGACATTTTTCGCCCCTACCGCAAATTTTCAGCGCCGTTCGACGCGTAACCTGTCGAACTCGCCGCCTCTTAAAAAAGAGGCGGCTTTCTTATCAATTGGGGTGTTCCATTTATTTCTCCGGCACACCTTGCCAGAGCAGCTCGTAGCCAAGCTCTTTTGTCTCGGTGCAAAAAGTCCCCAGATGCTCGAACTTTTGCTTGAAGACATGATCGGCGTGGCTGGCTTCGTGTTGGTCGAAAGACTTCCAGTAAGTGACGATGGCGAGATGTTCTCCTTCCTCTCCCGGATCGCCGACCGATCCTTCGTCGCTGATGAAGCCGGCGTACTTGAAGACCTGACCGGCGAGAAAACCGCCTTTGTCATCGCCGTAGGTCTCTTTCACCGTATTGCACATTTCGCCCATAGCCATTTCCACATCGTCCATATCGGCATCAGGCTTTAGTTTGACGATGTTGAACAGCATGACCGATTCAAATGGTATTTTGACGGCGTCGAACATAATGAAATACCTCACATATTAGATCATTTGAATGTAAGGTGGGGATCGGCGGTCAGGCTTTCAAGAGGGTAAACGCCTCTTGACTACTCTGAGGGCGATTGCACTGGTTTGTCGAAGAAGTTTCCGAGTTTTTCTCTTTCTTCAGTTGTCATGTAATGGATCATCCGGGCCATTTTCTGATCGCTTTCAAGGATGTGGTGAACGATCCAGTGGCGGATGCGATTGCTGACCATCTCTTCATATTGCAGCTCGGGATCTTCGCGGAATTTCTCGATGAAGTCCGAATACTCGTTCAGCAAAGTATTGTGTTCGCTTTTGTGGTCTTGAAAGTCCTCATATTCAAAAGCCCGCATGACTCGTTCTTCGAGGGCGAAGTGCATTTCCAGCCGGGCGTATAGATTGCCGAGAATTTTCCTGATTTCGGCCAGTCCCTGCTCTTCGTTGAGCGCCTTGGTATAGGCGTTGAATTGCTCAATGAGATCGCGGTGCTCGTCGTCCAGTTCGGTGATGCCGATCAAAAAATCGTCATTCCAGGAAATCAAATTTGTCGACATGATGCGGCTCCTTTGCTGCATTCCGATGCGAAGGCTAACTTACAAGAAAATCATGTTCAAATTGCGGATGGTTGCAATTGATCACGGTTAGTTCCTCTGAATTTACAGAGGGTGCTTCTCGAAATGACTCAGGTTCTGGCCTGCATTCTGGCTAGGTCAGAAAGGAATTAGCCGACCATGGCCTCGGCTTGTTCGACCAAGGCGTAGTCGAAGAGTTTCTCGCTGGACAGGATGGCGATCATTCGTTCTTCGAGCATGATGATACCGCTCAGATATTCTTCGTCGGGCCGCTGATCCATCTTGGGGACCGGCAGGATGTGGCCTTGCTGAACGGTGACGATATCGGAAATGCCATCGACGAGAATGCCGATGTTGTGGCCGCCGACATTGATGATGATCACCACATGGGTCGGTGTGGGGTCGGTTTCGCCGAGGCCGAAGCGGGCGCGCAGGTCGAAAATCGGTAGGACCTCGCCACGCAGATTGATGACGCCGCGGACGAACTGCGGCGTGTTGGGCATCTTGCGGGTATCCGACCAACCCTTGATCTCGCGCACCGACATGATGTGGACGCCATATTCTTCATCGCCTAGCGTGAAGGTGATGAACTGGCGGGATTCTTCATCCCGGTTATGCACTTCATTGTAATCGACGTTGGCTGGCATGGTCGGGTTTCCGCTGAATTGCCCTGTTCGTTTCTCGTCCCGGGCCGTTCGACCGGCCCGCGTTACGCCTATTAAACCGTGACCGGGGAAGTTTGGTCAAACGAAAGATTAAAAAAGCAGGGGAATTTGAACCCTTTAACGCTGTTTTTGCCTGCTTCCGTCAGCCAGCCAGCCTGGCGATCATGTAACCGGCGACGACGGCGGTGCCGATGACGCCCGCGACATTGGGGCCCATGGCGTGCATCAGCAGAAAGTTTTGCGGGTCGGCGCGCTGGCCTTCGACTTGGGAAACCCGTGCCGCCATGGGCACCGCCGAAACCCCGGCCGAGCCGATGAGCGGGTTGATCGGGTTCTTCGGCGAAAGTTTGTTCATCGCCTTGGCCATAAGGACGCCCGAAGCGGTCGCAATGCCGAAGGCGACCACGCCGAGCCCCAAAATCATCAAAGTTTCGACCTGAAGGAACCGCTCACCGGTCATGGTGATCCCGACGCTGGTGCCGAGGAAGATGGTCACCACGTTGATCAGTTCGTTCTGGGCGGCCTTGGAAAGCCGTTCGGTCACCCCCGATTCGCGTAGAAAATTGCCGAGCATCAACATGCCGATGAGCGCCGAAGCGGCCGGGACGAGCAGGATGCAGATCACCGTGACGGCCAGGGCGAAGATGAGCTTTTCAAGCCGCGAGACGGGGCGCAGGGAACGCATACGGATGGCGCGCTCCTTTTCGCTGGTCAGGGTGCGCATGATCGGCGGTTGAAGCAGGGGCACCAGCGCCATGTAACTATAGGCCGCCACCGCGATGGGGGCTAAAAGCTCGGGGGCCAGCTTGTTGGAGAGGAAGATGGACGTCGGCCCGTCGGCCCCGCCGATAATACCGATGGCGGCGGCTTGTTCGGGTGAGAAGCCGAGAAATATCGCGCCGAGGAAGGTGGCGAAAACGCCGAACTGGGCGGCGGCTCCCAATAACAGGGTGCGCGGATTGGCGATCAGCGGGCCGAAGTCGGTCAGTGCGCCGACCCCCATAAAGATCAGCGGCGGGAAGATTTCCAGGTGGACGCCTTGGGAAATGTAATGGAACAGGCCGCCCGGATGGTCGCCGACGGGGGCGTTGACCATGCCCTCGGTCGGTAGGTTGGCCAGCAGTGCGCCAAATGCGATGGGCACCAGCAGCAGGGGCTCGAATTTTTTGTAAACGGCCAGGTAAAGCAGGCCCAGAATGACCCCCCACATGACCAGCATCTGCCAGGTCAGGTGTTTTATGCCGGTGAGCGCGATGGCGTCGGAGAGGGTTTCCATGGGGCGGCGGTTCCTATGCGAGGGTCATGAGTACCTGGCCTTCCTGAACGGAAGCGCCTTCGCTCACCGAGATGGCTTTGACCGTCCCATCCTTTGGGGCGACCACGTCGGTATTCATTTTCATCGCTTCAAGCTTGAGCAATGTGTCGCCCTGTTTGACCGTTTGCCCGACGGTGACCTCCACCTTGGAGACGACGCCCGCCAGGGAGCTGACCACATCGCCCGGTTCGGCCGCTTTTGCGGTCGACTTCTGCTCGGTGGTATGGGGCGGTGGGTGACCGGTCGCCGCGTTGGCGGTGGAAACCGGCAGGGGAGCGGATGTGGGAGGTGGCGCGTCGTCGATCCCCCCCAACTCTTCGACAGTCACCGTATAGTCGGCGCCGTCAACGGAAACGCGGAAAGTTCTCATCTCTTCCTCTTCGGTTTGGGGCGGTTTTCAGGAGCGGCATGCCAATCCCAGCGAACCCGGTGGCCTGCAGCCTGTTCGTAGCGGCCTTCTTCTTCCCAGGCCAGCGTCCGGTGGGCCGGGGCGGAAACGGAGATAATCCGGTAAGGCTCGTCGATGATCTGGGCGAGAACGGCCGAAATGGCGGCCACATGTTCGGGCGGCACGCCGTCATAGGTCAGGCGCTCTTCGTCTTCCTTTAGGGTTGTATGGCCTCGGCGCGGTTTGAAGCCGAGCCCGACCAGGGCGCAAATGCCCCAGAGAGCGGCGAGGACCGCGAGGACAATGCCGAAACCGCTGGCTATGAAGGTGACATGCTCCATGGTTTAAGGCCTACAAGGGGATGTTGCCGTGTTTCTTGGGCGGGCGGGTTTCACGCTTGGAGAGCAAGGTGCGGAGAGCCAGGGCGATGGCGGGCTTGGTGCGCGCCGGTTCAATGACGTCCTGAATGAACATCTTGCCTGCCGAAAGGTAGGGCGAAGCGAACTCCTCGCGGTATTCTGCGGCCAGTTCGGCGGCCTTGGCGGCCCGGTCGTCGGCTTCGCTCAGCTCCTTGCGGTAGAGGATATTGACCGCGCCTTCGGCCCCCATGACGGCGATTTCAGCCGAGGGCCAGGCCAGCACCAGATCGGCCCCCATATCCTGGCTGCACATGGCGAGGTAGGCGCCGCCGTAGGCCTTGCGCATGATCACCGTGATCTTGGGTACGGTGGCCGAGCCGTAGGCGAACAGCATTTTCGCGCCGTGGCGAATGATGCCGCCGCGCTCCTGATTGACGCCGGGCAGGAAGCCGGGCACGTCGACCAGGGTGACGATGGGGATATTGAAAGCGTTGCAGAAGCGGATAAACCGCGCGCCCTTGTCCGATGCGTCGATATTGAGAACGCCCGCCATATGCATGGGCTGGTTGGCGACGACTCCCGTCACCACGCCGTCGATCCGGCCGAAGCCGACGACGAGATTGGGGGCGAATTCCCGCTGGACTTCGAGAAACCGACCGTCGTCCATCAAGCGGCCGATCACTTCCAAGACGTCGAAGGCCTGCTTGGGGTCTTCCGGAATAATTTTGTCGAGCCAGACGTCCGGCGTGATGGAGAGGGTGTCATCCGTCCGGTGGGGCGGGTCCGTCATGTTGTTGGACGGCAGGTAGGAGAGCAATTCGCGGACGATGGTCAAGGCATGGGCGTCATTATCGGCGATAAAATGAATATTGCCGCTGACCGAAGCATGAGCCTCGGCGCTGCCGATTTCCTCCATGGAGGTGACTTGCCCGGTGGCCGCTTTGATGACCTCGGGGCCGCAGATGAACATGGTGGCGCTGTTGCGCACCATGATGATGAAATCCATGAGCGCTGGAGAATAAGAAGCGCCGCCCGCGCAGGACCCGGCGATCACCGCAATCTGCGGCACCACGCCGGAGAGCCGGACGTTGCGGTTGAAGACCTTGCCGTAGCCCGAGAGGGATTCGACGCCTTCCTGAATGCGTGCGCCGCCCGAATCGTTGAAACCGACGACCGGCATGCCGGCCTTGCCCGCATAGTCCATGACCGCGCAGATTTTTTCCGCATGGACCCGACCGAGCGATCCGCCCGCTACGGTGAAATCCTGGCTGAACGCCGCGATGGGGCGACCATCGACGAACCCCGTTCCGCTGACCACGCCGTCGCCCGGCAGTTCCTTGTTTTCCATACCGAAATGATGGGTTTCGTGGCGGGCATGGAGGCCATATTCCTGAAAGGTGCCTTGTGAGAAAAGTCCTTCGAGCCTTTCGCGCGCCGTCATCAGGCCCTTTTCGTGGCGCGCCGCGATTTTTTTCTCGCCGCCCCCTTTAAGCGCCTTCTCTCGCCGGTTCTTAAGGGTGTCCTGAAGTTTTTTCGATATGGCCATCGGCGCTCCCCGTTCGTCATGGCGACTTTATAAAGGCGTTTTTTTGTTTCGCCTCGCCATGCTGGCATTTTTTTTCTCTCCTGTCACGGTGGGGTTGCGGGAAAACGATCCATGCCGTTATGGTGATCTTCCGTAAAGGGGAGGTTCAGCCCCTAATGGTCAAAAAAGGGGCGGTGATATGCGTGATTTAGCTAATGATTTCAAAGATGAAAGCGAAGCGCTTTATGAGTTGATCGCACCTTTGAAGGAAGCCCGATTGTTCGTGCCGACCCGGTTCAAGGATTGGACGATTGACGACGTGATCGGGCACCTGCATCTGTGGAACGTGGCGGCCGATTTATCCTATGAAGACGAAGCCGGTTTTGCCGCCCTGATGGATGAGCTTTTGCCGCAGATCATGGCCGGGGAAAGCCATGTGGCGGTGACACGCCGTTGGCTCGATGGCTTGAAAGGCAAAGCCCTGATCGAAGCATGGCGGGATTTTTATCTGCCCATGGTCGAGCGGTTCGCTGAAGCCGACCCCAAGCAGCGGGTCAAATGGGCTGGGCCCGACATGAGTGTGCGTTCGTCCCTCACTGCGCGGTTGATGGAAACCTGGGCGCATGGTCAGGCGGTCTACGATCTTCTGGGGGTTGAGCGGGTCAATACGGATCGCATCAAGAATATCGCGGTGCTCGGCGTCAATACCTATGGCTGGACCTTCAAGAACCGTAAAATGACGCCGCCGGGTGAGCCGCCATATGTCAAACTGACCGCACCTTCGGGAGCCGTTTGGGAATGGAACGAGCAGGACGCCGAAAATTGTGTAACCGGAAGCGCTGAAGAATTTTGCCAGGTGGTGACCCAATGCCGTGCGCTTGGCGATACGGATTTGCAGATCGCCGGAGAAGCGGCAAGCCAATGGATGGAAAAGGCCCAGTGCTTCGCCGGTCCGCCGGAAACGCCGCCGGAGCCGGGCCATCGGCGACAGAACGCAGGCTGATCGAGTGGTGGGCGATCCGTTTCATCTGGGTATCTTGATCGCGGCGGGTTTTTTCGCCGGTGCGCTCAACGCCATTGCGGGCGGCGGCAGTTTCTTAACCTTTCCAGCCCTTGTTTACGTGGGGGTGCCGCCCATTCCGGCCAACGCAACCAGCACGGTCGCCGTATTCCCCGGCTACCTGAGTAGTGCGTTGGGATTTTTAAAGGAAATCAAAAGCTTTGGAATGAAGCCGCTGCTCAAATTGGTGGGGTTGGCGGTGGTGGGCGGCGTTGCGGGGAGCTTGTTGCTGCTGGTGACGCCGAGCGATGTCTTTCGATTCATCGTCCCCTATCTTTTGTTGTTCGCAACGGTTCTCTTCGCTTTTGGCGATAGGGTGTCGGTCTATCTGGCGAAGCACCGAACGGACGGGGGCTCCAAAGCCTGGCTGTCCACTCTGGCGGTCAGTACCTACGGCGGTTATTTCAACGGGGGGCTGGGGATTGTCTTGCTGGCGTTGTTTTCGGCCCAAGGCTACCGCGATCTCAACCTGATGAACGGGTTGAAGAACGTTATTTCGTTTATCCTATCCGCCGCCTCCATCGCCACCTTCGCCGTCGCCGGGATCGTCGAGTGGAACGAAGCGGCCGTTATGGCGGTCGCCGCGACGGTGGGCGGTTACGCCGGGGCGACCGTCGCCAAACGTCTTCCCAAGCGCATCGCCCGACGTTTCATCGTCTGCGTCGGGTTGGTCATGACTGTTCTATTTTTCGTCACTTGAGCTCCGGTTTTTTAATGCAGGAGGCCTTTTCCTTGTCCCTGTCCACGTCAATCATCATGGCGACAATTTCCGTCAGATTTTCAGGCTCCCCAAGATTGTCCGGTAGCAGATAGGACATTTTCTCAAGGAACCTCTCATAGTCGTACTGATAGTTTGAGACGCTGAGCTTCAAGGTTTTTTTAGACTTGAGTTTACACTGACGCACTTTATTGATTTTCTGGAAACGTTCCCAGAAATCGGGGACGCCCTGGGGCGAAAACCAAATGAGGTCCAGCCATTCAGCCCTTTCGGCAAAGGACATGAACTCCTCATCAAACATGGGAACCGGCCCTTTGGCTTGCCCTGCCGTGTAAATAATGGGTGAGAAAAACGTTGGGGCTACGCCTGCGATGAGGGCGTAGCTAACCTGATTGTTTTTCCCAAGAGCCGCATGGGCTCCTTCCAATTCTTTGGCGGAAAACGATACGAACGTGATGGGGGCTTGTGGGCCTTTCTTTCCCCTTTTGAATGGTTGCCTACGAGAAGAAGCCGCCGACTTATTGTTTAACTTCGTTACATATTTGGCGACTGCTTGGCCGACCTTCCGACCGGCTTCGCCACAGACCCGGCCGTTATTGAGGACTCTTTTCTCTTGGTTTTTCCGATCAGGGCGCTGACACTCCCTCTCGGCCTTGAGTTCAATATAGAGCCCATGAGTGTCGTAGTAGGTGTCGTTGAAATATTTGAGAACCTCTGAAAACCGGTTTTTATTAAAGTGATCCCATGCCTTGTGCTGATGATTGGCAAGGAGTTTCCAATCCGGTTCGTCGTGAATGATGAAAAAACACTCTTCCCCAGGGGCGCAGACTGTTTCCGATTCCGATGGAGGGGGGGTGTGTACGTCGATTTCAATGGAATCGATGTGGCCAGATGTAAACGCCCGATCCATCAGAGTTTTAATGTTCTCGGCTTTAGGGTGGCAGCGCTTGCTCCAAACGTTGCCCCGGATGTATCCCTCTTCGCCTTCCTTTTCCACACGCATCGGGAAAGTGCGATAAGAAGCGGCCTGGTGCCCGACAATCTCTAGCTTTCCTTCCTTGCAGAAGGGCAGCTTTTCACAGGAGGTTTCGACTCTGGCGAAATAGTCTTTCAGAGGTTCGTCAGGTTTTACCCTGCCGGGACTGGCTATCCAGTCTTTATTTGCGCAGGCCGATAGGAAACCAAGAAAAAACAGAACCAACAGTTGCTTCGAAAGATTGGACAAACGGCTCATTCTTTCCCTCCCTTTTAAGGTTGCAACTAGGTCAGGACCCATTAATCCGATCCATTCTGCGTCGAAAGGTCTTGAAAGGGAATGACCCTTCCTGCGACCTCTCTCCTTGCCCTCGGCTAAATAGAAGGAACTGAATTGCATCAGATTAATGAGTCCTGACCCTAAACCTATGCGGCTCCTTTTGCCGGGACACAATAATATACACTAAAGGTTGTGCGTCAGCCAATTGTCGTCTCTATGCTTGAGCGGGTTTCAATTGCGGGAGACTGTGGCGAAAGAAGGATATCCCCGGAATGCGGAACAATGCGGTGCCGAATTGAAATCCGATATTGCGCAATAGGAAACGTCCCTGGCGTTCGGGATAATAAGAGCGTCATACCTCTTTTCTTCCCTAAAATGACTCTAATGTTTGACGTGTTAGCGCCATCTAAATTATAAAGTTCTAATATGACTCGTTTCCCATGAAGAAGGAAAGCGGGGCTGGGAGGCTAAAAACAAGCACAAAACTGGAAGGCGGACCCTTGCTGGATCAGGCTGCAGGGCGCGACGCGAGCGCCGGACATACGGAAGTCAAAACCACCACCTGCTATATGTGCGCCTGCCGCTGCGGCATTCGGGTGCACTTGAAGGATGGCGAAGTCCGTTATATCGAAGGCAACCCCGATCATCCTTTGAACAAAGGGATCATCTGCGCCAAGGGCGCTTCGGGGATCATGAAGCAGTATTCTCCGGCCCGGTTGCTCAAACCCTTGAAGCGTAAAGAGGGCGCCGAGCGCGGGGCGGGTGAATTCGAAGCGATCAGCTGGGATGAAGCCTTCGATACCCTGGAAGAACGCTTGAAGCACATCCGTTCGACCGACCCCAAGAAGCTGGCCTTCTTCACCGGGCGCGACCAGATGCAGGCGCTGACCGGTATGTTCGCCAAGCAGTACGGCACGCCCAACTACGCCGCCCATGGTGGGTTCTGCTCGGTCAATATGGCCGCCGGGATGATCTATACCATCGGCGGATCGTTCTGGGAGTTCGGCGGTCCCGATCTCGACCGGGCCAAGCTGTTTGTGATGATCGGCACGGCCGAAGACCACCACTCAAACCCGATGAAAAAGCATCTGGGCGAGTTCAAGCGCAATGGCGGGCGGTTTATCGCCGTCAATCCGGTGCGCTCGGGCTATGCGGCGATTGCCGATGAGTGGATTCCGATCAAGCCGGGCGCCGACGGAGCCCTTTTGCTGGCGCTCATTCATGAGATCATCGAATTGGGCCTCTATGACCGGGACTTCCTGATCCGCTATTCCAATGCCGCCGAGTTGATCAATCAGGACCCCGAAAGCAACGAGTTCGGCCTGTTCCTACGCTCGGATATGCCGGTGCGTGAAGGCTGCACGGACCCGCAGAACAAATACTGGTGGGACCGCATCACCGATGAAGCGGTCGATAACCGCGACCCGGACGCCGACCCTCATCTGCTCGGCGCTTACACCATGGAAGACGGCACCTCGGTTAAGCCGTCGTTCCAGTTGCTCAAAGAGCGGGTCGAGAAATATACGCCCGAATGGGCCGAGGGGATCACCGGCATTCCGGCCGCGACGATCCGTCAGCTGGCTCACGAAATGGGCGTTACGGCCCGCGATCAAAAGATTGAGTTGCCGATCTCCTGGACCGATGCCTGGGGCGAGGAGCACGAAACCATCACCGGTGCGCCGGTCGCCTTCCACGCCATGCGTGGTCTGGCCGCACATTCCAACGGTTTCCAGACTATCCGGGCGTTGTCGATTTTGATGTCGATGCTCGGCACCATCGACCGGCCCGGCGGGTTCCGTCACCGCGCGCCTTTCCCGCGCCCCATTCCGCCCTGCGCCAAAGGGCCCAAGGGGCCGGAAGAGGTCAAGCCCAACACGCCTTTGGGCGGCATGCCGCTCGGCTGGCCTGCCGCGCCGGAGGATTTGTTCGTCGACGACAAGGGCGGCCCGGTGCGGCTTGACAAAGGGTTCTCCTGGGAATATCCGCTCTCGGTCCACGGCCTGATGCACAACGCCATCACCAATGCCTGGCGGGGCGATCCCTATTCCATCGATACGCTGTTTCTGTTCATGGCCAACATGGCCTGGAACTCATCGATGAACACTACCGAAGTGCGCAAGATGCTGACCGACAAGGACGAGAACGGGGAGTATAAAATCCCCTTCCTCGTAGTCGCCGACGCCTATCATTCGGAAACCGTGCAGTTCGCCGATCTGGTCTTGCCGGATACGACCTATCTTGAGCGCTATGACGTGATGTCGATCCTCGACCGGCCAATCTCCGAGTTTGAGGGGCCGGTGGATAGCGTGCGCGTGCCCATTTTGCCGCCCAAGGGCGATTGCAAGCCGTTCCAGGAAGTGATTCTGGAAATGGGGGCGCGGTTGGGTCTGCCTTCTTTCGTTAATGAAAAGGGCGAAAAGAAATACCGCAACTACCCCGACTTCATCGTCAACTTCGAGACCGAGCCGGGATCGGGTATCGGTTTCCTGGCCGGGTGGCGCGGCAAGG
>Ga0209692_10004030_pt1 | contig 13646 bp, 2 predicted proteins | sample tdDd472_FD_187129 | JGI IMG/M metagenome (GOLD analysis project Ga0209692, IMG submission 187129) | Marine sediment microbial communities from the Atlantic coast under amendment with organic carbon and nitrate - tdDd47.2 (SPAdes)... | ecosystem: Environmental > Aquatic > Marine > Coastal >...
GGTCCACCCTGTCCACAACTTGCACCACCAAGACCAGAAACTTTCACATCAAGGTGAAGTGTTACGTCTCCAGCCTCTGGAAGTTCGTAAATGTGAGCAGCCGTTCCCATAACCTGAGCCGTATAAGGAAGTGCACTTACAGCCATATTACCAGTAGCCACAAATACAGCACCTTTGCTCCCAAGACCACTTTTGGTTAAGGCACACCAACGAGTTTCTTCGTGATTAGCCATATCCTGTGGTTTTGGGAAGTTTACAAACTCCTCATTAACGGTAGTTGTATACTTCTGAATATTCTGACCAGTTTTACGGTCGTTATAGTTACCAATCGGGCCACGACCGTAATAAGTGAAATTTTCGTATGCTTTTGGAATGGTCATTGAGTAACCAAGACGAGGAAGCACATAGCTTGACTCGTTTGAAGTGATACTTGACTGTAGTTCGATTGAACCATCCTGATAAACTGTCCAAATCTGGTTAGTTACAAAACGAAAATTTGATTCATCGAATTTGTTATCAGTAAGTTCTTCAACTGATAGTACATTACCACTTGTGCCACCATGCTGACGTGCTGCATTAGGCGCCTGTGAAACTACAGTGAAAGCTAATGTAGCTGTTCCATCATCGTTAGTGCGAATTTTAGAACCAGTAGCTTTGTGTTTCAGATTATGAAGGCCATTTTCATACCAGCTGCTATATCCCCATGTATCGTTATTTACGAAAGCACGGAATGCGTCAAGCTTTGGACCATTACCATCAACAATGATTGTATTACCATCATAACTAAGGCCATAAAGAGAACCATCAGCAAGGTTAAATTTAGCTGAGAAGTTGTCACCACTAACAATCTTGATATTGTTGCCAGCATCTGAAATTTCAATTCTTTTGCCACCCTTTGCTTTAGCTACGTCTGCAATTGCAGGAACTTTGCTTGCTTCTTTAATCATAAACTGAGCTTCAGCCTGAACATAGTCGTTCTCAGCCCAAGGCTGGTCGTCTTTGAGAGTGAACTGAAACTTTACGAAGTATTCAGACCCCAGTTTGAGATCGGCAAACTTGTAAGGAACAGTTACTGTGGTTTTAGTTCTAGCATCGATTGGAGCAAGAGCAATTTTACCATCTTCAACTTCAGAACCGTTTTCCCAGATCGACCATTTCAAGTCATAATCGGCAAGAGATTTGAAGTAGTACTTATTGAATATCTCGAAAGAACCTTTTTTGATATCAAGAGTTTTAACAGCAATATTCTGGTAAACCTTTTTCACTTCATAGTACTGAGGTTTTAGATCGCGCTCAGCAAAAATAATTCCGTTCATTACAAACTGACCACTATTTGGTTTGTCACCAAAATCACCACCATAAGCCAGGTAACGAGTACCATCTTCTCTGTAGTTGTAAAGAGCCTGGTCAACCCAGTCCCAAATTGCGCCACCACAAAAGAAGTTGGTAGACTCAATTGCATCCCAATAATCAATCAGGTTACCACAGGCGTTACCCATAGAATGAGCATATTCAGAGATGTGAAATGGATACTTAATATCCATTTCACCAGTTACTGCAGCTTTCATCCAACCGATAGAGGGATACTGATTTGAACCCATATCAACAATGTCGTTGTTACGTTCGTACTGAACTGGACGTGATGTGTCTATTTTTTTCAATGCATTGTAAGCGTGAACAAAGTTTATACCAGGACCAGCTTCGTTACCAAGCGACCATATTACGATAGATGCGTAATTTTTGTTCTGATGAGTCATTTCTACAACACGAGAAACATGAGCATTTTTCCACTCCGGCGGATGAGAAAGCGATGCTTCTCCATAGTAATACTGATGTGATTCAATATTGGCTTCGTCTTCCTGATAAATACCGTATTTGTCACAAAGGTAGTACCAGTGTGGCGCAGGTGGATAATGAGAGTTACGAACATGGTTGATGTTACCACGTTTCATTAACATTACTTCTTCTTTCATCTGCTCACGAGTCAATGTGTGACCAGTTGCAGGATGAGTTTCGTGACGGTTTACACCTTTAAGTTTTACTGTTTTACCATTTACATAGTAATAACGACCAGCTAAACCGAATTCATCGTCTTTAGCTTCAGTATCTTTAATTACCACTTCGCGGAAACCAGTATAGATAGAGATAGTTTCAACAACTTTGCCTTTTTTATCTTTCAACTCAGCAACAAGTGTATAACGATAAGGAAGTTCAGCAGACCATTGGTTTGGAGCAGTCACATTCATTATAGTTACAGCGGATTTCTCAGCTCCGGCATCAACAACTGGAACAGATGCAGTAGCTACAGCACCAGCAACTATTTCGTTATCATCAGAATAAAGCTTATTGGCAAAAAGTGAATAATCAATTTTATAACCCTTAACAGCTTTTTTGCTAAAATTACGGATATCAGCAGTAATTTTTAGTGAGCCGTTTTTGTAGTTATCATCAAGTTCAGGAATTGCGAAAAGGTCGCGAATCTGTACTTTTGGAGTAGAATAAAGCTGTACAGTACGGAAAATACCTGGAAGACGGAACATATCCTGCGCTTCAAGGAAAGAACCATCTGAGTTACGGTAAACTTCAGCAGCAATTACATTATTGCCTTTTTTCACGTATTTGCTGATATCAAAAGTAGCCGCATTACGTGAGTTTTTAGAAAAGCCGATATATTTACCATTAATCCATAAATAGAAGAAAGAGTCAACACCATCGAATTGAACAAAGATTTCGCGTCCATCCCAGTTTTTTGGAATTTCGAAATCGCGACGGTAAGAACCTACTTCATTACGCGCCTCGTAGGTCACCCAGTCCTTTACAGGTTCACGCATCACGCCGCCTTTCCAGTCATCAACTTTTACACTGTGCTGAAAGATAACAGGCTGATTACAGTAAATTGGCGTACCATATTTCTGACTGCCATCTTTACCAAGTCCATAAACATTCCAGTTTGATGGTACTGGAATTTCGTCCCAGTTACTTACATCAAAGCCAGGTTTAAAAAAATCGACCGGACGTAGGTCCGGGCGTTTTACCCAGTTAAACTTCCAGTCACCATCAAGTGATTTCCAGTACTCTGCATTTTCTGGCAGTACTTTACAAGCACTTTCAACATCTTCGAAAGAGTAAAAAGTAGCACGAGGCTGTTCTTTGTTATGGGCGATGTGAGATGGTGATTCCCACTCTTTACCAGTCGGAGCATTTTTATCATCATAGGTGAAGCCCTCAGGCTGTGCCTGGGCTGTGTAAAAATGCGCAGCAAAAGCTACTATTAATCCAATTAAAACCTTTTTCATTTATCTCTATTTAATATAATTACTTATTCAGTTTTTTCTTAAATCGCTTCAACAAAAATAGTTCTTTCGTTGATATTCCTTCACTCCAATTAACCGTGATTGAATTAAATCTTACTTCTTCGCCGAGATATTCCCAGTTTTGGACAGATGCCACAAGGTCTAATCGTTGTTGAGCAAAAACTGAAATTATACTTATTACAAAGAGGGTGATAAATATTGTTTTTTTTCTTCTATAGCTTGAGGATATTGTTAATTGTTGCCGAGTTGACTTTATTATAGCTTATTCGAATAACTATATGTTATGGCTAAATTTAATAACATAAATGAAGTTCTTCAGGAAAAATAGGATGTATAGTAAGCTACCAAATGTATAGTAAGTCATATATGCGTTAGTAACAAAACATATGAGCAAAAAGTATTTATTAAATAAACACTAAAGAATTATACGAAAGGCCTAATGCTCATTGAGTGTTAGGCCTTTCTTTTTTATTATTATCGGTTGTTTGTGTTGTCCATTTCCTTCCTTCAAGATAGGTAATGGCAAGAAGAGTTGATTGGGACTGCTATATAGAAAAATCAAGTTTAAGTCACAAATAACTCATGCTTAACTCAGATTAAATTCACTTAAAATTGAATTTAACTTGATTTATATATGAATTGAGTTTATCTTATGATTGGTTTGGTTGTGAAGTATAAGTATTTAGATATCTAACTGACTTTAATTTTTACCTTAATCGATTAAAGATATGCTATGGCTAAATTTAATAACATAAATGAGGGTTCTTCCGGTAAGATAGGAAGTGTAGTGACCTACCAAATGTATGGCAAATCGTATATGCGCTCATTACCGGGATCCTATCGTGATGCTAAATCAGATAAGCAACTGGCTCAACGCCAGAAAATGAACCTAGTACTTGATTTTCTGCGTCCATTTAAAGACTTGATTCGCCTAACATTTAAAGAAGAGGCTGTTGGATGTTCGGCTTTTCAGTCGGCCCAATCGTTTAATTTAAAAAGTGGTATAAAGGGGGCTTACCCAGAACAGGAAATTGATTTCGAATCGGCTTTATTAAGTAAGGGGAGTGTGTCAGTACCTCAGCAAGTGCGTGTGCTTGAAATGCAAGATGGTTTATTGTTTGAATGGGATCGACAAGGCGATGAGAATAAGAATGATATACTTGTAGTAATGGCTCGATGGCGGGGCACTTTTAATGTGGCGTGTAAAATGACTGGAGTTAAGAGAGGAGATAGAACCTACAATTGGAAGGTTGATGGCTTGGATAGTAGACCTTTGGATGTGTGGATAGCTTTTAGAGATTGTAAAGAAAGAGGGTTTAGTAATAGTAAGTATCTTGGTGTTATTAGATAATTCACCCTTGGTATGAAATGCAAAATGTTATTGTTTTTAGATGGTGTAATTGTTATTTGTTAGAGGCTTGCTCTAACAGCATACGAAATCCCCCGTATAATCAATGTTTACCTTGGTCTACAATAATAGCTTGTTAATCAAATAAACAAATAGAGGTAATTTTGTTGTGTTCGAGTAATGCTCTGTGTAAAAGAGGCTTGGTGGTGGGTGTTGATTCTTTGCGGATAACCATATCACGTTATGATTGTATAACTATACGGAATAATTGTAATTTTGCAGTTTAATACAAACACTTGATGTGTGAAAACCTTATCTTCTAATGATTTGTTGTTAGAGGATAATGCATTGTTTTGTTGTGAAAAAAACTATCGATATGAAATACTATTACACGATTCTATTAGCATTTATGCTATTATTGGGGGGTGGTGCAAAAGCACAAGATACCTGGTATACTTTAGCAAGTGGTGATTGGGATAATCCTGATATATGGACCTTAGATCCGGCAGGAGCAGTTCCGGTTGGTAGCGCTGTGCCATCAGTTGGGGATAATGTAATTATTCTTACCGGTAAAACGGTGGTGGTGCCTGATGGTAATGCGCCTTATGATAGCCCAAGTGTGAGAGATGTAACGCTTGATTTGGGTAAAGTAAAAGTTATTGGTCAGTTAGACTTAAGAAAATCTGGTGGGCATGAGTTTACAGAGTTGAGCGGAAGCGGACGCCTTTTAATGGCGGAAGATAATTATCCATTAGTTGGTGATGCCTCCAAATTTGTTGATGCAGGAGAGGACGAAGGAACCTGTGTGTATTATGGAGATTCAAATTTTGATATTCGCTCAGCATCCACTTTTTACAATTTGGAGATAGACATGGATGCAGGTAATCGAGTTATATTAAGAGAAGATTATTTGCTTAATGGTAATTTATTGGTAAAAAGTGGTCAGGTTCGTATAGGAAGGAACAATACTGTTAGATATACAATTAATATTAAGGGTGATATCACCATTAATAATGGTGCTCAATTAAGAGTTGTAAATGGAAGATCTTTTGGCGATACAGAGGATGATTATCATCAGATTATTTGTTATGGTGATTTTACAAATAATGGTACGGTTAGATTAACTAATCAGAGTGCTCCGGATTATGATACCAGGCTTACTGGAGATGGTGTTGCAGCTGCAGTTCTGACCATGTCAGGAACATCAGATGCCTCTTTTACCTGTAATGGAACAACTAATTTATACCGCTTAATTGTGGATAAGGGTTCTGATCAAACATATATTGTTAATTTATCGGCTTCATCGGAAGGTAACTTTCGTTTATATGGTTGCAATAATCAGAACGGTGTTGACACCAAAGCATTGTATTTAAAAAACGGTACACTTGAATTAAGTGGTGCAATTTTTATACCTACTTTAACAGAGGGTGGATCTGACTTTTATATTGGTTCAACAGCAGGATTGCATCTTAATGGAGGTGGAGTAAAAGTATACAGTACTGCACGTAGTAATGCTGAAACAAACGTTGGTGGAGTAGTAGGGACTGGAGTGGTGGCTAGTGGTGGCTCACAATCTTTTTCGGTACTAGGTAAGTTTAAAATTACAGATGGTTTATTCGAAACGAAATCACATGGTTTTGTAGTTTGGGACTCAGGTAACGCCAGCGTACAAGTTGAAGGTGGTACTGTAGTTACACCAGGTTTTAGGAGTGCTGGTGGACAAACAGGAAAGTGGAGTTATAATCAGTCTGGTGGATTGGTGCAGCTATATGGTGACATAGATAGTGATTTGTATTGGAGTGGTTCTCCAACATTTCATATAAAGGGTAGTGAAAACGTATTTATGATGAGTGGTGGTACCATGGAAATATTTGATGCCGCAACTTCTTCGCAATTAGCAATTGGAATTGAATCGGGAGAAGGAAACTATCTCGTGACTGGAGGTACTATAAAAGTAAATCGCGATGCTGCTGGTAGCAGTAATTTTAATATCTCGAGTTCAGCACCTTTGTATAATCTTGAAATTACAAGTTCTAATTCTCAGTCAGTATTAATAAATACTGCCCTAAGGGTAGAAAATAACCTTACGATTGCAGTCAATTCAACATTTAGTACTTCAAATCACACGCTCGAAATAGGTGGTGATTTTTCAAATAATGGTACTTTTTCTACAGGATCGAGTCATACAACACGATTTGTTGGAACGAATGTATCAACAGTAAGCGGAGGTACAATTACTTTTGATAATCTTGAATTAGAGAAGGAAGATGTAGCTTCTACCGTAACTATGGGTAGCGGGACAATTGCCATAACCAGAGATCTTCTTATTGAAAAAGGAACATTGGATGTGGGCTCATTGGATAGGAATCTTTCTGGTAATATTGATATTTCTTACGGGGATATTACTGGTTCAGGAGCATTAGTTTTAAATAGTTCTGGTTCGGCACAAACTCTTAAGGGAAAGGTTGGACAAAATCCCTTATTCGGTAATATAAAGCTGAACAATACTAATGGTTCATCGCCACAGATTGTATTGTTAAGTAATGTAGATGCTAACTCCTTTCATTTTGAGAGAAATCAGATTGTTGAACTTGATAAATATAATTTGGAAATAGTCTCAAGTTTATCAAAGGATGGGAGTCTTGATTGGAATTACAATGAGTGTATGTTCAGGACTACAGGATTAAGTTCTGATGGTGGACTTACTTTACCCATTAGTTTAAGTGGTGATTATTCAGATAATTCAGTTCAATATTTTCCTGTTGGTTTGTTTGACGCTTCAAGTACGCCAAATGACCGTTTTACGCCATTTGAAGTTTTTGCTAATGGAACAGGCTTAAATACTACAGGTTCAATTACTATGATTCCGGTAAATGGAGATCATCCAACAACAGATCCTTCTGCTACTGTTTTACCTTTTTATTGGTCGGTAAAGTATACTGGCCTATCAGGTATAACAAAGGATAATCTGATGTATTATTTTACTTATGATAAGAGTTTGTCAAATGGTTTTGAGAAAAATGGATCGGTCTTAACAGGAGCGTCATGGGCTGAATTTTCCGGTGTCCGTGATAACAATGATCTGACCTTTAAATTTCCTTATGCAGCTGAATTGTCAAAAGATTTTACACTAGGTAAGGCCAATGACTATAATTTTGTTGTCACATTATATAGTAGACGAAGTGGTACTTGGAGTTCAACTTCTACATGGTCTCTGGATTCTCATACAGGTGATGAGATTCCAAGCAGTGCATACTTACCATTAGATGGTGATCGTGTAATAATAGGTAATGGACATACGGTAAATGTTGCTTATGATGGTTCAGGGGGATATAATACTGAAGCAGCTGGAGAAGTAATTTTTGATCATGATACAACCGTGTCTCACGGAATAGAAGATTTACCTAGATTGCAGATTGAAAGAGGTAATACCATGAATCTAAATCGAGTATCAGGTACTGGTATTATCACTCAGTGGTTAGATAATAGTCGTGATCCTGTTATTACTGGTGACTTAGGGGATTTTATTAATCAAAAGTATAGTTGGTTTCTTTTTGTGGCCAATAGCGGTCAAGTTGATATCCCTGAAATATTTGATATATATCCAAATGTAATGACTGAAGGAAGTGGTAATGTTTTAACCTTTACGAATGATATTGTAATCAATCGAGATCTTAACCCAAGGGGTAATTCAATTATTCGAATGAATAATGGTAGCAATGGTGATATAACCGTTGGAGGAGATTTGTTGTTGGGAGATTGGAATCATGGTGTTTTAGAGTTTGATGATGATGGAACAGAGAGAGTGCTTACGATTGAAGGAAATATTGATTTTACATCAAGTGTTACAACGCCAAATAATACCCGCCAATTAAGAGTGAGGAATGCAACACCTAATGATTTAGAGCATCAAATTTATCTCAGTAGAGATATTATACAAGGGCCCGGAGTTATTGACTTGGCAAATACTGGTGCAACAGATAATAGTGTAATAATAACATTTGTTGGAGATCAATCTGCAAGCGTTTCGAAAACGGCAAGCGAAATAACTGACTTTTACCGCCTTGAGATAGATAAAGCTTTAGGGACGAAAGTGCATTTTCTTAATAGTTTTACACTGTCTGGAGATGCTACAATGGCAATCAAACCTATCAATTTGCTTTCAGGTCAGTGTCACTTAGATAATTCTGATATTGATATTAATCTCAGTACTGGAGGTAATAATTTTAAAATTCCAACAGGATCAAGTTTAAAAGTGTCCAATAGTTCAACAGTTAATATTTCAGGAAATTCAGGTATTTGGTTGGATGATGCATTAATAATAGATGGAGGTATTGCTAATATAGATGGAACAGTTGCTGGTTCCACAAGTTCAGGTAGTAGTTTTATTGAATATACAGCATCTGGGAATTCTAGGATTGATATTAGTGTAGGAGGTGTACTCAATGTAGGATCACAAATTCGTCGATCAATTAACACTGAGGAAGGTAGCTTGCAGTTCGCTCAAAATACAGGAACAGTTAAAGTTGGGACAGTAGCAGGTGGTTATCAATCAACGCGCGGTGTTTTTGAGATATTAGGCGCCAATAGTTCTTTCACTCAAGCAGCGGGTGATAATATTACTTTAGTTAGAGGTCAGGGAGAAAATAATAACGCATTGTATTTCGATCCTGAGACTTCTACAATAGGCACAGGCGCAGGTTTTACTTTTGGTGATAATACAACGCCTGCAAGTCAGTCAATGGTTATATTTGCAGGTAAAGAGTTAGGTGACATAACTGTTTCAGGAACTAATGCACCTACAGCAATACTAAATATTGTACCAGCTACTTTAAATGGAGATCTGACCATTAATAATGGAACATTTAATACAAATGGGCTTGATGTAACGTTAAAGGGCAATTTTACTAAGAATGCTAGTGCTACTTATATGGCCAATGGTAATACTACTTATTTCGAGGGAGGAAGTGATCAAACAATATTAGGCACGCCAACTTTTGCTAATTTAACGAAACAAATAGGAGCAGGCTCTCTTATTTTAGGTGCATCTTCGCCAATTACAGTTGCAGGTGACCTAAGCTTGAATAGTGGAACTGTAAATACTGGAGCTAATGATTTAACTGTTTATGGTGATGTAATAAATGATATTACAACATTGGGCTCGGGAGCTACACAAGGTGTTGTTATGGCAGGAGCAGATGCGCAGGAATTAGGTGGTAGTGGAACCTTTTATCGTTTAACCATCAATAATCCGAATGGAGTGGTGCTGCCAACGCAGTCAGGATCTGTCACTTTTAGCGATTATTTAAAATTACAAGATGGTGTCTTTGATATTGGACGTAATCTTTTAGTTATAGAAGAAGCAGCAAGCATTGAAGGGAATGGTACAGGAACACCATTTTCAGAAACCAATATGATTCAAACCAACTTATCTTTTGTTGATAATGGAATTCAAAAGTTTTTTCCTGAAGTGACAAGCGGTACAGTCACGTTTACTTATCCAATTGGTTCATTAGGTAAGTACACACCAGTTGTTCTTGATATTACAGGCAAAAGTGCAAATTCCGGATCTATAAGAGTTAAGGCAGCAGATGAGCCACATTTATCCGTGCCGATTGCAGACCAGGATGAGGTATTACAATATAACTGGACTCTTGACGCAAATGGAATAGAGGATTTTAAGGCTGATGCCTATATGTATTTCTATGAAAGTGATGCGCATCCTTCATATGGAGATACAACTCAGTACGAAACAGGTCGAATTTTATTAAGTAGTATTGATTGGAACAAGTATGGTGTTGATGATTTTCATGGTGGTTCAGGAAAAAATTATTTAAGATTCCGCTTTGGATCGGTCGCAACAGGTACAGATGATATCGGTATCGATGGTGACTATACAGCAGGAGCTGCATTGCCTGATCAGGTACCTGCATATATTTCAGTAACTGATGGATCGTGGACAACAACGGCAACCTGGGCAACATATGATCCAAGTGATGGTACAACAGGTAGTGCTGGAGTCGGTGTTCCTGCCAGTGGTCCAAGAGGAGCAGTGGTGTATATAGATAACACGGTTGATCTGCCAAGTAATTTTATGGCAGCTTATCGCACTTATATCAATGCTACAGGTATTGTAGATGTTGGAACTTCGTTTGGTCATCGGTTGGGTGATGTTTTTGGAGTAGGTACACTTAAAGTAATGAGTGGAGATCTTCCGGCAGGTTATTATGATGATTTCTTTTCAGCGACAGGTGGAACTTTAGAATATACTGGTTCGAACAATTATGATATTCTTAGTGAAGTTACTTCATTAAATAATTTAGTGTTAAGTGGAACTGGAGAACGTCGTTTACCGAATATTAATTTTCAGATTTTAGGTGATCTGACCATGAGTGGTGCTGATGTTGTAAATACGCATAACCGGAATATGTCGATAAAAGGGAATGTTTCTTTTACTGGTGGTACCTTTGATGCCGGAACAACTGTAGGTGCTCGTATTCCAACCCTTACTATGAATGGCGATGTGATGCAAAGTATTTCTGGTTCGCAGGATTTTACATCTTCAAATGCACTGTATGATTTTAAAGTTAATTGTGCCGTTGGTGTTGAAGTGAATAATAATATTGAAGTTGATGACGTACTGAGATTAACAAAGGGAATTATCTATTCAGATGCCGGTGGTAGCTTAACAATTACGAAGAGTACGGCAGATGCTTTTGTTGGAGGAAGTAGTACCGCCTACGTACAAGGGCCTTTGCGAAAAAATATCGTTGGGGGTGATAGTTTTACTTTCCCCTTGGGTGATGCTTCGCGTTATGGTGAATTAATTGTTGCGCCCGATGCGTCATCATCAGGCATATGGGAAGCACAATATTATAATCAGAATCCATTAAATAATGCGGGTCGTCCTATGGATCCAAACACAGATGGAACTGTTGCGTTTGTTAGCCATAATGAATATTGGAGAGCTGAAAAAGATGTAGCATCCGGAAATGCAGATCTTACCCTTCGTTGGGATAGTAGTAGTGGTGTTCAGGCGAATACGGATTTTAGAGTTGTGCAATGGACAAATGCCAATAATGCCTGGCGAGTAGTTAGTGGAAGTGGTTATACTGATAACAATACAAGTGGTTTTGCAACGAGAACACTTTCTTTAAATCAATTTGCAGGAGAAGGTAACTATGTGACTTTTGGAGCTGTTTCTACTCCTCCTTATACTTGGTTAGGGAATAATAGTAACTGGTTCGATACATCAAACTGGGCTGGTACTGCTTTACCAGGTGCTGGTGCCAACATAACAATCGGAGCAACATCTAACGATCCTATTGTTAATGAAACAAGTGTAGCACAGGTTAATAACTTAACTATTAGTGCAACAGCCTCCTTAACACTTCAAGAAGGTGCACAGATGACAGTGAATGGCGAGTTGGTTACTAATGATAAGCTGCTTATTAAAAACACCAATGCAAAACCAGCGTCGTTTATTACTTACGACTCAAATGTTGTTGGTAATGTTACCGTTGAATGGACCTACGATAATCAAAGATGGTGGTTAATTGGGCATGCCATATCAAACGCTCAAATGGCTAGTTATGATGCTTTAACGCCGGCGAATGATTATGCTCTGTTTGATTTTCAAGATCCTGATGTAATGCAACGAATATCGAAAACTGCTTATGACTTCTCTGCTCAAGATGAGATAAGAGGCTATCTTTTTAAAGTGAAAAATTCAGGAGCACAGGTAACGCACATAGGTGCCTTAAACGATAATACAGAATATTCTAAACCATTGCAAACGGAGTGGCAGGTTATTGCCAATCCTTATTCATCTTATTATCAATTGCCAAAAGAAACAGGTGGGGGTGCTGATTTTGCAAATACAACAGGTTCTGTTTATGTGACTATATCCTCAAGTAATCAGGATAAAACGTATGAAACCTTTAATACTTTAACTGGTATTAGTTCGCCTGAAACGTTCAATGGTATTATTGCACCTTCACAAGGATTTTATGTAGAAACAGCTTCTGCAGGTAATGTGTATATGCGTGCAGCCCATAAGGTGCATGATGGAGCAAAAACATCATTAAAATCCGGGAAGTCTGAAGACAAGAATATATTACGTATTAAATTAAGCAATGATAGTGAGCTTACTGATGAGGCTGTTGTGGCATTGATGGAAGAGGGCAGTACTGCTTATTCGAGAATGGATTCAGAACAGCGCTTTGTATCCGGAAATGCCATTTCATACATATATTCTCTTATCAACGATAAAAAAGCTGTTATTAATGTTTTACCGGATGTGGTCGATGGTCATCAGGTTAATTTGGGTCTCAAGGCTAAAGTCGGTGAGCATAAGATGCAAATTTCAGGTCTTGAAAGTTTGATTGATACGTATGAACTAGTGCTTGAAGATAAATTGTTCGAAACATCAACAATAATGATGGCTGAAACGGAATATGTTTTCTCAACCGAAGAAGGTGATTTCGATAGTCGTTTCGTCTTGCATTTTAACAAGATTGAGGTGCCAACTGGTATTGACGATGTTGAAACAGGTAAGAATGAAACCGGTGTTATAATATATATTGAGGAAGAGTCAATATTGAATGTATCTTGTAGCTGGGAAGAGAGAGAGAAGTCAGTAGAGGTATTTACTATTTCTGGCCAAAAAGTATTTAGTAAAGCATTTGAAGGAGATTCATTTGTTGAGAATATACCTTATAAATCAGGTGTATATATTGTTAGGGTTATTGGCAATAATAAAACATCGGAACATAAAGTCTTTATAAAATAAACGAAATAGATTTAAAAGAAACGCCTAATATTCAATGAGTATTAGGCGTTTCTTTTATGGTAAGGATAATATTTTAATAGCATCCTTAAACTCTTCAAGTACGATGGGTTTTTTCAGAAATGCTTTTGCTCCATAATAACTGCAGGCATTTATGGTTTCATCTTCTGTGTCGCCGGATACCACCACTACTGGT
>Ga0209692_10004032_pt1 | contig 13636 bp, 11 predicted proteins | sample tdDd472_FD_187129 | JGI IMG/M metagenome (GOLD analysis project Ga0209692, IMG submission 187129) | Marine sediment microbial communities from the Atlantic coast under amendment with organic carbon and nitrate - tdDd47.2 (SPAdes)... | ecosystem: Environmental > Aquatic > Marine > Coastal >...
CAGCCCCCTCACTGACCGGGCCCTCGGCCCGGTCGGTCTCTCCCCGAGGGAGAGACGGGGTGGGGGCCGCGGCCGAACCACCGGCGGAGGTGGTTCGCGCACCCTCGAACTCCCCGGACACTCCGCCACTTCGCCGATGCCACCCTGTCCCTCCCACCGGGAGGGACAGCCCCGCGCGACAGCGCGGGGCAGGGAGGGAGCACGCACCTCCACCCCTGAGCAGTGGTGTGCAGCCCCCTCACTGACCGGGCCCTCGGCCCGGTCGGTCTCTCCCCGAGGGAGAGACGGGGTGGGGGCCGCGGCCGAACCACCGGCGGAGGTGGTTCGCGCACCCTCGAACCTCCCCCACCCCAAACCGACCATGCGGTAGATTGCACGCTTGACGCGCCGCGTCGGTGGGGCCACACCCGAAGGCCACCCTCATCCCGGTGCCTGCCGTGAACGCACGCCACTCGAAGTACCCGCACCTGCTCTCGCCCCTCGACCTCGGGCACGTCACCCTGCGCAATCGGGTGCTCATGGGGTCGATGCACGTCGGGCTCGAGCACAGCCCCGGGCCCCTCAAGAAGCTCGGTGCGTACTTCGCCGAGCGGGCGGCGGGCGGCGTGGGGCTCATCGTCACGGGGGGCTTTGCGCCGAACGCCGAGGGCTGGACCCAGCCGTTCGGCGGCAAGCTGAGCAACGCGTACGAGGTGTGGCAGCACAAGTACGTCACGGACGCCGTGCACGCCGAAGGCGGCCGCATCGCCCTGCAGATCCTGCACACCGGCCGGTACGCGTACCACCCGTTCAGCGTCGCGCCGTCGGCGGTGAAGGCGCCGATCAACCCGTTCAAGCCTCGCGCCCTCTCGAAGCGCGGCATCGCTCGCACGATCCGCGCCTTCGCCCGGTGCACGAAGCTCGCGAAGGACGCCGGATACGACGGCGTCGAGGTGATGGGCAGCGAGGGCTACCTCATCAACCAGTTCATCTGCCAGCGGACGAACAAGCGCACCGACGAGTGGGGCGGCTCGTACGAGAACCGCATCCGGTTGCCGATCGAGATCATCCGCGCGGCCCGCGAGGCCGTCGGCCCCGAGTTCATCATCATCTACCGCCTGTCGATGCTCGACCTCGTCGAGAACGGCAGCACCTGGGACGAGGTCGTCACTCTCGCCCGGCGCATCGAAGAAGCCGGCGCCACCATCATCAACACCGGCATCGGCTGGCACGAGGCCCGCGTGCCGACGATCGCCACGATGGTGCCCCGCGCGGCATTCACGTGGGTGACCGAGAAGCTGCGGGGCGAGGTGTCGATCCCGCTCGTGACCTCGAACCGCATCAACATGCCCGAGACCGCCGAGCGCGTGCTCGCCGAGGGCCACGCGGACATGGTCAGCATGGCGCGGCCGTTTCTCGCCGACTCCCGCTGGGTCGAGAAGGCCGAAGAGGGGCGCGAACGCGAGATCAACACGTGCATCGCCTGCAACCAGGCGTGCCTCGACCACGTGTTCCAGGCGAAGCACGCCTCGTGCCTCGTGAACCCCCTCGCCTGCCGCGAGACCGAGCTCCAGGTGACGCCGGCCCCGGCGAAGCGTCGCGTCGCCGTTGTCGGCGCCGGCCCCGCGGGACTCGCGACCGCCGTGACCGCCGCCGAGCGGGGCCACGAGGTGACCCTCTTCGAGGCGTCCGACCGCATCGGCGGCCAGCTCAACATGGCCGTCCGCGTGCCGGGCAAAGAGGAGTTCCACGAGACGATGCGGTACTTCTCGGTCATGATCGAGAAGCACGGCGTCGACCTGCAGCTCGGCACCCGCGTGGGGGCGGACGACCTCGTCGGCTTCGACCACGTGGTCATCGCCACCGGCGTGCACCCTCGCCAGATCCAGCTCGACGGCATCGACCACCCGAAGGTCCTCTCGTACATCGACGTGCTGCGCGACGGCGCCGAGGTCGGTGAGCGGGTCGCGATCATCGGCGCCGGCGGCATCGGCTTCGACGTGGCGGAGTTCCTCGTACGCCCCGCCGGGTCCGAGACGAACGCGCCGGAGTACTACCGCGAGTGGGGCATCGACACCGACCACGTCACCGCCGGCGGGCTCGTCGAGCCCGAGGCGCACGCGCCCGAGCGGCGGATCACCCTCTGCCAGCGTCGCGACACGAAGCCCGGCGCCAACCTCGGCAAGACGACCGGCTGGATCCACCGCGCGGCGCTCAAGAAGGCCGAGGTCGAGATGCTGACGTCGTGCCAGTACGTGCGCGTGGACGACGACGGGCTGCACCTCACGGTGAACGGCACGCCACGCACCCTCGAGGTGGATCACATCGTGATCTGCGCGGGCCAGATCCCCGCCCGCGAGCTCGTCGGTCCCCTCGAGGCGCGCGGCGTCCGCACCCACATCATCGGCGGCGCCGACGAGGCCGCAGAGCTCGACGCCAAGCGCGCGATCGCCCAGGGCGTCGAGCTGGCCACGTCCCTCGAGGACCTGGAACGCCCGGAGCGGTCGAAGCCCCTGCTCGCACGCATCCGCGCTCGAATCTGACGCACGTCGCCGCCGGGCGGTGCGGCGACATGAACACCGCCCTCGTCGCCGCCGGGCGGTGCGGCGACATGAACACCGCCCACGTCGCCGCCGGGCGGTGCGGCGACATGAACACCGCCCTCGTCGCCGCCGGGCGGTGCGGCGACATGAACACCGCCCTCGTCGCCGCCGGGCGGTGCGGCGACATGAACACCGCCGGGCGGCCCGCCGATGGGCGCGCCGCGCTCAGGCGAGCTTCTTCGTGAGCGCGCGGTACGAGGTCGGCAGCCAGCGCTGGATCTGGTCGATGACGTACGCGTCGGCGCCGATGAGCAGCCGCGGCTGGTCCTTCTCGACGGCCCGCACGATGACCCGCGCGGCGTCTTCGGGCGACGTCTTCGCCATCTTGTCGAACCGCCGCGCCAGCGACGCCTTCTCGCCGACCACCTCGGTCGGCGCACCGATGCGCGCGTTGCGGGCGATCTCGGTGCGGATGCCGCCGGGGTGCACCGACGTGGCGCTCACCGACGAGCCCTCGCGCTCGAGCTCCTGCCGCAGGCACTCGGTGTACCCGCGCACGGCGAACTTCGCCGCGTTGTAGGCCGCCTGGCCGGGCACGGCGATGATGCCGAACACGCTCGAGATGTTCACGACGTGGCCCCACGCCGCGTCCTCGAGGTGCGGCAGAAAGGCCATCGTGCCGTGGACCACGCCCCAGAAGTTGATGTCCATCAACCAGCGCAGGTCCTCGTAGGACATGTGCTTGATCGGCGCGACCATCGCGACGCCGGCGTTGTTCACGACGACGTTCACCGTCCCGAAGTGGGCGATGACCTCGTCGGCCCACGCGTTCACGGCATCCCGATCGGCGACGTCGACCCGCGCGGTGTGCACCTCGCGGCCGAGGTCTTCGATGTGGCCGCGGGTCTCGGCGAGGCCGTCTTCGTCGACGTCGCTGATGGCGAGGCGGGCGCCACGGGCGGCGAACGCGATGGCGGTGGCGCGCCCGATGCCGGACGCGGCGCCGGTCACGACGACGACAGAATCAGTGAACTCGCGGCGAGACATGCGGGATCCGGGGTCAGGGCAGCAGGTCGTGGCTCAGGTCGTCGTCGTCGCGGTCCATCACCGGCGGGCGACGCATCGTCGGGCTCTGCATGGCGATGATCACCTGGATCGCGATCACGGGCTGAAACCAGAGCCGCCAGTACAGGCTGTCCGGGTTCTGGTCGAGCCACTCGACGGGCAGGTACACGTTGTTGGCGTACATGTGCCAGTTGGCGGGGAACACCGCGACCAGCAACAGCAGCAGGCCGATGCCCGCCTGCCACCGCAACCGCGGGATCAGCAGGCCCACGCCGCCAGCGATCTCGAACACGCCCGACAGGTACACGAGGAACATCGGCGCCGGCAGGTACGGCGGCATGATCGCTTCGAAGAGCGCGCCGTGCGTGAAGTGCAGCACGCCAATGACGATGAACGACACGGCGACGAACACGCGAAACGCGGCGTGGGCGTAGTACAGGGCGGGCAGCACAGGCCTTCGGGGCAGCGGATACCTCGTTGTGCGACGCGACGGCGGCGTCCGCAAGCGTGGTCCGCGCAGGTCGCCAGATCGATCCCGACACCGGCGCGTTGAGACGGTACACTGACCCCGAGCCAGAGAGGGGACGCGCCATGAAGAAGACGAACCTGCGGATCGACGAACCGTGCAGCGCCTCGTGGACCGAGATGCACGGCGACGACGAACGTCGCTTCTGCGACCACTGCACGAAGCATGTGCACCACCTGTCGGCGATGACCCGCCAGTCGGCCCGCGGGCTGCTGCGCGACCGCCCCGAAGAGGGGCTGTGCGTGCGGTACGCGTTCGACGCGACGGGGCGCGTCCGGTTCGCCAACCGCCGCGTGCAGCCGTCGGCGCCGATCGCCCAGCGCCGGGGGGCGGCCGCCCTGCTCGCGACGGCCTCGATGGCGGCGTCGCTCATCGCCGGGTGCGAGTGGCCCGTCGAAGCCAACGCGATGACGATCGACCCGAAGGGCGACGGCGACGGCACGATCGAGGAGCCCATCCTGATGGGCGAGCCGATGATCGAAGAGCCGCTCATGGGCGAGCCGGCGATCTGGCCCGAGGAGGGCACCGGCGAAGGGTCTGGCGAGGGCTCCGGCGAGGGGACCGAGGAGCCCTGCGATCCAGATGAGTTCGCACCGGCGCTGGGCATGATCGCCCCCGACATCGACCTGAACCCCGACGCGGATCCGCACCTCGAAGAGATGGGCGACGTGGCGCCCGAGAGCTTCCTCGACGAGGTCGACACCGAAGGCGAGGTCGAGATCGACGAGGTGACCCCGTCGATCGACCCCCGCGACGAAGCGTACATGATCGCCGGCGGGCTGCGCCCGATGCCCATCGAGCACCGGGACCCCACGACGACCCTCGACGCGCAGGAAGACCGCGCCGCCGACCAGCTCGCCGAGTTCGGGATCACCCTCGACGACGAGGAGATCGTCGACGAGGACCTCGACGAGGAAGCCGAGGACGAAGACGCGCCGCGACCGCAGATTCAGGGCCGGTACCCGCTGCGTCGCGCTCCGGACCCGACGGTGCTGCAGGGTCGCTGACCCGGCCGTCGAGCCAGAGGCGCGCTCCGCACCCGCCCCCGACCGCACGCGCCGGTTCGGGGGCGCGGGCGTTCGGGGGCCGGCCCGACGCATCCGCCCAGGGCCGGCACACTCCACGCGAGTGCGCGGACACCGACCCGGGCGCCGCCTCAGAAGGTGATCACGACCTGGCCGTTGCCGCTTCGCTCGTTGTTGCGGGTCGTGCCGCCGGTCACGCCGCCGACGTAGCCGGAGCCGCCACCACCGCCGACGGCGTACCCGCCGCCACCGCCGTAGTAGCCGCCGCCGCCGCCGGCGAAGTGGTATCCCGTGCTGCCCCAGCCGTTGCCGAGCGTGCCGGTGCCGCCGCGGTCACCCGCGGACCCGCCGGACGCCTGCGTGCCGCCACCGGCGTTCGTGCGGCTGTAGTTGTTCGTGCCGCTGTTGCCGTTCGTGCCGCCGCCGGCGCCGCCGTTGCCGTGGTCCGGGCAGCCGCCGTTCGCGCCGCCGCCACCGCCGGCGACGATCACGCGGTTCGCGAGCCCGCTGCCGCCCTGCCGCACGTCGCTCGCTCCGCCGCCGGGCCCACCGTACTGACCGCCCGCGCCACCGCCGTTGAAGCCGCCGGACTGCCCGCCGTTCGTGCCGGCGCGGGTGCCGCCGACGTAGATGTGCAGCGTCTCACCGGGGGTCGTCGCCAGCGTGCCGGCGGAGAACCCGCCGCGTCCGCCGGTGGTGATCGGGCCACCGCTGCAGCGGGTCGCCGAGCCGCCCTGGGCGCCCCACGCCTGAATCGAGATCGAGCGCACGCCCTCGGGCACGACGAAGGTCTGCGCGCCACCGGTGTACGCGAAGGTGATGTTGCCGCGGCACTCGCCGCCGCCGCAGGTCGTGCCACCGGGGCAGACGTTGCCGCAGCTGCCGCAGTTCGCTTCGTCGGCGAGCAGGTCGACGCACGCGGCACCGCACGGTGAGGTGCCGTCCGGGCACGGCGGCTCGGCGCACACGCCGCCGTCGCAGATCAGGCCGACGTCGCAGTCTCGATCGAGGGCGCACATCTGCCCCTCGTCGCACCGGTCGCAGGCGATCGGCGCCGGGTCGACGTCGAGGATGTCACCGCCGCAGTCGACGTCGGTCTCGACGCCGGACCGCACGCCGTCTTCGCACGGATTGCCGATGGTGACCGGGCCACCGCGGCCCGGGGTGCCCGACAGCTCGCCGTCCGTCGGCACGGCGACGCACGACCAGGTCTGCCCCACCGCGAGGCTGCTCGCCGGCACGGTGTCGTCGGCGTCGACGAGGTCGGCCGGCGCGGCGAGGTCGCCGATGAACCACGCGATCACGTACGTCACGTCATCTCCATTCGGGTCGACCGACGGCACGACGATCTCGCAGGTCAGGCGGTCGACGACGGTCGGCGCGGCCGGGTCGATGGCGACCTCGGGCTGCGACGGCGGGCAGTTCGAGTCCTCGACGCACATCGTCACCTCGGCGCCCATGCACGCGTATTCGTCGGTGCCACAGGGGCCGCACGCCGTGCCGGGCTCGACCTCGAGCTCGGTGCAGCCGCCGCAGTCGTTCACGCGGGTGTCGCCGGTGCAGGCCACGGCTTCGGTGCCGTCGCAGACCCAGGCGTCGAGCCCGCACCCGCCGCACGGCGTGTCGGGCTCGGCTTCGAGCTCGGCGCAGCCACCGCAGGCGTTCAGCGCGATCTCGCCGTCGCAGGTCACCGACTCCGGCCCGAGGCACAGCCACGCGCCCTCGCCGCAGACGCCGCAGGTCTCGCCCGGTGCACCGTCGAGGGGGTCGCAGCCGCCGCAGCCGTTGCGCGCGTCGTCGCCCTCGTCGCCGGCGCACCGCAGCGCCTCGATGCCGTCGCACACCTGGGTGCCGGACCCGCACGTCCCGCACGCGTCGCCGGGCGCAGCGCCGAGCGCGCCGCAGCCGCCGCAGCCGTTGCGCGCGCCGTCGCCAAGGTCGCCCTCGCAGCGCAGGCCCTCGGCGCCGTCGCAGACCCAACGGCCGGAGTCGCAGGTCCCGCAGCGCGTGCCGGGGCTCGCCGGCAGGGTCGAGCAGCCACCGCAGGCGTTCAGGCCGGCGTCGCCCGGGTCGCCGCTGCACGCGACGCGGTTCGGGCTGGCGCACACGAGCAGACCGCCGTCGCAGGTGCCACACGCATCGCCCGGCGTCCCGTCGAGAGCGTCGCAGCCGCCGCACTCGTTGCGGGCCTCGTCGCCGAGGTCGCCGTCGCAGCGAGTCGAGTTCGCGCCGTCGCACACGACGACGCCCGAGCCGCACGCGCCGCATCGGTCGCCCGGGTCGGCGGCCAGCGGTCCACAGCCCCCGCACTCGTTCAGGCGTTCTTCGCCCGGGTCGTCGACGCAATCGACCGTGCCATCCTCGTTGCACGCCCACGCGCCCTCGCCGCAGGTGCCGCACGCCGACCCGGGGGCACCGCCGAGCTCGGCGCAGGTGCCGCACGAGTCGGGGGCCGTCAGGTCGGTCTCGCAGCCGTCGACCGGCAGGTCGTTGCAGTCGCCCCAGCCGTCGATGCAAGCGCCGACGCCGCACAGCCCGCCGTCGCAGATCGGCACCGAGTTCGGGAAGTCGCACGCGAACTCGCAGGCGCCGCAGTGGTCGACGTCGGACGCGAGATCGAAGGTCTCGTCGACCTCGCCGTCGCAGTCGTCGTCGATCTCGTTGCAAAGCTCGTCGGCGCCCTCGTACGTCGTGTCGCTGGTCTCATCGCAGTCGGCGCCGAAGCAGCCCGCGCCGATGCCGTACCCGTCGCCGTCCGGGTCGTAGCAGTCCGAGCAGACGCCGGAGTCGGGGACGCACACGTCGCGGGAGGTCCCGTCGACGTCGACGGACTCGCAGGTCGACCCCGACGGGCACAGGCTGCCGTCGAGGCAGGGGATCGTGCAGTACGAGCCGTCGACGAGGTCGAGGCAGACGCCGTCGGTCGAGCCGCAGTCGCGCCCGACCTCGCACGGACGGCACTGGCGCTCGGTGTCGGGGACGCAGATGCGCACGACGTCGCCGCCGCCGTTCTCGAGCAGCGCGCAGACGTAGTCCGGGTCGCTGCACTCGCCTTCGCACAGCTCGGAGCAGATGCGCGCGCCGGGCTCGACGCCGTCGATGCAGTACCCGCTGTCGCAGGCGCTGTCTTCGTCGCACGCGCACCCGAGGGTCCGGCAGGCTTCGACGGTGTCTTCGCCGGCGTCGCCGATCGCGTCGGTGCCCCCGTCGGTCGCCGTATCGGCCGCGTCGAAGCTCCCGACGTCGTCGGTGCCGCCGGTATCGTCCGTGGCGCCACTGTCCTCGTCGCCGGTGTCGCCCAGGCCGTCGAGGATGCTCGAGGCGTCGTCGGTGCTGCCGCAGGCGACGAGCGCAGCCGCGACGAACGCGAGGACGAAGGGCCGGGCGAAGGGCGGCTGCATGGGGCTCCTGTTGTGCAGTTGGCGCCCTTCATTGCACGGGGTTGGCGAGGTCGTGTCAACCCGGGGTGGCCGGATTCTCGCCTGCGACCGCGGCGTCACCCGCAGGCCACGCGGCGACGCCGATCACGACACTGTGCTCGACTCGGGCGACGACGCGTTCTGCTTGCACCCGGCGCCCGGGGACGCATCCTCAAGAGGCACCGCGAACGCCCCGTGCCGGGAGTCCCCCATGTCGATCGTCGCGAACTTCGTCCATCGTGCCCCCGCCGACACCCGCGAGCCCCTGCGCCTCGCCGCCGTCGCCGACCTGGTGCCCCTCGACACGCTTCGCCACAAGGTGCACCAGCACCTGCAGGCGGCCCGAGCAGCGGTGCGTCGCAACGAGTTCCTGGACCTCGACCTCGCCGAGTCGCTCGCCGCGACGCTGCTCGACCTGCTCAACGCGGCCGAGGGCTACGACGAAGACGGACGGCGCATCGTGCAGGCGGCTGTGGCATACTTCGCGGACGCAGACACCGCCGAGGCCGACTTCTCGGATATCGCCGGCTTCGAGGACGACCGCTCGGTCGTCATCGCCGCCGCCGTCACCCTCGACCGGTCCGAGCTGGTGTCCGACCTCACCCTGGACTGAGCCCATGGCCGCCGATCCCCCGCAGCTGCTGATGTCGATCCCGATGGGCATCGGCCTGATCTGCGGGATCGGGGTGTTCGCCGAGATGCGCGCCGCGGCCCGTCACGCGATCGGCCTCGACAACGTCGACCTCGCGCTGAACGGCTACAAGTGGTTCGACGCGAGCAACTTCGACGAAGAGGGGCAGCGCCACCTCAGGCGCATGTGGATGTTCTGCCTCGGCGTGTTTGGTGCGGGCCTGCTCTTCATCGTGCTGATGGTCGTCTGGGACACGTTCGTTGCGGGCGCGACCTGAACGACGGCGTCAGCGTCGCGCGCCGGCCTCGACGGGGACGGCGCTCTCGACCTCGTGGGCGTCGACGACCGCGGCTCGGTCGACCGCCGCGCCGGCGCTCGCCGCACCGGCGCCCGCCACCTGTGTCGTCTCGCGCCACGCGGTGGCCGGCTCGGCCATCGCCAGCCCACCGACCGCCCCCTCGGGCTCGACCATCGCGAGGGCGCCCTGCCGTGTCGCCGCGATGCGCCCGGCGAGGGTACGCCCGGCCTCGGCCCATGCGGGGTACGCGGTCTGCGCAGCGAGCAGGTCAGCGGCCCGCGACTCGGGGGTGAGCGCGCCGCAGCGGGTGGCCACGATCGACTCGGCGAGGTGTTCGACACGCGGGCCGGCGACAGTAGGCGCGATCCGCGCGATCACCGCCGCCTTGATCGGCGGGGCGAGGTCCGACGCCCACGCGGCGCCGGCGACGTCGCGGGCCGCCTGACCGGTCAGCGGCGCGTCGCACCCCGCGGCGGCCTCGACGACCCGCCACGCGTCGCCGGCGTGCAGCGCAGCGAAGAACCGGGTCAACGCCTCGGGGGCACCCTGCTCGATGGCGTCGCCCAGGGCGGCACCGCGCACCGGGCCCTGCTCGCTCTCGTCGGCGTCGATGCTCAGGGCGAGCCCGACGCGCTGAGCGCGGGTCATGGCGAGGTCGAGCGCGAACGTCCGCGCCGGGCCGCGCACGCCGTTCGCCCACCAGTCTGCCGTCTCGGCCACGCCGTCGGGGGGCACGTGCCGCCGGATGCCGTGCACCAGCGCCTGGACCTCCGACGGCCGCGTGGCCCGGTTCGCCGCGTCGAGCACACGGTCCCGTGCGCCGAACACCGCTCGAGCGTTGAGGCTGTGGGTCGCCTGCGCGGCCGCCGCCACACCTGCGACGAACGCCACGACGTCGGCCTCGTCGGTGAGGTCGTACTCCGCCTGGCTCATGCCGGCGACCATCCGCCCGCCGCCCGAGACCAGGGTCGCCAGCGCGGCGCGGACGTCGGCGGTCATCCACGCCTGCAGCGGCGCCTGCGTGTGGTCGTCGACCGAGACCCGCGTCGCCTCGTCGAACCGGTCGTCGCCGGTGGCCTCGCTGTGCCGCGCGGCGAGGATCGTCGACGCCGTGACCGGCTCGACGGTCACCGGCGCCGCCGACGCTGAGCGCACCTTCACGATCTCGGCTTCGACCTCGATGTCGACACGGCTGTGCAGCTCCGGGCCGAGGCCGCTCGCCTCGAGCAGGGCATTGAGCTCGTCGCGGGCCACCTCGGGGACGCGGCGCCCCATCCACAGCCCCGCCGCGCCGCCGGCCCAGGCGAGCAGCCCGGTGAGCACCGTGGCGCGCAGAACAGGCTCCGAGAACGCGAATCCGCGGGCGGTGAGCATCGCGAAGAGCACCGCCGCAAGGGCCGGCAAGAACGCCACCCACGCCGTCGTCGCCCGGCGGATCCGCCGATTGCGGCGCGCTCGCTGGCGCCACCGCTTCCAGGCGGCGACGAGACCACCCGACGGTGCGGGGGGCGCGATGCCGCCGTGCTGCAGGCCCTCGAGCAGGGCGCGGGTGTGCATCACGTCGAGACGCCGCGCGACCGGCGCGGCCAGCAGGCGTGAGATGAAGAGCATCGGCAGCGCGATGATGGACGTCGCGATGCCCCACACGATCGAGCTGCCGATGAACTGGCCGAGCGAGCCCATGTAGAACTCGTTGCTCAACACGAGCGCCAGCATGGCGCACAGGCCGCTCGTGCCCCACACGACCGCGCTGATGCCGAGATTCAGCTTCTGCGACGGCGTCCGCTTCAGCCGTGGATCCCGGGTTCGCCCTCGATGCGCCATCAGGTCCCCCCGCGGGCGGCGATGCGATCCATCGCCCATCCGATGACGACGGATGCGATCACGGCGGGGGGCACGAAGACGGCCCCCATGAAGATCCAGTACCCGAAGAACGCGCCGGGGCCCGTGCCGACGCCGTCCTGGAAGAGCAGGGGCGCAGCGACCGCACCGGCGAAGACCACGGCGAACACGAGGCCGATCCGCGGCAGGCGGTTCATCCAGACGATCGGCGTGGGGGCTGTCTCGTTCATCGTTCGGAGCGTCGCTCAGCCCGGCCCCACGGGCAACGTCGAGGCCGCGTCCGATGCCGCTCGGGCGCGGCGGCCACTCGGTGTCGCCTACGCGAGCGGCGGCGGTACGACGAGCCCGCGCGGTGCCGCCGCGAGGGCCACCGGCTGCGACGCCGCGACCGCCGAGAGCGCGCCGGCTTCGACGGCCACGCTGAGGCCACCGGTCTCGGGGGCGTCGAACGAGAGCGAGAGGGCGCCCTCGGACCGCTGCGCGAGGCGGTCGAGCGCCGTCCGCACAGCATCGGCCACCGGCTCGGGCACGGCGGCGTGATCGAGCGCACGCAGGGCCACCGCGTCGACCGAATCCGGCGCCGGATTCGCCGCGCCGAGCATCGCGATGGCGGCCCCATCCAGCGGCGCGCCGGCGATGCGACACCCGGTCGCGGCACAGACGACCGGGGGGATGCGGCCGGCACGCAGCGCAGCATCCAGCTCCGCCGCCAGCTCGCGGGCGAGCTGCGGGTCGCGCATGTTCGTGTCCCAGGCACGCGCAGCCTCGGCGAGCACCCAGGCATCGCCGCGCCGGGCGGCGTCGGTCAGCGCGGCGGCCACGGCGCGTGAGCCGGGCCCCTCGCCGGTCTGACCGAGGGGCGTGCGGCCGAGGGCGACGCCGCGAACCCGCGCCGACTCGTCGGGGTCGCCGGCAATGCGCAGCGCCAGCTCACTGAGGCGCGCCGGGTGCAGGTCGAGCTCGAGGGGGTACGTCCGCACGGGCCCGCGGTTCTGCGCGATCCACGCCTCGGCCACGGCGTTCTGGTCGCGCGGGTTCAGCCCGTCGGCGACGTCCTGCGCGAGGCGCTCGGCGACGTTCGGAGCGTCGGCGTGCCGAGCAGCGTCGGCGACGCGGTCCGGGGGCGACATCGCAGCGCGCGCCTCGACCGCGCGCACGAACTCGGCGGCGGCCTCGCACGCTTGTGCGACGGCGTCGGCGATCGAGGGGGTCGACCACGGCAGGGCGACGGTGACGACCCCGCCGCGGACCGTGCCGCCGGCCGCGACCACGGCACGGGCCGCGTCGGCGAGCGCGCCGACGAACCACGACGCGGCCGGGCTTGCGCCGTCGTGCTCAATCGCGCCGACGATGCCCCCGGAGATCTCCACGCGGCGGCTGGAGCCGATCACGGACCGCAAGTCACCGTCCGCAACCGTGATGACCTTCACCGCCAGAGGCGCCACTGGAGCCGTGCGCACGTCGAGTGTCGCGCGCGTCCAATCGAACGACACACGGTCGACGTCGGATCGGGGGACGCCGGCCTTCACGAGTGCTGCGCGCAGACCCGATTCGTCACCCGATCGGACGCGATGAATCCAGTGTGCAACGACTGCGGCGACGAGGACGAGCCCGGCAACGACCCCGGCGGACGTCCAGCCGAGGGGAATCGGCTGGTTGTAGGCACGGAGGGCATCAGCGTTGAGCCAGGCGACCAGAGCGACGAGAAGCGCCGGTACTGCCACGATCCTCGCCATCCATACGGCCGCGCGCCGCGCTCGCGCCGTGCGAACTTCCGCGTCGAGAATACGCACCAGCTCGGCGGTGTCGGCGCCGGGCGGGCGACTGCGTGCAACGCGAAGTGCCCGAAGGCCGTCTCGAACGGCACGCTCGTGGACATGCTCGACGATCGGGCGGGTGAGGAGACGTCCGACAACCAGAGCGCCCGTGCCGAAGACTCCGAGGCACATTGCCCCGGCCTGGGCGAGGAGGACGACCACCTCGATCCAGAACATCGATCCCCGTTCGTTCACCACCTGGATCGCGACCACGCCGATTGCCGTGAGGACGCCGAACCCGATGCCGACACCACCGGCCACGATGTCGATCGACCGACGCAGCTTGCGTCCCGCATCCGGCGTGGTGGTTCGACTCTTGCTCACCGGCCCCTCCGACTCGTGCCGCTGTACCGTTCAACGATACGCGGCGGCGAGCGGTGGCGACACCCCCTGAACCGGGGGCCGGGTGACGCCGTGCGTCGAGGGCGGACCTTTACACGGGCGTGAAGCATCGTCAGACCAGACCCCACCCTCACACCCCGATGCCTTCA
>Ga0209692_10004035_pt1 | contig 13634 bp, 11 predicted proteins | sample tdDd472_FD_187129 | JGI IMG/M metagenome (GOLD analysis project Ga0209692, IMG submission 187129) | Marine sediment microbial communities from the Atlantic coast under amendment with organic carbon and nitrate - tdDd47.2 (SPAdes)... | ecosystem: Environmental > Aquatic > Marine > Coastal >...
GTCCTCGGTTTCGCCCGAGCGGTGGCTCATCACGTTGCTGTACCGTGCGCGATGGGCCATATCGACCGCCTGCAGCGTCTCGGTCAGGGTGCCGATCTGGTTCACCTTCACCAGCATCGAATTGGCAACACCGCGCTCGATCCCCTCGGCCAGACGCGCCGGGTTGGTCACGAACAGATCGTCACCCACCAGCTGCACGCTGCCGCCCAGCTTGTCGGTCAGGATCTTCCAGCCGTCCCAGTCGTCCTCGCTCATGCCGTCCTCGATCGAGATGATCGGGTAATCGGCGCAGAGCGCGGCGAGGTAATCGGCGTTTTCCTCCGAGGACAGGGTCTTGCCCTCGCCCTTCAACTCGTACTTGCCGTCGCGGAAATACTCGGTCGCGGCGCAATCCAGCGCCAGGCAGATCTCCTCGCCCGGGGTGTAACCGGCCTTCTCGATCGACTTCAGCACGAAGTCCAGCGCGTCGCGGGTCGAGGCCAGTTCGGGGGCAAAGCCGCCCTCGTCTCCGAGGCCGGTGGACATGCCCGCCGCCGACAGCTCTTTCTTCAGGGTGTGAAAGACTTCCGAGCCCATGCGCACCGCGTCGCGAATGTTCTCTGCCGCCACCGGCATGATCATGAATTCCTGGATGTCGATCGGGTTGTCGGCATGTTCGCCGCCGTTGATGATGTTCATCATCGGCACAGGCAGAACCCGCGCCGAGGTGCCCCCGACATAGCGATAAAGCGGCTGTGCGGTGAAATCCGCCGCCGCCTTGGCCACAGCCAGCGATACACCCAGGATCGCGTTGGCGCCCAGCCGTCCCTTGTTGTCGGTGCCGTCCAGCTCGATCATGGTGCGGTCGATGCCGACCTGCTCGGTCGCGTCGAAACCGACCAGTTCCTGCGCGATCTCGCCGTTCACCGCCGCCACGGCCTCCAGCACGCCCTTGCCCATGTAACGGGCCTTGTCGCCGTCGCGTTTCTCCACCGCCTCATAGGCGCCGGTCGAGGCGCCCGAGGGCACCGCCGCGCGGCCCATGGTGCCGTCTTCCAGAATCACGTCCACCTCAACGGTGGGGTTGCCCCGGCTGTCCAGAATCTCGCGCGCGTGAATGTCGATAATCGTGCTCATGTCCAATGTCCCGATGTGATGGTTGCCCGCCTCATACCGGGGCAAAGGCCCAAGGAAAAGGGGCGCTCAGGCCGCAGGGCGATGTTTGCGCTCGCGCCAGACCGCCCGTTCGCGCAGCACCGTGTAGATGCCCGAGCCCACGATCACCGCCGCGCCCAGCAGGGTCAGCGCGTCGGGCCGCTCGCTGAACACGAAGAATCCCACCACCAGCGCGAACAGCAGGCGAAAATAGCGGAACGGCGTGACAATGGACACCTCGCCGATCCGCATTGCGCCGACGATGGCGTAATAGGACAGCGTCCCCAGCACCACCGCCCCGGCCATCATCGACCACAGGTAGCCATCCGGCAGCACCGGCGCGCGCGGGCTGACCAGCGACAGCACCGCCGCCGCCGGGATCAGGGTGAGAAAGGCCAGGAAACTCAACTGGTACGAGGACACGCCGCGATCCACCCGCCGGGTCGACAGATCGCGGATCGCCAGCCCGATCACCCCCTGCACCGCGAAGAGCGCATTGATGTCGAACCCCTCCAGCCCCGGCCGGATCACCAGCAGCACGCCCACGAACCCCGCCAGGATCGCGCTCCAGCGCCGCCAACCCACCGGCTCGCCCAGAAACAGCGCCGCCCCCAGCGTCACCGCCAGCGGCGTCGCCTGCAACACCGCCGAGGCCGAGGAGATCGGCGTCAGCGCGATCGCGGTGACGAACCCCACCGTGCCGATCAACTCGCCAATATTGCGCAACAACACCGCCCGGCTCAGGAACGCCCGGGTGAACAGCCGCTGCCCCCGCAGCACCGTCAGCACACCGAACACCAGTGCCCCCCCGGTGCCGAGTGCGGCGATGATCTGCCAGGTCGGCAAGGCCCCCGCCATCAGCTTGACGAACATGTCCTCGGCGGCAAAGCCGAGCATGGCCAGCGTCATCAGGGCGGCGCCGCGCAGATTGTCCATCTCGGAGTATCCCGGAAAACTCGGTCGTTGAATCCGCAATGGCCGGATTCTCCGGTGGCCGCAAGCCCCTCGCAAACCCGGTTTTGCCAGATTGTTGGCGTCCCGGCCCGATGCTATGGATCTTGCATGCCGACCACCCCGCTTGCCTCGCCGATCTGGATCAACGCGCGCACCATCGCCCTGGGCGCGCTGGGCGCCGCCCTTGCCTGGGCCCTGACAATGCCCGCCGCGCTGCTGGTCGGGCCGGCGCTGGCGATCACGCTCGCCGGGGTCTCCGGGCTGCGTTGCGCCATCGCCGCGCCGCTGATGCAGGTCTGCTTCGTCATTCTCGGCATGGGCGTCGGCGCCGGCTTTACCGAACAGGCCGGTGGCGCGGTGCTGCACTGGCCACTGGCCTTCGCCGCGCTGGGGCTGGCGCTGCCCGCCACCATGGGGATCTGCCGGGTGCTTCTCGAACGCGGCTTCGGCTTTGACCGCCGCAGCGCGGTATTGGCCGCAGCACCTGGCCACCTGAGCTTTGTTCTGGCCGCCGCCGCCGACAGCGGCAGCGATCTGGCCCGGATCGCCGTGGTGCAGTCGATCCGGCTCCTCGCGCTGACCCTGATCGTACCCTTCGCGGCACTGGCGATGGGATACCGGATGGGGGCCAGCGTGGTTCTGGCCGGCGCACCGATACATCCCGTGCATCTGATCGCGCTTGCCCTGATCGGCGTGGCACTGGGGCTGGTGTTCCGCCGGATGCGCCTGCCGGCGCCGATCCTGCTGGGGCCGATGCTGGCCTCGACGCTGGGCCATGTCACCGGGCTCACGCCCGGCACCCTGCCAACCTGGCTGATGACGCCCGCCTTTCTGGTGATGGGCACGATGATCGGCACAAGGTTCTCGGGCATGGCCCCGGGCCAGGTGCGCGCGGCGCTGCTGGCCGGTCTCGCAGTCACCCTGGCCGGGGCCGGCATCGCCGCGCTGGCGGCGGTGCCGGTGGCGCTGGCGCTGGGCATCCCGCAGGCCCATGTGCTCGCCGGGTTCGCGCCGGGCGGGCTCGAGACGATGATCGCGCTGGCCGCCGTCCTCGGCGCCAGCCCCGGTTTCGTCGCCGCCTGTCACATCATCCGTCTGCTGATCCTGAGCGTCCTGATCCCGATCGCCCTGCACCGGGCCGAGCGGCAGGCGCGCGCCGCCTGAGGCGACCGGCGCTATTTCTTCCGCGGCACCCCGTAAAGCTCCAGCTTGTGCCCGCGCAGCTCATAACCCAGCCGCTCGGCGATCTTCTCCTGCAGCGCCTCGATATCGGGATCGCAGAACTCGATCACCTCGCCCGAGTTCATGTCGAACAGGTGGTCGTGATGGTCGCGCTCGGCATCCTCGTAGCGCGCGCGCCCGTCGCCGAACTCCAGCCGGTCGAGGATTCCCGCCTCCTCGAACAGCTTGACGGTGCGATAGACCGTGGCGATCGAGATGCCCGGATCGATCGCGCTGGCCCGCGCGTGCAACTCCTCGGCATCCGGATGATCGCCGCTCTCCTGCAGTACCGTTGCGATGGTGCGGCGCTGGCCGGTCATGCGCAGCCCCTTGGCCTCGCAGCGTTCCATGATGGTGTCGGTCATCGGCGATCCCATTCTTCTCTGGCCCCCGGGTTTAGCGTGTGTTTCTGCGCGCTGCCACAGGGTTTTCCGTCACAGGTCGGCACGCAACGGTTGACATCGGGGCCGTCGGGGGCCATGTGCCCCCTATTGGCGTCGTCTCCTGCCGCGTGAGCAGACCAGACCAAGAGCGATGATACCCGCCCGGCCCGCAAGGGGCCCGACAGACCGGGACGCGCCAGTGAGTTCCCAAGATCACGCGTGGGGCCAATGCGCCGATGCGTCCCGTCGCGGCATCCTGCCGCCGGGTCTGAGCATCTTGCGCCCCAACCGCCGCGCGAGATGCGGCAGAACGCCCGGCCTGCGACCGTCGCAGGTCCGAAAGGATACGACTTGAACCAATTCGAAATGATGGGGCTTCCGGCCTCGCTCGTGACCCGCCTGACCGAGATGGGCTTTACCGAGCCGACCCCGATCCAGAGCCGCGCGATTCCCCATGCGCTGGACGGCCGCGACGTGATGGGCCTGGCCCAGACCGGCACCGGCAAGACCGCCGCCTTCGGCCTGCCGCTGGTCACCCGCATGCTGGAGATCGGTCGCAAGCCCGACCGCTACACCGTGCGCGGCCTGGTGCTCGCCCCCACCCGCGAACTGGCCAACCAGATCAGCCAGACCCTGCGTGCGCTGACCGAGGGCACCCACCTCAAGATCGGCTTCGTGGTCGGCGGCCAGTCGATCAACGCCCAGATGAAACGGCTCGAACGCGGCACCGATCTGCTGGTCGCCACCCCCGGCCGCCTGCTCGACCTGCTCGACCGCAACGCGCTGACGCTCGAGGAATGTTCCTTCCTCGTGCTGGACGAGGCCGACCAGATGCTCGACCTGGGCTTCATCCACGCCCTGCGCAAGATCGCCGCCCTGCTGCCCGAAAAGCGCCAGACCATGCTGTTCTCGGCCACCATGCCGAAACAGATGAACGAGATTGCCAACAGCTACCTGCAGAACCCGATGCGGGTCGAGGTCAGCCCCCCGGGCAAGGCCGCCGACAAGATCACCCAATCGGTGCACTTCATCGCCAAGGCGGAAAAGACCGCCCTGCTCAAGGAACTGCTGGATACCCACCGCGACGAACGCGCGCTGGTCTTCGGCCGCACCAAGCACGGCTCGGAAAAGCTGATGAAATCGCTGGAAAAGGCCGGGTTCTCCACCGCCTCGATTCACGGCAACAAGAGCCAGGGTCAACGCGACCGCGCCATCGCCGCCTTCAAGGCCGGCGAGATCAAGGTGCTGGTGGCCACCGACGTGGCCGCGCGCGGGCTCGACATCCCCGACGTCAAGCATGTCTACAACTACGATCTGCCCAACGTGCCGGACTCCTATGTCCACCGCATCGGCCGCACCGCGCGAGCGGGCAAGGACGGAGCCGCCATCGCCTTCTGCGCCCCTGACGAGATGGGCGAGTTCAAGGCGATTCAAAAGGTCATGGGGCTCTCGATCCCGGTCGCCTCGGGCCGCCCGTGGGCGGCCGTCGATGCCCCCGCCAAACCCTCCGGCGGCAATCGTCGTCGCGGTGGCGGCGGTGGCGGTGGTTACGGTGGCGGCCATGGCGGCGGCGGCAAGCCGGGCGGCGGCCAACGCCGGCGCCGGGGCCCCTCCGGTGGCGGTGGCGGCCAGAACCGTGGCCGGCAGGCGGCCTGATTACATCATCAGGACCATCGGAAAGGCCCCCGCGCGGGGGCCTTTTCTTTTGCGCCCTCCCCAGTCACCCCGGGCTTGACCCGAGACCTCCCGACGCGCCTCCAGAGTCCGAACGCCCCGCCCTATCCCTCCACCACCACGTCGGCCCAGACCGGCAGGTGGTCCGAGGCGATATGTGCCGGCTGCTCCAGGTGCACCCCGTGCCCGGCGACCCCCAGCCCCACGCTCAGCGCGATCCGGTCCAGCGGCCCCAGCGGGCGCAACGCCGGAAAGCTCGCCCGTGGAGGCAGGAACCGCATCGCCGGCGCCAGCCCCTCCAGCGCGCTGCGCCGGGACCATTCGTTGAAATCCCCGGCCCAGATCATCGGCATCGCCGGCAGCCGCGCGCACTCCTGCGCCAGATGCAGCACCTGCTTGCGGCGATACCGCCCGACCAACCCCAGATGCAGCCCCACCACACGCAATGGGCCAAGCGGGCTGTCAAAGGCCACCCAGACCGCGCCGCGCGGCTCCAGCCCCGGCAGATCGATATGGCCCATGTCGCGCAGGTGCAGCGCGCCGCGCCGCCAGATCACCGCATTGCCATGCCAGCCGAGCGAGCCGGCGCCGCCCAGATCGGCCACCTCCCAACCAGCCTCCTCCAGCACGAAATGCGGCAGCGCGGCCGGGCGCGGCGGCAGCCGCTTGTCGGCCTCCTGCAACACCACCACCTGTGCGCCCAGCCGCGTCAGGACCTGCAACACGCGCCGGGGCTGACGCCGCAGATCAAGCCCGACGCATTTCTGGATGTTGTAGCTGGCCAGGCGCAGCGCGGCGCTCTCGTTCATTCCGCAGGGTCCGGATACAGGGCAGATGTCTGACCCGATTGTGCCGATGTGCGGTGACGGTGCAAGCCCGGCGATTTACCTGCTCTTGACAGTTGCATGCCTTGCACATCCTTTGGGCGCATGGAGGAGAAACGCGCAATCGACCCCGCCGGCGCCGCGGCCCTGACCGGGTTCGCGCTGCTGCTGGCCTTCAACCAGGTGGTGATCAAGCTCTCCGGCGGCGGTTTCGCCCCGGTGTTCCAGGCCGGGCTGCGCTCGGCCGGGGCGATCCTCATGCTGCTGATCTGGATGCGCGCGCGCGGCCTGCCGATGACCGTCCCGCGTGCGGCGATTCCCTGGGGCATCCTGTCCGGGCTGGTCTTCGCCTTCGAGTTCACCTGCCTCTATATCTCGCTCGACCTGACCACCGTGGCCCGCGCCTCGATCATCTTCTACTCGATGCCGGTCTGGCTCGGGCTGGCGGCGCATCTCTGGCTGCCGGGCGAGCGGATCACCGGGCTGCGCGCCCTCGGCATGGCGCTGGCGATGGGCGGGGTCGCGCTGGCGCTGGCCGACCGCTCCAACGGCGCGGCCAGCCTTGCCGGCGACCTGCTGGCGCTGACCGCCGCGCTGGGCTGGGCCGGCATCATCCTGCTGATGCGCCTGACCCCGCTCAGCCGCGCCAGCCCGGTGATGCAGCTTTTCTTCCAGGTCCTTGTCTCCGCCCCGGTGCTGCTGGCCCTGGCACCGCTCTTCGGCCCTCTCACCCGCGATCTGACGGCGCTGCACATGGCCGGGCTGGCGTTCCAGACCATCTGCGTGGTCAGCCTCGGCTTCCTGCTGTGGTTTCACCTGATGTCGATCTACCGCGCCTCGGGCGTTGCCTCCTTCAGCTTTCTTTCGCCGGTCTTCGCGGTGGTGCTCGGCTGGGCGATCCTGGGCGAGCGGATCGGCCCGCCGGTCTGGATCGCGCTGGCGCTGGTGGCGGCGGGGATCGTGCTGATCAACCGGAAGTGACAAGGCGCACCGGGGCAAAGGGGGCTGTCTGCCCCCCTCTTTCCCTGCGGGAAATTCACCCCCCGAGAGTATTTTCAGCCAGAAAAAGAGATTACGTCCCGCAGAACGTGGCCTCCACCGCCTCGCCCGGCAGCGGCGGGCGGGTCAGGTCCCTGGCCTCCGGCTGATCGTCATAGGGACGCGCCAACACCGCGTTTAGCCGATGGAACGGCGCATAATCGCCTTCGACCGCCGCCGCGATCATCTGCTCGACCCGATGATTGCGCGGGATGAAGGCAGGATTCGCCGCCGCGATCAGCGGCCCGGCCTCGGGCAGCCCCTCGCGCCGCGCGCGCCAGGCCTCTTCCCAGCCGTCATAGGCCGCCGGCTCAAGGAACTGGTCGCGCGCGCGCGCCGTCCCCAGCGCGCGAAAGCTATTGGTGAAATCCGCCTGCCCCGCCACCATCCGCCGCAGCAGGTCCTCGATCAGCGCCTGGTCGCCCGCCCGCGCATCGCTCAGCGCCAGCTTGGCGCGGAACAGCCGCAGCCACTCCGCCTCGATCTGGCCGGTCATGGCATGCACGATCGCGGTCGCCTCCTCCACCGCCGCCTCGCGGTCCTCCATCTGCTGGATCAGCGCGGTGGCCAACTGCGCCAGGTTCCACACCACCATTTCCGCCTGCCGGTCATAGGCATAGCGCCCATAGCGGTCGATCGAGCTGTAGACCGTCTGCGGATGGAACATGTCGATAAAGGCGCAGGGGCCATAATCGATCGTCTCGCCCGAGATCGCGCAATTGTCGGTGTTCATCACCCCGTGGATGAACCCCACGCCCATCCACTGCGCCACCAGCCGCGCCTGCGCCGCGCAGACCGCCCGCAACAGGTCCATCGGCCCCCCGGCCTGCGGGTAATGGCGCGCGATGGCATAATCCGTCAGGCGCTTCAGGCTCTCGATATCGCCGCGCGCCGCGAACACCTGGAAGGTGCCCACGCGCAGATGGCTCGCTGCTACCCGTGTCAGCACCGCGCCGGGCAAGGGGCGCTCGCGCATCACCTCTTCGCCGGTCTCCACCGCTGCCAGCGCCCGCGTGGTGGGAATGCCAAGGGCATGCATCGCCTCGCTGACCAGGTATTCGCGCAGCACCGGCCCCAGCCAGGCACGCCCGTCGCCGCCGCGCGAATAGGGCGTGCGCCCCGATCCCTTGAGCTGGATGTCCCGGCGCTTGCCATCCCCGCCCACCACCTCGCCCAGCAGCACCGCACGCCCGTCGCCAAGCTGCGGGTTGTACTGGCCGAACTGATGCCCGGAATAAAGCTGCGCCAGCGGCGCGGCCCCCTCCGGCACCAGGTTGCCGGCAAAGACCTGCGCCAGTTCCGCCACCTCGTCCGCCACGATCCCCATCAGTCGCGCCAGATCGGCGTTGAAGGCCACCAGCCGCGGCGCGCGCACCGGCTGCGGCGCCTGCGCGGTGAAAAACGCGCCCGGCAACCGGGCATAGGAGTTGTCAAAGGGGATCTGCAGGCTCATGGGTCAAAGATAACTCCTGCACACAGGAATGCCATAGCGGCCCGGGCCGCAACATGCATAATCGCGACCATGACCGAGCAGACCGCAAAGCAGATCATCGACACGCTGAACCTGCACCGCCACCCCGAGGGTGGCTGGTTCGCCGAGACCTGGCGCGCCGGCACCCCCGGCCGCGCCTCCGGCACCGCGATCTATTTCCTGCTGACCGGCGGCGAGGCGAGCCATTGGCACCGGGTCGATGCCACCGAGATCTGGCACTACCACGCCGGCGCGCCGCTGCTGCTCTCGCTCAGCGAAACCGACGCCGGCCCGGCGCAAGATCACCTGCTCACCCCCGATCTGGCAACAGGCCGCCCGCAGATCATCGTGCCCGAACAGCACTGGCAGGCTGCCCGCAGCACCGGCACCTATACGCTTGTCTCCTGCACCGTCTCGCCCGGGTTCGAATTCTCCGGCTTCACCCTCGCGCCGCCGGGTTTCGACATCCCGCGGGGCTGAGCCTACGCCCCTGCTTTTTCTGGCCGGGAAATACTCCGGGGGAGTCGCGGCCCGCCGCGACGGGGGCAGCGCCCCCTAATCCCCCGGCCGGCTCAGGATTCCGCCACCGACCAGCGCCCGCACCCCCGTCGTTCCCGGGCAAGAGGTCGCCATCCCGTAGGCCACCCGCACCGCGAGAAAGCCAAAGGCCTGCGCCTCCAGCATGTCGCCATCCAACCCTACCGCCTCGACCGGCTCCACCGGGCACTCCAGCGAGACCCGCAGCATCTCCATCAGCACCGGGTTGAGCCGCCCGCCGCCGGTCACCAGAACCCGTTCAGGCGGGCGCGGGCAATGCTCCATCCCCTGCACCACCCCGGCCGCGCTCATCGCCGTCAGCGTCGCCACCGCGTCGGCATCGTCCAACTCGCCCACCAGCCCGATCATCTCGGAAAAATCGTTCCGGTCCAGCGACTTCGGCGGTATCCGCGCGAAATAAGGCTCGGCCAGGAACAGCTCCAGCGCGCCCTCCTCGACCTTCCCGGTCGCGGCCAGCGCGCCGCCCTCGTCCATGTATCTGCCCAGCCGCGCCTGCATCAGGTCGTTGACCGGCGCATTCGCCGGCCCGGTGTCAAAGGCCAACAGCGCCCCCTCCGCCTCCGGCCCCTCGAATGACGGATCGACATAGGTCAGATTCGCCACCCCGCCGAGGTTGACAAAACACAGCGGCTCCTGCGCCCCGATCCATTTGGCGCAGGCGAAATGAAAGAACGGCGCCAGCGGCGCCCCCTCGCCGCCCATCGCCACGTCGTCACTGCGGAAATCCCAGACCACCGGCAGCCCGAGCGCCTCGGCCAAAGCCGCACCGTCGCCCACCTGAATGGTGCCCCGCCTGCGCGGCTCATGCGCCAGCGTCTGGCCGTGAAAGCCGACCAGGTCGATCCCCTCGAACCCCGCCAGCAACTCCGCATGGGCGCCGTCCACCACGCGCCCCGCCGCCTCGGCCTCCTGTCCCGCCCACCGACCCAGTGCGGCGCGCAGCACCGCGCGCTCCGCCTCCGAATAGGCGCGATAGCCGGTCTCGCCAAAGCCCAGGATACGCCGCCCGTCGGTCTCCACCACCGCCGCATCGACGCCATCGAGAGAGGTTCCGCTCATCGCCCCCAGCGCGCGCACCGGCGCGCCCGTCTTGCCGGCCTTATTCATGGCCTTTTCCTTTGTCTCACTGCCGCCTATACACTCCCCGCAAATCAAACCCGAGGCAAGCCATGACATACCACCCGAAATCGGACTTCATGCAGGTGATGATGACCCGCGGCTTTCTGGCCGACTGCACCGATTACCAGGGCCTCGACGAGGCGCTGAGCAGTGGCACGGCTTGCCCCGCCTACATCGGCTTCGACGCCACCGCCAAATCGCTGCACGTGGGCTCGCTGATCCAGATCATGATGCTGCGCTGGCTGCAAAAGACCGGGCACAAGCCGATCACCCTGATGGGCGGCGGCACCACCAAGGTGGGCGATCCCAGCTTTCGCGCCGATGAACGCCCGCTGCTGACCCCGGCGCAGATCGACGACAATATCGCCGGCATCGGCCAGGTCTTTGCCAAGTACATCACCTATGGCGACGGCCCCTCCGACGGGCTGATGATCAACAACGCCGAATGGCTCGACGGGTTGAACTACCTCGATTTCCTGCGCGACATCGGCCGGCATTTCTCCGTCAACCGGATGCTGTCGTTCGAGTCCGTGAAATCCCGGCTCGACCGCGAACAATCGCTGTCTTTCCTCGAATTCAACTATATGATCCTGCAGGCCTATGATTTTCTCGAGCTGAACCGCCGTTACGGCTGCATCCTGCAAATGGGCGGTTCGGACCAATGGGGCAATATCGTCAACGGCATCGACCTCACCCGCCGGGTACTGGACCACGAGATCTATGGCCTCACCTCGCCGCTCCTGACCACCTCGGACGGCAAGAAGATGGGCAAAAGCCAGGATGGCGCGGTCTGGCTCAACGCCGACATGCGCAGCCCCTACGAGTTCTGGCAGTTCTGGCGCAACACCACCGATGCCGATGTGGGCCGCTTCCTCAAGCTCTATACCGAGTTGCCGATCGACGAATGCGACCGCCTCGGCGCGCTGGAAGGCTCCGAGGTCAACGCGGCCAAGATCATCCTCGCGGGCGCGGTCACCACGCTGTGCCACGGCGCCGAGGCGGCGGCGGCGGCCGAGGCCACCGCGCGCGAGGTGTTTGAGAAGGGCGGCGTCGGCGACGACCTGCCGACGCTGGCGCTGACGCCGGCCGACCTGGCCGACGGCGGCATCTCCATCGTGCAGGTGATCGTGCGCGCGGGTCTGGCCAAATCCGGCAAGGAGGCCAAGCGCCTGATCGCCGAGAACGGCGCACGGCTCGACGACGCCCCGCTGACCGACGCCGGGATGATGCTCGACGCCGGAGCGCTGTCCGCGCCGATCAAGCTCTCGGCGGGCAAGAAACGCCACGCGCTGGTGCAGCTGACGGACTGACCCGCCGCCTCCCCGCCCCGCTCTCCCCCCCCTTGGGGGGAGAAATGGAGAGGGCGGAGCGCTGCACCGGACGAAGCCCCCCGTAGGGCGGGATTCAGCCCGCCATCCCCGTTTGCCGCCTTTCTCATCCCAATGCCGCCGCGTTCCATCCCGCGGCTACTGGATTTCCCCGCCCGCCGCCTGCTATCTGGGCGCGGACCAAGATCAAGGGAGAGGGACCCCGACATGAAACTCAGCAATACCGCGGCCGTGATCACCGGCGGCGCCTCGGGCCTGGGCGAGGCCACCGCGCGTCATTTCGCATCGCAGGGCGCACAGGTCACCCTGCTCGACCGCGACGCCGAGCGCGGCCCGAAGGTCGCCGAAGAGATCGGCGGTCACTTCATCCAGACCGACGTGACCAGCGACGACTCGGTCGCCGCCGCCATCGCCTTTGCCAAGGAAAAGATGGGCAAGATCACGGCGGCCGTGAACTGTGCTGGCATCGGCACCGTCGGCAAGACCCTGGGCCGCGAGGGGCCGCTGCCACTCTCGACTTTCCAGACCACCATCAACGTCAACCTGGTCGGCAGCTTCAACGTCGCGCGCCTCGCCGCCGCCGAGATGGCACAGAACGAACCGGACGAGGATGGTGAGCGCGGCGTGATCATCAACACCGCCTCGGTCGCCGCCTTCGACGGGCAAAAGGGCCAGGTCTCCTACTCTGCCTCCAAGGGCGGCATCGTCGGCATTACCCTGCCGATGGCCCGCGACCTGGCACGCGACAACATCCGCGTCATGGCGATCGCACCGGGCATTTTCCTGACCCCGATGCTGATGGGCCTGCCCGAGGCCGCACAGGAACAGCTCGCCGCCGACGTGCCCAACCCCGCCCGCCTCGGCCGCCCCGAGGAATACGGCCGCATGGCCGGGTTCATCGTCGAGATGGGTTACCTGAACGGCGAGGTGATCCGCATCGACGGCGCCCTGCGGATGCGCTGAGCGAGACCCGGAAAACCGGGAGCGCGGCCTTTCAGGTTGCGCAGGGGCGCCGCTCCTGCCATCCCCGCCGCCTGTCATCCCCGCGAAAGCGGGGATCTCTCCACCCGGAAAAACCTATCGGGTTTCTGCGCGCCTGCGCGCACAGGACGGCCGGTTTGAACGCGACCTGCGCCAAAACGTACAAAACGGCCCGGAAACTCCCCAACCGGGGTTTCCGGGCCGTTGATCTTCACCGCAAACTGTACGAAACGCGGGCCGAACCTTACGTTTCAGAGGCCTTCTCCTCCAGCGTCAGCCACTCCTCTTCGGAGGCCGAAAGCTTCTCCTGACGCGCCGCCAGCGCCTCGCTCGCCTTCTTGAACTTCACCGGCTCGCGGGTAAAGAGCTCCGGATCGGCCAGCAACCCCTCCAGCTTTGCGATCTCGGCCTCCAGCCGCTCGATCTCGCCCGGCAGCGCCTCCAGCCGGTGTTTCTCGGTAAAGGAAAGCCCCGATTTCGGCTTCACTTCCTGATTGACCTTCGGTGCGGTCACCTTTGTTTTTAAGTTATTTTCTTTGTCTCTCTCCGGGCGCTGCGCCTGATAATCGCTCCAGCCGCCCGCATAGATCGTGGCGCGCCCGTCGCCCTCCATCGCCACCGTCGTGGCGGCCATCCGGTCAAGGAAATCCCGGTCGTGGCTGACCAGCAGAACGGTGCCGTCGTAGTCGTCCAGCAACTCCTGCAACAGGTCCAGCGTCTCCACGTCCAGGTCGTTGGTCGGCTCGTCCAGCACCAGCAGGTTCGACGGCTGCGCCATCAGTTTCGCCAGCAGCAACCGCGCCTTTTCGCCACCCGAAAGCGCCTTGACCGGGGCCCGTGCCTGGCTTTCGTCGAACAGGAATTCCTTAAGATAACCAACGACATGCTTGGGTGTTCCGCGCACCATGACCTGATCCGCCTTGCCCGAAACCCTCATCCCCGGATCGCT
>Ga0209692_10004036_pt1 | contig 13632 bp, 6 predicted proteins | sample tdDd472_FD_187129 | JGI IMG/M metagenome (GOLD analysis project Ga0209692, IMG submission 187129) | Marine sediment microbial communities from the Atlantic coast under amendment with organic carbon and nitrate - tdDd47.2 (SPAdes)... | ecosystem: Environmental > Aquatic > Marine > Coastal >...
TTTGTCAAAACGTGGTTCGCATCTGGTATCGGTGAAATTATTTTTCAGCTCCGAAAAATATTGCAAATAGTCCAGATTGTTCTCGGTAAGCATTACTCCCATATCAAAATTACCATCAATCCCCACAGGAAAATTAGGACGATAGCTCCAGCGTACTTGGCCATCCATTAAAAATTGTCGATCTTCAGGTTTTACTAAAAGCTTGAGATTGGTTCCCGGTTTATAGACTGTCCTGCTTGTTATTGAAAAGCCATTTTCACAAAGATTGGTGATAAACCCGGCGTATGGAACACCTTCGGGGCCAAAAAACACAGGAATACGATTAGGAATTCTCATTTGACTACGATTCTCAGCCATTTTAGACTCCATTATTCAAAACCAATAATAAGAACAATATCTTCAAGCTATTACTGCACCTCAGAATATTACACTTAATGGAGAATATTGTCAATATTTTCGTGGTCATGTGGCCATAGTTATACTTTTGCCTGATATTTTATTTTTTATATATACTTTTGATCCAGCACAACAGGCTATGGCAATTTTTTAACGAGTGGTGGAGAACAGATACCAGAACTGCTCCTACGTTTGACTCAAACAACTTCCATCACAAACCATCTTGCCTGATTTACTCTGGCAAATTTTACTAGCGCAAGATATTCAAAATAACATCGCAATCCACTGGTGCGAGACCCTGGGGATTTTTGAAGGGTGACCAGCAATATTCCATAAACACCGCCAGATTATTGGCTCGGATCCAGCTGACCTTTACATCATCTTCGTCCCTGATATAGGTAGAAGGAGTCCGACTGTACTCACCATCAGCCACCGACTCATCCCAGAGATTCCATAATCCCCAATCCTTGAAATTTTCGACTGACCTTAAATAATATTTGTGAATATGGCGCACATCATCGGCGGTAAGAGGATAACCGTAGGCAGAAGCCTGCATCAGATTTAAGGCAATGTCTCTTTGCCAGTCGTCAGGTGCCACGGAAATATCACTGATATCTTCTGTTTTTTGTCGCTCGAAGCGTCCGATCAAACCCTCGATGGAATCGCTGGCTGCCACTAAATCGCCATGAATAAGTGCCTGGGCAATATGACTGATATGATTGGCTCTGATAATTCTGGAATTCGGCGGGTTGTTCATAATCGCCAGATCATCGTAAACATTCCATGAAGTATTGCCACAATTATTATCCAGTCCTTCACCATAGGCCATTAAAGCCACGGCCCGCTTGGGTAAACACTCACCACCCTCTTCTCCCAGCATGTCGTAAAGCGCAAAGGTGGAAGCATCTTTGGGATTGTAGTCGGGATCCTGATCCTCGGCCAGTCCTGGAACAAATATTTCTCCCTTGTCATTCTTGGTGCGGATATAATAATCGCTATCTACAACATCCTTGAAAAAGCGTTGCAGATACTGATAGGTTTCACCACAGGTTTCTCGTATCCCGCTATCGGCTGACTGCACTATCGCATAGCGCAAGGGAACGGCCATCCGCAGGATACGACCCAGATCATCTTTCGAGCGCATATTGGTGACCCAGACCTCTCCCCAGTAAGGATTGTTGGCATATTTGAAACGACCACAATTCCATTTGACATAAGGCGAGTACCAGCCAGAGTAATCAACAATTTTCTTGTAACCCTCATCAGTGGTGAAGGAGTGGTTCATCATCACCACATTTCGGGTCATCAAATGATCGTTCTGATCATTCTCGTCGTAGGCCATGCCTTTCATGGTGGAAGTAAGTCCCTTGCAAAATTGCTCTGTCAACATCTTCAGACGTTCATCGCCTGTCAACATATAGCCGGAAAGAAACACCGCCATAAGATTGGCGTTGTCGGTATGCATGTTCTGGCCACCGCCCCTGGGCAGCTCTTTATGCTTCATGGTTACCGTATCACCATCTTTGATCATGCTGAAATCCGACCACCACCAGAGAAAATCCGGCTTGCCCGTGGATGCATCCACACCATGACTGGAGCGATAGAGCCAGTTGAAATAGTCGATATCTTTAATAAACGTACCAAGCTTGATGCTGAATTCTTCCAGCTGATTTTCATCCAGGGGAGTCTCGGAAGGCTCTCTGGTGTACTCGAAGCCAAGGGATTCCGGCAGGCGATTTTCCTCGATGTCCTCGATGCATCTGCCAAAACCCGGATCAAAATAACCATCATCACACAAACACTCGAACTCTTCTGCACTTATTGCAGAGCAGGTAGTTTTGTTTTCTTCTTCGCAGGGATTGGGTTCGCAGGGATCAGCTTCTGCTTCCAGCTCCATCTCCAATTCATTATCCAAATCACCATCGGAAAGATCCAAATCGCCATCAACAGACGAATTATTCGATTCTGAACAGGCAAACAGCAAGAAGAAGCATACAAAAAGCAACGTCAGGTGGAACGATTTTTTCATGTTTTTTCCTCGAAAGGTATTGGTTAACATCAATCTACCTATAACATACTAAAGCAGTAGGAATCCATTTTTTATGGCCACCTCGCCTTTTTGGTTCAAAACTTGAAAACAGAGACGCCTACCGGGCTCTTCCTGATGGTTTTCCAGCAACTCGATTTTAATGTTGCTACCCGGTAAAACCATTGCACCGAAATTACAGCCAATGCTTTTTATCAATCTGGGGTCGCCATTCAACTCTGTGTTAACCAGCTCTTTGACAGCCAAAGCCAGTGTGCAGGTACCCTGCAAGATGATGCCCGGTAAGCCAACCATTTGTGCAAAGGCCGGCGAGGTATGGATGGGAAAGACAATATTGGAGCAGGCATCGTAAACATATGGCAGGTTGCTGGATATTTCCACTTCATGCGACCAGCTTGGGGTTTGTGTTTGGCACTTGGCAAACATTTGAGGAATATCGTCTATGCCTCCACCTTCGTCTTCGCATTCAACACCACGGAACATCCCACCGATATGCTCGGTAAAAACCGGCTCGCCTTTCAGATCGCAAGCATCCAGACGCGTAACAACTATCGTACCGGACTTTCCAGGAATTACAGCCACCACCTGCCCATTTATACTAAGCTTGTCACTACCTTTGATCAGTCGGCGCAGCTCCAGATGTTCGGTAAAATGAACCATCTTACTGAAAACTTCGAAGGGAACCACATCACTTAAAAACTCGGGCATGGCCTGTATCACGGGCCAGGTTGCAGCAACCGGATAAAGCGGATGCGCTACGATACCTTCCGTGTTTTTGTCATCCATATATAATGGGTTCAGATCTTCAAGTCCTGCTGCATAATTGGTAATTTTGCGCCAGGTTAATTCATGGACAATCTCTGGCACTGCTTTACCAATCAGATTTGAGTTCAACTTATACATTTATCATCCTTGATTAAAAACATCAGGACATCCCCAGACAAAAGCAGATCCCTTCAATATCATCATTAGATTTTTTCCGCTTCTCAGACTACCATAAAAACACAAAAGCCACCCAATAAAGAGTGGCTTTTGCGTTAATTTATTTTTCGGTCAGCCGGTAATTATTTCTTGCCACTGTCCACTTCACAGGTTCCATCACCGCTTTCCTGATCTACCATGCAAACCAGACCGCCATCGCAAGAACCGATCATAACCGGTTCATCACTGCCACAGGCTTTCTCGGCGCATTTTTCACCTTCCTGAAGCTGTGCCGGCAACATGCATTTTTTGCCATTAGGGGTATCCAGACACTGGTTGGGGCAGGTGCAATCGTCGGTGACACCACAGCGTCCATTAGGTTCGCAAGTGACGTTGGTTCCGGCACTATCAGGACGGCAATCGTTAAACTCTGGACAATAGGTTAAATCATAGTTGTCACCTGCGGCATTGCAGGTAAGAATTGCTTCGGTTTTCAATTCATCCAGAGCATTGCAGTCGGGGTTACCGGGATCGTTCATGCAGCAAACCTTGGCACCAGGTGTACAGGCGAAGGTGTTCTGTTTGCAGAAGTAGGTATCATCTGCTTCGTTTTTCAGGCAGATAAATCCGTTTGGACAATCACTGTTTTCGCAGCATTCGTAGGGACAGGGACTGTTTTCATCCACGCAGATATTGAGCCTGCAAATGTAACCGTCGCCAAACAGAGGATTGCTTTCACAGTCGTAATCCTGACAACATTCTTTTTCGGGATCGCAGGTAACCTTTACCACACATTCGTGCTTGGTTTGATCGCAGAAGGCATTTTCGCCACAATCCAGATCGGTGCAACATTGGTATTCGCATGGCACCTGTTCTGGTTCCAATTCCTGCTCCATGGTATCATCATCACCATCTAAAGGAGGCTCTTCTTCATCGACAACCTTGCCTCCGGTGCAAGTATGATTGACACAACTGCCAACACATTCTTCGTCAGTTGAACAGAACTCTGCGATGGTGTAACAATAGCCGTCTCTGCATAGCCATTCGTTTCTTCCGCCTTCACCACAGTCAGTGGCTTGTGCACATTCGGTGCGATCTCCATTGCTGTCACCATCATTGCTGCCACAATTAGCAAACACCAGTACCATCAAAGCACTGGTTATAATCAAAAATGCAAGATTCATTTTCTTCATTGTTATCTCCTCTGGGATTATTACTTACACGAAACCATCAATATCAGAACAGCCATACTATACTTAATTTCAAACTTACCACAATTATTTCATCCATCAAAAATTCAACCGCAGCAATTATCGGCAGTCGACTTTATAATAACCATAGTCTAAACAACAACTTATAAATGATGAAACATGGCAGGCCCACTTATACACCGCAAACATTATAATGTAGTTACATAATTTTTTCATCTATTTTTTTTGAAATATAAGGCAGAAAGATAAATTTCAACAAGAACCGAAAAACATTCAATCGGCATCTGTCCATTTGAACTGCTCAATTTTGTTTTTAAAAACCGCAAATTCCATTTTCAACTGTGCAAATTGAGAGCGCATTACATTGACATCGCCAAGCTTGCCTGATTTCTCCAGCGCATAGGCAACCCTGTTGAATTTTTCGGCACCAATATAGGAAGAGGTTCCTTTCAGAGCATGGGAAATTTCAGTCACCATTGCTAAATTCTGCTCTGCCAGATATCTGGAAAGGTCTTTTAACTTACCACCACCATCAATAACAAACTCATCCACCAGCTCTCTAATAAAACCAGTATCATGGTCGTATTTACGAAGCATTTCTTCAGAATTGAACACCTGAAGGTTTTCATTTTCGATAGGTTTGCTGATTCTGGACGCCACTTTGGCAGATTTTGTTTTTGGGTGAACCTGAGGTTTGACTTTGCTGATTTTCTCTTCGCCAACCCATTTATTCAATGTTTCAAACAATACGCTTCGAGCAACCGGTTTACTGATATAATCATCCATCCCTGCAGCAAGACATTTTTTATCATCGCCAGCCATTGCACTGGCAGTCATCGCAACAATTGGCACCCTCTTTCCATCCTGCTCGTTTTTTCTTATCTCAGCAGTAGCCTCGTAGCCATCCATTACGGGCATGTTTACATCCATAAATATTAGATCATACTCATTCCGACTGCTCTTTTCCACAGCTATAGAGCCATTTACCGCAACGTCTACCGTTAAACCACATCGTTCAAATTCAATTACTGCTACTTTCTGGTTAATTTCATTGTCCTCAACCAATAATACATTTACATTATAGTTGTTTTCTGTTCCATTTGCTTTAGCAGATGCTGCCTGTTTCTCAGCAATTACTTTTTTTTCTACTTTACCTTCAAAACCGGCTTTTATGGCACCGTACAAATTTATGGCATTTACAGGTTTGTAAACAACTTCAGCTAAACTTTTTATTTTTCCATTATCCAGAGAGGAAGCAGACAAAACAATCACTGAAGGATCTAACTTACCTGACAATTTATTAATATCGACAACAATGTTAGTGGCAGAAACACCATCCAACTTGTCATCCAGTATTATAATAGGATTGAGTTCATGCTCACCATCAGATTCTTCCAACAACTCAAGTATCTCTGCAGTATCATTTGCCGTACAATAGTCAAAATGCCATCCCTCAAGATATTGCTCAACAATTGGTTTGAATATCGAATCGTCATCGATGGCGACAATTATGCAATCCTCGTAATTGTGCCTACCCAAGTTGGCAATAGTGACAAATGGTTTATCCATATCCAGTTCAAGTGGTAATGAAAAAGAAAAGTTCGAGCCTTCTCCAAGCTTACTCTCAACGGTGATCTCTCCCCCCATCTTTTTAATCATCTTTTGCGAGAGGGCAAGACCAAGTCCGGTACCACCATATTCCCTGCTGCTTGAAGTATCAACCTGGGTAAAAGTGTTGAATATCGTATCCAGTTTCTCTTCTGAAATGCCGATCCCGGTATCCGAAACTGAGAAATGATAGATATAATGGCAATGATCATCAATTTCGCTGTCAATATTCAGTACCACAAAACCTTCATGAGTAAATTTTATTGCGTTGTCTATCAAACTGGTCAGTACTTGCCATATACGGCCCTTATCGCCTATCAGATATCTTGGAGAATGAGAAGAGATACGAAGGGCAAATTCCAGTTTTTTCCTTTCTGCTTTTGGAGCAAGCAATGCAGACATCGAATCAAGTGCTTCGATTGCATCGAAAGGGCCGGATTGCAACTCAAGTTTATCTGCTTCGATTTTTGAGAAATCCAGAATGTCATTGATAATAGCCAGCAAAGACTCCCCTGAATCAACAATAGTACTTGTATACTCTTTTTGAGTCGTGTCAAGTTTGGTATCTGCCAACAGATTTGCCATGCCCATTATACCATTCATCGGGGTGCGAATTTCATGACTCATGTTTGCAAGAAATTCACTCTTGGCTTTAGATGCCTGTTCCGCTTCAATAGCCAGACTAAGCAGTTCGCGGTTTTTTTCTTTGGTTTCCAAAATATGATTATGTATGGCAATGTACATATCTGTGAAGGAACGGTTCAAAACCCCAAACTCATCTTTTCGTTTCAGATCCAGCTCCAGCCCGGCATCACTATCGGCCTGCAAGGCATTGGCTGCCTCTGTCAGTTTTTCAAGGGGCCGAATAATATTTTTCAAGTAATGTCCAAATATAAACGCAATAACAAGAAACAATATTACAAAAGACACTCCAAGAATTCCGGCGGTTTTAATGAAATCCTTCTGGATCTCACTGATTGAAACAAACACACCATAGGATATGGTGTGGTCGCCAAAACCGATGGAATTACTTTGCATCATATAAGTTTCATTAAGCACCTCTGTTATTACAGGTCCTCCAGCAAAATACTTCAGATGCTGTGATACACTTTGCAGATCACCTATATTGGTGGCCACTGGCTTTTCATCAATCCAAATAGCAAAATAATCCAATAGCTGGCTGGAGATAGTATCAAAAAATATTCTTCTGGTAAGTTCAATAGTACCGGAAACATGACCTAAAACCTTGCCATCTTTTTTGATGGTCGACGATTTACATAAGTAAATTTTTTCTCCATCAGTAACATAAGCATTGGTGCTGTTGAAGTAACAAATACTGATATCGCGTCCTGAGTTAACCAGTTTTTGATAATGTGAATCGTAAATCGTCAAAGACTCGAAATCGCGCACCTTCAATTGACTATCCAGATACTTTTTCATCTGGGAAACAATTTCCAGTTCCAAAGTCATCTGGATGGTATTATCGTTAGTAATACTTTTCAACCCGCGTTCAAGTTCGGTCTCTTTATTTTTCAGAACAAGGGCAAAGGTCTCTAGCTCAGACTCAAGGCGATTTTCGACAACTACCTGTAGTTGTCTATTAAGCATCAACACAAGCAATATGCTTGAAACAACCAGTGGGATGGAAATCGATGCAACAACCAAAAGAGTAAGTCTACTTTTTACCGATGTAAACCCGTTTGCAAGCCTCATAATAACTATCGACCTTCTTGTGCTATTTACTCGTAAATATCATCAGCTGCTGTCAGCAATGGAACCGGAATCTCGATGCCTAGTTGTTTGGCTCTTGTAATATTGAAAACAATTGCATAATCAGGCGCATCTTCAACCGGGATATCCCCAGCATTGACCCCGTTCAGTATCGCCCCTACTTTTTTGCCGGCCAAAAAACCCATGGCCTTGAAGTCAACAGCAGCCCCACCAAACAAGCCCACTTTGGAGAAGTAATAATTCAAAGCCATCTCGGGCTTTTTGCTGTTCTTAATAGTCCATTTAAATATCTCAGGGGCACTATAGGTCAGTTTACTGGAAACTTTAAGTGAAAGCGCAACCGGATATATTGCTTTAACATCATCATCCTTATTGAGGGCCAGAATAAGTTTTTTATATTCCTGCCAGTTTTTCACTCTTTTGAGTTCCCAATCAATATTGGATGGTTTGTGTTTCAGTTCTATTTCGAACTGTTTTGCAACAGCATTGCCGGTAGGAGAATAGTCTGTAATACCAACAACCTTTTTCCCATCAAGACCGGAGAGAGCACTTGACAGAACTTTCAGTGATCTTACAACATAAAGTTTCTCGTAAACTCCAGTAACATTGTAACCTGGAACAGCCCGAGATTTGACGATCTGGTTTTTCCCAGTGTATTTTTCAGGTTGTGCATTCATTCCCGAAAAAACCACTTTAATATGATCATCATTAAGATAGTTAAGACCTACCTCCCTGAAAGCATTGTCATCAATAGTTACAATGATGTCCGGCTTGAATTCAGCAATTTGCTTCATGGCAATCCTGGCCTGTGTTTTCATGGCCTCGGCTGTGGTATGGGTTTTCTTGGTATCCATATAATAGCGTCTGACATCCAGATTCAGCCCCTCGAACCAACCGGTTTTATTCAGTCCCTTAATAACCCCATCTTCCTGAGGACCTCCGCAAATGTGATTCATTTCATAGCTGGCAACAATATAAACCTTTTTGCTATCCTGTGCATAGGCAAATACAGAAACACAAATAAAAAAGCAAATTGTAACAGCCATGTAAATATTTTTCATGTTAATTTCCTTTTCCAGTTTTTATCAGAATATGATCAATTAGCATTTTTTACGTTCCAGTTAAATTTATTCAAATGATGATTGTAATCGTTCAGTTCCTGTTTTACTATCGCGAACAATTTATTAAACATTTCCGGTTGATCGTTTCTGCCGGCCTCTTCAAGCCTGGCTGAAGCTTCCCTTAGTCTCTCTGCACCAACCTGTGACGATCCACCTTTTAAGGCATGTGACATTTCACCAACAGCAATGCAGTTGTCATCAAGAATATTTTCGGCAAGCTCTATTATTCTTTCATTTGCATCATAGACAAATTCCAGGGCAATGTCCTGCAGCAACTCAATATCATTGTCGTAGCGTTCCATGCAGTTATCAAAGTCAAACACTGGTAGAAGCAAATGGGTTCTTGATTTTGCAGCAGGCATAAACGCCTGCACTTCTTTTTTTTCTTCGCCAATACTCAACAAATCTGAGGGCAGCCATTTTTGCAAAGCCTTTTCCAAATGACTTCTATGAACAGGCTTGCTGATATAATCGTCCATTCCGGCAGCCAGGCATTTTTCCCGATCTCCTTGCATGGCATTGGCTGTCATGGCAATTATTGGCGTATGCCTGTCACCTTTCTCCAGACTGCGTATTTTTTTTGTTGCATCGTAACCATCCATCTCGGGCATGTTGATATCCATTACAACCATATCGTATGGCACCTTAAGGAACATATCAACTGCCACTTTACCGTTTTCCGCCACTTCAACTTTACATCCAAACTTCTCAAGTTCCAGAACAGCAACTCGTTGATTAATCGGGTGATCTTCTGCCAGAAGTATTCTGGCATTATGTTTAGCAACTGTATTGTTGGTGCCGGCAGTAAGATTCTGACTCTTTATTTCTTGATCCATAAATTGTTTATATTGAAGTTCAGCCTTAACAAGTGCATTCATTAGAGTTGAAGGATGCACAGGATTGTATAACACATCAAATTTATCTTTCGTCTCGTCCAGTGCAATGCCATTAGCAGTTGATTCCAGCCTTATTATCTGGGGTCTGGTACAATTATTGATAACAGAAATTTCCTGGGACCATTTTTCTTCATCAATATTTGTACTGGAAGAATCAATCAATAACACATGAAATGGCTTTTGAAGAGAATTGTTATTGTGAAACTTAAATACAGCATCCTGAATTGTTTCAGCACTCTCATAATTCAAACGCCAGCTTTGAAGATATTTCAAAATTGCATTGCGACTAATTGAGGATTTTCCGGCCACAAATAATATGCTGGTATTTAAAACTGACGATTTATCACTCATCAACATGTCTGACTTGCTTTGTGACAAATCTTTCTTCAGAGGAATATTAAATGAAAAAACTGATCCCTTTTTGGGTGTACTTTGTACCTCAATTGTACCTCCCATCATATTTACCAATTGTCTCGATACTGTTAGTCCCAGCCCGGTTCCGCCAAACTCTCTGGTAGTAGATGAATCGGCCTGAGTGAATATTTCAAAGATAGACTCCAGTCTATCAGGCAAAATACCAATTCCTGTATCTTCAACAGCAAACAGAATTTCTGCCTTATCTGCAATTTGTTCATTCAGAGAAATATTGACCAGCACATGCCCTTGATGGGTAAATTTAATGGCATTGCTCATCAGGTTTGTCAAAACCTGCTGAATTCTTCCCACATCTCCAATTAAAAACTGTGGCAAATCCGGCTCAATTTTTATTGACAAATCAATGCCCTGCTCATTGGCCTTAACGGCCAAGAGACTTCCAACTGTGTCAATGGCACTGTAAATATCAAAAGGAAGTAATTCAAGTTCAAACTTTCCGGCCTCAATTTTTGAAAAATCGAGAATGTCGTTAATAATTGACAACAAAGATTCTGCAGAAAGCATTACATTATTGGCTAACTGTTTCTGCATTTGATCCATGTTAGTATCCAGCAACAGGTTAGTCATACCCATTATGCCATTCATTGGTGTTCTTATTTCATGGCTCATTGTTGCCAGAAATTCACTTTTTGCTTGCGATGCCTGCTGCGCTTTCTCAGCCATCATATTTGCTCGATGTGCAGTCTGCTCAAGATTCTCATTCAACCTCGCAAGATTTTCTTCCTTCAGTTTACGACCGGAAATATCATGTTTGATTGCAATGAAGTTATGAGGTTTGTTATCATCACCCATTACAGGCGTGATTATCATTTCCTCGGAATAAAGTGTACCATCCTTGCGTTTATTGATTATTTCATTTTTCCAGACTTTTCCTGAAGTAATGGTTTTCCACATTTCCTCATAATAAGCCTGTTCATGCTCTCCAGATTTCAGCACCCTCGGATTCTGACCAATAGCTTCTTCAAACTCGAAACCAGTCAGTTTGGTGAAGGCGGGATTTGCCCAAAGGATGTCACCTTCTGCATTGGTAATCACGATGGTATTTGCGGCAGCTTCCAATGCCTTGGTTTGAATTTTTAATAGTTTATCTTTATCGTATAATATATCGGACTTATTATCTGCTACATTTTTGGTTGCTAGAGTTCTGGAAAGCTGCTCCGCTTTCAAATGCGCCAGTTCTTTCTCAACTTCAATACGCTTACGATTTTCTTCTTGTAATTGTAATTCGAGCTTATCAATTTTGTTCATACTTCTATACTCCCAGACATTCACTTATTTTATCTTAAACAGACGAAACCTGTATTTCTTTTTTAAACATGTCTTTCAAAACATTAATTTCAAGTACAAGATCAGGTACCATATTTACTACTTGTTCAAGATCCCCATCAATTGTCAGTTGTTCCATTTCTGCGGCTTTGGTTTGCAGATTTTCAGCACTAAGATTTCCTGCAGAACCTTTCAAATTGTGACTGATTGTCATCAAGCCTTCTAAGTCTTTTTTGGCCAGAGCTGAATTAAGTTTTAGAATAGTCTTCTCTGAATCATCTAAAAACGCTGACAATATTGATTGCAGCAAAGTATCATCGTCCATCAGCCGTTCCAGAAGATCATCTTTATTGAATATCATATTATCATTTTTTAAATGCCTGGATTTATCCTGAACTTGTGCCTTTTCATTGTCCTCCAACAACCATTTTGTAACAATATTGTTCAAAACTTCAGGATCAATTGGCTTGGACACATAATCATCCATTCCGGCTTGCAAACATTTCTCCCGATCACCCCGCATTGCATTGGCGGTCATCGCAACAATCGGAATTTTATGATTGAGCACTGATGAGTCTTCATTTCTGATCATTTCAGTTGCAATGTAACCATCCATTATCGGCATCTGGCAATCCATCAATACCAGATCATAAGGTTTTGCCGACAAAGCATCAATTGCCTCAGATCCATTTTCAACAGTATCTACACTATAACCAAATTTCTCCAGTATTGCAGTTGCAACAACCTGGTTTGTTTTATTATCTTCGGCCAGCAAGAGTTTTGTATTCAAGCGTTTTTCATCTTTAACAGAATGTTTGGTAATCAATTTTTGTGGAGTTGTGACTTCGCTCATCTTTTGTCTGCGCAAAACTGAAAGAATCACATCATACAGAATGGATTGTTTAATCGGCTTATTCAGATAGGCAGAAAATCCCATATTTTCAAGACGCTTGCCATCACCTCTTTTACCTAAGGAAGTCAGCATTATCAGGTGTGTTTTACTTATTTCAGCATCGGATTTTATTTTTTTGCCAAGTGTTTCTCCATCCATCCCCGGCATTTGCATATCCAGAATTGCGATATCAAAAGGAGTATTGTTACGGCTGTTTTCTCGCAACTTACCAAGAGCATCAACCCCGTCGCTGGCCTCATCACAATCGCAACCCCAGTTTTTTAATTGCAAATTTAAAATATGTCGGTTGGTTTTATTGTCATCAACAATAATTATTCTTTTACCATTCATTTCCACATGTGTGAAAGATTCTTCGGCTTCATTCATTATTTGCTTTTGTAATGTACAGGTAAACCAGAATGAAGACCCTTTACCTTCAATACTTTCAACCCCAATTTTACCGCCCATCATTTCAGCTAACAATTTGGAAATCGAAAGACCTAAACCAGTTCCACCAAATTGTCTGGTGGTAGAAGCATCAGCCTGAGTAAACGCTTCAAACAAATCCTGAATTCTATGTTGGGGAATGCCTATTCCAGTATCAGAAACGATAGTGCGGATCAGAACCTGTTCATCTATTTCTTCAACTAAACTGACTTGTACAGATACCTCTCCATTTTTAGTAAACTTTATCGCATTGCCTACAAGGTTGTTTACAATCTGCCTTAATCTTCCTGGATCACCAATTAATCTGGAAGGTACCTCCGGTTCGATCAAGTTTGTAAATTCGATATCCTTATTTTCAGCCTTTACGGCAAACATATCTGCAATGTTTTCCATGGTGTTTCTGAGGTCGAATTCAAGACTCTCCAACTCCAGCTTTCCAGCTTCAATTTTGGAAAAATCAAGTATATCATTGATAATTGTCAGCAATGAATCAGCACTGCTTTTAACCAGCCTTGAAAAATCTTTTTGTTCGTCGGAAAGCTCAGTACCCAAAAGCAACTCGGTCATACCTATTATGCCATTCATGGGAGTGCGAATTTCGTGACTCATATTAGCCAAAAATTCGCTTTTGGCAATATTCGCAAGTTCTGCCTCCTTGGCC
>Ga0209692_10004039_pt1 | contig 13629 bp, 10 predicted proteins | sample tdDd472_FD_187129 | JGI IMG/M metagenome (GOLD analysis project Ga0209692, IMG submission 187129) | Marine sediment microbial communities from the Atlantic coast under amendment with organic carbon and nitrate - tdDd47.2 (SPAdes)... | ecosystem: Environmental > Aquatic > Marine > Coastal >...
ACTTTCTTCGAGTTGGTTCAAGGTTCCCACCTTGAACCATAATTTTTCTGATCAGGGTTCATACCCTGATTTATCGTTATTCTCAACTCCACCATTCATACCATGGCAGGATTATTCAGGACCAGGGTGGGAACCCTGCTCCAACACGGGGTAGTTGTTTGATCTGGTGTAACATATGCTGAATCCCCTCCATAATAAAAATGACTTGCCCAATCCTTATATATGTGTGCTGGGTTTTTCCATTCTTCTTCACCCATATACGGACTGTAGTTAAAAGTGCCTTCACCTGGAATAAAATTACCGTTTTCATCGTATGCACATTCCGAACCGTCTGAATACCTCCATTTGTCACCATGTTTTATATCAAACATCCCAGTTCTCCATCCCTCATCCTGTGGTTCACATTGGGGTTCTTTTTTAGGGCAGATATTGTGTTTATTTCTATTTGTATGCTCCTCTTTATTTGGTCCAAAAGGCATATAATTCTTCCGATACCAATTAGCCAGTTTCAAGGTAAGATGTAAAAGAATTTTTCCTTCGGGATCGATCCCATTCACGGGGTCATTGCCCACGTAAATATACAGGGTTGTATCACAGCCTGCAAATAATATCTGAATATTGCCAGAATCCGTCAGCATGGGTGTTGCACAATTTCAAACAACAAAAGCCACCCATTAAAGGTGGCTTTTGTGTTTACATAATTAGTCGACCTAGCTGCCGAATTCTTTTTTAACAATGCCGAAGCACTCATCAGCGATATCCAGTGTTTTCAGAATATCCGCCTCTTTATGGGAATAGGACAAGAACCAGTTGTGATGCGGATGCAAGATTGCGCCGCGTTTGGCTACTTCGCCACTGAAGAGCTGGCTTCTTCTAAAATTGCTTTCATTGCTGAAAGACATATATGGAATGGTTGGGGGGCCGGTAATGTTAACCTGCAAACCATGGCTTTCGGCTTTTGCTTTCAAGCCTTCCTGCAGCATGGTTCCCATTTTCATCATATGTTCAATGGCGTTGGTGGCCTGCAACTCTTCGATGGTTGCCAGTGCTGCGGCAATCTCTATTGCACTGGTGTAGTAAGTGCCGGTAAAGAAAACTTTGGAGGCTGCATTTTTCAGTTTATCACGACCAACAGCAGAAGACATACAATAGCCGTTTGCAATTGCCTTGCAATAGCAGGCGATGTCCGGTTTGTAACCAAGATATTCACCGGAACCACCGATGTCAAGTCTGAAACCGGCGCGAACGTCATCGGCGATCAGCACAATATCGTTTTCATCACAAATACGTCTGACATCGGCCCAGAAGCCCGGTGCAGGCATAACCTGATCTGCAAATGCCGGATGATGGTATGGAGTAAGGATAATCGCTGCCACGTCGCCCTCATTGGCCTTAACCAAATCTTCAAGCTCGGTTGCATCGTTCCAGGTAAAGCTCAAAACCTGACGGTAATCTTCATCAATCAATCCACCATGACCGGGGGTACACCAGCTATGTGAGCCATGATAGGCACCTTTGGCCATAATGATTTTACGCTTTTGGGTGTATTCGCGGGCAATCTGAATCGAATAGGTTGTTACATCGGAGCCATTACGACCAAACACGGCCCAATCGGCCCAGGGAACAATTTCCACCATTTTTTCGGCAAGCTCTACCGATCTTTCGGTGGGATGGTTAAAGGCAGAACCCATCTTTTTCTGCTTATCCGCAGCCTCGTCGATTTTTTTGTAGTTGTAGCCAAGCACGATTGGCCCGTAACCCAACAGATAATCTATGTATTCGTTGCCGTCAACGTCCCAGTATTTGCAGCCTTCACCACGTTCGGCAAAGTAGGGGAATGTTCCGGGAACGGCAAATGCCGGATTTTTATTGCCAGAAATACCACTGGGAATAACCTTGGTGGCTCTGGTAAACATGTCGACAGATTTATCAAATGAATATTCACTCATATTATTCTCCTTAAAGGCTTACACCAAATAGTAGCTTACACGATCAACCAGAGCGTTGAATTCATCACCCAGAGTCAAAAGGCCGGAAGCCCTTATTTCACCGGCACCAAGTGCTGCAAAGGTATCGAGCTTATCCGCAAACATATCGGCAGCTAAATCAACACCATTCATTTCCAGGGTGGTGGTGGAATTTTCAATGAAGCCGTTTTTAACGATAATGTTTTTCCTCTCCACACTGACATTGGCATATGGCCCATCAGGCAATACGCTGAACAGGATAGTGCCGTCTGGCAAATGGTTTACAACCTTTTGCATTTTGGTGTCATATTTGGCAATTGTGATAGCACCGGACAAACCTGTCATCAGCGACATTTCAACATGCTTTGCTCTGAAAGCTGCGTCTTTCATGTCTTCATCAGACGGTTTGAGGTATTTTGTCAGCATCTCTGTTAATTTTCCAAAATGCTTCATTGCACCAATTTTGATAATTCCTTTATATGGAATTGGAATAGCCTTGCCACCAGTAAACAAGGCATTCAACTGGTCACATGATAAAAATAGCAAACCAATATCGGCTTTTCCTTCGCCATCCGTGTTGGCTGTTACATTGCCATCTTTGAATGTAAGGACTACTGATGGGCCTCCCCTAACCAGAAACTTTATGGACAAATTTAGCTTCTGAGCAATTGCTTTTGCTTCCGAATCCAGTTTTACCAACTCTTCAAGCCGTGGCAGAACAGCATGAAGGTGTAAATTTGCCAGTATCAACGCTTTGTTCATCTGCATACCTCGATTAATGTTTGTTAACAACATAAATAATATAAACAACTTATATCAGCTTCATCTTGAAATGTATATCACATCTACATTTCCTTAACGCCATCATAATAGGTCATGGTCACACCACGCTTTGCAATGCGTGGCAAAAAGTCATCAGGATCAAATACTGCTTCGGCTGCAAAAACACCGTGTTGTTTTATCTCGCCACGAGCCAGCATCATTGCTCCCTCGACACATGGCATGGATGTAATTTCTGCGATGTGTCCCACTCCAGTATAGTAATTATGTTTTTCTTTGCCCTTATGTTTACCGTAGCAGTCGATTCTGAAAACCGATTTGTCGGCAGTACCTCCAACAGAAAATAAACCCATAATTGGTGAAAGTGCCTTTGTCAACAGCTCTCTTTTATTATGGGTAGTTGTTAGACCCAGCTCTCCAACAGTTCTTGCAAAAACAGAAACCCATTTTGGCTGAGAACCACCATGCAAGGTTACTTCCTGAAGTCCTTTAAGATTTCTGGGAATGGAGACCGATTCGGCATGGCCGGTATAATAAACAGGCTGAATGCCGATTGGCTCAGGAAATTCAACCACTTTTCTTCCTCTGCCGGTTTTAACCCAGGTTTCCTTACCATCTATCCACTGTAATGTTTCACCTGCGAAAATATGCATCACATGTTTTACATTGGCCGGCCCGATATCCTCGTCCGAACCTCCCGTCCAGTGAACATTTATTTTCTCTGGGGTATCCATGGAAAGATAGCCTTTTTTGGCTAGTATATTGGTTATGCCTGGTGAATTTCCCAAACCTGAGATAATGGTGACACCGGCATCTTTGGCTTTGTCTGATAATTTTTCGGCAGCAAGATAAGAATCGTAGTCATCTGCAATGGAAACATAATTGGTTTTTGCTTCAATACAGGCCCTGATAATTCGATTCTCAAAAAAGTAAAACGGCCCAATGTAACCCATTGCAACATCAAACTCTCTCAAAAGCTCGACAAGCTCTGTGTGGTTCATCGCGTTGACTGCTCTGCCATAGAATTTATCACCGTATTCTTCAGCAAGCTTGTCTGTCTTATCAGCATCCAGATCTGCCAGACAAACCGCTCTGACATCTTTTTCGTTTTTTAATTCTCTAAGGGCAGGTACAGCCATTTTCGCACAACCACCCAAAATACAAATACTATATTTGCTTTTACGTGTAGCCATAACGACCTCGCAAATGAGAACTAGTAAAAAAGACTGCCTAACACTTTAACTGGATAACGCAGAATGTCAAGCATAATTATTTGGTAAGACTTTGATAATTTAACATGTTTACTAAATATTGACACTCGAATGGCTCAAAATATCAGAGATGTGTAACCTATCATCTTTCCTCAAAGGCATTTCATACAACCAATGTTTTTGAAGTACATTGTATATTATCGAAGCAAGCAAGTATGCTTAACGATCAAAACAGGTCAGATATCCAAGAATTCAAATATTTTATTAACAAGTAACTTTGATTCAACTGGTTTGATCAGGAAATCTGTCATACCTGCGTTCAAACATTTCTGTTTGTCGCTTTCAAGCGTACTTGCAGTCATTGCCAGAATCGGCACATCTTTGTTAATTACTCCTGCATCACCATTGCGAATTTTCTTTGTGGTTTCATATCCATCAAGAACAGGCATTCGGCAATCCATTAAAACCAGATTGTAGTCAACTTTCTGAAGTGCCTCAATTGCCTCCTGCCCATTGTTGCTGACATCTACTCTGTAACCAAGTTTTTCAACCATTCCTACAGCGACCATCTGGTTTATTTCATTATCCTCCACTAAAAGGATCTTTATTTTATTGTAGCGCTTCTTTTCTTTTAGTGAGTACCTTGTAATTAATTTGCTTTTCAAACCGGAAGTGTCATTGGAATTTCTGGATTCAGCGATTTCCACCAGACATTCAAACAGCATTGACTGTTTTACTGGCTTGGTAATATAGGCCGAAAAACCCACCTTTTGCATTTTTATTGCATCGCCACGTTGACCCAGATTCGCCATAGCGACAAGAGCAAGGTCTTTATATTTCTCTGCGTGTTTTATCTTTTGTGCAATCATTTCAACATAGCTTAGATCATCGCTGTAATTGATAATTGCAACAGTGTAGGGATTGTTATCAGCAATTGCTTTATCAAGATCCATCAGAATATTTGTTTCATCTTTGATAATTGAACAATCGCATTCCCAGTTATCCAAAAGCTTCTTGAGCCATTTAGAATGTTTGTCATTATTTGCAAGTATAAGAACTTTTTCTCCAGAAATATCCAGAGTCAAATCTTTCTTGCTTTTTACTGCAATATCCTGTTTTTCCAAACCGATTGTGAAACAGAATGAAGCTCCTTTATTTGGCTCACTTTCAACGCCGATTTTACCACCCATCAAGTTTACAAATTTTTTGGTAATTGTAAGTCCCAGTCCTGTTCCTCCAAACTTTCTGGTTCTTGATGGATCGCCCTGAGTAAATGAATCAAACACTATCGGTTGCAGCTTTTTGGGTATACCAATGCCTGTATCTGTAACAGTAAATCGTAACTTTACCTTTTTGGCTGTCTCCATTTCAAGAGAAACAGAAATAGTAATCTCACCTTCTTTGGTGAATTTTATTGCGTTATCTGCAAGATTTATTATTACTTGTCTTAATCGTCCAGGATCACCAATAACAAGAGACGGAACATCCGGATCTATGTCGACCAGAAAATCAACTCCCTTTTCCTTGGCCCTGAAAGCAAGCATATCCTCGATATCTTCGACAATTTGTCGCAAATCAAATTCGACATTATCAATTTCCAATTTGCCTGATTCTATTTTCGAGAAATCCAGAATGTCATTTATCAAGGTAAGCAAAACATTGGAACTTTTTTGAATAATCTCAGTGTACCCCATTTGATCTTTATCAAGATCAGTTTGCATCAGCAGGGTGGTCATTCCAATAACACCGTTCATAGGCGTTCTTATTTCATGGCTCATATTGGCAAGAAAATCACTTTTTGCAACTGTTGCAGATTCGGCAATTTCGACCGCATGTCTTAGTTTTTCTTCGGTTCGTTCATGCGCAGTGATTTCCTGCTTAAGTCTTAAATTAGTTATTTCCAATTCGTCGGTTCGTTCAGATACCATTTCTTCAAGATTATCTTTATGCTGCTTCAACTCCTCTGCCAATTCACGCTTTTCTGTTATATCAATAGCCAGTTGAATTTTAACAGTTCGACCATCAGGCCATCTGATAGCCTTGTCGTTGCAGCTATACCAGCGACCTGACTTTTTGTTGCAATACTCCCATCGATAAGGTTTACCTTTGTTGTTACCAATGATTTCAGTATTTTTGCAGAATGAGCATCGCTCGTCATATCCATGAATTGACTCAAAACATTTCTCTCCTTCTGTTGCCTCAAAAGCCTTTTTAGCGTGGGCATTAAGGTAGATTATGTTGCTGGTTTCGATATCTACTACATAGACAATTTCTTCTATTGCATCAAAAATGGATAGTAGTTGTTTTCGTTCTGATTCAAGTAGTTTTTTTGCTTTATCGTTCTCGGATAAGCTTGAAATAATAGCAAAGGAACCGCTGAACTGGTTATCATCATCAAATATTGCCTTGGGAGAAATATAGGTGGTAATACTTTTGTCATCCTTACCGGTCCAGGTCATTACATATTTACCACAAAAACCGGATTTTCTTTTGTCCAGGTGTTTCTTTAATGTTTCTGCATCATGCCCATTTAAAAAATGCAAAACCGGTTTTCCTACTATTTCTTTTTTACTGTAACCAAGCATCTTGCACATTGCAGGGTTGGTAAACTGGATATTACTATTTGCATCCAGCATAATTAGCCCTTCATTCATATTTTCTACAAATAAATTGTAAAGCCCGTTACTGTCAGTTAACTTTCTTTCAACTTCTTTTCTGCTGAATATGTCTCTGCTGACCCCTAAAATGCGATCAGGGTTGCCATCGTCATCTCTTAAAATTTGGGCACAAACTTCAACCCATTTTGTTCCCCCATCTTTACAAACCAGATTAACTTCAAAAGTTCTTTTGGGATTTTCAACTGTTTCTGCTTCTCTTAGTGCTTCCTGGATTTGGGAAGCAATATGTTCCATGGATTTATCTGTTACACTCTGCTCAAAGGGAACATCAAGAATCTCTTCAGCTGTATAGCCGGAAATGTTTACAATTGCGGGACTGCAATAGCTCAACTTGAGAGTGTAAATATCCATTACCCAAATTACATCGTTGATAGTATCAGCCCATAACTTGTATTGTTCGGCGCTATCTTTATATTTTTGCTGAGCCAAATCGTGTTCTTCAATCTGGTCCTGTAATTTTTTATTTACTTGATACAGAGATTCAGTTCGTTGACCTACCAATTCTTCAAGATTTCTTTTATACTCACGATTTTCGTCTTCAAGAACCTTTGTTTTAAATGCTCTGTCAACTACCATCAACAGTTCGTTTTTATTGATCGGTTTGCCAAAGAAATCATAGGCCCCAGCTCTGATCGCTCTGGTAGCGGATTCGATTCGTGGATCACCTGTAATAAGTATTACCTTTATTTCACTATTTTTATCTTTTATTTCTTCCAGCAACTCAAAACCGGACGATCCAGGCATTAAAATGTCTGTAATTACTATGTCATAATCGTTTAAATTGACTTGCTGTAATGCTCTTTCAGCATCTTCTGCTGTATCAACATCATAGCCGGAGTTTTCCAGAAACAAGCTAATTGTTTTTCTTATGCCTTTTTCATCATCAACAACAAGAACACGAGCCATTGTAACCCTCCGGCACCCACTTTGCTTTTAAAGAATAGTAAACACTTTAAGAGTGGTAATTGTATTGCTAGTAATTACCTGTATGCGAATAAATTACGCATTCAAATCATATTAAAACCGAGTTTAACTCAGCGAAACCCATATATGGTAACTCGGCATTCTTTTCTATTATCTTTTGCGAAAATTATCTTTTTTTTATTTAATATTTCCAATATTTAGAAGTATACTATATTCCTTTTGTAATATCAATTTATGTTAGAAATAGTTCTACAGTTATGCACTAACTTGATATGATTTAGTAATTTGCTCAGTTGGCACTTTCGGAAGGTTAATTGGTGATGATAAGAGCTTATAAAGATTCAGATATAGATGATGTTCTAAATGTTTGGTATTCTTCGACAATAATCGCTCATGATTTTATCCCAACATCTTTCTGGGAAGGTGAAAAAGATGCCGTAAGACACAAGTATATGCCGGTAGCAGAGACCTATGTGTTTGACAATGATGGAGAAATCAGAGGTTTTATATCAGTCTTGGAGGGAAAAGAAATAGGTGCACTATTTGTTTCACCAATTCATCAGGGATGCGGAATAGGCAAGGCTCTGCTAGACCATGTTTTCAGTATTCGCAAAAGCTATACTTTGCATGTATTCGAGCAGAACCATAAAGCAAGGGGATTTTATACAGCTATGGGTTTTAAAGAGAGTTCAAAAGGAATAGAACCTACAAGCAAATTTCCAGAGCTGATTCTCAAAAAAATCATGCCATAAATAATCGGTGTGAGCATGTAAACTGATATTAAGGGCTTTCCCGTTTGTAAATAATGTATCATCAACAGACTTAACGTGAGGCTGAAATCCCATACATTAACGGCATGGAAGCAATACCTTCTGGCCATGTATATCGCCGACCTTCCTTCTCTACCAATCCTTCTAATATACAACATCCGTTGCTGTAGGGATATTCTTTTGCAGCCTCGATGCGAAAACCGTGTCGTGCTAATGTGTCAATCATTTTTGCCAAGCCATGTTGCCATGAGGTCGCAGGAATATTGTTTTCTCCAGGTTTACATTCCTCAGACCCCAATAAGCCACCACCAGATGTTGCCACATAGTCATTAACAGGTTCTATATAAGGGCCGGGGTGAAAGTAATCATCTTCTGTTGCACTGAAATCTTCTGCAAAACACCATAACATCGGGTGAAATTCCACATAAACTAATCTTCCACCCGGTTTTAAAACACGTTGCACGCCTTCGGCCCATGCGTCAAGATCGGGTAGCCAGCAAGTTGCACCGTAGCTTGCAAAAGCAATATCGAAGCGTTGATCGGTATTTTGCATCCAGTTAACCACTTCAGATAATTCAAATTCGCCTTTAATTCCTGAATCGGCCGATAGTTTTTTGGCAAAGCCAATTGCTTCTTCACTAAAATCGACACCAACAACATTTGCACCGCGCGCAGCAAGACTCAGGGTGTCCTGTCCACAATTGCATTGTAAGTGAACTAGAGTTTGTCCTTTGATATCGCCTAAAAATTCAAGTTCTTCCGGAAAAAGTGTGTTTCCACCATTTCTAAAAAACTTGGCCTGATCACCTTTGTGGCTATTGTGGTTGAGAGTAGCGCGGTTCCAGCTTTCTCGGGTTTTATCATAGTCGTGCATAATTGCCATTCCTTGCATATGTCTTCTAAACTTCCAACAAAAATATTTCAACAAAATACTCTCAAATATGTACTAAAAATGCAATATTTATGCTAGATCAATTTGAAAGATTATCCTTCTTAATGTTTACCATTGGAGTTTATGAATAATTACGCATGTATCAAATCAATTGATTTTAGTAATATTTACATCTGAAATTGCCCATTTCTTATATTTGAGGTAGTATCTTTTCGTAAATTAAAAAATGGTCTAAGGACTGTCAGCTTATTTTAGAAAATTAAGAAGTATTAACATGACTGAAATGAAAAAAGATACCTGCCCGGATTTTGCATCAATACTTAAAGATACAGATCCAGACGACAAAATATTAGAGCAAATTATTCATTGCTTTTATGAACAGCTAAAAGTATTTGCGAATTGGAAATGTAAAAGTACACATCAGGCACAGGATACATTGCAAGATACAATGCTGACGCTGATGACATCACTTTCAAGCTATCGAGGTGATGCGCCTTTAAATTCGTGGTTGAAGAAGCTGGTTGTTTCTTCATGCTCCAGAATGAAGCGCGGAAGAAAAAATAACCCGAATCTGCATGTGGAGTATGATGATTTCAGCACGAGCAGTGAGACCGTAGATCAAGATATGAAACTTGTAATTTCAGAACAAAGTGACAAACTTTTCAAACTTTTAGACACAATCGACGAACCGAACCGTTCACTGTTGCTTTTGCATGAAGGAGAAGATTACAGTATTCAAGAGCTGGCAAAGCGCTATGAACTGACATCTGAAGCAGTAAAATCGAGACTCAAACGCACACGCGCCAAAATGAGGGAAACACTTCTACAAGCGCAGGCGTAGTTTTAAAATCAGTTAACTTGACAATAAAAAAAGACGAGCACATGGCCCGTCTTTTTTTATGATTGATTCGCTAAAACTATTTCTTTTCAACCTCGTCCAGAATTGTTTCGTCCCACTGACTTGGATCTTTTACGATATCACAATTGATAAATTCAACGCTGTTCGGATTAACCAGAGGTGACCAGCAGTTTTCAAATATCTGCGCCAAATCTGCAGAACGCCACCAGCAAACTCTTGTTTCCTCTGGGCCCTCGCAGTCAGCAGGTCTATACCCACCCGTTGCACCATCTGCAACAGTGTCTGCCCACAAATCCCAATAGGGCCAGTCTTTTGTTTTGTCTACCGCTTTCAAATAGTACTCATGGATAAGTCTGGCTTCATCGCTGGTTATTGGATAACCCATGCTATGACTTTGCATGTAATATAGAGCCAGATTTCTCATCCAGTCCTGATACGGGTAAGGCATATCTTCTTCTTTGACTGCTTTTTCTTCAGCCATGCGCTCTTCAAGTCCGTCCATTAATAAAGCGGCAGCATCATTGTCATTGTTTACAATAGCATTTGCCATATTTGCCAGATGGAAATATCTCACTATGCGTCTGTTGTATCTGTTTGCATTGATTGCGAAAGCATCATACCAGTTTGGTTCGCCTCTACCACAATCATTATTAACACGCTTGTGATAGCCGATAAACTCCGCGCCACCTTTGGCATTGCATTGGCCATTCAATTCTGAGCCTTCGATATCCCAGTAGGAGAAGGAAGCCAGATCTCCAGGTTGTTCCTCTGCATCCGGGTAATCTCTCATGAAGGGGTCGCCTTCATATCCGGGTTTGTAGATATTGCCGTCAACATCTTTGCTGCGAATAACATAATCATTGTCTACAATATCTCTGGCAAATTTACTCAATAGATCCAGAGTTTCACCACAGGCTGTTAAAACTTTTTCGTTGGTGGTAGTTTTCATGGCGTATTGAAGCACCGGAACCATTCTGAAGACATGAGGGATATCATCTTTGGAACGAACGCTGGTTACCCATACGCTGCCCCAATAAGGATTGTTTTGATATTCAAAGCGATAGCAATTCCATCTTGGGTATTCGGAATACCAACCACTGCAATCTACTTTCTTTTTCTTGCCATCATGTGTCAGGTATTCCTGATCAAAACCCGGCACCACATTTCTGGTCATCAAGTGTTGCACAGTATCATTTTCGTCATACACCATACCAAGCATGGATGCAGAAAAGCCTTTACAAAACTGCTCTGTTGCCAAAGCAATAGTTTCATCTTCCGGTAAAAGCATATGTGCAGCAAGAGTGTTTCCCAGCACGCGACTAAACGGAATGTGCAGATTATGACCACCATCCGTCAGGTTTTCCGGGTGATAAAATACAACTGTATCGCCTTCTTTGCGGAAACGTTCACTATACCAAAACTGCCAGTCTCTCATCCCTGTAGATGCGTCAACTCCGTGAGTGGTATTAAGTGCATAATCGAAATATTTGATTTTCTTCAAAAATCCCATGATTTTTTTGGTGAAGTCATCTATTTCGGTCTGAGTTAGTGGGGTACCTTCTTCTTCTCGGGTGTATTGAAAATTGAGCTTGTCAGGCAGTTGAGGTTCAGTCTCTTCTTCGCCCTCAACTTCTGAATCTTCAAGGTCGCCATCTTCTTCGCTGTCACCATCGGTGGTTTCAGTGTCTCCATCTTCTTCCTGTTCTAATTCGGCCTCATCATCGCCATCAGTGGTTCCAGTCTCATCATCACCATCAGTGATTTCTGAATCTTCAATATCGCCGTCAATGTTGTCACCATCGACATCGCCATCAGTTTCACTATCTCCACATGAAGTAAAGGCCAATGACATCAAGATCCACAATCCGCAAATTGCAAGTAATTTCAAACTATTCATTGTACTAATTCCTTTTTGGGGTTGATTTCGTGGCTTAACTCAGTGAAGTATTATTCACCAAGTTCCTTGTGTCAAGAAAATCATTGAAAATTCTCTAAACCCTCAATTCTACACACAGTTTATTATTATTCTTGCACTTTTTCTTGATCTTGCGCTATCAATAGTCTATTCTCCACTAATAATGTAGGCAATACGTGCCATAATCCCATTCAGATCATACCTTGTACAAGGAGAGAGTATGAATTACAAACCATTAAAAAATGTAAAAATTTTACTTGCTGTTCTTTTCACTGTGTCGCTGATTTTTTCTTGTGGCGGTGGTGAAGATGAAAATACCGATGGCGATACAGGGCCTGAACAAGTGGCTGGCGAAATGTTTTTAGGTGGCGATGACACTAATTACAAGGTTCCCCATCTTTTTCTTCGAGATTCTGACACTTACATAACTTATCGTAATGAAGACGGAATCTATTTCAAAAACCTGAACATCAATGATCAGACCAAAAGCATGTCACTGGAAGGCTCAGCTGCTCCTGCATATGCAGTAAACCAGTATGCAATCAGCAATAATTACTTTGTCTGGAATGCCGGTACCCAGAATACATATCGTTATCAATGGGCAACAGCCACAACCCAGCTTGCAAAAACAGATGCCTTGGCACCCGGATTCTGCATTACCAAAGATTATCTTGATCAGGACATCCTTGCTTCAGCACATCGCGGTGGCTATCTCTACACCATAAAGCTCAGTAAGTTCAGTGACGACACCGAAATCTCCAATCGTTCCACTTTGTTCGACCCTGAAAACAATGGCGAACAAATTCAGGTGCAATCTTTCGCATGTAGCGGATCATACGGTTATGTCGGTGGTGCAAACGGCAAATTGTACAGCGTAAACTTAAGAGACAACAGCCCAACTTTGCAAGGCCCCATAACAACAGGCGATTCATTTTCACTGTTGCAGGTATCAGGCCCGATTGTTGTCTGGGTTGATGCTGAGGGAGACATCAAGAAATATGATACTTCCACACCGAATACGGCACCTGTTGTAGCCGTGGACGTGCAGTACTTCCAGGCCACCAGTAACATTCAGGACATGAGAATTTTTGACAATGTTGTAATCTGGAGTGATGACAGCGATGGCAATTATAATATTTGGGGTGCCAACCTGACAGCCATGAAAAACGTCAACGATTATGTTCAAATCACCAAGGAAGCCGGTAACGAACGCTATCCCTTCGTTTTCCAGGGACAACTATACTGGGAAGACGACAGAAACGGTTTTGCAGAAATCTTCCACGGAGCCCTTCCTGCTTTTTAAACAAAGCTTGAAAGTAGCAACCAAAAGAGCCACGAACAAAAATTCGTGGCTCTTTTTTTGTTTACTTTTTAGACAGATAGTTGGGTTTGCTGGTTTTATTGTGTAAGTACGCAGAATGTCAAAAATCTCCGTCTTTACGTCTTGACATGTTTGTATTAGTTATGGTGTAGTGCAGAACATGGGTTTTAGGTTGTCGGGTGAGGTGGTTTTTCGATTTGCACTTGATGTAGATCCAAATTAAAGGGAAATATTTACATGTTTCGAAATAAGAAATACAAAATTACTACTATTAATTCACCAGACATCAGAGTTAAAGAAGAAGAAGATCAA
>Ga0209692_10004040_pt1 | contig 13620 bp, 11 predicted proteins | sample tdDd472_FD_187129 | JGI IMG/M metagenome (GOLD analysis project Ga0209692, IMG submission 187129) | Marine sediment microbial communities from the Atlantic coast under amendment with organic carbon and nitrate - tdDd47.2 (SPAdes)... | ecosystem: Environmental > Aquatic > Marine > Coastal >...
GGCCAATATCAGCTTTCCCTCAAGCAACTTGAGAAGAAAGTTGGCGTAGCCGTCAAAAACGGACTGAAATCCTGCATTCTTTTTGGTATTCCCGCCGAGAAAGACGAATCCGGCTCCCAAGCATACGATGATACTGGTATTGTCCAGAAAGCCATTCGGATGCTCAAGGACAAGTGGCCGGAACTGATTGTCTGTGCAGACACCTGCCTGTGCGAATACACTTCTCATGGGCATTGCGGCATCGTGAAGAACGATTACGTCCTCAATGACCCGACTCTGAATCTTTTGGCAAAAACCGCCGTGGCCCAGGCCCGTGCCGGCGCCGATATCGTTGCACCTTCCGACATGATGGATGGCCGCGTTGTCGCCATCCGCGAGGCACTGGACGAAGCAGGCTTCATCAATACGCCAATCATGTCCTATGCCGTGAAATATTCCTCTGCCTTCTACGGCCCGTTCCGTGAAGCAGCGGAATCCGCCCCACAATTCGGGGACCGCAAGACCTATCAGATGGACCCGGCCAATGGTCGCGAAGCCATGCGCGAAGCGGTCGCCGACCTGGAAGAAGGCGCGGATATCCTGATGGTAAAACCCGGCATGCCCTATCTCGACATCATCCGTCAGGTGCGCGACAACTTCGATACCCCCGTGGCCGCCTATCAGGTCAGCGGCGAGTATTCGATGATCAAGGCAGCAGCACTCAACGGCTGGATCGACGAAATGGGCGTTGTCATGGAATCACTGGTCGCCTTCAAGCGTGCCGGAGCCGACCTTATTCTCACCTACTTCACCGAAGACGTACTCAAGGTATTAAATAAATAATATGAGCAATCATCCCAAAGGCCACCCCGGTGGCTGCCCGCCCGAAGGTCACCCCGGTGGTCATCCAGGCGGACATCCCCACGGCAAGACACATCCCGGCGCAGAGAGCGCACCCAAAATGACCCTCGACGATGGCAGCCCGGTTTGTCGTCTCATCGCCTGGGAAGTCACCCGTTCCTGCAATCTCGCCTGCAAGCATTGCAGAGCCGAGGCACACCCGGAACCATACGAAGGCGAACTTTCCACCGTAGAGGCCAAGGCTCTCATTGACACCTTCCCGGATGTTGGCAACCCGATCATCATCTTCACCGGCGGCGAGCCCATGATGAGGCACGACGTCTACGAACTGATCGCCTATGCCAAGTCCAAGGGACTGCGTTGCGTCATGGCCCCCAACGGGACACTGATCACTACCGAGACCGCACAGAAAATGAAGGAAGCGGGCATCGAAAGGTGCTCCATCTCCATCGACGCGCCCGAAGCAGTCCAGCACGATGAATTTCGTGGCGAACTGGGAGCATTCGACGCTTCCATGCGCGGCATCCAGTTTCTGAAAGACGCGGGCATCGAGTTCCAGATCAACACGACTGTAACGAAGAACAACCTGCATCTGTTCAAGGACATCTTCAATCTCTGCGAAGATCTGGGCGCATCCGCCTGGCATATCTTCCTGCTGGTCCCCACGGGCCGTGCAGCCGAACTCGGCACCGAAGTCATCACCGCCAACGAGTACGAAGAAGTGCTCAACTGGTTCTACGACTTCCGCAAAACGACCGACATGCAGCTCAAGGCAACCTGCGCACCGCACTATCACCGCATCCTGCGCCAGCGCGCCAAGGAAGACGGCACCCCGGTCAATTTCGAGAACTTCGGCCTTGACGCCGTAAGCCGTGGCTGCCTCGGCGGCGTCGGTTTCTGCTTCATCTCCCATCGAGGACAGGTTCAGCCCTGCGGCTACCTGGAACTGGACTGCGGTAACGTTCGCGAAACCGCGTTCCCGGAAATCTGGAGACAATCTCAGCAATTTCTCAACCTTCGTAACCCAGACGTTTACGATGGAAAATGCGGTCATTGCGAATACGAGCGTGTCTGCGGCGGCTGTCGCGCCCGCGCCCAGACCATGAAGGGTCATTATTTGAAGGAAGAGCCTCTGTGTTCCTATGAACCCAAGAAAAAGCCCAAGAAGTAACATGGACAATTACGACAAACAGATACTCGACATCATCCAGTCTCACTTCCCGCTGGCTTCGCGCCCGTATGAGGAAGTCGGCAAGCAGGTTGGCCTCTCCGAGGCCGAAGTGCTGGAACGCGTGCGCGACCTGAAAAAAACCGGTCTCATTCGCCGTATGGGTGCAAACTTCACATCCAAGGCACTGGGCTGGCAATCCACCCTGTGCGCGGCATCCTGCCCAGAGGACAAGATCGACGAGTTCGTGGCCGAAGTTAACAAGCACGACGGCGTGACGCACAACTACCTGCGCGAGAACGAATTCAACATCTGGTTCGCGCTCATCGCCCCGGACATGGACGCCGTGGAAGCCACCCTCGCCTCCATCACCGAGGCCACCGGCATCAAGATCCTGAACCTTCCGGCAAGCAAACTGTTCAAGATCAAGGTCGATTTCAAGATGGACAAATAGAGAATCCATACAGATAAATAACCAAAGCCCGCCCTGCTGTTCGCAGAGCGGGCTTTGTTGCATATTGCAGCCATGTTAACACTATTTATGACAAGTGGACTTGCACAAAGAGACTATGCACGGTATTTCCCAAGCAGAAACAGCACCGCCACACGCGAGGGACAGCATGAACAAAATCATCAAGGCATTACTGCTTGGCACCGCAGCCGGAATTCTGGACGTCATCCCTATGGTGCTCCAGGATTTGAGCTGGCAGGCCAATGCATCGGCCTTCCTGCACTGGCTGGCACTGGGAATCATCATAACCTTTGCCCGCCTGCCTCTGGCAGGATGGCTGTCAGGAATGACCATCGCCCTGCTTACCGGCATCCCGGTGGCTGTCCTTGTATCCGCTACCGACCCGTCGGCGTTCATCCCGATTCTGATATCATCAGCCGTTCTGGGCAGCATGCTTGGCCTCATGTCTGAAAAGCTCATCACCAGCCAACCGGACGACTAGCTACAAATCTTTCCATGCGACTTTGTCTGCCCAATCCGGCCTATCTGACCGCGTTCATTTCACCTGTCTAAAAACTTGCGAATCAGGAGCGTTGCGGGTACACCTCTTTCAGCACATAATTCCTTACACGGAGTGAGCGATATGATCCTTTCCCCATCCATGCTTTCATCTGATTTCGCCAACATGGAATCCGAACTGAAAGCCCTTGAAAAAGCTGGCCTTGAGTGGGTCCACCTCGACATCATGGACGGCATGTTTGTGCCGAACATCACCTTCGGCCCCCCGATCATCAAAGCTATGCGCGCCAAGTCGAACCTATTTTTCGACTGCCATCTGATGATCAACGATCCGGGCCGGTACATCGAACTTTTCGCAGACGCTGGAGCCGACCTGATCTGCGTCCATGCCGAGACCTGCGACCACCTGGAACGCGTCTGCGCCCAGATCGTCGAGGCCGGATGCAAACCAGCCGTGGCCCTGAATCCGCACACCCCGCTGGAAGAGATCAAGTACCTGATCCCGCAGCTCTACATGGTCCTGATCATGTCCGTTAATCCGGGCTTCGGCGGCCAGAAGTTCATCCCGTTCTGCCTGGACAAGGTCAAGGATCTCAAGAAGATGATCACCGACGCCGGAGCCGACACATTGATCCAGATCGACGGTGGCGTCACTGCCGAGAACGCTAAGGAACTGACTGACGCCGGTGTGGATGTCCTCGTCTCCGGCTCTGCATTCTTCGGTTTTCCGCCGCTAGATGAGCGGCACAAGCTATTTCAGGACAACTGCAAATAGCACGTTAGTTTTATAGAATATCCGGGGGCTGTTAGAGCAGCCCCCTTTTCTTTGAGGGGACACATGGCCGTAGTCAGCCTTCGCGATATACAGATTAACTTCACCGGAACGATCCTGCTGGATGGCATATCCATGCAGATCGAACCGGGCGAGCGCGTCTGTCTTCTGGGCCGCAACGGCGAGGGTAAGTCCACCGTGCTTTCCATCATCGAAGGCACCTTGAAGCCCGACAGAGGCAGCGTTGACTACGCCAGAGGCTCTCGCGTGGCCATGCTTCCGCAGGAAGTGCCGCAGGACCTCGACGGACTGGTCTACGACATCGCAGCCCAGGGCCTCGGAGCCGTCGGCAAACACCTGACCGCCTACCATGAAGCCTCTCGCGCCCTGTCCGAAGCCTCGGACTCCAATCAGGAAAAGATAGTCGCCCAACTTGAACGTGCCCAGCACGCTCTGGAAGATGCAGGAGGCTGGCCGCATCACCAGACAATCGAGACCGTGCTCTCGCACCTCAAGCTCGATGCGGACGAATCTTTTTCATCCCTGTCCGGCGGCACAAAACGACGTGCCCTGCTTGCCCGCGCACTGGTCAGCGACCCGGACCTACTTATCCTGGACGAGCCAACCAACCATCTGGACATCGAATCCATCACCTGGCTCGAGGATTTCCTGGTCCGCCAGAACACCACCCTGCTCTTTGTCACCCATGACCGCGCCTTCCTGCAAAGACTAGCCACACGCATCATCGAACTGGACCGGGGTAATCTGTTCAACTGGGACTGCGACTACAAGACCTACCTCAAGCGCAAGGATGCGGACCTCGAAGCCGAGGCCAAGCAGAACCACAATTTCGATCGTAAACTGGCCGAGGAAGAGACATGGATTCGCCGTGGCATCAAGGCTCGCCGCACCCGAAACATGGGCCGTGTCCGCGACCTGCGCAAGATGCGCGATGAACGCAAGGCCAGACGAGAACGCACAGGCTCTGCCAAGATGGTCATTCAGGATGCCGCTCGCACCGGCAAGCTGGTGGTGGAAGCAGATTCCCTTTGCTTCGGGTTTGAAGACATGCCCATCGTCGGCGATTTTTCCACGGCCATCATGCGCGGCGACAAGGTCGGCCTCATCGGCCCCAACGGCGTCGGCAAGACCACCCTACTCAAGCTTTTGCTGGGCGAGATAGAAGCGCAAAGCGGCTCCATTCGTCACGGTGTGAACCTTCAGGTCAGCTACTTCGACCAGATGCGTGAGCAATTCGACGAGACAAAAACCGTTCGCGAAAATGTGGCCGAAGGCAGCGACTTCATCGATTTGAACGGCAAACGTAAGCACGTCATGGGCTACCTCAAGGATTTTCTGTTCACCCCGGATCGAGCCAAAGTTCCGGTGTCGGTGCTGTCCGGCGGAGAGCGTAACCGCCTGATGCTGGCCCGGTTGTTCACTAAACCGTCCAACGTCCTGGTCATGGATGAACCGACAAACGACCTCGATGCCGAGACCCTTGATCTTCTCGAAGAGCTGCTCATGGAATACCCCGGCACCCTGCTGCTGGTAAGCCATGACCGCGCCTTCCTGAACAACGTGGTCACCTCGACCATCGCCTTCGAAGGTGATGGAAACGTCGCCGAATACGTCGGCGGCTATGATGACTGGCTCAGGCAACGCCCGGATAAAGCTGGGTCACCGGCCAAGGCGTGCAAACCCAAGTCTGACACCAAAGCCCCTGCCAAAGCCACCAAGAAGAAGCTCAGTTACAAAGAGAAATTCGAGCTGGAGAAAAAGCAGGTTGAGTTCGAGGCCATGCCCGCCATTATCGAAATGCTGGAAGGAGACCTTGAAACTCTCCAGACCCGCATGGCCGACCCGGAATATTTCAAGAACAACCCAGAGGATATGGCTGCCGACCAAAAACGTATGGAAAAGATTGAAAGCGAACTCGAAAGTGCATATAGCACTTGGGAAGAACTCGAAACCGCCCTTGAAGGCGTTGAACTGGACTAGCAAGAATGACCGATTATACAATACGAATGGTCGAGCCCAACGACCTGACAGCCTGTCATACCATCGAGGCCCGCTGCTTCCCCCCTTCTGAAGCTGCCTGGACGACATCTCTCCAAACTCGCATCAACACCTACCCCGAAGGTTTTCTGGTCGCCGAATACGACGGACTCATTGTCGGGCAGGTCAACTCCGGCTCAACGCACAAAGACGACATCTCCGACGAAGAATTCAAGCAGCTCATCGGGCACGACCCTGACGGCAAGAATATCGTCATCTTCTCCCTGTCGGTGCTGCCGGAATATCAAAAGCAGGGCATAGCCAGTAAACTCATAAGCGACTTCACAAGGCAGGCCCGCAAAATGGAGAAATCCAAGGTCATGCTTTTATGCAAGCCCGAACTCATTGATTACTACAGCCGTCACGGTTTCGAGGATCAAGGGACTTCCGAATCCACCCACGGCGGAGCGCAATGGCATGTGATGAGCTTGTCTCTCTAGACGACTTTACGACAACGAAAAAAGGCCCGGCAGAATGTATCTGCCGGGCCTTTTTTTGTACTAGTTTTGTCTAGCTCAACCAATCGTCGTCGTCTTCGATGGGGGCAAATCCTCGACGCATGGTGTTTTCGCAAACCAGACGCGGGTCCATGAACTGGAGCAGATAGTCTGGTCCGCCAGCCTTGGAGCCTACGCCCGACATCTTGAATCCACCAAAAGCATGCCGCTCGACCAGAGCGCCGACACTTGGCTTGTTCAAGTAGAGATTACCTACCCTGAATTCATTGTAGGCCCTTTCCAGATGGGCCGGGCTGCGAGTATAGATCGCGCCGGTCAGAGCGAAGCGGGTGGAGTTGGCAATGTCGAGAGCTTCATCCATGTTCTTGGCGCGCAATACGGCCAGAATCGGGCCGAAGACTTCTTCCTGAGCAATGCGGTTATCCTTGGTGATGCCGTCCACAATGGTCAGTGGTACGTAACAGCCGCCGGTTGCCTTGAGATCATCGGAGACCTCACGCTTGACGAGAATGTTGCCCTCTTCCTCAGCGACCTTGACGTAGCGCATGACGTTTTCCTGAGCAGCCTTGTCCACGACCGGGCCCATGTAGTTGGCCGGATTCTCTGCCGGGCCAAGCTTGACGGACTCGGCAGCCTCAGTCAGGCGTTCGATGAAACGATCATATATGGAATCGAGTACAATGACGCGTGAACAGGCTGAGCACTTCTGACCCTGGAAACCGAAGGCGGCATAAAGCACGCCGAGTACTGCTTCATCAAGATCGGCATCATCGTCAATGATAGTACCGTTCTTGCCACCCATTTCGGCGATGACCTTCTTGCACTGCTGCTGTCCGGGCTGGACTTTTGCAGCCCGCTCCTGAATGCGCAGGCCGATCTCCATGGAGCCGGTAAAGGCGATGACCGAAACGTCAGGATGATCTACGAGATGATCTCCCATAACGGAACCGCGTCCCGGAATGTAGTTGAACACACCATCTGGCAGTCCTGCGGCCTTCCACATGTCTACCAGTCCATTACCTATGCAGGAAGATATGCCGGCAGGCTTGTAGACTACCGGACAACCGGAGACGATGGCCGCGGAGACCATGCCCACGGAAATGGCGAGGGGGAAGTTCCAGGGGGCGATGACTGCTGCCACACCCTTGCCTTGATAGAAGAGCTGACTCATCTCGCCGGGCGCGTGGCCCATGCGGCGGGGTTTACCCATACGAATCATCTCGCGGGCATAATATTCGAGGAAATCGATGGCCTCGGCAACGTCGCCCTGTGCCTGATCCCACTGCTTGCCCACTTCCAGAATCTGGAGCGCACACAGATCGTGCATGTTGTCTTTCAAATACTGAGCGGCCTTGAGCAGGACCTCGGCGCGTTCCTCGGCCGAGACGTCACGCCAGGAAAGATAGGCTTCAGAAGCAGACTCAATGGCCCTGTCCACCTCGCCCACACCCGCCTGACAGACGGAGCCGATTATCTCGTTGGGGTTGGCCGGATTATAGGAGTCGAGCGTATCGCTGGTCTCCACTTCCTGCCCATTGATGAACAGCGGGACTTTTTTACCCATTACACCACGCACCCTGGCGATGGCTGCCGGGTAAGCATTACGCTCGTCTTCAATGGTGAAATCAACCATCGGATAATTCTGGAAACGGGCCAACCCCTCGGAAGGTTCAGGCGTCACGCACTTGCCTTCAAGCTGACGGCGCAGGGTCGCTTCCGGATTCTCCAGAAGGAAGTCCATGTCAGCTTCGTCGGCAAAGGTCTGCTTCAGGAAAGACTCGTTAGCCGTATTCTCAAGAAGACGACGAACCAGATAGGCCATGCCGGGCAGAAGGTCACCATAAGGACAGTAGAGGCGAACACGCTTTGCAACGTTCTTGAGTCCTTTGCGAACAGGTTCGGCCATTCCGTAGAGGACCTGGAATTCGTATCTTTCTTCGGGGACATTCAATGCGCTCGCCATCTCCATGACCGAAGCAATTGAGCGAATGTTGTGCGATGCGCAGGCGTAGTGACAGATGTCGCTATTCTCAAGAATCATCTTGGAAACGCGCTCGAAAGCCATGTCGGATTCAGGCTTGTGGGTCCAGACAGGAACAGGCCAGCCGTTCTGTTTGGCCATGACGGTCTCGTAATCCCAGTAAGCACCCTTGACCAGACGGATGGACACGGGGAAGTTCTTCTCGCGCGCCCAGGCCAGGAAATCACGAACGTCGTCGTCCACGCACTTCAAATATGCCTGGAAGACAATGCCGAGGTGGGGATAATCGGGGTATTTGGAACGAAGCCGCTTGTACAGCTCGATGGTTGCGTCCTTGTACTTGAGCGATTCCATGTCGATACACATGAACCCGCCCATCTCCATTACCTTCTTATAAATAGGCTCGATGCGGGACATCATGCCCGCAGCAGTGCCATCGAGGTCAACAGATTTTGACTGCGAATAAAATGCGGAAGGCTTCACTGCCACGTTAACCTTGGGAGCATGTCCCCAGTCCAGGTTGTCGGCACCCTTGTCGAGAGGGTCCCATTTGCCCAATTCCTTCTGCATGGCGTCGAGCACTTCGAGGTAACCGTCGCGATAAACGTCGGACTCCTTCTCGGAGACAGTAGCCTCGCCAAGCAGGTCTAATACAAAGGCAAATCCGTCCTTGCGCAACTTCTTGATGCCCTTGACCGCTTCTTTGGTCACCTGCCCGATAATGAACTGGCGAGCCATGGTTTCGATATTGGAACGGATGGTCTTATTAAGAACCTTGGCAACCAGGCCGCCGCCTATTTTCGTCTTGGTAGCACCCCATTTGAGGACGTCTGGGATGTTTGCATCGTCGGTCGCAAAATATTCTTCGATATGGCGAGATAGGGACTCCGAGGTGTTGAGGTAAGGCAAAACATCAACAAAACGAAACATTTGGACCTTGAAATCGTCGTTTTTCATGGCCCAATCCATGACCTTTCCAGTCCACCACCCTTTGTTGAAAACCGAAGGAGATTCGCCGGATATGGACGCAAAAAACTCCCTGCCCCGAGCGATGATTCTCGGGTCCAGGGAGGAAATATCAGTAGTCATCTGTTACTCCTTGAAGTATTCTATTTGTCAGAGAATGGTAGAGGTATGACGCGAGACTCTTTCACCGTAGTCAGCACGATGGTTGAGTTGGTATCTCGCACCGAAGCGATGGTGCCGAACTTGGCCAGAGTGACCTGAAGCGCCTCAGTGTCTTCCACCCGCACTTTGACCAGATAGGAATCGCGGCCTGCGGTGTAGTGAACCTCCAGGACCTCGGGCAGCTCGGCCAGCTTTCGACCGACTTCGGTTGCGCCGACACCCTCTTCCACGCGAATGGAAGTGAAGGCAGTCAGCCCGCGCCCAAGGACCTTGTGATCAACAATGCATTCAAAGCCCTTGATGATACCGCTCTTCTTGAGCTTGCGTACGCGCTCAAGCACGGCAGACGGAGCCTTACCGACCTTACGAGCGATTTCAGCATTGGAGACCTTGCCATCTTCCTGAAGTATGTTCAGGATTTTGAGATCGAGTTCGTCAATTTTTCTGTTATTCATGGAATAAAGGAATAATATTCTTTTCCAGTCTTGTCAACTACCCTGCCGTTGCTACGTCCAAAAAAAACACCCTGCTCCTTTTCATTTCTTAAAACCTCAGATATCATTACCTTTCGGTTAAATTTGACCATCAAAAACTATTGGCCCCTGACAGGAAAAAGCTTTGAAACGTCGCACACTCCCCTCAGATCATCCCGGAGCGAGCATTATTGTCTCTCCGAATGGCGACACATTGCGTCTCGGCATCAAGGGCCGTCTGGACGCTCTTGGCACTGCCTTTGTCTGGGATGACAGCGTCGCGCCGGTAAGATCCGGCAGCTATGCTCATGTTGTAATGGATTGTGCGGAGATCGCCTATCTCGACGGCTCCGGTGTGGCCCTGCTCCTCAAAGTCAGAGAAGAGGCCGCCCTGTCTGGCGGAAAACTAGAATTGCGCAACCTGAAAGAGGAATACCAGAAACTCCTCAACCTGACATGGGATTGCGATCTCCCGCAATGGATGCCCAAGACCAAAGAGAGACGCGGTTTTACCGTAGCCATAGGGGAATCCACCGGAGAGATTCTGGACGGCCTCTACGAAATGATCGCCTTTGTGGGCGAATCAACCTCCATGATCACCCAAGTCATACTGCATCCCCGTCAGGTTCGTTGGAAAGACGTACTTCTTTCCTGCATCAATGTCGGCGTTGATTCATTGTTCATCATCACCCTCCTCGGTTTCCTGATGGGACTGATCATGTCGTTTCAGTCCGCAGTCAGCCTGGAGCGGTTCGGCGGAGAAATCTTCGTTCCCAACATGCTCGGGCTGGTCATGTTCAGGGAAATGGGACCGCTGGTGACTGCCATCCTCCTGGCCGCCCGATCCGGATCGGCCTTTGCCGCCGAAATCGGCACCATGAAAATCAATGAGGAACTGGACGCCCTGACCACCATGGGCCTCTCGCCCATGCGTTTTCTGGTGATGCCAAAACTTTTGTCCGCCCTGGCCATGGTCCCGCTGATGACCATGTTCTTCAACCTGGCGAGCCTCGTCGGTGGCGCAGTGGTCATGCTCTCCCTGGGATTCCCCTTGGTAACTTTCACATCAAGGGTTTTCTCGTACCTCGACTACAGCGACTTCGCAGGCGGCATGTTCAAGGCCCTGGTCTTCAGCGTTCTGGTGGCTGGTGTCGGATGCCTGCGCGGCATGCAAACTCAGAGCGGCGCGAGCGCAGTCGGATTATCCACCACCAGCGCGGTTGTGTCAGGCATCATCATGATAGCCTTTGCAGACGGCATTTTCGCCATGGCCTTTTACTATCTAGGTATATAGGTAATGGGCATGGACACGAATAAACCGGTCATAAGCATCAGGAACGTCAGCTGCGGCTATGACGACACTGTCGTAGTCGACAACGTCAGCTTCGACATTTTTCCAGGCGAAGTCTTCGTCATCCTGGGAGGTTCTGGTTGCGGCAAAAGTACATTGCTCAAGAACATGATAGGTCTATACGAGCCCATGGGCGGAAAGATATTTTTCGGCGAAGATGAACTAACCGACGCACAAGACGACCAGCGAGACATGATCATCCGGAAATTCGGCGTCATGTATCAGATGGGCGCACTGTTCGGATCCATGTCTCTCCTGCAAAACGTCATGCTGCCACTGGAGGAATTCACGGATCTGCCCCGCGAAGCCATATCCATGATCGCCAAATCCAAACTGGCCATGGTCAACTTGGAAAATGCAACCTACAAGTTACCATCTGCCATAAGCGGGGGCATGAAAAAACGGGCGGCCATTGCCCGAGCCATGGCCCTCGACCCAGGTATTCTTTTTCTTGACGAACCGGGTGCAGGACTGGACCCGATATCCAGTGCCGAACTTGACGAACTAATACTCAACCTGTCACGAACCCTGGGCATCACTTTCGTCATCGTCAGCCACGAACTGGAAAGTATTTACAAAACTGCCGACCGGGTTATCATGCTCGACAAGGACGTCAAATCCATCGTGGCCGAAGGTGACCCTAAGCACCTGAGAGACACCTCGGAAAACATATTCGTCAAACGCTTCTTCCACCGCCTGCCGTCACTGGGCAAAACCGGGCATGAAGAAAAATGCCCAACCTCGGAATAAGGATACGCGATGATACGGAAACACGACTATTTTAAACTGGGATTATTTATCATCCTGGGCACCTGCATGCTCATCGCGGTGATAACCATACTCGGCGCAGGGAAGTATTTCGAGACTACATACAAAATGGAAACGTACTTCGACGAATCCGTAAATGGCCTTGCTGTCGGTTCACCAGTCAAGCTGCGGGGAGTGGATATCGGACGGGTTACCACCATCAATTTCGTGGCAAATGAATACGAAGAAGCCGACAAGAACGAAAACAGATACGTCTTTGTGGCATGTGAAATCAAACCAGACTTGTTCAAGGGAATATCGGAAGAAGAATTTGGTGTCGCCGCCACCCGTGAAGTCAAGCGCGGCCTCAGGGTCCGACCCACTTCACTGGGACTGACCGGCCAGCTTTTTCTCAACCTGATCTATGTCGATCCGGAAGCCAACGCACCCCTAAAAATCGACTGGCAGCCAGATGACGCCTACATTCCATCCGTCGCCAGCACTTTGAGCCGTGTGGAAGAGGCAATCACCACCATCAGCAAAACCTTGAGCAGCCTGAAAAAAGAAGACATTCAGAGCATAATCGAAGACGTCAAATCAATCGTCAGTACGCTGGGCGACTTCATGAAGACTGAAGGCGGCAAGGAAGCGGGCATGAAAATCCTGGGCATCCTTGAAGAGACCCGCCTTGTCCTGCATCGCACCAACCAGATTCTGGCCGATCCGGCCACCGAGCAGATCATCCCCGAAGCCGTCGGGGCCATTGCCGGGGTCAACAGGATAGTCACCAATTCAGCTGATGATATCATCAGTGCTGCCAGGGAAGCCAAGCTGGCCATGACGAGCTTCAAACAGGCATCCGACGTACTAGCAAAGAACCTGGCAGATCCGCGCATGGACAAAGCCATGTCCGAGATCGCCCCGACCCTGGAGAATGTTGCCAAGGCATCGTCTGATCTGACAGCGGCGGTCTCCAAAGTGCACGCCCTCGTCAATCGCCTTAACTCGGTCGTGGCAAGCGAAGAAGCGAATATCCACTCGATCCTCGAAGATACGCGTGAAGTAATGGAAAATATCAAAGAGATCAGCGGCGACGCCAAACGCTACCCTTCAGGAGTCTTCTTCGGCACACCGCCCAGCAAACCGTCGCCTGAGACCCAATAACCGGGAATACCGTTATGAAAAAATATCATATTATCCTCATTCTACTAACCGTTGCCCTGACCGCGACAGCCTGCGTCAAATTGGGCGGCAAGCCCCTGGACAAGCGTTTTTTCCAGATAACACCTGTCAGATCCGGCGAACCGGCAGCCACAAGCAGCGACCTCATTCTCAAGGTTCGCAGATTCTCTGTTTCCGACCTCTACAACACCCGTGAATTGGTCTACCGCGAGACAGGCGGACGCATCGACTCCGATTTCTACAACATGTTCTTCGTCACACCGGGCAACATGCTGACAACCGAACTGCGCAAATGGCTGGCGAAATCCGGCCTGTTCGCCCACATCATCGAGCCCGGCAGCATGGTGGTCCCCAACCTGACACTTGAAGGTGTGGTCAATAGTCTGTATGGAGACTACTCGACAGGCGCACCCGTAGCAGTGGTAGAGATGCAATTCTTCGTCGTGGACGAATCCACTGCCGCAAACGTCATCGTTTATTCCAACACCTATG
>Ga0209692_10004042_pt1 | contig 13611 bp, 9 predicted proteins | sample tdDd472_FD_187129 | JGI IMG/M metagenome (GOLD analysis project Ga0209692, IMG submission 187129) | Marine sediment microbial communities from the Atlantic coast under amendment with organic carbon and nitrate - tdDd47.2 (SPAdes)... | ecosystem: Environmental > Aquatic > Marine > Coastal >...
GAAGGCGCGCGGCTGCGCAATTTCGGCATGACGCTGGGCATCCGCGACACCCGCAAGGTGGATACCGTCTACAACATGACCGAACAGGACGTGCGCGAGCAGGGCCGGTTCGAGGACAGCATCGGCATCTATCCGGAATTCATCGACGGTTACGGCATCCTGATCCTGCCGACCACCGGCCGCTACTTCCAGATCCCCTATCGCAACCTGCTGCCCAAGAAGGTGAAGAACCTGCTGGTCGCGGGCCGCGCCACCGGCGGCGACCGGGTCAGCCACGCCGCGACGCGGAACATGAGCTGCTGCGCCGTCACCGGCCAGGGCGCGGGCATCGCCGCCGCCCTCTCGCTGAAATCCAACAGCGAGCTGGACCGGATCGACATGGCCAAGGTTCAGGGTGAACTCGACCGGCAAGGCGTGCGATACTGGTAGCCGACAGCAATCGGATTACCGGGTAGCGGGTTGAACAAGGGTCTCAAGGGCAAGGGAAAATTCCTGATCGGCGCGGCCATCGGCTCCGGCAGCACCGGGCTGGCGGCGGAGCGCGGCGGCGCCGATTTCCTGCTGGCGATCAATGCCGGCCGGCTGCGCAGCATGGGCGCGCCCTCCATCGCCTGCATGCTGCCGATCTTCGACGCGCGCAGCCTGACCGACGGGTTCGCCCGCACGGAACTGTTGACCCAATGCCGCATCCCCGTGCTGATCGGGCTGAATGTCTGGGAAAGGGACCTGGACTTCGCCGCCTCCGCGGCCGCGATCAAGGAACAGGGTTTCGCCGGCGCGGTGAACTTCCCCAGCTGCATGCACTATTCACGGCCGATGCAGCAGATCCTCTCGCGCGCCGGGCGCGGCATCGAGCGCGAGGTCGAGCAGCTCCGCGCCGTCCAGGACCAGGGCCTCACCGCCATGTTCTATTGCGCGACCAGGACCCAGGCGCGGCTGGCCGCCGATGCCGGGCTCGATCTCGTCTGCCTCAATCTCGGCTGGAATGTCGGCGGGTCGGTCGGGCATCGCCCGCGCGCCTCGCTCGAGGAAGTCGCCACCATGGCGCGGGAGATCGGGCGCCTGGTGAAGCGCATCAGCCCGAAGACCAAGTTCCTGCTGGAAGGCGGCCCGATCGAGACGGCCGAGGATCTGGCCCAGGTGGTCCGCCTCGCCGATATCGACGGCTATGTCGGCGGGTCCACCTTCGAACGCATGCCGCTGGAAGTTTCCGTCGCCGATCAAATCGACCGCTTTCGGCAGGCGAGCATCAAGGGCGCCGCGCTGGACGACCGGGACCAACGGCTTGCCGCCTGGGGACGGGGTTTCGGCTTTCACGGCCACGCCCCGGCCCTGCTGCGCTATCTCGACCGGCTGAAATCCATGGCCGATCTCGACCGGCCGGTCCTGCTGCTGGCGGAAAAGGGCAGCCCCACCAAACCCAGTCTGACGGCGCTTGCCGGGAAACAGGGACCGGGCAAATCCGCGCGCGGCCCGGTCGTCACCATCGACCTGGGCGGCGAGGAATTTCCCGGGCGCGCCCGCAACCTGCTGTTCGGCCACCGGGATACGATCGACCGCCGCCAGCCCGGCCTCTCCGATCCCGGGACCGGCGTGTTGGCGGTCCGCGCGGCCGAACGCCTGCCGGTCGCGACCCAGAGGCGGCTGGCCCGCGCCTTGACCGACGGCTCCTTCCGGGCGCCGGGATCCTGGCGCCCGCTGCCGGTTTCCGTCCGCGTCGTGCTGGTTTGCGAGGTGACCAGCGCCGCCGGGGCGGACGACCCGGCGAGCCTGGGGCTGGATTCCCAACTGGTCGACGCCTTGGGCGGCGCGGTGCTGAAGGCCCCGCCGCTCCGCGAGCGCATCGAAGACCTGTTCGACTGCGTGGAAAACGGGCTCACCCTCGCGCGGCAGGATTTCACGGCGAGCGCGCTGCGCCGCCTGGAGGCCCATGCCTGGCCGGGGAACGAGGCGGAGCTGACAGCCGTCCTCACCGATCTCTCCGCCGGCAAACGGGCGGGGCTGATTTCCGAGGACGCGGTCGCCGCCCGGCTGGACGACGGCGCCGCCGCGGCCCCCATCGCGCGCGGCGGCGAGAAGGAAAGGATCGTCGATGCCCTGTGGCGCAACGGCTTCAACCGCAGCCGGACGGCCGAGGCGCTCGGCATGTCCCGCAAGACGCTCTACAACAAGATCAAGAAATTCGGGCTGGCCGGCTGATACGGGCTTCCAGAGCGCGGGCCGCTAGAGCACGGGCCGCAGCAGCAGCCCGTCCACGCCGTGCGGCCACAGGGTCGGTGACGCGGCCTCCGCCTCGCTTCCCAGAACCAGGACCGGTCCGTCCCACCCTTTGGCGCGCAATGTCCCCGCGACCGCCTGGGCGGACCCGCCGCGCCGCAGCATGGACGGGAAGCCGGCAGCGAAATCCGCGACACGCGGCAGGATCGCGATTGCTTCGGGCCCGGCCGCCAGAACGTCCGTACAGGACGCCTCGTCACACAAGACCGCCAGACGCTTCAACCCCAGCGCACCGAACCGCGCCAGGCAGCCGACCTCCCGCTGCCAATCCAAGCCGACATCCTCCAACTGCTGGCGAAACTCGGCATCCTGCTGGTGCGTGCTGGGCAGGTTGGCCACCCAATGGACACCCGCCGACCGCAAGCGGGCGGCCTCCCTGTCGACATCCAGGAAGGGGTTGGCCATGAAAAGGCCGACGCCCATGCCGTGAGCGACCAGGGGATCGTTGGAAACGGAATCGATGATCGAGCCCTGCCCTTGCCCGGCAGGCAACAACAAGCCCACTTCCATGGGCACCGCGTGACCCGGCAGGCCCGGCGCGGCGGTCAGGAACCCGGACGGCAGACGCCCTGCGCCGTCAGGCGCGGCGATCCGCCAAAACGCCAATCCGGCTGATGCGGGGTTGGCCGGCCGGGTATCGCTCATATCTCGAGCAAGGCGCGGCGGACTTCTTCGAGATGGGCGGTCATCGCCTCCCGCGCCGCCTTGGGCGACCGCATTCGGATTCCCTCTATGATATCCGCGTGCTGCGCCACGTAACGGGCCTTCAAGGCGGGCGTATAGGCGCGGCGTTTGGCCGCCAGCCAATCCGCGTTCGCCCGCATCGCCGACAGCATCTTGTCCATCCGGATCACCAGTTGGTTCTGGCACATCGCGAAGAGCAGCCTGTGTATTTCCGCATCGTACCGTTCGAAGGTCTCCATCTCGTCGGTCTCCGCAGAGGCCGCCTGCGCGCGCAGAAGCTGCTGGATATCGGCCTCCGTCGCGTTCGCGGCGGCGGCCGCGGCCACGGCCGGCTCCAGCATCAAGCGGGCTTCGATCAAATCGCGCGGGCTGATGTCAGCGACGAAGTCGAATTCCTTCCCCGCCGCGGGCCCGGCGGACGACGTCCCGATCGGGCCGTTCTTGCCAAGCTGCGCCAGACCGTCGTTGCCCGCGACGAAGGTGCCGCGGCCGACATGGCAAACCACCAGGCCATCCTCCCGCAGGTCTTCTATCGCCCGGCGAACCGTGTTGCGGGCGACATCGAAACGGCTGGCCAATTCACGCTCCGTCGGGATGCGCCCGTCAGTGGCGAACGCGCCCGCCAGAATGTCGGACCGCAGTTGGTCGGCAATTCGCGCCGAAATGGTCGATTTCATCGAAATCCCCTTGGAGATTCCCCACTTGGGAAACCCAACTCAATAATCCAATCACGCGTCACAATAGGTTCAATTGGTATAAGCAGTCAACTTTTCTGAGCCAAAGAGTCTGGTAATCTTCAAAATTGGTGCTATTGTTTCATTCAATTCGTCAAATTGGTTCATTTATTGGTTCACTTTTTGACAAAATGACGCCCGAAACAGCCGATATCCGGGCGCAGCACCAGGGGGAAAGATGGGTTCCTACGGCCCAAAAGCCAAAATATCCGCGAAAAATGGGGCGGCTTCCGCCTCCATTGATTCGCATTATTTGGATCATCTTTTACCCGTTTTTACTCATCTTAATCCAAAGCCTCGTTGCAGCGAAAAAAAAGTCGCCCCAAGATATTTGACCAAGACAAAGGCAAGTCCGGCGCAAGACCGGACCGTAGCCGGGGGCTGTTTCCGGCTGCATCAGAACAACGAGGCCGCCGACTTTCCGGCGCCGCGGGGAGGAATGTGAGGATGCTTTGGTCCAAGTCGGCCATAAGCGGGAAATCCGTCATCGCACCGGCGACCTTCTCCTTTGTTGGGCAGGGCTGATCGGCGATGCGCAATTTCATTGAGCGCCATACCTTCTGGGCGATCGTCATTTTCCTGACGGCGGCGATCTTCCTGTGGATGATTTTCGCCGTCTGGCCCGATTGGCTGGTGTCGGCGATCGGCCGGAAGAAGACCTTCGTGAACACGCTGTTCAACGGCGTCACGCTGGGCGGCCTGTATTTCCTGGTCGCCAGCGGTTTCACACTGGTTTTCGGCCTGATGCGGAACGTGAACCTGGCGCATGGGTCGATGTACCTGCTGGGCGCCTATATCGGCTACGAGGTCGCGGAAGCCAGCGGAAGCTGGTTCTTCGGCCTGCTGGTCGCCTTCCTGGCCATTGCGGTCAGCGGCATCTTGCTGCAGGTGCTTATTTTCCGCCGGATGGAAGGGGACGACCTGCGGCAAACCCTGGTCACCATCGGCATTTCGATCATCGCCGCCGATCTGATGCTGGCGATCTGGACCGGCACGACCTATCAGTTTCAGCCGCCGGAATGGCTGTTCGGCGCCGCCGACCTTCCGATCATCTCGACCGTCAAGTCGTCCGGCGACGCGGTCTATATCAAATATCCGATCTATCGCCTCGCCGTGCTGGCCGCCGCCGTCGCCGTCGGCGTGGCGCTGTGGCTTTTCCTGAACCGGACGCGGGTCGGCATGATGATCCGCGCCGGGGTCAATGATCGGCAGATGCTGGCCGCGGCCGGCGTCAACGTCCAACTGGTCTTCGCGCTGGTCTTCGCCATCGGGGCCGGGCTGGCGGGCTTCGCCGGCGTGGTCGGCGGCACCGCGCTTTCGATCGCGCCCGGCGAAGACGTCCGCTACCTGCTGGCCAGCCTGATCGTCGTGATCGTCGGCGGGCTGGGGTCGGTCACCGGGGCCGCCATCGGCGCGCTGCTGGTCGGATTGGCGGAGCAGTTCGGCCTCGCCTACTTCCCGACCTACGGGGTCGTGCTGACCTTCCTGATCATGGTCGTCGTGCTGGCCGTCCGCCCGCAGGGCATCATGGGAGGGCGCTGAGCCATGGCGAACCGCGGTTTCTTCTCCGGCAGCGGCACCTGGACCGACATCCACCCGGCCAAGATCGTCGTCGCGGTCTTCCTGCTCGCCTATCCGACGTTCACGTCCGACTTCTTCACCTATCAGATCGGCGCCTATTCGCTGATCCTGGGCATGGTGGCGCTTTCCCTGATGATGCTGGCCGGGTATGGCGGCATGGTCAGCCTGGCCCAGCTGACTGTCGCAGGCTTTGCCGGCTATCTGGTCGCGATCTTCGGCGACAACAGCGTCGGTGTGATGGGACTTGGTTGGCCCTGGTGGATCACCATTCCGGTCGCGATCCTGGGCGCGGCGACGTTCAGCGCGTTGATCGGCGCAATCTCCGTCCGGACCGAGGGCATCTACACCATCATGATCACCCTGGCGATCGCCGTCGCCTTCTTCTACTTCGTCCGGCAGAACTATGTGCTCTTCAACGGGTTCACCGGCTATGCAGGCGTGGAGCCGCCGACGCTCTTCGGCGTCTATTGGCGGAACCCGGTCCCCTTCTACTACCTGACCCTGGCGCTCGCCGCCTTCTTCTTCGGCATGGTGCTGTACGGGTCGCGCGCGAATTTCGGGCTCAGCCTGCAGGCGATCCGGGACAATCCCCGCCGCATGCACGCGCTGGGCTACGACGTCACCCTGCACCGCATCGCCGCCTATTTCCTGGCCGGCATCATCGCGGGCACGGCGGGCGTCCTGCTGGTCTGGTTCAACGGGCGGATATCCCCCGGCTCGGTCGGCGTCGATGTCGCGATCGACATCCTGGTGATCGCCGTCGTCGGCGGCATGCGCCATCCGATCGGCCCCTTCCTGGGCGCGATCGGCTTCGTGCTGCTGGAGAACTTCGCCATCGACCTGATCGACCGGGAACGGTTCAACACCGTGATCGGCCTGGCCTTCCTGCTGGTGGTGCTGTTCTCGCCGGACGGGATCCTTGGAATTTGGAGCAAGATGCGCAACCGCGTCACGCTCAACTTGAATGCACGGCGCCGAGGCGTCCGGGCAGAACGGGACGACGGGCAAACAGCCCCATCGTTCGAACAATAAACCGTGTTTCTATAACCGTGTTTGGGAGGTAACGATGATCGGTAAAATGGGTAAAAGCTTAGCGGCAGCGGCGCTTTTGTCGTTCGCGAGCACCGGCGCCATGGCGCAGGACAGCATCAAGATGGGGGCGCTCGCCACACTGGAAGGGGCCTTCACGGTCCTGGGCGAGGACGGCATGCGGGGCGTGAAACTCGCGCTCGAGGAATTCGGCTACATGGCCGGCGGCAAGAAGATCGAGCTGATCACCGGCTCGTCCGACGCCTCGCCGGACAGCGCCATCCGCGCCACGCGCAAGCTGGTGGAACAGGACGGCGTTCAGGTCCTGGTCGGCCCGCTGTCGGGGTCAGAAGGTCTGGCCGTCAAGGATTACGCCAAGACGCAGCCGAACGTGACCTTCCTGAACGGCTCCTCCGCCGCGCAGGATACGACGCTGCGCAGCCCGGCGGACAACTTCTTCCGCTTCTCGACCGAAGGCGCGCAGTGGATGGCCGGCCTCGGCGAGTATGTCTACAACGAGAAGGGCTACCGGTCGGTCGCCGTGCTGGCGGAAGATTATTCCTTCCCCTACACGCAGGTCTTCGGTTTCCTTGAGCCGTTCTGCCGCCTCGGCGGCAAGGCGCCGGTCGAAGCCCGCTTCTGGGTGCCGATCGGCAACAAGGACTATTCCTCCGTCATCGCCGCGCTGCCGGACGATGTCGACGCGATCTATGTCGCGCTCGGCGGGGCCGATGCGGTCAACTTCCTGACCCAGTACGAACAGGCCGGCGGCGGTCTGCCGTTGATCGGCGGCTCGATCACGGTCGACCAGACCGTTCTGGGCTCCAAGGGCCGGACCCGCGACTTCGTCATCGGCACGCCGTCCGCCGGTCCGGTATCGGATACCTGGGACGATCCGCGCTGGGCGAATTTCGTCGCCGCCTACAAGAAGCAGTTCCCGGACGGCTTCCCCTCGCCCTCGCTGTTTGCGCATTCCTATTACATCAACACCAAGGCCGCGCTGCTGGCGCTCAATGAAGTCGGCGGCGACCTGTCCGACGGCGGCAAGAAGTATCGTGAAGCGCTCTCGGGCCTGGAATTCGATACGCCCACCGGCAAGGTCCACCTGGACGAGCGCCGTCAGGCCGTGGCCGATATCTTCCTGACGGAAGTGATCGAAGGGCCGGACGGCAATCTGGTGAACAAGACCATCAAGGTCATTCCGCAGGTCAACCAGACGCTTGGCGTGTCTTACGACAAGTTCCTGGAATACGGCCAAGTCGGGCGTGAAAACCCGCCCTGCAGCTAAGGCCCTGGGCAACTGAATCCTGAAACCACCGTATCGTTGGAAGAATAAACACAATGCCTTCGACCTCCGCCCTCTCCCGTCTGCAAAGCGCCGGCCTCTATGCGCTGGAGCTTGAAGCCGTGAGCCGCCATTTCGGCGCGCTCGTGGCGCTGGCGGACATCAACCTGACCGTCAAGGCGGGTGAGCGGCGGGCGGTCCTGGGGTCCAACGGTGCGGGCAAGACCACCCTGTTCAACGCGATCACCGGGGACTTTCCCCCGACCACCGGTCGCGTGCGTCTGTTCGGAGAAGACGTGACGGATCTGCCCGTGCATGAGCGGATCCGTCGCGGCCTTCGCCGCACCTATCAGATTTCCCTTCTGTTCGGCGGCCTCAGCGTCATCGACAACATCTATCTCGCCTGCCGGGGCGTCAGCCGCGGGCGGTTCTCCCTGCGCCGTCCCCGCCGCGACGACAGCGGCATGGAAGCGGCCGAAACGCTGCTCTCCGCCGTCCATCTGGACCCTGTGCGCGACATCCGCGTCGGTGATTTGAGCCACGGCCAGCAGCGCCAGTTGGAGATCGCCCTCGCGCTGGCCGGCGCGCCGCGGCTGATCCTGTTCGACGAACCCGCCGCCGGCCTGTCGCCGACCGAGCGGACCGAACTGGTCGAGATCCTGCAGGCCCTGCCGGACCATATCGGCTACATCATCATCGAGCACGACATGGACGTGGCGCTGCGCGTCTCGGAATCCGTCACCATGATGCATAACGGCCGGATCTTTAAGGAAGGCACGCCGGAGGAAATCGAGAACGATCCGGAAGTGCAGGAACTGTATCTGGGGCACGGCCATGGCTGATCGCGATCGCCGCCGCAATTCCAACGCACCCGTCCTGCAGATCCGCGATCTGCACGTCTATTACGGCCATTCCCACGCGCTGCAGGGCGTGAACCTGACGCTCGATCACGGCGTCCTTTCCATCGTCGGCCGCAACGGCATGGGCAAGACGACGCTGTGCAACGCGATCATGGGCCTGCTGCCCGCCCGGCGCGGGTCGATCCAGTTCGAAGGCCAGGAAATCACCGGCGCGCCCACGCACCGGATATCCGGACTGGGCGTCGGATATACGCCCCAGGGCCGGCGGCTGTGGCCGTCGCTAACGGTGGAGGAGCATCTGCGCCTGGTGTCCGGCAGCGGCCGAAGCTGGACCATGGAACGCGTCTACGACACCTTCCCCCGGCTCTATGAACGGCGGCGCAACGGCGCGGGACAGCTTTCCGGCGGCGAACAGCAGATGGTCGCGATCTCCCGCGCGCTGCTGCAGGATCCGCGGCTGTTGATCCTGGACGAACCGACGGAAGGCCTGGCCCCGGTCATCGTCGACCAAGTGGAAAAATTGCTGCGCACCCTGGCGGAGCAAAGCGACGTCACCATCCTGCTGATCGAACAGAACATCGCCGTCGCGACTTCCGTGTCGGAAGACGTCGCCATCATGGTGAACGGCCGGGTCAGCAATGTCATGCCCGCCCGTCAACTGGCCGCCGACCGGACGCTGCAGGAACGCCTGCTGGGGGTGGGCCGACATTCCCATGAGGATATCGACGCCACCATGTTGCAGGCGGCGGCGCAGCGGGGCCCCGCGCCCGAAACGGTCCAGCCGCCGAAACCCGACGAAGCCGAAGAAGCGTCGGCGCAGGCGGCCGGGCAGCCCGAAACGGCGGCGCCGGAACCGGAATCCACGCTGGTCTATGTACCCCCGACCCGTTGGTCGAGCGCGCATTGGGAAGAGGGCAAACCCGGCGCGCGGCCCGCCAAGCAGGCAGCCGCACAGCCTTCCCGCCCGTTCGACGCCAAGCCGGAGCCGATCTTCGCGGAACCGCTGACGCCGCTGGAATTGTTGCGCGGCGACGACATCTATGTCGTCGGAACCTTCGACACCAAGGGCGCGGAGCTGACCTATATCCGCGACCGGATCGTCGAACAGGGATTGCCGGTGCGGACCGTGGACCTGTCCACCTCCGGCAAGCCGTCCTCCGCCGACGTCCCGCCGCATATGGTCGCCGCCTATGCCAAGGGCGGCGCGGGGTCGGTCTTCAGCGGCGACCGCGGCGCCTCGATCCGTGCGATGCAGGAAGCCTTCGAGAACTGGCTGCCGCGCCAGCGCGGCATCGGCGGCGTGATCTCGGCGGCCGGGTCCGGCGGCACGGCGCTGGCGACGCCCGCCATGCGGCGGCTGCCGATCGGCGTGCCCAAGGTGATGATCTCCACCGTCGCGTCCGGCGATGTCGGGCAATATGTCGGCCCGGCGGATATCATGATGATGTATTCCGTCACCGACGTGCAGGGGTTGAACCGGATATCCCGCCGCGTGCTGGCCAACGGCGCGAACGCCGTCGCCGGCATGGTCAAGGCGGCCCGCACCCAGCGGCAGGAAACGAACGGCAAGCCGAGCCTGGGCCTGACCATGTTCGGGGTGACGACGACGGCGGTCCAGCAGATCACCGCACAGCTGGAGGACCGCTACGACTGCCTGGTCTTCCACGCCACCGGCGTCGGCGGGCGGTCGATGGAGAAGCTGGCCGATAGCGGCATGCTGACGGCGGCCATCGACCTGACCACGACGGAGGTCTGCGACATGATGATGGGCGGCGTCTTCGCCGCCAACGAGGACCGCTTCGGCGCCTTCATCCGCACCCGCATTCCCTATGTCGGCTCCGTCGGGGCGCTCGACATGGTGAATTTCGGTCCGCGCGACACGGTGCCGGAAAAGTACAACAGCCGGAATTTCGTCGAGCACAACCCTCAGGTCACCCTGATGCGGACCACGCGGGACGAGAATGTCCGCATGGGCGAATGGATCACCGAGCGCCTGAACCGGATGGACGGCCCGGTGCGGTTCCTTATCCCGGAAAAGGGCGTCTCCGCGCTCGACGCGCCGGGGCAGCCCTTCCATGACCCGGAGGCGGATGCCGCGCTGTTCGACGCGATCGCCCGCAATTTCAAGGAAATTTCGAACCGCAGGCTGGTTCGGGTCGCCCATCACATCAACGATCCCGGCTTCGCGGATGCGGCCGTCAGGGCGTTGGACGAAATCAATCCGATGAGAAGAGAGGCACGCAATGCCGCGCATTGACCGAAAGACACTTCTTGAGAAGTTCCACACCATGCGGCGGAACGGCGAACCCATTATCGGCGGCGGCGCGGGCACGGGCCTGTCGGCGAAATGCGAGGAAGCCGGCGGCATCGACCTGATCGTGATCTACAATTCCGGCCGCTACCGGATGGCCGGGCGCGGATCGCTTTCCGGCCTGATGGCCTATGGCAACGCCAACGACATCGTCATGGACATGGCGCATGAAGTCCTGCCGGTCGTGCGGAACACGCCGGTCCTGGCCGGCGTCAACGGCACCGACCCGTTCTGCATCTTCGACGACTATCTGGACCGGGTGAAGGCGATCGGCTTTTCCGGCGTGCAGAACTTTCCGACCGTGGGGCTGATCGACGGCACCTTCCGCGCCAACCTGGAAGAGACCGGCATGTCCTACGGCATGGAGGTCGACATGATCCGCATGGCCCGCGAGAAGGACCTGCTGACGACACCCTATGTGTTCTGCGAGGACGACGCCGCGGCCATGGCGGCGGCCGGCGCGGATATCATCGTCTGCCATATGGGATTGACGACCGGCGGGTCCATCGGGGCGGAGACGTCGCTGAAGCTGGAAGACTGCCCGGCGATGGTGAACGCCTGGTCCGAGGCTGCGCGGCGGGTTAACCCGGAAGTCCTCGTGCTCGTCCATGGCGGCCCGGTGGCGATGCCGGACGACGCCCAGTACATCCTCGACAATACGGACCACTGCCACGGCTTTTACGGCGCCTCCTCCATGGAGCGGCTGCCGACCGAAGTGGCGCTTACCGAACAAACGAAAGCCTTCAAGGCGATCAAACCCGCCCCTGGTAAGACTCCAGGCAAAACTGGCTGAGTAGGGAGAGAAACCATGTCTGCCGGTCTTATAGGATCGATCATCCTCTGGCTCATCATCGCGATCATCGTGATCGTCGTGGCCGTTTACTTGCTGAACTGGCTGTATCACCGCTCCACGAAGGAGGAAGCCTTCGTCCGCACCGGTTTCGGCGGCGAGAAGGTGGTGATCAACGGCGGCGCCCTGGTGCTGCCGATCATCCATGAGGTGACGCCGGTCAATCTGAACGTCGTGCGCATCCCGATCGCCCGGACCCGGGAAGAGGCCGTCATCACCCGCGACCGGATGCGCGTCGATATCGAGGCCGATTTCTTCGTCCGCGTGGTGCAGGAGAAGAAGGCGGTCGCCGCCGCGGCCTCCACGCTGGGTCGGCGCACGACCGACCCTGAGCGCCTCGCCGAACTGTTGTCGGGCAAGTTCGTCAGCGCCCTGCGCTCCGTCGCCGCGGAATTGACGCTGGACGAGATGCACGAGAAGCGCGGCGACTATGTCGAGATCGTCGAGAAGCGCGCCGCCGAGGCGCTGGCCAAGAACGGGCTGGAGCTTGAATCCGTCGCCATCACCGACCTGGACCAGACCAACCTGGAATATTTCAATCCGGCCAACCGGTTCGACGCCGAAGGCCTGACGCAGTTGATCGAGACCATCGAGTCGCGCCGCAAGCTGCGCAACGACATCGAGCAATCCTCCATGCTGGCGATCCGCTCCCGCAACCTGGAAGCGGAGAAGGAAACCCTGAAACTGGAGGAGGAGAGCGAAAGCTCGCGCCTGAACCAGGAACGCACGCTGGAGGCGCTGCGCGCCGAGCAACGCGCCGAGATCGAACGCACCCGCGTCACCCGCCAGGCGGAAATCGAACGGTCCCGCATCGCGACCGACCGGGAAACCCGGACCTATGAAATCGAGCAGCGCCGCACGCTGGAGGAAGAGGAAATCAAGGCCCGGCAGGACGTGGAACAGGCCCGCATCGCGCAGGAACAGGCCCTGGAAAAGGCCCGTATCGAACGCGAACGCCTGATCCGCCAGGAGCAGATCAAGCAGCGCCACGACGTCGAGAGTTCGGAAATCACCGCGACCGAGGATCTGGAACGCGCCAAGATCGTTTCCGAGCGCCAGTTGCGCGAGGCGCGCATCCTGGCCGACCAGGAGACCGAGGCCCGCGACATCGCCCGTGGCCAGGAAATCGAAACCGCCAAGATCGGCGCCAGCAAGGCGGTCGAGACCGCGCGGATATCGCTCGACCAGACGCTGGACAAGGCCCGGATCGAACGCGACCGGCTGTTGCGGTCGCAGCAGATCGCCCAGCGCCAGACCATCGAGGAGGCGGAAATCTCCGCCCGCGAGGAGATCGAACGCGCCCGCATCGCCTCCGATCGGGGTCTGGAGGAGGCGCGTATCCTGCAGGATCGCGACCTGAAGCGGCTTCAAGTGGAGCGCGCCCAGGTTCTGGAACTGGCGGAAATCGAACGCCAGATCGCCGTGCTGAACAAGCAGGCGGAAGAGGCCGAAACCCGTGTCGGCGTGGAAGCGGTCCGCGCCCGCGCCGTGGAGGCCGAGGAAAAGGTCACCACGACACGGGAGACCGAGATCGCCGAACGCCTTGCTTCCATCGACCGCATGATCGCCCGCAAGGACGCCGACACCCGCCAGATCGCCGCGGAAGCGGACAAGCTGACGGCGGCCGTCGCGGCCGAGGCCCAGCGCCTGAAGAACGAGGCGGAGAACATCCTGAGCGAGGATGCGCGCGCCGGCCAGCTGCGGTCCAAGATGATCGACCGGCTGGAAGGCATCGTCCGCGAAAGCGTGCGCCCCATGGAGAAGATCGAAGGCATCAAGATCCTGCATGTCGACGGCCTGACCGGCGGCGGGGGCGGCGGCAGCCGGTCACCGACGGACGAGGTGATCGAAAGCGCCCTGCGCTACCGGGCGCAGGCCCCGCTGATCGACGAATTGATGAAGGAGATCGGCGTCGAGAACCCGAACGTCGCGAAGATGGGCGACATCTTCCGCACCGCGAAGGATGCCAAGAGCCTCGCCAGGCCCTCGTCCAAAGACGA
>Ga0209692_10004044_pt1 | contig 13610 bp, 13 predicted proteins | sample tdDd472_FD_187129 | JGI IMG/M metagenome (GOLD analysis project Ga0209692, IMG submission 187129) | Marine sediment microbial communities from the Atlantic coast under amendment with organic carbon and nitrate - tdDd47.2 (SPAdes)... | ecosystem: Environmental > Aquatic > Marine > Coastal >...
ACAATAGGAATGTCAGTATACTTTTCCTTGATCTTCTTGGCAATGCCGAAAGTATCTTCATCTTCAGCACTTAACATGGTAACTACCAGATCAATATCTCCTTCGCCAAGTTCTTCAAAAGCTTTCTCTTCATTAGTTACCTGTATGAATTGCGGTGGATACCGAAGATTCAGGGAAACGTACTCATTAAAGATCTGCTCATCAATACGGCCATCCTCTTCCAATATGAAAGCATCATATGCACTTGAGATAAGCAACACATGATAGATACGCTTCTTCATGAGTGTATCGAAAGAGGTATCGTTATAAAAGTGCTTGGAAAGATTACTGCTTCCTGCCATATATCAAGAATTTCAACAGTAAAAGTACAAAAATTAGATGCACCTCAGCCCCTTGCCCTTATGGTCCCTTTTCCTTCAGGAGAGGAAGGTGGAGGGTATGGCGATTTGATTCATACTAATGCTTCAGATACCCGCTAATTGCCTCAACATACTTCTCAAAAGCATCAACACCCTTCTTGCCGATACTGCATGTTGTCAGAGGGTAATTGTTCTTGAAGCTTTTCTTCACCTTAATATATCCTGCCTCTTTCAGCTTGCTGATCTGAACACTCAGGTTTCCCCGCGTGGCCTCTGTTTTTTCAAGCAACCATGAAAACTCAGCATACTCCACATTCATAAGCAAAGACATCACCGACAGGCGAAGCTGATTATGCAATAATGGATCCAGGTTCTTAAACATTTCTCGAAGCCTTGAATTTTAACATATGTCCGGGGATGATATAGGAGATCAGTATCGACAATGCAAGCATCAATATCTGTATATCGAAAGTAAAATAGAAGGAAACACCGGCAATGATCCAGCAGGATATTCCACCTATTAATAAAGGTTTAAACTTTAGGATACCACCTGAAACCCAGGTTCCGATTCCATAAATGACAATGATAAGGGGATAACATGCCAGTGGATCAATTTTTCCTGCTGCAGTAAATCCCAGTACCATAAACAATGCAATAAGAAAAGCCGACCACAAATACATCATGGCGGTATCAAAAAAAGTTTTCATTCTTGCTTTCTTCGACCGTTTTCGTCCGCTAATACCACTGATGATACCACCCATAGTCATCAATATTGGCCAGGGGGCTGCGGCATATCTCGGATCCACCAACTCTAATAATACATAGTGAGAGAGTGCGGCTGCCAATACCAGGTATCCCCATAATAAATAGAAAAAACCGTCCTCCATAATGCGTTCCCTTGCATTTTGAACTGCCTCGGTAATAAGTGCAAAACTTTGCTTTTCGTCAAACTGTTTTTCCATCTTTATTTTCTTTTGAATTGTACATCTTATATATTCCTGTGATGATAAAACCAGTACCCAGACCGATCATCAGGCCAACAGGGATTGCATCAAACAGAAATCCTATTCCCATTCCTACGAACATACATCCAGGCAGGAGGAAGTCGGTTGGTTTCATTATTTTTACTTTTTCCATATCTAAATTTTTAATAACACTTTGCAAATATAAACTTGTTTATGTTATAAACCTAATTAAAATAAAAAAAAGTTTTGGAACTGTCTCAAAACTTAGTTTAAAGTCATTCCGAGTATAGGAGAAATCTATTCAGTGTATATCTATCGGAACAGATTTCTCACATTCGTTCGAAATGACCTGTTTGTTTAAATTGAGAAAGTCTCCGTTCTTTTTAGTTCTCTCTCAATACAAAATCATCGTATTCAACTTCAAATCTCAGCTTATGCTTTGACTCTTCCTGTGCGAGTGCTGAAAAAAGGTCCTTTAAGGTTGCGTCAGGAGCCCTTTCTGACAGGGTTAAATATAGTCGAAAAGCGGCTTTTTCCTTATTCATGGCCACGACCAGGGCATCCTGGTATGACATATTTGGTGATGCCTTTACACTGACAATATAGTCTGAGATCTTCAGGTCTGCCACATTTTCCGGAGGCATATTGGTAATTCCGGTTTCTTTCACCTCCATCAGTTTCATCTTATGTTTTACCTCTTCCTGCGCAAATTCCTCAAATACTTCACGCATCTCATCAGAGGATGCTTGCCCGGCAAGTTCAGAATAAAATTCAACTGCCTTTTGTTCTTCCTCAATGGCAAAATCAAGGATAGAATCGAATGTTGTGAGTTCTTTCATATCTGATTATTTATCAAATGCATTACTAAATTCATCATCAAACCTCTTCACGATGTAATCACATCCATGATCAAACATCCTGCAATCATTGTTTTCTTCAGTTGATACGAAGATAAACTTGTCTACTTTTTCCACTGATGGAAGTAGTTTGGTAATCTCAGCCATAGTGGCTTCGGGTTTGCTTTTTTGCTTTATCTCAAACTGCTTCATAAGAAATGAAAGTTGCTCGAGGGTATTTAAGCCGCTTTTAGCTTTGAATCCAGCTTCAAAACTCTGAATAACTTGCTGAGTATTAGTAAATGTTCCTCCAGTTTCGAATGGGTAGCTTGCCGGGAGAACCAGGTCAGCCTGGTTGGCTGTATCCGTCATGAAGTAGTCCATCACGACCACAAAATCTGCTACCGTCAGCCATCCTGCCACCTTGACTTTGTCTTCTGTACAACCCAGAGGGTCTTCACCAAATATGAAAAGGTTTTTCAATTTCCCTCTTTCCAAACGCTCAAACTGGCTTTCATTCACATCTTTTGGTAAAGATTTTACCTTCCACACCTTTTTCATCTTCTCTACCAACTCTTTATCCTTGATACCTACGCCGCCAACACCAAGTGTAGGACAAATACCCATGTCAAAGATCCCCTGGGCATTGTTTTTCTCTTTAATACTGATAAGGCCATTGGCAGTCTTGCCTAGCTTACCAGTGATCATTGCAAGGTTGAAAAGCTCACTGCTTGCTGTGGAGCAAATCTCTTTTTCAGAGAAGATGAGCACAGCATTCATCTCATTATTATAAGCCTTTGCAAACTCAATTACACTATCCATGAAGGCGACCCCTGATTTTTCAACCAGGTCCACAAAGTTTTCCTTCAGAAGGTCTTCCTTGTATGCTGCAAATCCTTCGCAATTGTCTCCTATAAAGAGTCCATTATGAAAATTATTGGCTACCAGGTAATAATTCACTGCCTTTATGAAGTGATAATATGATTTTACCTTCAAGGTCTTTCCCACCTTATGCTCCATGGAGCTATGATCCATGTTTGTAACAAGTTCTACAGGTACATCATGTTTTACACTGGCATTGTTGATCATATAACCCAGCACGGCATTATCACGATTGACTTCTGCACCTATTAAATATATTTTGCTGGCATCTTTTAGTTGCTCAAAAGGAACATTCGCTTTCGCATTCCCAACGTAGCCATGTCCCCTGTTCAGGTAATGGAATGATGTGACATTGTTTGTCCTGGCCCCCAACCTTGCAAACTTCTGGATGAGGTACAATTCTTCGTTGCTAAGTCTTGCCCCTGCAAAAAATGCATTATCGTCAGGGGTTACAGCTTTTATCTTCTCCCTGATGATATTAAAGGCTTCTTCAAATTCAATTTCTTCAAACCTGCCGTTAACCTTCAGCATGGGTTTGGTCAGTCGATTGGTATCATTGATAAATTTATATCCAAACTTCCCATACTTACACAGGTTCCCGTGCTCATTCACAAGACCATCACGTCCTTCAGCTCTCATCACAAATTCACTCTTGTGTTCGAGCTCAAGATCACATCCTATAGAGCAATAATTACATATTGTTTGAACCTTTTCCAGTTTTACCGGGCCGGGTTTGAAAGGTACATTTTCGCTTAAGGCTCCTGTCGGGCAGGTGCTGATACACATCCCGCAGCTCTCGCAGTTTGTTTCTGTCAGAGATTCGCCCATGCTTGGAGCTACGTAAGTATCGAAGCCACGGTTTACCAGTCCGAGGGCATTGGCTCCTACAACATCACGACAGATCCTCACACAACGTGCGCAAAGCACACATTTGTTATTATCTATCTCGATATACGGATGGCTGAAATCGACCTTATACTCTTTAAAATCACCCCAAAGGCCTTCTTGCTTCGCATTATATTCAGTTGCATATTTCTTTAGGTCACAGGTATAAACTTCAGTACACCCACACTCCATACATCGCTGCGATTCCTGATATGCTACTTCCTCATTCTCATATCCAAGTTCAACTTCTTTGAAGTTCTCCCTGTCTTTGGGGTTCAGGGTGGGCATCTCATGGCGCTTTTGCTCGGGATATTTGCCAATATAATCTTCTTGCACCTGTGATTGGAAATTATCCCTGGCACTGAAGAATTCACCCGGCATAGGTACAACTTCTTCTCCTTGGAGAAACAGGTTACAACTATGGGCTGCAATTCTTGCCTGGGCAATGGCCTGGATCAGTGTTGCAGGACCTGTAACACCATCACCAGCAGCAAAAATATTCTCTACCCCTGTTTGTAATGTGTCGGGGTTGGCATCTATATCACCCCAGCGGTTAAGCTTGAGCTCACCCTTCTTTACTGCCTTATTCATGTCATCAGTGAAGTTAACATCGGTTTTCTGTCCGATGGCAGCAAGAACGTAGTCAACTTCAAGCTCAAAATCAGATCCTGGAATCGGCACAGGCCTTCTTCTCCCTGAGGCGTCGGGCTCACCCAACTCCATCTTCAGACATGTTACTGACTCAACCTTTCCTGATTTATCTTTATTTACTTTCACCGGGTTGGTGAGCAGCAAGTATTCTATCCCTTCCAGCTTGGATTCGTGGATCTCAATAGGGTTGGCAGGCATTTCTTTTTCGGTACGACGGTAGATGACATATACTTTATCCGCTCCGCAGCGCATAGAAGTACGGCAACAGTCCATGGCGGTGTTTCCACCACCTACAACGGCTACTTTCTTTCCACTGAAATCATATCGTTTCCCTGTCATTTCCATCTCTTTCAGGAAATCAATTCCTGAAAATACGTTTTCAGCTTCATCTCCTTCCACGCCTATCATGGTTCCTTTTTGTGAACCAATGGCAAGGACCACAGCATCAAATTTCTTATGCAATTCTGCATATTTGATGTCTTCACCCAGGCATTTGTTATAGTGGATGCGAACGCCCAGCTCGCTGATATTATCCACCTCTTTTTGAAGGATGTCATTGGGGAGACGGTATTCCGGGATCCCATAACGCAGCCATCCACCAGGTTTGGGGCTGGCTTCATAAATATCAATATCATGACCTTCCTTACGCAGGAAAAAGGCGGCCGAAACTCCTCCGGGACCTGCCCCGATAATAGCTATTTTCTTTCCTGTCTCAGCTTTTATCTCCGGCCTCCATTTATTCTTTGAATCCAGGTCAATATCCGAAGCAAACCTTTTAAGGTAATCAATACCTACCGGTGCACCCTCGTCGAGAAGGTTTCTACGGCAGGCCACCTCGCAGGGACGTACACATACGCGGCCGCAGATGGCCGGCAATGGGTTGGTCTCCTTTATAAGAGCAACGGCATCATGGTATTGTCCCTTTTCAATGTGAGAGATATAGCCTTGAACATCAACTCCGGCCGGGCATGTTTGCATACAAGGACCTATACAATCAGCATAGTGGTTAGAGAGTATCAAATCAAGTGCTGTTTTCCTGGCTCCTGCGATCTTATCATTATGTGTTTCGATGCGCATCCCTTCCGAAATCTTGGTGGAGCAGGATGGCTGCAGCCCCCTCAGGCCTTCAACCTCAACAACACATACATAGCACGAAGTATAGGGTGCCAGTCTGGGATCATTACATAGCGTTGGTATCTCCAGGCCATTTCTTTCTGCCAGTTGCAAAATGGTCTCCCCTTTGATGCCCGGAATAATTTTCCCGTTCAGAATAACATTTACCTTTTCACTCATTATGCAGGTTCTTTTTAATCGTTTTAAGATAATTGGATGGCTTCAAACTTACATTTGGTGTAACATACGCCACATTTGATACAAACGTCCTGATCGATATTATGCAACTCCTTGCGTGCACCGCTGATGGCATCTACAGGACAATTCTTGGCACATACGGTACAGCCTGTACAGTTGTCTTCATCTACTGTATAGGTGAGCAGGTTAGTACATACTTGTGCCGGACATTTTTTATCCCGGATATGGGCCTCGTACTCATCTCTGAAATACTTGATAGTAGTTAGCACTGGATTCGGTGCTGTCTGGCCCAATCCACAAAGGGAGTTGTCTTTGATCTGGTATGAAAGTTCTTCCAGTCTTTCGATATCTCCTTCTTCTCCTTTGCCTTCTGTGATACGTGTAAGTATCTCAAGCATACGCTTGGTTCCTATTCGACAGAAGGTACATTTTCCGCAGGATTCTTTCTGGGTGAAGTCGAGGAAGAATTTGGCCACGTCTATCATGCAGGTGGTCTCGTCCATGACGACCATCCCACCTGAGCCCATGATGGCGCCGGTGGCATTCACTGAATCATAATCTACGATTGTATGTGAGAGATGTGAAGGGATACAACCCCCTGAGGGACCTCCCATCTGCACCGCTTTAAATTCTTTGTCATCCTGGATGCCTCCTCCAAGCTTGAAGATCACATCCTTCACTGTCATACCCATGGGCACCTCCACGAGGCCTGATCTCTTGATCTTACCTGCAAGGGCGAAAACTTTGGTCCCTTTACTTTTTTCGGTACCGTATTTAGCATATTCAGCGGCTCCATGCTGAATGATCCATGGAATATTTGCGTAGGTCTCAACATTATTGATGTTGGTAGGCTTTTTCCAGAGTCCGGAAGCAGCAGGAAACGGTGGACGTTTACGTGGCATACCACGCTGTCCTTCCACAGAGGCGATCAAGGCTGTCTCTTCACCACAAACAAATGCCCCGGCACCTTCTTTGATATAGATGTCGAAGTTAAAGCCTTCGATACCGAGGATATTTTTGCCGAGATAACCTTTTTCACGTGCCTGAACAATTGCAATATCCAGCCGTTTAATAGCTAGTGGATATTCTGCACGGCAGTAGATAACCCCACCTGTTGCCTCAATGGCATAGGCTCCAATGATCATCCCTTCCAATACAGAATGCGGGTCGCCTTCGAGCACAGAGCGATCCATGAATGCACCCGGGTCACCTTCATCGGCGTTACAGATGATATACTTCTCATCAGCTTTATTATTATTGGCAAATTTCCATTTCAATCCTGTCGGGAAGCCTCCACCACCACGGCCTCGCAAGCCTGATTCAATCATTGTCTGGATCACATCCAGGCGCGACATTCCATGTCCGGCAATTTTTCGGATGGCACGGTAGCCATCATTGGCTTCATACTCATCAATGCTCTCAGGATCAATATAGCCGCAATTCCTCAGGGCTATCTTTACCTGGTCTTCGGTAAAGGTATTGTCAACAGTTTCGAACAGGTCGGACTGAACCACATAATCCTTCACAGGATTTTGCTGGCCCACATGTTTATCTATGACCTCAATGGCTCTTTCTTCATCGATTTCACCGTAAAGGTACCTTCCTGACTCATCGATGATCTCCACAAGAGGTTCGCGGTAGCACATCCCGACACAAGAGGTCTTTTTTAGTTCAAACGTGAGATTTTCAGCATTCTTAATGGCCTCGATCTTATCATACACCTTCCCTGCTCCTGCAGCGATTCCGCAACTTCCCAGGCCGACGATTACTTTTGTTTCCATATTATCTGTTCAAAAGTGTTGTCAAATCAATTATTTTCACTGATCCTGATATTCTTCACAATCTTAACGGCCTGTGACCCTGTAAGCTTACCAAAGGTTTCATCACCGATCATCATCACAGGGGCCAGAGAGCAACATCCCAGGCATGCCACCGACTCAAGTGTGAAGAGACCATCTTCAGTGGTGCCTCCATCATCAACTTTGAGTGCTTCCTTGAGTGAGGTGGTAAGTGCTTTGGCATTTTGCACATGGCAGGCAGTACCGTGACAGACTTTCACGATATGTTTTCCAACAGGGTTCAGCCTGAACTGGGCATAGAATGTTGCAACGCCATACATCTCGCTCAGGGGAATACCTGTATCAGTGGATAACTTCTCAAAGGCTACACGGGGAATATATCCAAAGATATCCTGTGCCCCTTGAAGTAGAGGGATCAGGTTGCCTTTTTTGTTTTTATACTTTTCTATCAGCGGGTTGAGCAGCTCGACATCAGCCGGTGCCTGTTCATCAATTTCCCGCTTAACTTCTATTCTTTCGATCCGCATTATACAATGGTTTTAAAGCGCTGACAAATTTATAAAATGTTTCGCGTCAGGTGATTAAAACACATAATTTATATGTGGTCTAAATTGTTCGTTTCTAGGAATATATATGCCTGATTGTTAACAATATAACAAAGCGTAATCCGGGCAATTATCACCGGAGAGGGTGGGAATGATTAAATCCTAATGATAAATGATGATTAGTGATTGAAATGAAGAATTGGGAGATTAGAATAAAGAACCCAGACCAATGTAGCGATATAACCGATTTAACCGATGCATCTGATTAAACCAATGAAACTGATTTAACAGATTTAACTGATTTTGTCCACCGTAGCTTAGCGAAGGTAGATTTAGCTCTTCTCCGCAAACTCTTTAAAATACTTCAGGTATTTATAAGACTGTTTCCTGAATGCTCCGGGCATCACTGCAGCCATGAACTTCATGAAACCCTTCAGCTTGAATTCATTGTCAGACTTCCACACTGTGGTGCCTGCTTTCGGTTCTGAAAAAGTATTTTCAACTTTATTCCATACACCTTTGGCTTCATAAGTGGCGGAAAGTTCATCAGGAAAATTTCTTACGATGATGGTCTCTACCATTTCTACATCACGTTTGCCCATCTTATACAGAAGCTTCATTTTGGCTCCAGGCTTTCCTGCATCTCCGCTAATCACTTCATAGCTAACAAGGTCCGGTTGCCAGTGCTTCATATTATCGGGATTATCCAAAAGTTCGATTACCCTTTCCCTGGGTAGGGATATTTCTATAGATTGGGAATATTTCATTTTGTCGGATATTAGAAATCAACTCACGGATATCTATTCTTTCCATTTTATGGTACAACCGACTGCCTTGGTATAGTTCACCTCAGGATCATTTCCTGCAAGCAACTCATCCACTGCATTTTCGACATATTTCTCATCCGCGAGCTGTTCGCTCTTGGCATTATTATCGACTGCTCCAATATATTTTACGATCAGATCTTTATTCTCCTTTTGCACTACGAAAACGTGGGGAGTACGGGCAGCGCCATAAGCATTGGCATATTCCTGTGTTTCGTCAAAAAGATAAGGGAACGTAAATTTCTTTTTCTCTGCACGTTCCTGCATTAATGGAAAGCTATCCTCCGGTTGCCTTTGAGGATCATTGGCATTGATGGCAATGACAGGGTATCCGGAATCTTTGTACTTTGCATCAAGGGCTAGTATCCTGTCTTCATACTTCACTGAATAAGGGCAATGATTACACGTAAAGATTACGATAAAGCCTTTGGCGTCATCATAATCTGCCAGTGATACCATTTTCCCATTTACATTCTTAAGTGAAAAATCAGTGGCCTTATCGCCCACATCATATCCACCGGCATAGGCCAGTGACATACTTAACAAAATGTTTAAAATAAATATACTAGCTGTCTTCATAATATCAAGGATTTAAAATAGATTCAATTTCAAAGGTTAACTCTTCATAGGTAAATGACCGGGCGAAAAACTTACGTGTGCTTCTTTGTATAAAAAGTGTAGCAGGAATGGTCCCTTCCCAATCATTGTCGATCTGTGGTATCCAGCTATTTGCATCCATATCATCCAGGATTATCACTTCAGGTCTCAATTCATTTTCGATGATAAAGGGAATAAGATGGGTTTCCACATTTTCAATAAAATCAAGGCTAACAAGGACAATGCGCACAGGCATATCAGCATAGGCAGAATCGGCCATATTGAAATAGGGCATCTCTTTTACGCATGGCTGACACCATGTTGCCCAGAAGTTGAAGATATAGAGTGTATCAGTATCAAGATCGAGCAATGGCCTAAATGCCTGAAAGTCGTAGACTGGGACAGATATTCCCTGTGACTGTATCACATCGACAGGTACTGTCTGCCTGGGATCAACAACATTGTCATTACCACTCTTACATGCGATGAAAATGCCCGCAATGCCTAAAATAATGACACTCAACTTTATGGCTCTGATAATATTCATACTTAATTGTATTACATCAGAACAAGTTAAAACGTGGGATTGTTCAAAGCTTGGCTATTCTACTACGAGGGCTTTTATCAGGAGTTCTTTCCCTTTGGTAATATTATTTCTAAAGCTATCGCAGGCGGGACATGTGCTATATAAATTATCAATTTTAAACTCATTTCCACAATCAAGACAGATAGCGGAAGCTTCAGTTTTATGGATAAACAGTTCGGCTCCTTCAACTGGGCTTGCTTTGGTAGCTACGTCCCAGGAAAACTCAAGTGCTTCATGCTCTACGCCAGACAAGCTCCCAACTTGCAGTTCAACCCGGCTCACTTTTTTCGCCCCGGCTTTTATAAGCTCTTCAGTACAGGTTTCGACGATGCTTATCGCAATAGATAATTCATGCATGAAGCAAAATTAAAAGTATTCATGAATAGGACGAGAAAAAATAATATTTTCAATTCAAAAATGGCAAATCGAAAATCTAATTAGTGGTCTTTTTCTTTGCAGCCGGTTTTTTCTTGGCGGCTTCCCTTTTCTCGGTAAGTTTCTCATGCATGGCCCTGGCAGCGATCCTTCCGGCACCCATTGCCTGGATGACCGTAGCCGCTCCAGTTACAATATCGCCTCCGGCATATACAAATGCTTTGGTGGTTTCATTGGTATCTTCATTGGCCTCAATGTATCCCCATTTATTTAGCTTCATATCCGGTGTGGAGTCGAAGATAATAGGGTTCGGACCATTACCGATAGCAACGATGGCCATGTCACATTCGATGGTAAAATTGGAGCCTTCAATAGGTACAGGGCGTCTCCTGCCTGATGCATCTGGCTCACCAAGTTCCATCTGTATGCATTCAACTGCTTTGACCTTGTTATTATCAGTGCCAAGATATCTTACCGGGTTATTCAGCAACTTAAACTTGATGCCTTCTTCTTCCGCATGGTGCACCTCTTCCGCTCTTGCGGGAAGTTCATGCCGCGACCGACGGTATACGATAGTCACATTCTCGCAGCCTGAACGTGCAGCTGTTCGCGCACAGTCCATGGCTACATTACCTCCACCCACGACCACTACATTATGCCCTTTTGGCATAGGAGTATCATACTCAGGAAAGCGATATGCCTTCATAAGGTTCATACGAGTGAGGTATTCGTTGGCAGAAAATAAATTGCCGAGGCTTTCGCCCTCAAGGCCCATGAACATGGGCAATCCGGCACCTACGCCTACATAAACAGCGTCAAAATGTTCCAGCAGTTCATCTACTGTAAGGATGTTCCCTATTACGTGGTTCAGTTCGAAGCGTACACCCATTTCCTTGAGGTACTCTATCTCAAATTGTACGATAGATTTAGGCAATCTGAACTCAGGGATACCATAAGTGAGTACGCCCCCGGTCTCATGTAATGCTTCAAAGACGGTTACGCTATACCCAAGCTGTCTCATATCGGCAGCAATGGTAAGTCCTCCCGGTCCCGATCCTACAATAGCAACTTTCTGTCCGGTATTATCGATGATCTGAGGGATCTTTACAAGATCCATCTTTCTCTCATAGTCGGCTACAAATCTTTCAAGCCTTCCGATGGCTACCGGTTTATCTTTATGGCCCACGATGCATTTCGCTTCGCATTGGCTCTCCTGTGGGCATACGCGTCCGCAGATGGCTGGAAAAACATTTGTTTCCTTGATCTTTTTGGCTGCTTCGTCGAACTTCTCTTCTGCCACCAGGGCGATAAAATCAGGAATGTCAACATTTACAGGGCAACCGTCAACACACATCGGCTTTTTACACTGTAAACAGCGTCCGGCCTCCAACAATGCCAGCTCAGAGGTATAACCATAGGGCACTTCCTGCCAGTTGTGGACACGGAGGGTCTGATCCTGCTCAGGCATATCCTGACGAGGGATCTTCAGCTTTATCCGTCTTTCGTCTCTCTTGGTGATGCCGTGCCATTCACAGCCATGCTTGGAGCATAAAAAGAATGGGATCAACTTTGAAGCAGCAGATACGATGACTTCTGCCACTGGCGAACCGCATTCGCCACATGGAGTCTCCGCATGGATGAGGGTTTTTTTACAGTGAGGACAAGATATATCATCAACAAGGTCGCCTTCCTGAATGGGCACACTGGCTTCAACCTCAAAAACATCAAGATAAGGGCTCAGGATCAGGTCAATCTCTTCCCCTTTATATTTTGATTTGAACTCAATTTGCTTTACATCCTTCTTTTCAGTGTTAAAACTTTCATGGCAGTGGGGGCAGTAGGAGTTCAGATAGGTTTTAAACTTTAAATATTTAACATCCTGGTCTAACATAATAGCTTGTGATTTCTGGTTTTACTTAATTGAAAAGAGGAGTGAATCTTTTTCTTCCTTCATATACATTGAGTTCCTGTTAAGCAACTCTGCAAAGTCAACTTTAAATCCATCAAAGTCAGGGCCGTCGACACAGCAAAACTGTGTAACATCATCTACCTTCACACGGCATCCGCCACACATCCCTGTACCATCTATCATAATTGGGTTCAGGCTGACCATGGTTGGCATTTTGTATTTCTCTGTAAGTTTGACAACATTTTGCATCATTATGATGGGCCCAATTGCATATACCTGTTTGATATCCTGACGCTCATCAAGGTATTTTTTAAGAGGGTCTGTGACAAATCCTCGCTGACCGTAGCTTCCATCATCAGTGGTCACGACCAGCTCATCGCTGATCTGTGCCATATCATTTTCCAGAATAAGCATCTCTTTATCGCGGGCCCCTATGATGCTGATCACAAAATTGCCAGCTTCTTTATAGGCTTTGGCCACATGATGGAGGATGGCCACACCAGTTCCACCACCAACCATGACTACTGTTCCCACCTTATCGGTATGTGCGGGTTTGCCAAGGGGGCCAACAACATCTTTGATCAGATCCCCCTCATTCAATGATCTCATGAGGGCTGTAGTTTTTCCTACCACCTGGAAGATTATTGTAATAATACCTGCAAATTCATCTTTGTCGGCCACAGTTAAGGGAATGCGTTCACCAGTTTCATTTACCCTAAGGATCACAAACTGACCCGCTTTTATCTTTTTAGCAATTTTGGGTGCACTTATATCGAAACGAATGATCGTCCCCTTTGCCATTTCCTGCTTTCTGACTATTTGGAACATAATTATAAGATTTTACTTTTAAAATGAGATTACCACTCCAGGCTGTCCTGGAGCCGGATGTCGATGAAGTCTCCTTCGCTGAGACCATGCCAGCGGCAGCCCTTCTTGGTACAGATATAAAAATCGATCAATTTAGTGCGGGCACCAACAGCGATCTTGGCAACATCTGAGCCACATTTTCCACATACCTTCTTTTCAGGGATCAAGCTTTTATCGCAATGCCAGCATCTGACATCCTTTAGGGTTTTATCCTCTTCA
>Ga0209692_10004045_pt1 | contig 13608 bp, 11 predicted proteins | sample tdDd472_FD_187129 | JGI IMG/M metagenome (GOLD analysis project Ga0209692, IMG submission 187129) | Marine sediment microbial communities from the Atlantic coast under amendment with organic carbon and nitrate - tdDd47.2 (SPAdes)... | ecosystem: Environmental > Aquatic > Marine > Coastal >...
TCCTCGCCACCGCCGTGTTCTTCTTCGCGCCGCGCGCGCATCGTCCGGGCCTGGGTGGCTTCTTCTGGATCGCGTTCCTCTACGGACTGGGGATCATGGTCGGCGGCGTGTTCTTTCCGCGCATGACGCCCCTGGCCACCACGATCTTCGGCGCCGCCGGCCATGACCGAAGCCGCTGGACCCCGGTGGAAGTCTACTTCAGCGACGAATACTGGGGCCTCTACCATCTCCGAGAACGCCCGGACGACGAATGGGCCGAGCTGACCCTGGGCCTGAGCGGTGAGTTCATCCTGATCAAGGACGGCGATGGTGTCCACGGGGACCGTGAACAGTGGATGGATTTCCTGGATGAGGTGGCCGAGGTGTCGAATCCCGAGGACAACTCCTTCTACCTGGCCCTGGAATCCGAACTCGACCTGGGCAGCTATCTCGACTGGGTCCTGTTGCAATGCTGGAGCGGCACGACGGACAACGGCGGCCACAGTAATCTCGTGGTCCTCAGGCCCGAGCAGGGCCGGTGGCGATTCATGGCCTACGACCAGGACGGGTCCTTCAGCAGCAGCAACCGCACCCATGATTACTTTTCATTCTTCGTCTCGGCCAACGAAGCGGAATTCGAAGCTCGTCGACCTCCGGCCTATTATCCGGTCTACTCCTGGAACTGCCGCCCGTTCTTCGACCTCTTTCGCCAGGCCATGGCGAACCCTCGAGCGCGGCGCCTGGCCCGACAGCGTTGGGCTGCGCTCACCGAACAACTCTTCACCTACAACTACAGCGCCGGCCTCGTGGATTCCATGGTGGCCGTGCAGGTGGAAGCTGCGGACAGGCAGCAGGAGCGCTGGAGCTGGTCAGGCTCCCTCACCTCAGGGGCGGCCGGTATCAAGTCGAACATCGAGATCCGGCACTCCATCGTTCGAGATCAGTTCGTGGCCTTCATGGATCAGTGGATGGACCCTGTGGAGCTGGACCAGTTCACCGCTGAAGGTCCCGCCGATGCCGTGGGGATGTTCTGGCACACCGAGCGGGAAATCGACTGCGCCGGCTGGTTGATCGAGCGGCGTCCTGGTGAGGGCCACTCCTGGGAGACCATCGCCTCCTATCTCACCCATCCTGATGAGCTGGTCGCCGCCGGCGGTCCTGACCAGGATGCTCGCATCGACCGTACCATGTCCACTCCCGAACCCCGGCAGTATCGCCTTTCCCACGCCTGTGGAAGTGGATCGATCGAGGTCCATCCTTGGGTGGAAACCTGGTTCGGTCCACCGGAATTGCCAGCCCTGGTGATCAACGAGTTCCTGGCCAGCAACGACCAGGTCAATGCCGATGAGACGGGAGCCTTCGAGGACTGGGTCGAGCTCTACAATGCGGGGCCGACCACGGTCTCCCTCGACAGCCTCTATCTCACCGATGATCTGGATGTCCCGCTGAAATGGCGCCTGCCCAACGGTCTGTCCCTGGAGCCCGGCGGGTTCCTGCTCGTCTGGTGTGACAATGATCCCGAGGATGGGCCGCTGCATGCCACATTCAAGCTGGCGGCCGGGGGAGAGAGCGTGGGGCTCTACCTGAACGATGAGGGTGGGGTGGTCGTGGTGGACAGTCGCACCTTCGCGGCCCAGACCACCGATGTGAGCGAGGGCCGGTCGGTGGACGGTGGTCCGATCTGGACCAACTTCACCACACCGACACCAGAGGCTTCCAACTTGCTCGTGGCCGTGGCCGACATTCCCACCCCATTGGCGCTGTCAGCCTGGCCGAATCCGTTCAATCCATCCTGCCGGTTCTCGGTGAATATTCCCCAGACCGGTCCCGTCTATCTGGCGCTGTACGACCTGGCCGGACGTCGCGTCCGAGTACTCGCCGACAAGGTGCTGCCGGCGGGTTCCCAGGCCATTCATTTCGATGGGCGGAATGATCGTGGGGCGCTTCTGGCCTCGGGTGTCTACCACGCTGTGCTGCGGGCGGGGTCGACTCAGACCGTGATCAAGGTGGCGATGGTGCGTTAACTCGGCTTGTGCCCGAGGATTCTCGCCGGCAAGAAGATCACGGCCTTGAAGAACTCCAGGATCCCGCACACCGCGATTCCCACCAGCCGGAATGGTAGCAACAGCAGCCACACGATGGGGTAGAGCAGGAGGAAGACGAGGGCCAGGGGGCCGCACAGGACGAAGAGGATGCACCAGAGGAGGAAGGTCAACATGCCGATGGCTCCGGACGGCTCGGGGTGAATCGGGGGTCTTCAGGTACTCGCCCCGGTCATTCTTTATTCGTCAGCCATGGTAACAGGTTTCATCCGGTTCTTTCGTGGCGCATTCAAGACGAAATCAATATGATATTGAGCCTCAACCTCAGGAGGCTCCCATGACTCGCCCCAAGACCCCCCGTGACGACTCCATGTCCCGCCGCCGATTCCTTGCCGCCTCGACCCTGGCAGCCGCCGGTGGTTTAGCGGCCACCCGAGCCGCTCAGGCCCAATGCGAGCTCACCACCCCGGACATCCTGGGCCCCTTCCATGTGGACGACGCCCCCCAGCGCACGGTCCTGGCCTCGGCCGACGAGCCCGGCACTCGACTTTTCATCACAGGCCACGCCTACGCCCGTGATTGCGCTTCTCCAGTGGCCGGCGCAGTGATCGACGTCTGGCACGCCACCGATGACGGCTGCTACAGTGTCCACGAGACCTGTCCCGACGAGGACCCCTTCAATTGCCGGGGCTGGATGCTCACCGACGCCGCGGGTTCCTTCGCCTTCGAGACCATTCTCCCGGGCCTCTACCTCAACGGTCCGACCTATCGACCGCGCCACCTCCACATGATCATCAGCCCGCCCGATGGCCCGAGCCTCACCACCCAGATCTACTTCGAGGGCGACCCCTACATCGACGACGATCGCTGGGCCAGCGACCCCGACGCCGCGGCGCGGATCATTCCCCTGGTGGAGGACGGTGCGGCCCTGCGTGGTCTGCTGGAACTCAACCTCGCTGTGGATGCGGCCGTCACCGCAGTCGGCGATTCCCATGGTTTGCCCACGGCGCAGGCCTTGCACCAGAATTATCCGAATCCCTTCAATCCCATGACCACCATCCGTTACCAGTTGCGGGTCGCCTCGGCGGTGAGGATCGATGTGATCACGGCCGGCGGTCGCCTGATCCGAACCCTGCAAGACGGACAGCGCGGGCCAGGCTATTACACCGAGACCTGGGACGGGCGCGATGCCGGTGGCCGGGCGGTGCCGAGCGGGGTCTACCTTTGCCGTATGCAGGCCGGTGGCCGGACTGAGGCGCGGAAGATGCATCTGATACGGTGATGATCATGGGCGACCAATAAGGTCGATATTATGCTAGAATGACCTCCTGCAGCGATGCGATCCTGATGGAGGTCGGCAATGCGCCCGTTGTTCATGACCATCCTGGTGCTGGGAATCACGTTGTCAGGCATGTCCCTGGCTGCCGATGCAGCGGTCAAGCCCGTGCCTGAAGTCGGTCCGTCGTTGCCCGACCCGGCTGTCATCCGTCAGGGTGGCGACACCATCGAGACGGCCATCGAGATTCCCCAGTTTGGCCAGTTCACCGGTCAGACCACCGGCTACACCGACGACTACGACGAGGTCTGTCCCTACGAGGGCAGCACGTCTCCCGATGTGGTCTATCGGTTCACGCCGGTCAGCGATGAATGCTATCAGTTCGACCTCAACGGCTCCGCCTACGACACCAAGATCTACATCTACGACGAGGCGCGGAATCTGGTGGCCTGCAACGACGATTACCACCCGGACTACACCTCGTTGCTCATGACCAACATGATGGAGCCGGGCGAGCCCTATTTCGTGGTGATCGATGGCTACGGCGGTGGCCACGGCGACTACATCCTGCATCTGTACCACTACACGTCATATACCGTTCACTGCAGCCCCGAATTCGTGGATGACGGTGAGCCGCCCCTCGAGGACGGTGTTCCCGACACCTACAACAGCGGTTGTGACGGATCGTCCACCGACCCGGCCATCATTCCCTTGCTGGGCGATGCCTCCGGCCACTTGCCCCTGTGTGGCAGCCTGGGCTGGATCACCATCGATGACGAGGTGGTGATGGACATCGACTGGTACAGCCTCACCGTCGGGGCGACCGGCGTCGTCGATTGTCTGACCAGGGTCGCTCGGCCCACGCATTTCAGCGTGATGCGCCCCGGGGGCTGTGACGGCATGGAGGTGATCCAGAGCTTCAGTTTCTCGATTCCCGGCATCGATGAACCATTTCAGATCCACGGTGAGCCTGGTGATGAACTCTGGCTCCGGGTGGCCATGGATCCATCCCAGCCTCCCTGTGGAGGCGAGACTCCACAGGATCAGAAGTATCGACTCCACCTGGAGGGGCTCCAGGGCACGGTGGCCGTTCAGGGGATGTCGTTGAGCTCGGTGAAGAGCCTGTACCGTTGACGAGAGGGAGAACGATCATGCGTTGGAGATGTCTACTATTCATGGCCCTTGCCCTGTCGTCCTGGGCCCTGGCCGCGGACCACCCGGTCAAACCCACGCCCACCACGACGCCGTCCGTACCCGACCCCGCCGTCATCCGCCAGGGCGGCGACACCATCGAGACCGCGACCGTGATCACGGACTACCCCTACACCATCACGGGCACCACCACCGGCTTCACCGATGACTATGACGAGGCCTGCCCCTATGAAGGGAGCACGTCACCCGATGTGGTCTATCTTTTCACGCCGGAGTGGCAAGAGTGTTACCGGCTCGATCTCCTTGGTTCCGCCTATGACACCAAGATCTACATCTACGATGAAGAGCGGAATCTTGTGGCCTGCAACGACGATTTCTATCCTGACTATACCTCTCTGCTCGAGACGGTCATGATGGTTCCCGGAGAGACCTACTCGGTCGTGATCGACGGTTACGGTGGGAGTCACGGCGAATATATCCTGTCCATGCACCATTTCGTATCCTGCGAGGTGGTGTGCCCACCCGATGCCATTGACGAGGGCGAACCCCCACTGGAAGATGGCGTGCCCGACACCTACAACAGCGGCTGCGACGGCTCCTCCACCGATCCGGCGATCGTGACCTTGCAGGGCGATGCCACCGGCTTCCTTCCCCTCTGCGGTCGCATGGGTTGGATCACCATCGATGACGAGGTCGTGCAGGACACCGATTGGTTCCGCGTGACCGTGGGGGCCACCGGCGAGATCGAGGGTCTCGGCGATGCGGCGCCCATGGTGCATGTCACCGTGTTCGAGCCCGGCGGTTGTGACGGGATGCAATTCGTTCAGGACTTCACGCTGGGACCGTGCTATGAGAGGGAGTTCACGATCACGGGTGAACCGGGCCAGGAGTACCTTTTCCGGGTGGCCATGCCGATCTCACCGCCGCCGTGTGGTGGGTATACGCCGGCGGAGGAGGAGTACTTCATCTATTTCCATGGGCTGCAGGGGTCGGTGGGGGTGGAGGCGAGGTCGTTGAGTACGGTGAAAGGGATCTTCCGCTCTGGTGATTCGAACTGATTCTTTTTCCTTAGAATCGGCATTCGCGGGCTGCCTCCCGTTGAGAGAGGCAGCCCGCTTCACTGATCCTAACGTTGAGCGTAGTTCGTCTTGGCATGGGCAGCCGTCACCTTGCGATCCAGGAACGACAGCATCAGTTCCGCGATCAATCCCCCATCCTCCTCCAGCGCGAAGTGTCCGGTATCGAGGATATGGAACTCCAGGTCCTCGAGATCCCGCTTGTAGGGGTGCGCCCCTTCGGCCGGGAAGATCGGATCGTTGGCGCCCCACACGATCAGGGTCGGCGGCTGGTGCTCGCGGAAGTACTTCTGCCAGGCCTTGTACAGCGGCGGGTTGCTGCCGTAATCGTAGAACAGGGCCAGCTGGATCTCGTTGTTGCCGGGGCGGTCGAGCCGCGGCTGGACGTGGTCCCAGTTGTCGGGGCTGATGGCGTCGGGATTGCGCACGCCGGTCAGGTACTGCCACTTGGTGGCGTCAAGGGTCAAGAGACCGCGCAGCGCGTCGGCGTTCTCGTCGCTCCGCTTCTTCCAGTACGTCTTGATGGGATCCCAGAACTCGCGCAGGCCCTCGTCGTAGGCGTTACCGTTCTGGATCACGATGGACTGGATCTTCTCGGGGTTCGCGGCGGCCAGGCGGAAGCCCACCGGTGCGCCGTAATCCATGACGTAGAGGCTGTAGGTGTCCAGCTCGAGCTGCTCGGCGAAGCGGCCGACGATATCGGCCAGCCGGTCGAAGGTGTAGTCGAACTCGGTCACCAGGGGCATGGCGCTGTTGCCGAAGCCGGGATAGTCCGGCGCGATCACGTGGTACTTGCCGGCGAGCTCGGGCATGAGGTCGCGGAACATGTGGGACGAGGTGGGGAAGCCGTGGAGCAGGAGCACGGTGGGGTTGGTGCGCGAACCGGCCTCGCGGTAGAAGATCTCCAGGCCGTCGACCTCGATGGTGCGATGCTGGACCTGGGCCACCTGCACGGCGTTCTCGATATTGCTCACGGCCTGTCCGGTGTTCCAGACGGTGCTCGCGATGAAGCGGAAGTTGGTCATGGCGGCGGCATAGCCGTCACCGTCGGGGATGATCGCGGCGGCGGTGGCATCGCTGACCACGGCCACCTCGAAGCCCTGCTCCATCAGTTCGCGCATGTGGGACTCGGTGCACAGGTTGGCCGACATGCCGGCGAGGATCACCTTATCGATGCCGCGCTTGCGCAGCTGCAGGACCAGGTCGTTGGTCTCGGGACCGTAAACCTTGTGCGGGTTGACCACGATGGTCTCGCCGTCCTCGATGTACTTCTTGTAGCGCGGAAGCCAGTCGGCGCCGGAGCCCTCGAACTCGTGGAGGCTCAGGGCGCCCTCACGGTCGAACATGCCGATGTTGTGCATCAGCCGTTCCAGCGCACCCTCGAATCGCCAGCCGTGATCGGTGGGATAGTAGTAATGAGGTGAGACGAAGACCGGCATGCCGGCCTCTTTGGCGGCGGCGAACAGGCGGTCGAGGTTCTCGATGGTCTTGTTGTCTTCCACGTTCTTGCCGACCACGCCCCAGGCCACGCCGTCGGGGCTGAGGAAATCGTTCTGCGGGTCGGTGATGACCAGGGCCGTGCGGCTCTGGTCGACGGTCATGCCCGGATCGGGCAACTGGGCCAGGGCGGTGCCGGCCAGGGCCAGGATCAGGGTGGTGATGGTCAGGACGTTCTTGAAGGTCTGCATGATCAGTTCTCCTCTTGGTATTGGTAGTTCTTAAACCGTGGCGACCAGGGCTTCCACCCGGGGGAAGTCGATGGGCGTGCCGGCGGTGAGGTTGAAGTAGTTGGTCAGGGTGGTCAGGGCGGTCGCGGTGACGAGCTCGGCGATCAGACCGTCATCGAGGCCGGCCTGGCTCAGCGCGTCGATGTCGGCCTCGCTCACCTTGCCGTGCTTGTCGACCAGGGCGGCCGCGAAGGTCAGGGCCGCGGCGGTGGACGGGTCGGTGGCCTCGGCGTTGCGGTTGTTCAGGATCTCGTCAGAGGACAGCCCGAGCATCTTGCCCACGGCGGAGTGGGCGGCCAGGCAGTACTGGCATCCGTTGCGTTCGGAGACGGTCAGCGCCACCTGCTCGCGCAGCTGGGGTGAGAGCCGGCCCGAGGCGGCGGCCTCGCTGAGACCCATGTAGGCTGACAGGGTGGCGGGCGAGTTGGCCATGGCCTTGAACATGTTGGGTAGGCGGCCGAGCTTGCTCTGGATCGCTTCCAGCTGATCCCTGGTCTCGGGGGAGGCCTGCTGCGGCTCGATCAATCGGAACTGAGACATGGTGAACTCCTTGGTCGCAGGAAAGTTTTCGGTTCGTGTCATTGGTCCTCCTATAACAAGGACCGGGCCAGTCCTGTATGAATTTCATAAGATGTTTCATTGGAATGGGATGGCGCACCGACTGCGCCATAGAATTGTCCGCGAGATCTCGTTGGCAACGAAATCTCGGTGGCCGCAAACGAGATCTCGTCTATTTTTTTTGCATGAATCTTGACTTCTTACAGGCGGTCGCCCTCTCGGTGGCGAATGAGCGCTCACTGGAGCGAATCCTCGAGCGCATCGTCGCCGGTCTGGCCGATACGCCCGAGATGGTGCTGGCCAGGATCTGGCTGATTCGCCCCGGCGATATCTGTGCGACATGCCCGGCTCGATCGGCATGCCCGGGCCAAACGGACTGTCTGCACCTGACCGCATCCAATGGCCGACCCATCGACCCGCAAGCCCCCCGGCCAAACCAGCTGAATGGCAATTTCGCGCGCTTCCCCCTCGGCGATCGCAAGGTCGGCAAGATCGGTCAGTCGGGCGAAGCCATGCTCCTGACCGATGTCGAGGACGGGCCGGGCTGGCTACGTGAACCGGAGTGGGCAGTGCAGGAAAATGTCCGCAGCTTTGCCGGTCAACCGCTGATCTTCCGCGGTGAGATCCTCGGGGTGCTGGCGGTATTCAGCCGCTCTGTCCTGACCAATACCGACCTGGCCATGCTCCGGACCTTTGCGGACAACGCCGCCGCCGCCATCGTCAACGCCCGGACTTTCGAGGAAGTTGAGCGCCTCCGATGCCAGCTCGAGGCCGAGAACGAGTACCTGCGCGAGGAGGTGCAGACCGCCTACACGTCCAGCGATATCGTCGGCGAGAGTTCGGCCATCCAGAAGATCCTGGAGCAGATCGCACTGGTCGGACCCACGGATTCGACGGTCCTCATCCAGGGGCAGTCGGGGACGGGCAAGGAGCTGGTGGCGCGGGGGATCCACCGCAAGAGCAGCCGAGCACGATCGCCCATGGTGCGGGTGAACTGCGCCACGGTGCCGGGCGAGCTGTTCGAGAGCGAGTTCTTCGGCCACGTGAAGGGGTCGTTCACCGGAGCGGTGCGCGATCGGGTGGGGCGCTTCCAGGTGGCCGACGGCGGGACGCTCTTTCTGGATGAGGTTGGCGAGATTCCGCTGAATCTCCAGTCCAAGCTGTTGCGGGTGCTGCAGGAGGGTGAGTTCGAGCCCATCGGCGACCATCGACCCCGGTCGGTCGATGTTCGGATCATCGTGGCGACCAATCGGGACCTGAAGGTCGAGGTCGAGCAGGGGCGCTTCAGGGAGGATCTGTATTACCGGCTGAGCGTGTTTCCCATCGAGATCCCGTCGCTGGCTGAACGCCGGGGCGATGTTGGTCTGCTTGCGGCTCACTTCCTGAAGCGGATCGCGGCACGCTTCTCGATCCCGGAGCCGCTCTTGAAGAAGAGGCATGTCCGCGAGCTCGAGAATTACGACTGGCCGGGGAATGTGCGTGAGCTGGAGAACGTGATCGAGCGGGCGCTGATCACCAGGCGTGGCGATCAACTGTCGTTCAATCTCGTTCCGGGGGACTCTGCCGGGCCCATGGCTTTGACATCAGGAACGCAGATATCATTCAGTTCGCCCGGAGACATCCTGACCGACAAGGATATGAAAGCGTTCGAGCACCAGAATATTATCAATGCCCTGGAGGCTTGCCGCTGGAAGCTTGGTGGCGATGACGGGGCCGCCGTGCTGCTTGGAATCCGGCCGACAACGTTGTCATCAAGGATGAAGGCCATGGGAATCCGGCGGCCGGCATCACCGTGATTCAGGCTAGTCGATGTCAGTCATCAACTGGGAGTCAATGTGGTGGCGATTCCCCTCATCCCGCCGCCGCTTTCTCCTGTCTGATCCTGGTCCGCGCAAACCACCGCAACGTCGTCGGCGCCACCAACGGCGTGCCCTCCGGCATCAGCATGCCCTCAGCCAGCGCCTGATACATCTCGATGATCAGATTGGCCGAGTTCTCGCTCCAGCCCCGCCGCATCATCCCGTTCCGTGAATGCTCAGCCGACACGTGAACGTGCCTGATCTCGCGCCCCAGCACCTCGCTGAATACCCGAGCCGCATCATCGAAGCTCCGGAACTTCGGCCCGACATACTCCCGCACCTCATGTCCTTCCCAATCCGGCTCACAGAGCAGATTAGTGGCCAGCACGGCGATGTCGTGGCTCGCGACCATGGGGGCCTTAACCGCTCCATGAATCGGCAGGTTGATGGCATTCTCCTCCTGGACCGCCCGCATGGAGTAGAGGAAGTTCTCCATGAAGTAGCCGGCGCGAAGATGAAGGACATTGGCCGGCGAATCATCCAGTTGGCGCTCGACCTCGCGTAGTCCCTGGATGGCGCCGGTGCCGGTGTCATGTTGGGCGCCGAGGCTGGACACATTGACCACGTAGGGGATCTCGTTCTCCACCACGGCCCGGGCCAGGTTGAAGCCGAGCTCCACCTGGAAATGGACCAGGTCGGGATGCTCGTAGGCCTGGGGAGTCGCCCAGAACAGGCGCTGACAACCCACGGTGGCTTCCTTGACGTAATTCCAGTCCGAGAGATCGCCTTCGTAGATGGCGGCGCCTCGTTTGGCGAAATCGGCCACCTGCTTGGGGTGGCGGGTCAACAGGGCGACATACTCGCCGGCCCTGATGAGCTGGTCGGCGACCACGCGGCCGACATTTCCGTTGGGGGTGTTGATGACGATGAACATGGTGGGACACCTCCGTTCCAGTCCCGGCGATGAGGGCCGGGTGGGTCATCCACACAATTTCAGTCTAAAACTCTTAAAAGGCTCTTTTGAATGCCCGGTTGCAGGCACTCCCGACCCGCATTAGCCTGGTCAACCTGTAACAATAAAACAACTTACTTCACCAGAACGATGCGATGGCTCTGCGAAGCATGGTGACTGTCATTGCTGTGGACGAGGTAGACGCCGCTGGCCGAGGCCGTCCCCTGCTCGTTGCGGCCATCCCAGATGAAATGGTGAAGTCCGGGTGCCAGTTCACCCTGATGAAGGCGCCTGACCAGCCGCCCGTCAGCGGCGTAAATCGCCAGCTCGACCGTGCCATTCTCCTTCATCCTGAGGGGAATGGTGGTGCTAGGGTTGAACGGATTGGGGAAGCTCGGCTCCAGCTCCCAACCGAGGGAAATTTCCGGGACGGTGGTCGGCTGGCTCAGGTCATCGAGGGCCACCTGGCCGGCCTGGTGCACTTCACGACCATCGTTCTCCTGCAGGAAATACACGATGGTACAGTGCTCGGGGACATAGATGTCATCCAGGGTGAAATCGACCGCGGCCTGAACAGTCTGGGGGTAGCTGTCGCTCAGGATCACCGGTGTGCCCTCAGCATCCGGGTACATGCGTCTCATCACGTGATGGTGAATGGTCTCGCCATTGGGCGCCGCCCACGCGATCTCGTCCTCGACCAGGACCACATGGAGGCGATAGTCGCCGGCCGGCACGGTCTCGTTCAGGGTCGCGGTCACCGTGAAGTTGACCTCACCGGAATTTGGATCGAGGGACCCCTCCTGCTCGAGCAGTACCTCGGTGGGTTCAGCGGCCCGGGGCAGGTAGGCGTTCAGGTAGAAGCTGTAGTTGATGTAGTCCAGCACCCTGGACACCCCGTCGAACCAGAAGTAGGGCACGTAGGGAATACCGAAGTATTCGGTGCGCGCCAGGTTCTGCTCGGGATTATGCAGATACAGCTCGTCGAGGGCACCAGGCCATGGCGTGTGGTAACAGATGGTCACCACATCGGGATGGTCATTCAAGAACTCTTCGATGATCGGCTCCGCCGATGCGCAGGGGTCTCACCAGCCGTTGGAAAACTTCTCGAAGAGGACGGTGCGCTCGATGGCGCCGGCCACGGCCGGGACCAGGATCACCAGAGCGGCGGCAAGCATCAGGGACTTGCGAAGGGTCATGAAGTCACTCCTCGGCGGCAACAGGGGAACGCACGAAAGGAACGACTGGATGATAGCTGGTGGTAGGCGGAGTCGGCTAACGCGCCCGTCTCAAAGTTGAGCCGTGGCGTTGCATCCCGAGCTGAATGGCTTGTTTGGAACTACCGAGCCTGCCGCCAGGCCCTCTCCACCGGTCCCTCGATGAGGGCGAACACCTCGTCGGGGTCGCCCGTCCCATCGATGGGATGAACCTCGCGCGACTTCTGATAGAAGCTCACCAGGGGCAGGCATTTCTGCTCGTGCTCTTCGAGGCGTTTGACGATGGTCGAGGTCTCCATGTCATAGCTCATGCGCCGGTCGGTCTTGCTCCGATCATCGAGGCGCTTGATCAATTCGAGGGTGGAGAGCTGGATGTCCACGATGCAGGAAATCTCGGAACCGATCTTGCGCAGCAATCCGTCCAGGATGTAGGCCTGCACGATGGTGCGCGGGAAGCCCTTGAAGATGAATCCATGAGCCTCGGGGTGCTTGCTGAACTTGCGCTCGATGAGCTTGATGATGATCTCGTCGGGCACCAGTTCGCCCCGGTCGAAGATGGATTTGACCGCCTGACCGGTGAGGGTGTTGTTCTTGATCTCGTTGCGGATCAGCTCCCGCGTGGACACGTAGACCAGATTGTATTTTTCGGCCAGATGGCGGGCCTGGGTGCCACAACCGGCGCCGGGGTAACCCAGCAGCACGACATTGAAGAGCACCTTGCGCAGCTCGATGGCGATGGCGTCCTCGAGCTTCTCGTTGATCTCCTCGATGGCGCCCACTCCCTGAATGGGAATGTAGGTGCCCTTTTCCTTGTAGAACTCGGCCACCGGCGCGGTCTTGTTGGCGTATTCCTTGAGCCGGAACTTGATCACTTCTTCGGTGTCGTCGGCACGACCACTGGTCTTGGCGCGATCCAGGAGTCGGCGGGTGACCTCTTCATCATCCACTTCCAGGCTCAGCAGGCAGGTGAGCGAGGTGTGGAGCTTCTGGAGCAGGCCGTCGAGGATGTAGGCCTGGACCAGGGTGCGCGGGAATCCGTCGAAGAGGAAACCGGCGGCATCGGCATTGTTGGTGATGGTCTTCTCGATGAGCTGAACGATCATCTCGTCGGGGGCGAGCCCACCCTTGTCGATGATGGCGGCGGCTTCCTTGCCCAGTTTCGTGCCCTCGGCGATCTCGTTACGCAGGATGTCGCCGGTGGCGATGTAGACCAGATTATGCTTCTCCATCAGGAGCTTGGACTGGGTTCCTTTACCGGCTCCAGGAGCTCCATATAGGGCGATATTCAGCATCGGTCGACCTCGGGTTGAAGGGTAGACCAAGTAGAATATGGTCATCTGTCTTCAATGGCCAGAAAAACGGACTACCGCACCCTGAATTTCTGCGCGGCGGCTTTCTCGTTGCCTCCGATGAAGAACCGCACGCTGTACCCCTCTTCACCCACGGCCACGTCGAATCGGATCACCGTGACCACCGGCAAGGTGAGCCGGAAACCGACACCTCCGCCGCCGATCATGTTCTCGGTGAACTCATCCTGGTTGTTCCAGGCCGAGCCGATGTCGGCGAAGGCGCCCAGGGAGAATCCCATGCGGATCTTGATGAACCAGATCTTCCATCTCCGCTGCTCCATGAGCTCATACCAGTATTCGACGGTGCCGAGCCATTGGCGGCGTCCATAGCGTGATCCGAGGGACCAGCCACGCACCGAGTTGGTGCCACCGATGAAGAAGAGCTGATGGCTGGGCATGGTCTCGTCGATGACGCCGTTGGTCATGGTCAGGTAGGAGTAGAAAGCGAGGGAATGGGTGTTGCCGCTGAACGGCAGCCGCAGGT
>Ga0209692_10004047_pt1 | contig 13602 bp, 16 predicted proteins | sample tdDd472_FD_187129 | JGI IMG/M metagenome (GOLD analysis project Ga0209692, IMG submission 187129) | Marine sediment microbial communities from the Atlantic coast under amendment with organic carbon and nitrate - tdDd47.2 (SPAdes)... | ecosystem: Environmental > Aquatic > Marine > Coastal >...
CGTCAGCCGATTGTGAGCAAAAAGATAGGCGACAAACTAAAACCACTTTGTAATATGCAACAATTCTACCAATGGATAAAAACTTCAGATAAAGCCAATGATTGGATGTTGCCCTTGCTGACTGAAGAATCCTTTAAATGCCAATCAAAATGCATGGAGACTAGTTTACGAATTTATTCTATAAACCTAGGCCAAACACAGCAACTTTCATTGCTAGAGAAAAATATTCTGAAAAACTATTCTTTAAAAAGTATCGATTCTCTCGCGGTGCCTTTTACGGGTTAAGGAAATTTAAATTTGATTTCTTTTCAGCCATCGAACCGGTGGCTTTTTTATCCGTAAAAAATAAATCTATGTCCTAAAATTTGTAAGGCTTGCTTTAGTATTGATAAGCATTATTAGTTTAAGGTGAAAGATTTAAAGTGAAAGGTCAAATAGCGAACCAGAAAAATAAGAATCTAGGTTAATGGCAGTGGATAAGAAATCCTAGGTTGCTGCACTGAAATTAAGATACGCGTCGAAACAGTCCAAAAAATCTTGGCTTTTTCTGGAATAACTCACTGCATTTAAGCACTTGTTCAGGGGTTAAATTGATTCCGGGAATGCTTTGGTAGATTGACAAATGCGCATTTTTGTCTTGAGATAAATCGATAACCTTCGGGTCATCCAATTTCACGTCATTAGGATCTACCAGAACGGCGACATTTGAACGCAAGCGTTTTGCCGGGTTTTGTTCCACTATCATGCCTACTGAAGCGTCAGATAACTTTACAAAACTTCCAGTTGGATAAATTCCAACTGCTTTCACAAATTCTTCGATCATACCAGATTCAAAGAAAGCATTCTTCTGAGCATTAATCAGCGCGATTGCTTGACTGCTGGAGATTGCACGTGATTTCACTAAAGGGTTAACCAAATCTTCGTAGTATACGACCAATCGCATGATTTGAGCTAAAATAGGAATTCGATTGCCGCTGCGTCTAGCAGGATAACCAGAACCATCAAAATTTTCACAATGGTTTTTGATAGTGTTTAGGACCGTCTCTGGTAAACTTTTAAATTTAGCCAATTCTATCAAAGTTAACCTTAAATGTTGTTGGTAGTCGAAAGACGTCTTATTGGGGTGATATTTTATCAAAACGGATTTTTTTAGTTTTGATATCCCGATGCCACGAAGTAAGAGTGATAAAGTTAAAAACTCTATTTTGCGCTGTTCAAGGCCTAGTTGCCTCGCAAAAATTAATCCTGTAACCGTTGTACTTAAAATCTGTCGATAGAGGTTTTGATATGAGCTGTTAATTTTGGTGACCCAATTTAACGCGTCTGGGTTATTAATTGCACTTTTCACCATGCGACTCGAAATCGCCTTTAGCGACTGGATTTCTCCTGATGATAAATCGATTCGGTCATCAATAATTGCAGCCAGAGTGCTCGAAGCGTCGGTATAAATTTCTTGTGCGGATACGATTTCCTGCCTGAACGAGGTTTTCGCTTTATAAGTGGTGTAACGGAATTTTTGAATTCGCGTTTTTTTCTTAACTTGCTTTTTAGGCTTTGCCGACGGTCTACCGGTGAAACTCCCTGAATGATTATATTCCGGTAGTAGCTCCAGTTTTATTGGTCTGCCATTGTAATGACGACTGTAAGGAATATGGACCGAACGCTTTAAATCGATGTAAACATGCTGACACATCACTCTTAACTGTTCTGCTTGACACTCTTGCTCAATCATAAAGCCTTCAATAGGGAAGGATGTTGCGCTCCAAGGCATGTCGAGTTTAGACACGAACATGCCTACGGCCAGGCCGAAGACGTCAATACGTTGTGTAGTTAACTCAGTATGCATAAAGACTCGTTTCAAAGAACTCGTTTCAATTCAGTGAGGAGAATTCTATAGAACTGGTTATTTTTTGATATGACAGTTCTGTTCAATCAAATGGCAGATGTGTTCAAAAGTTCATTTTTGAGTAATTAACACAAACAAAAAAGCCAACGAAGTGCTTCGTTGGCTTTTAGCGAAAAGAGCAGTTTGTTGTTATTCGAGGACTGTTTTAAGAGAGTCGGCGACATAATTGAGACATTGTGTATTCAATCCGGCGACGTTAATGCGGCTTGAGTCTGCCATGTAGATGCTAAAATCCTCACGTAAACGGCGAACTTGCTCCTTGGAGATCCCAAGATAACTGAACATGCCTTTTTGCTGTGTTATAAAACCGAAATCTTTATCGATGCCACGTTCCTGTATTTTGTTAAGTAGGCCGGCTCTTAAGGACTTTACGCGCGTTGCCATGCCATTAAGCTCATCTTCCCACTCCTGTCTTAGTGCTGGATTATTTAATACGGTTTCAACCAGGAAGCCACCGTATGCGGGAGGCATCGAATAGTTTGCTCGCGCGGCGTCTTGAGTATGTGTTTGAATGGCATGTGCATTTGCTTCGCTTTTAGTTTGAACCAAAAGCGTACCAGTTCTTTCACGATAAAGGCCGAAATTTTTTGAGCAGGAAGTCGCAATAACCATTTCTTCGACCTGTTCAGACAAATAGCGAACGCCTTTAACATCGGCTTCAAGTCCATCTCCAAGACCTTGATAAGCGATATCGACAAAGGGAATAAACCCTTGCTTCGTGGCTCTTTCTGCCACGCGTTGCCATTGCTCGAAAGATAAATCTGCGCCCGTTGGGTTATGGCAGCAGCCATGAAGTAAAACGATGTCATTCGGGCCGAGTTCTGCAAGCTTGGCATCCATAGCTTCAAAATTAATTCCGCCTGTTGTCGGGTCGAAGTAAGGGTAAGACTTGATCTTGAGGCCTGTCGAACTAATTAACGGAATATGGTTAGCCCAGGTTGGGTCGCTTGCCCAAACGGTCAGATCGCCTTTTATGCGTTTGAGCAGTTCTGAACCGATTCGCAAGGCACCGCATCCGCCTGGTGTTTGCAGTCCAGAAATTCGACCGGCTTTTAGTGCTTCAGAACTTTCACCAAGAACGAGTTCTTTAATTCCCTGAACAAAGCCTGCGACACCGATTGGTCCCAGATACGTTTTGCTATCCTCTTTATCCATGTGAAGTTGCTCGGCTTTTTGAATAGCCGACATAATAGCGGTATGACCATGTTCATCGCGATAGACACCCACACCTAAGTCTACTTTATTGGGGTTAGGATCGTCTCTGAATAATCCGATGAGTCCGAGTAATGGGTCGGCAGGCAATACTTCTAATTGGTCAAACATTGTTCAACTCCGATTTAAATTTGTTATTTTAAAACGAGGATAAAAAGATGGCTCATTGTACTCTCTGATACTAGCGCTTAGCTAGTGAATCCAGAGAATAATTTACGCCATTTTACTAAAAGTTATGTTGCTTTTGGTCAAGCTTTAGATTGAATCAAAAGATCGTAAAGCATAGAATATGTTAACCGGTTGCAGTTGAACTAACGCCCGCCAAAATAATTGCGCAAGATAAGCGACAAAACACGACCAGACAGAAATAATTGGAATAAATCTTATGATCCGAATTGGCCATGGATTCGATGTACATGCTTTTGGCGGTGACAACCCGCTTATTCTAGGTGGTGTGACTATTGAGAAACACCAGGGGCTTATGGCCCATTCCGACGGTGATGTTCTGCTGCACGCTGTTTGCGACGCGCTGCTTGGCGCGATAGCGGCGGGGGATATCGGTCGACATTTCCCAGACAATGATGAGACTTTCGCTGGCGCCGATAGCCGTGATCTTTTACGTCGTGTTTACCAGCTTGTTGCCGACAAAAATTATGTATTAAGCAATCTTGACGTTACGGTTGTTGCGCAAACGCCCAAAATGGCGGCGCATATTCAGCAAATAAGGGAAAACATCGCATCAGATTTAGCGGTTAACATCGATCAGATAAATGTAAAAGCGACGACTACCGAAGCGCTTGGATATGTTGGTCGCAAAGAAGGTATTGCAGCGCATGCGGTCTGTCTGATCGAATCGGCTGATTTGGTGCTTTAAATCTGATGATGCCCAAAGCAAATGAATTAGATTATTTCGGTACGCTCGAGCGACTCCCTACCTTTAACCCAGAACCCAAAATACGCGGCACTATTCGCCAGCGTTCGGAAGATTTTGACGTTTCGGAATTCTTGTCGTTTCAACCCAGTGGCAATGGCGAACACCTTTTTCTTTTGATTGAAAAAAAAGATTGTAATACTGACTGGGTAGCAAAAGAACTACAAAAACAGTACCAGTTAACCAGTAGAGAAATTGGCTACGCCGGTAAAAAAGACCGATATAGTCTTTCCCGTCAATGGTTTAGTTTACATCTACCAGGCCGTGAGGTATCTATTGCAGATCTTGACCATTCGGATTTCAGGGTCCTTAAAGCGATTCGACACAATCGAAAACTTCGCAAAGGGGCGATAGCATACAACCGTTTCAAGTTAACGATACGTGCACTTTCTGCGCCGCTGGATCAAGACAGAATCGCTAGTATCGTAGAGCATGGATTTCCCAATTATTTTGGTTATCAACGATTTGGTCATCATGCTTCGAATCTGGAAAAAGCGGGTCTGCTGTTTAGTAGTCAAATAAAAGTTCGCTCAAGAAATAAACGCGGACTTTACCTGTCGGCCGCACGTTCGTATTTATTCAATTTAATGTTAGCAGCAAGAGTGAATAATGGAACCTGGAATAAAGCCTTGCCTGGTGACTGCTTGAGTGTTGATGGCTCGCAATCCTATTTTGTCTGCGAGGTAGTTGAAAAAGACATTCAAACAAGGCTGCAAACTGGCGAGTTACATATCAGCGGCTGGTTAGCCGGCAAGCAGGATTCTGAGACAACCGGCGAGGCTGCTGAGTCGGAAACCATCGCAATAGCTAACTTTCAGTCTTGGCGGGTTGGTTTAATAAATGCGAAAATGGATTCCTCACGTCGGCCAATGAGAATCATGCCGCGCAATCTTGTTGTTAAGAGCGAAAGCGATGATCGTGCTGTTATTGAATTTGATTTGCCCAGCGGGGCTTTTGCAACGTCTTTGTTGCGAGAGTTAATGGTCGTTAATGACGCCAAAGTCAGCGCATACGACAAATTGCCTTGTTAAATAAAAGCGAATCGGCCCAAAAAGCCGAATAAATTAAGCCATGAATCTAGTAAGAGGAAGTCGCGTTGATTAACGTATTAGTAAGCAATGACGATGGTGCCAGCGCGCCAGGAATTGCTGCGCTCGCTAAAGAATTAAAAAAGGATCATCAGGTAACTGTTGTTGCACCTCATAAAAACCGCAGTGGCAGCAGTAGTGCGCTGACGCTCGACCGACCGATTCGCTGTATTCAACTGGACAATGGCTTCTATTCTGTCACCGGTACGCCGTGTGATTGCGTTCACCTGGGATCGCACCGGATCATGCCGCAATTACCCGATATTGTGATCGCCGGTATTAACCGGGGCGCAAATCTAGGAGATGACGTTATGTACTCCGGAACTGTAGCGGCGGCAATGGAAGGGCGAAGTATGGGGTTTCCAGCGGTGGCTATTTCATTGGCTAGCCGTGAATGTGTCCATTACGATACGGCTGCCCAAGTGATGAATAAACTCCTGAAAGGACTAAAAACTTTCAGTCTGGAATCTAACATTATTTTGAATGTTAATGTCCCAGACATCCCCTTAGCAGAAATTAAAGGATATCGTTTAACCCGGTTGGGTTGTCGACATAGAGCTGATACTATAGTGCCAGCCGAAGATCCAAGAGGTCAGCCAGTTTATTGGTTAGGACCGCCCAGCGAACCACAAGATATCGGAGAGGAGACCGATTTTGATGCCATCGCAAAGGGATATGTTTCAATCACACCTCTGGTCGTCGATTTTACTGCTTATCAGAGCTTTAATTCAGTAAAAGATTGGATGTCACAATTATGATAACAACAAATCTTGCCGGAATCGGCATGACGTCACAAAGAACCCGAAGTCGTCTGGTACAGCGGCTGCGCGATAAAGGCATAATCGAAGAAACCGTGCTGTCGGTTATTGAGCAATCACCGCGACATATTTTTATCGATGAAGCTTTATCTCACCGCGCTTATGAAGATACATCATTACCCATTGGCATGGGGCAAACCATTTCACAACCCTATATAGTTGCCCGAATGACTGAGTTGCTGGTCATGAGTGGACCGATGAACGATGTTCTTGAAATTGGTACCGGATGCGGCTATCAAACCAGTATTCTTGCTGGAGTTTCTCGTCGCGTTTATACCATCGAACGAATCAAACCGCTGCAAAGACAAGCCGTCGAAAGATTCAAAGCACTTAATTTGCACAATGTGACCCATCGTCACGGTGATGGCTATTTAGGTTGGGAAGAGCAATCTCCATTTGATGCCATTATCGTCACGGCTGCACCAGATCAAGTACCTCAACCTTTGCTCGAACAACTCGCTATTGGCGGTCGCATGGTTATCCCGGTGACAATGCCTAATGGCGATCAACAACTCCATTTACTCGAAAAAGACGAAGACGGCATATCATCCATGCAAGTTGAAGAAGTTAAATTTGTCCCGCTTCTTGGGGGAACCATTGAGTGAGAATTTTTTCCAAGATGTACGTTACTTGCCTTGCGTGGGCAAGACATAAGTACGCGGTCTATTATCTCGGCGCGATGAGTTTTGCCGAGTCTGTCATTTTTCCAATACCCGTTGATGTCATGTTGGCCCCTATGTGTCTGGCCAGGCTGGATAAAGTGTGGCGTTATGCATTGGTGGCAACCGTAACTAGCGTGCTCGGTGGAATCTTCGGTTATTTTCTTGGAATGTTCTTTTTTGAGAGCCTGATTGAGCCTTTTCTTGTGAAGATCAATTACATGGATACTTACCATACGGCGGTTGAGTGGTTTTCAAAATACGGTGTTTGGGTCGTGTTTGTGGTCGGCTTCGCGCCCATTCCTTATAAAATTTTCACCATCAGTGCAGGCGCCCTCAATATGGCGCTGATGCCTTTTATTATAGCTTCAATATTTGGCCGGGCAGGGCGCTTCTATTTGGTAGCGGGTCTGATGAAATTAGGCGGCAAAAAAATGGAAGAAAAACTCCACCAATATGTTGATGTCATGGGGTGGGTTGTGGTGATAGTTGCTATTTTCGCTTATTTGTTGTACAAATACATTTAATACGTAATCAAAACAATCGTTTAACGCGTTTAGTTAAATCAATTTATGAGATATTTGATTGTTTTTATTAGGTAATATCTTCAAGAAGGCGAATAAAAATTCGCCATTGGCAAAACGACAGTCGCTTTGCAATTATTAAACGACTCGGCGGGAAGATATATCGTGAGTACAAAATCGACTATAGCAAGGATCGGATTCATAGCGACATTAAATTGTCTGCTAATTGCTTGTGCAACGCATTCGCCAGCGCCGGTCGTCGATTTATACGACGCCAATTTTAAACCCCTTAATCAATCCTCAGCAGAATTTTACCTCGTCAAACCCGGTGATACGCTGTTTTCAATTGCCTGGTACCACTCGCTCGACCATCGCGAATTGGCGCAGGTTAATAACATTAAGAACAATCGAATCTATCCCGGTCAAAAGCTCCGCTTACGACCCGCACAACCCTCTGGATATTTTAATTCAGAGTCCTTGCTTATGGCGTTAAACCGAGAAGTCTTAAGACGTCCAGTTGATGTTGATAAGCAGCTCAAAATAGCCTCACATCAGCAACCCGGTTCTCAAAAGTCAGCAACAGGAAAAAAATCACGCCCTAAAGCGTCTACAAAAGCGAGAAACAATAATAGCGTAAAAGTTGCTTCAGTGGCTCGGTCAAAATCGAAATCCAACTACAGCCAGAAATCTACGCGGTCTAAAAAGCAATACACCAGCCGGAATAAGCCGGTTAAGAATAGTAACCTCAATTGGATTTGGCCCACTGATGGCCAGATACTGGAACGATTCTCTAGCGTAGGCAATGCCAATCGCGGTCTCGATATTGCGGGTAAGCGTGGGCAACCGGTCAGAGCAACAGCGCCTGGTCAGGTCGTTTATAAAGGTAGCGGACTTCGCGGTTATGGAAATCTGGTCATAATCAAGCACAACAATGATTACCTGAGTGCTTATGCGCATAATGAGACGGTTCACGTAACCGAAAACGAATTTGTTAAAGCCGGTCAGCGCATTGCTGATATCGGTCGTAGTGGCGCTCAAACAGACAAATTACACTTTGAAATACGCTACAAAGGTAAGCCGGTTGATCCACTTAACTACTTGCCGCAGAAGTGATTTTTAGGTTTTTCTAAGAATTATTTTAAAAACCTAAAGTTATATTAAGGACGGTCGATAAGATTAGTACGGCTATGTAAAAAACCGAATGCAATAAAAAAATGCAAAACAAGTAGTCGAGCAATATCTGGAATTATCAGGCGGTGTAAGCCAAGTAATTTCATCTTTTATAGGGCAATTGTCCTCATGGTGGAGAGCAAAACAATGGCAAAACAAAACGCAAAGAAAGTCGATCCATTAGAAGCTGATACTGAAATCGCTGAACCTGAAGCTTCGCAATTACAAGAAATTGATATCCAGGAAAAATACAAAGCGACGACCAGCCGCCGTGATGGCGGATTTGATGCCACTCAAATGTATCTCGGCGAGATAGGTGCCTCTCCATTATTAACTGCAGAAGAAGAAGTTTATTTTGCTCGTAAAGCCTTAAAAGGCTGCGAAGCCTCGCGCGCGCGCATGATAGAAAGCAACTTGCGCTTAGTGGTTAAGATCGCGCGACGTTACAATAATCGTGGACTGGCGCTTTTAGATTTAATTGAAGAAGGAAATCTTGGTCTGATCCGTGCGGTAGAAAAATTTGACCCTGAAAGAGGGTTCCGATTCTCTACTTATGCGACTTGGTGGATCCGTCAGACTATTGAACGCGCAATTATGAATCAAACGCGCACGATTCGTTTGCCAATACACGTCGTTAAAGAATTAAACGTATACCTGCGTGCATCACGCGAACTGGCGCAAAAACTGGATCATGAACCAACCGCAGAAGATATCGCTAAAAAGCTCGATAAACCGGTAGAAACTGTCGCACGGATGTTAGGTTTAAATGAAAGAATATCATCGGTTGACTGTCCAATAGGCGCCGACAACGATAAGCCGTTGCTCGATACTATCGCCGATGAAAGAGAGTGTGGTCCGTCAAATCGACTGCAAGAAGAAGATTTAAAGCAGAGCATTGAATTCTGGTTGAATCAATTGGGCGAAAAACAGAAGGAAGTTTTAGCGCGCCGATTTGGACTATTGAATTACGAAGCTGCGACATTAGAAGATGTTGGAATAGAGATAGGATTGACTCGAGAGCGAGTGCGTCAGATTCAGGTAGAAGCGTTACGACGTTTACGCTTTATGCTAGAAAGGCAAGGACTTTCTTTGTCCAGTATTTTCAACGTTTAAGGCTGGCACAACAAACTCTCCAGCAATACCGAGATTTAAGCGCATCAAAGATGCGCTTTTTTTATGACTTCAAAAAAGTTATGCGCTTAATCTGAACTCGATTTTATGATGAGTGCGTGTATATCGGTTTCCATCATATCTCCCAGCGCTTGGTACACAGCCTGATGTTGTTTTAGCACCCGCATCCCGCTAAAAGCTGGACTTGTGATAATTACCGTGAAATGGCCTTTACCACTTTTCGCCCCGGCGTGGCCGGCGTGAAGGTGACTGTCGTCAATGATTTCCAGATAAGAAGGCGACAAGCTGTTTTCGAGAAGCTGTCTCATTTTCTCAATTCGTGGCTGATTATCCATTGTTTAGTCTCTAAGAATCTTAAGGTAATACTTTTTTGAAGGGTTTAACCACGACCGACTGATAAACGCCAGCTGCAATATACGGGTCGGCATCGGCCCATGATTGAGCCGCTTCAAGAGAGTCAAACTCGGCTACGATAAGACTACCGGTAAAGCCTGCATCACCCGGTTCCTCGTTATCAATGGCTGGGTGAGGGCCCGCCAGCACGAGTCTGCCGAGCTTTTTGAGGTTTTGCAATCGTTCGACGTGCGCAGGCCTGGCGGACTGCCGCAACGATAAACTATTGTCGACGTCTTGAGACATGATGGCGTACAACATGATTATTCCTTATTGTCAGTGGTCGATGGGGAGGCAGTGTCCGCCGCTTCTTTTTCTTCCGTGACATCCTCGTCTTTGGGAATGTATGGGAAGAGTTTATAGATAGTAAACGCCAGCAATAAAACGGTCATGGCGAGTAATCCAAATAGTTTAAATTTGACCCAGAATGCCTCAGAAAAGTTAAACGCGACGTAAAGATTTAAAAATCCGAACAGGCCATAACCAACAGGCCAGGAATAATTGATGGCTTTCCAGGTTGGATCTGGGACTTCAAAAGTCGCACCATCTTCTTCGAGTGCGTTTTGCATCATGCCTTGAATTAGTGGCTTTTTTGACAGTAACTGGCGATAAAGCAAAAACAGGGCAGTTACCCAGGCGACGACGCTGGCTTTCCATTGCACAAAAAGTGGGTCACGAAAAAGTAATGTCATGCCACCCAGAACCAAGGTTAATCCGAGGATCCACAAGTGCAGTTTTTCAAATTTTCCCGTCAGTAACCTTGCGACCACTGTTTGTATGAGTGACGCGACAATTAAACCCTGAACGGCAGGGTACATAGGTTGCTCTACGCCTGAGTAAAAATAGATGCCCACAAAAACAATCAGTGGAAAATAATCGACTAGTAATTTCATAAATTAACACTTGTAATTAAAAGGATACCGGAGTTTGTCAAACCGGCTAAAGCCGTTAATTTTAACCAAGAAAGGCTGCTCAATCTATGTTGAAGTGAATATTAGGGCTTTTCAGCAATGCTTAGTTACAAATCCAGATAATCAAAGCAATGACTAACGCAAACGCGGACATGCTGTATCGCCAGAAAGGTTTGCTGGATTTTAATTGCATAAAGTAGTCGATAATAAGTTGCGCTTTGACCACCAGAATGACCAGGATAAGGGGCGCGTAGTCGGAAGAGGTGGGCGTAAGTTCGCCCAGCATCGCGCTAATCGTTGTCAGAGCGAGTAAAACGAGCAAAGTCAAACCGTTACGGTAACTGCTGAGCAGACCCAAAATATTAGCGGGGCTCCTGACAAAAGGCGTATTAAGAGATGACAATTTATTGGAAGGTTGTACGCTCATAATCAAAACTACCTGATAACATAGACTAGCGGGAAGAGAATCACCCACACCAAGTCGACCATATGCCAGTAAGACGCGCCTGTTTCAACGCCCGTGTGTTCAATATTGGAATAATGGCCGGTTCGGTTTTTAAAGTATATCGCCGCCAGAATAACCATACCCAAAAGCACATGGGCAAAGTGGAAAAAAGTCAGCAGATAGTAAAAGGTATAAAAAGTATTTGTTGATAGGTCAAAACCCGCTGAAATGCTCTGATAATATTCGAACAGCTTGACCAACACATAGATTGAGGCGGCAGCCAGCGCTAATAAAAGTTGAGTGCCACACGCTTTACGGCGGTTAAGTTTTATTGCGCCGACGGCGCGAACCACAAAATAACTACTGGTAATCAATGCACCAGTGTTGATTAATCCAGCGAGCCGGTTGAGATGGGCGTGACCTTCGGCAAATATCTCTGGATTGAGGTTCTTGGTAATTGCATACGCAATAAACAGAATACCGAAGACTAGTAATTCGGCATAAATAAAAAACCAGATTGCCAGGTCTCCTGGCAGGGGCGTGTGGGGTACTGCTCTCGACATTTCTGATATACTGCGCGCCAGGCGACTCAATTCAAGTGATCAGAGAGTAACAAAGCGCTTTGGTGCAACGACTGATCTTTATCAAGCCTTGAGTCGTTACTAACGTTTGCGTGGCTCTAATTCACTAATAGCAGGTAGGCCGATTGACCATAAAATTTGATTTCCACTGTCATAGCCATTTTTCCGATGGGCAATTATCGCCTCAAGCTTTGATTGAATATGCAACTGAGCGAGAAATCCAGCTACTGGCATTAACCGACCACGACACAATTTCAGGTCTGGAGGAGGTTTCCCGTTTTATTGGCGAGCAAGATTTGCCCATCAAATTAATCAATGGTGTCGAAATTTCAGCCTTGAGCGAATTCGGAGAAGTCCACATTGTCGGTTTAGCCATTGATCCCCGGCATTCTGAGCTATGCTGCGCTTTGAGTGAACAACAACAAAAACGCTGGCAGAGAGCTGAAAATATTGATGAAAAGCTGCAAAAATTAGGGGTAAACGGGGTGTTGGATTGGTGCAAGATTCACGTCAAACAAGTGGTCACAAGAAGCCATATGGCCAAGGCACTGGTAGACCTGGGCTATGCCAAAGACCTGCAGCAGGCATTCAAAAAATACATCGGTAAAAAAGGCAAAGTAAAAGTGCCAAAGGACTGGATGTCGTTGCCGCAAGCCATTGAGTTAATCGGAAAAGCCGGAGGGGTCTCCGTATTAGCGCACCCGACCCGCTACCCTTTGTCTAACCGCAAGTTAAGTCTATTAATCGAATCGTTTAAACAGGCGGGCGGCGATGCCATAGAGATGGCGTACCCCAGTCTCAATGCTGACAAAATTGCCTGGCTTAAAATCCAGCGTGAAAACCATAATCTGCTAGCTTCTAGCGGCTCCGATTTTCATTATCCAAATTTAAAGTGGACCGATTTAGGGCGATTTCCTCATCTGGATGCTGGCATTCCTCACGTGCGATCTCGGCTCAATTAAAGCTTTCATCCGCTTACATCCGTGTTATCATTCAGCCACGGAAAAGGTAGTCGATTTTTATCAGCCCTTGGCAGGATCTTAAAGGCGAGTTTATGGCCCAATTTTACGAAATCCATCCAGAAAATCCGCAACCGAGATTGATTTCTCAAGCGGTCGCTTGTGTTCGCCACGGAGGGTTAATCGTTTATCCAACGGATTCAGGTTATGCACTCGGATGTCACATTGGTGACAAAAAGGCACTCGATAGAATTCGTAAAATTCGAAAGTTAGAAAAATCTCATAACTTTACGCTCGTCTGTCGTGACTTATCGGAGCTAGCTATTTTTGCGCGCGTTGATAATAGCTCGTTTCGCGTCCTGAAAAATCATACGCCTGGCCCTTATACTTTTATTTTACGAGCATCGCCCGAAGTCCCCAACCGGCTTCAACACCCGAAAAAGAAAACGATTGGAATTAGGGTGCCTGAAAATGCTATCGCGATGGCGTTACTGGAATCCTTAGGCGAGCCTTTAATGAGTACCAGTCTGATAATGCCTAACGATGATCAGCCGTTGTTCGACCCGGAAGACATTTACGAAGTGTTAAAGGATAGAGTCGACCTGGTGATAAACGGCGGACACGTCAGTGACATTCCCACGACCGTGATTGATATGCTCGATGGCTTTCCAAAAGTCATCCGCCATGGGGCTGGGACCCCGGAAGAATTTGTTTAATCAACCCGTTGATTTGATGCTTTTTTAAACTGTTAGCAAAATTTAGAATATTTTCTGCAATAGAACGATTGCATTCGAGAAAACATTCTTTATAATTGCTCGCTCAAATTGATGCCAGAGTGGTGGAATTGGTAGACACAGGGGATTCAAAATCCCCC
>Ga0209692_10004049_pt1 | contig 13584 bp, 12 predicted proteins | sample tdDd472_FD_187129 | JGI IMG/M metagenome (GOLD analysis project Ga0209692, IMG submission 187129) | Marine sediment microbial communities from the Atlantic coast under amendment with organic carbon and nitrate - tdDd47.2 (SPAdes)... | ecosystem: Environmental > Aquatic > Marine > Coastal >...
CCCCGCCCCCGCAGACCGGGCTTCAGCCCGGCGCCCAGACCCCGCCGCGCCCCGCCCCCGCAGACCGGGCTTCAGCCCGGCGCCCAGACCCCGCCGCGCCCCGCCCCCCGTAGACCGGGCTTCAGCCCGGCGCCCAAGGCCACAAGTCGCCGGACCCGAGCGCGCCCAGAAAGCACTGACGTCGAAGGAAGCGGCGCGTCCTTCCCGCCAGGGAGGCTTTTACAGACCCGGCCATGCCCTCTCCCAGGCAGGGCTCAGGGCGGGCGTCCGGACCGGGGAGGGGACAAGGCCCCGCACTTCCCCCCAATTCCACCCTTGTTTCAGCGCCCCAACCTGTTAATTGGCCGCTTCCTGTTACAGGTCCCCACTGGCCGGAGGCGCACCGCCGATGCAAACCCCCTATTACCTGATCGACAAATCCCGGCTGCTGCCGAACCTGGAGAAGATCGCCCATCTGCGCGAGGCCTCCGGCGCCCGCGCGCTCTTGGCGCTGAAATGCTTCGCCACATGGTCGGTCTTCGACCTGATGAGCGACTACATGGACGGCACCACCTCCTCCTCGCTCTTCGAGGTCAAGCTGGGGCGCGAGAAATTTCCCGGCGAAACCCACGCCTATTCCGTCGCCTGGGCCGATCACGAGATCGACGAGGTGCTGGCCAACTCCGACAAGGTGATCTTCAACACCGTGGGCCAGCTCTCCCGCTTCGAAGAGGCCAGCCGCGCCCACATCCGTGGATTGCGCGTCAACCCAGGCGTCTCCACCTCCGGCTTCGACCTCGCCGACCCGGCGCGCCCGTTCTCGCGCCTCGGCGAACACGACCCCAGGGTGATCGAACCCATCGCCGACCAGATCAGCGGCTTCATGTTCCACAACAACTGCGAGAACGCCGATTTCGACCGCTTCGATGCCATGCTGACCCAGATCGAGGCGCGCTTCGGCCCGCTGATCAAGCGCATGGAGTGGATCTCCCTCGGCGGCGGCATCCATTTCACCGGCGAAGGCTATCCGCTCGACCGCCTCGCCGAACGGCTCAAACGCTTTGCCGGCGAGAATGGGGTGCAGGTCTATCTGGAGCCGGGTGAGGCCGCGATCACCAACTCCACCACGCTGGAGGTCACCGTTCTCGACACGCTTTTCAACGGCAAACACCTCGCCATCGTCGACAGCTCGATCGAGGCGCATATGCTCGATTTGCTGATCTACCGCGAATCCGCCAGGATGGAGGAAAGCGGCGATCACCAATGGATGGTCTGCGGCAAATCCTGTCTTGCCGGCGATATCTTCGGCGAGTTCCGCTTCCCGGCGCCCCTGATCCCCGGCGACCGGCTCTCGATCCAGGACGCGGCCGGTTACACGATGGTCAAGAAGAACTGGTTCAACGGCGTCCAGATGCCGGCCATCGCGATCCGTGAACTCGACGGCAGCACCCGTCTGGTGCGCGACTTCACCTATGCGGATTTCACGGCGGCCCTGTCGTGAACCCCTGACACCGAAAGACTACCCAACCCCAACACCCAAGACGGAGGTCCCTTGAGTTGAAACGTGACGTTCTCATCATCGGCGCTGGCGGCGTCGCTCAGGTCGTGGCGCATAAATGCGCGCAAAACAACGATGAGCTCGGCGATATCCATATTGCCAGCCGCACCCTGTCGAAATGCGAGGCGATCCTCGCCTCGGTCCGCGACAAGGGCGCGATGAAACAGGAGGGCGTGCTCAAGGCGCATCAGGTCGACGCGATGGACTCTGCCGCCGTCGCCCGGCTGATCCGCGACACCGGCGCGCAGATCGTCATCAACGTCGGCTCCGCCTTCGTCAACATGACCGTGCTCGACGCCTGCATCGAAACGGGTGCGGCCTATATCGACACCGCCATTCACGAAGAGCCCGATAAAATCTGCGAAACCCCGCCGTGGTACGCCAACTACGAATGGAAGAAACGCGATCTCTGCGCGCAAAAGGGCGTCACCGCCATTCTCGGCGCCGGCTTCGATCCGGGCGTGGTCAACGCCTTTGCCCGCTTCGCCATCGACCAGATGGACGAGGTGACAAGCATCGACATCGTCGACATCAACGCAGGCTCCCACGGCAAGTATTTCGCCACCAATTTCGACCCGGAGATCAATTTCCGCGAATTCACCGGCACCGTCTACTACTGGGAGGACCAGCAGTGGAAGGAAAAGAAGATGTTCGAATCCGGCCGCGACTGGGATCTGCCGGTCGTCGGCAAACAGCGTGCCTATCAGTCCGGCCATGACGAGGTGCACTCCCTTGCCACCAACTACCCGCAGGCCGACGTGCGCTTCTGGATGGGCTTCGGCGAGCATTACATCAACGTCTTTACCGTTCTGCAAAATCTCGGCCTGCTGTCGGAACAGCCGGTGAAAACCGCCGAGGGGCTCGAGGTGGTGCCGCTCAAACTGGTCAAGGCGGTGCTGCCCGATCCCGCGTCGCTGGCGCCGGGCTACACCGGCAAGACCTGCATCGGCGATCTGGTCAAAGGCGTGAAGGACGGCCAAGAGGTCGAGCTTTTCGTCTATAACGTGGCCGACCATGCCGAGGCCTACAAGGAGGTTGGCAGCCAAGGCATCTCCTACACCGCTGGCGTGCCCCCCGTCGCCGCCGCCCTGCTGGTGGCCTCGGGCGACTGGGACGCGGGCACCATGAAGAACGTCGAGGAGCTCGATCCCAAACCCTTCTTCACCCAGCTCGACCGCATCGGCCTGCCCACCCGGGTCAAGGACGCCAACGGCGACCGCCCCTGGAACGCATAGAGCAGCTTCGATCCCCGGACGTCGAAAGGGCGGGCCCTTATGGCCTGCCCATTTGCGCCGCGTCAGGGCAGGGTGAAGCGCCTTTCGCCCGGTATTTTCCGCCGATCCTCAAACAAGCGCGCCCGCGAGGGCCGCCAGGTTGTCACAGGCCGTCTTTGCGCCGCTCGCCTCCTTGTAGGAATCGACCGCGTTGCGAAGGGTCTTCAGGTTCGGGTTCTGCGCGGCCTTGAATTCCTTGATCGCTCTTTCCGCCTCATCCACAAGGTCCATGTGCCCCTGATGCGCGGTCAGAACGCTTTGCGTCTTCTCAATGAGCGTCTGGTTACCATCCCTGAGCTTGGCAAGCGTCTTCAGTTTCGCGCTGTCTTTCTGCCCGAGTTTACCGATGACGCGTTCCATGTGGTCGAGCTGCTTCAGTCCGGTTTCAGCTTTTCCCAGAAGGTTGGTCGCTTCCCGCCTCAATTGCACGGTTTTCGCCAGAAGCTTTGTGGTATCGTCCTCCGCCGCCTTGCAGGTCTTCAAAAACGGCACGCCGAGAATGGACAGCAGTTCCTGGGCGGTGGACGAACTGTTTGCAACCGTCCCGTCCAGAAGCGCCTTTTCGACGACCAGCAGCTTCTTTTGCACGTCTTTGGCCGCCGACTCCGCGCTTTGCGCCAGTTTCTTGATCTCCAGGGCAATCGTGACCAGGTCCTTGATTATCTTGGCATATAAGACCGCGGCCGCCCCAAAGGACGCAACGCCCGCGACCGCGACGGCGGACAGGCTCAGAATTCCGTAGGTGATTTTCTTCGCGCAACTGATCCGCATGGATTTCAGGGCGTCGCGACCCCGCGCCAGCGTGGCCCACCGCTTCTCGATCGCCTTGATGCAATCGTCGCCCGCCTTATCCGAAAGCCTGCGCAGATTGGCGTTCGCCAGGTTCTCCAGGTTCGAGAAATCAAGCACGTTGAGATGGACGAACTCGACCTCGTTCAGGGCCTGTCTCTTGTACTTCGAGTTTATGACCTTTTGCACCTCGTCGTGGAACGTCGCCAGCCCCACGCCCTCGACGCCGGCCGCCAGATCGTCGAGCAGGTCCGGCGGCAGCCTCATTTCGACCTCGACGACAAACGCGCCGACCTTCGCCGGGTCGACGTTCCTATAGGCTCTGATGTCCGCTTTGGTCAGCAAGGCAACGGTCGCAACCGTCACCTTGTCCGTCCGCGCCTTGATCAGGCTTTTCCGCTTTTTCTCGATCTCGGCCAAAAGCGTGGACGCGGCATCGATCAGATTGGCCGGCGCTTCGGTCCCCTCCAGGAACGCCAGCCTGGCTTTTTTGCAGGCCTTGGTCACGGTGGCCTGCACCACGCCGACGCGCCGCATCAAGGCCGGCACCTCACCGCTTTTCGAAAACGCGATTTCCTTGTCGAACCAGTCGATCAGCCCCGAGGCATTGTCCAGCCCTCTGGCATGTTTCTCAATGCTCGTCTTGATCGCGACGTCCTTTGCCTTCAGGCCCAAGGCGCCGTTGTCGGTCAAGAGCTTGACCCCGGCGGCATAGTCCGCCATCGCCCTTTGCCACTGATTTGCGAAAGCTGTCTTCGGCATGACCGGCCTTTCAATGCGTGCTGCGCCGCCGCGGTCAACACGCCGGTGCCAGACCATGGCCGGAACCAGATATATTCCCCACGCCGGATATGCGGCTATTTGTAGCAAAGATATCCCTTTTCGGATAGCTCGATAGCGTCGGCCCCCGATCGCGCGCGATCCGCCATCCGAACCCGGCCGGCGAGCCGTGGTCGCCGGCCCGCCTTCGCCGGTGCTATGCCGGATGGTGATTTCGTCACAGAATAACGTTATCACGAAGACAGGACGCCTGCGGGCTTGCGCGCAGGCACGGCGACCCTAATTGAAGACTGCCGCCTGACAGGAAACCAAAGGGGACAGATATGGATCTCAGGACCTATACCCGCCAGTATACCCAGAAGGACAACCGCATCGCGGCGCTCAGCTATTTCGGGACCTTTGCGGTCTATTTCGCCTCGCTCTACCTGGCCATCGCCCATGTGAACCTGTGGATCGTGATGATCCCCGCGGGCATCGTGCATGCGGTTTCCGCGGTGCGCCTCTACGTGCTCCAGCACGATTGCGGCCACCATTCCCTGTTCGAGACCCGGGCCCAGAACGAATGGGCCGGCCATGGCCTGTCGCCCTTCACCTTCGCCCCCTTCGAGGTGATGAAGCAGAACCACAACCTGCACCATTCCGGCGTCGGCAACCTGGAACACCGCGAAAGCGGCGAGATCCACACCATGACCCTGCGCGAATGGAACGCCGCCGGGTTCTGGCAACGGCTGCAATACCGGCTTTACCGCAATCCCTTCATCCTGGTGCCGCTGGGGGCGCTGTTCACCTATTTCATTCGCTACCGCTGGCCCAAGAACACCACCCGCTTCGGAGTCGGGGGCGTGCTGGCGCACAATCTCGCGGTGCTGGCCTGGGTCGGGCTGATCTTCGCGCTCTCCGGCTGGACCGGTCTGGGCGTCTATCTCGGCTTTTCCTTCCTCGGCGGCATGCTGGGGGTATTCCTGGTCTACCTGCAGCACAATTTCGAAGATACCTACTGGGACCGCCGCCCGGACCTCGATCCGCAGATCGCCGCGCTGCAGGGCTCCTCGGCGCTGGATTTCGGCTGGTTTTTCGATCTGGCGGTGGCCTGTATCACCCTGCACGACATCCATCATTTCAATGCCCGCATCCCCTCCTACCGGCTGCGCGCCTGCCACTACAACCTGCCGCCCGAATACGCCCCGCGCCGGATCAGGTTCCCCGAGGCGCTGGCGGCGCTGCGGCTCAAGCTCTGGGACGAGGACGCCAGGCGCCTGGTGCCCTTTCCGGGTCGCCGCGGCCCGGTCCGCGATCAGGGCCCCCGCGCCGCCGCGGGCTAGCAGACATGCGCCATTGATCCGGGGCCGATGCGCCGCACTGCACGGGCGGCGCATTTCGTATATTTTATGAATATACATCCGGGGCGGCTCTGCGCTAACCTGCGCGCCATCCTGCCCGTTCTGGGCGGAGCCCCCGTTTTATGCTATCCAGTCGGCACGATACAGAAGGAGAACGAATGACCCAACTCACCGACATTCGCGGCATCGGTCCGGCCCTGGCCCGCGCACTTGCCGATCTGGGCATCGCCACGCCCGAGGCCCTGGCCAAGGCCACGCCGGATGACCTGGTTGCGGTGCGCAGGATCGGCCCGCAACGGGCCGCCGCGATGATCGCAGCGGCACAGGCGGCGCTGACCGCCGCGGCCAAGGCACCGGTTCCGGCCAGGCCCGCCGCCACCGCCGTGGCCAAGCCCCGGGCGCGCGCCAAACCGCCGGCCCGACCCACGTCGCGCCGCGCCGCCCCCGCCAAGCCTGCTCCCGCCAAGCCCGCCGTCAAACCCGCCGCCGCGCCCGTCGAGACACCGGCCGCGCCCGCCGTGACAGCGGATGACAGCAAGAAGGCCAAGGCCAAGGCAAAGGCGGCCAAGGCCAAGAAGAAGGCCGAGGCGCTGGCCGAGGAATTCGCAAAGGCGAAGAAAAAGGCCAAGGCAAAGGCCGAGAAGGCCAAGCTGAAGGCGAAAGAGGCCAAGAAGGGCAAGAAGGACAAGAAAAAGAAGAAAAAGGGCGGCTGATCCGCCGCCCTTCGCACCTCGCAACTCCGGGGGCGCTGCCGGTCAGGCCAGCGCGCCCTCTGCGGTCAGCACCGTCTTGCCACCCAGGTAGGGCGCCAACACCTGCGGCAACGTGACCGAGCCGTCCGCGTTCTGCCCGTTCTCCAGTACCGCGATCAGGCAGCGCCCGACCGCCAGCCCCGAGCCGTTCAGCGTATGCACGAACTCCGGCTTGCCGCCATCCGCGGGCTTGAACCGCGCGTTCATCCGCCGGGCCTGGAAATCGCCGGTGGTCGAGACGCTGGAAATCTCGCGATAGGTATCCTGCCCGGGCAGCCAAGCCTCGATGTCAAAGGTGCGCCGCGCGCCGAACCCCATGTCGCCGGTGCACAGCACCACCGTGCGATAGGGCACGCCCAGCTTTTCCAGCAGCCCCTCGGCACAGCGCAACATGCGCTGTTGTTCCGCGTCGCTCTCGTCCGGGTGGGTGATCGAGACCATCTCGACCTTCTCGAACTGGTGCTGGCGCAACATGCCCGAGGTATCCTTGCCAGCGCTGCCCGCCTCGCTGCGGAAACACTGGGTATGCGCCGTCATCCGGATCGGCAGATCGGCCACGGCCAGCACCTCGCCCGCGACCGAAAAGGTCAGCGGAACCTCCGAGGTCGGGATCAGCCACCAGCCGTTGGTGGTCTGATAGCTGTCCTCGCCGAACTTCGGCAGCTTGTCGGTGCCGTACATCGCCTCGTCGCGCACCAGAACCGGGGTCTGGGTCTCGGTCAGCCCGTTCTCGTCCACGTGGGTGTCGATCATGAACTGCGCCAAGGCCCGGTGAATCCGCGCCACCGCGCCGCGCAGCACCACGAAACGCGCGCCGGAGATCTTGGCGGCCGTCTCGAAATCCATCCCCGGGATGACGCCGGCGATCTCGAAATGCTCCTTCGGCGCGAAACCCATCTCGCGCGGCGTGCCCCAGCGGTTGACCTCGACGTTGTCGCCCTCGTCCTTGCCCTCGGGCACGTCCTCGGCCGGCAGGTTGGGAATGCGCGCCAGCATGTCGGTCAGTTTCGCGTCCAGCGCCTTGGCCTCCACCTGCATCGCGGCCACTTCCGATTTCTTGTCGGAGACCTCGGCGCGGAGCCGCTCGAACGCGGCCTCGTCGCCCTTGGCCTTGGCCGCGCCGATCGCCTTGGCGGCCTTGTTCTGCTCGGCCTGCGCGGTCTCGGCGGCCAGGATCTTGGCGCGCCGCGCCTCGTCCAGCGCCAGCAGCTCGGAGGACACCGGCGCATCCCCCCGGCGGGCCAGGGCGGCGTCGAACGCCTGCGGGTTCTCGCGGATCGCACGGATGTCATGCATGGGCTTGTCCTCGGGCTTGAGTCGGTCTGGCCGGACTTATGCCGCAAAGCGCCGGCCGGGGGAACACGCCGCGCAGTCGCGGTACCGTGGATTTGCGGCAGGGTGATCTGAACACTGAGGGACTGAGGGTCGGGCGCGGCCCGGCCTGCGGCCGGGCGGAGCGTTGGAAAGTGGACCGGGTCGTAGGCCGGGCTTCAGCCCGGCACGGCAGAGGTAATCAAGCCACAAAGCCCCGCGCCCGACCTGGCATCAGCACCCCCACCTGTCACCTCCGCGAAAGCGGGGGCCTCTGATGGCGGATGCCACTGACATAAGATCCCCGCCTGCGCGGGGATGACAAAAGGGATACGCTCCGCTACGCCCGACTCTGCTTTCGCACCTCTACCTGTTACCCCTGCAACGGCGGAGGCCTCCCGAACCAGCCGACGCCGGTTGATCCCCGCTTGGGCGGGGATGACAGGCCGGGCACGATCGAAAACACCGTGAAACCCGTCAATTCGTACAAAATCGCCCCCAAACTCCCCAATCCACCCGAACCGCCCCGAACACCCCGCCGAAAACCGTACGAAACGCCCCCGAAACTCCCCAATTCACCGCCTTGCAAACCCGCGGGGCACCGCATAGGTTCCGGCCAACCCGCGGGGCCGCCCCGCCATAGCAGACCAAAGGATTCCCCCCATGGACATAGGCGCAATCGGCCAGTTTCTCCCGCTCATCCTGATATTCGCGATCATGTATTTTCTGCTGATCCGTCCCCAGCAGAAAAAGGTCAAGGATCACCAGGCCATGGTCTCGGCGGTACGTCGCGGCGACCAGGTGGTCACCCAGGGCGGGCTGATCGGCAAGGTGACCAAGGTCAAGGACGACAACGAGGTCGAGGTCGAGCTGGCCGAGGGCGTCAAGGTCCGCGTGGTCAAGTCGACCATCGCCCAGGTCACCAGCAAGACCGAGCCGGCGAGCTGAGCCAAACCATCTAACCCACTGAAAAGGCGGGGCAATGCTGCAATTCGATCTTTGGAAACGGGTGCTGATCTGGCTGCTCTGCGCGCTGGGTCTGTTCCTCGCCCTGCCGAATGCCTTCTATACCCGGGTGGAGCAGTCGAACGACGCCCGCGCCGCGATCGAGGCCGGGCTGACCACGCCGGAGTCTCAGGCGCAGGCCGGCCAGTGGCCCGCCTTCCTGCCGTCCTCGCTGGTCAACCTCGGGCTCGACCTGCGCGGCGGTGCGCATCTGCTGGCCGAGGTCAAGGTCGGCGACGTCTATGAAAGCCGGATGCAGGCGATGTGGCCCGAGATCCGCGACGCCCTGCGCCCGGAACGCGCCACCATCGGCACCATCCGCCTGCAGCCCTCGGCCCCGGACGAATTGCGCATCCGCATCAGCCAGCCCGAGAACATGGCCCGCGCGCTCGAGGTGGTGCGTGGATTAGCCCGGCCTATTCAATCACTTAGCGGAGTCGGCTCGACCGATATCGCGGTTCGCGGCGACGACGGCGTGATCGTCGTCACCCTGTCGGACGCCGAAAAACTCGCCTCCGACGACCGCACCGTGAAACAGGCGCTGGAGATCGTCCGTCGCCGCATCGACGAGGTCGGCACCCGCGAACCCACGATCCAGCGCCAGGGCAGCGACCGCATCCTGATCCAGGTGCCCGGCATCGGCAGCGCGGCGGAGCTCAAGACGATCATCGGCACCACCGCGCAGCTGACCTTCCACCCGGTGGTCGGGCGCGGCGGCGACGCCGATGCCAACCCCGGTGTCGGCAACAAGATCCTGCCCGCGATCGACGAGGAGGGGGTCTACTACACGGTCGAGATCGCCCCCGTCGTCACCGGCGAGGAGCTGGTCGATGCCCAGCCCAGTTTCGACCAGAACGGGCGCCCGGCGGTCAGCTTCCGCTTCAACACCTCCGGCGCGCGCAAGTTCGGCGATTACACCCGCGACAACATCGGCTCTCCCTTCGCCATCGTTCTCGACGGCGAGGTGATCAGCGCCCCGGTGATCCAGAGCCACATCCCCGGCGGCTCGGGCATCATCACAGGCCGCTTCACCGTCGAGGAGAGCACCAACCTCGCGGTGCTGCTGCGCGCCGGTGCGCTGCCGGCGGGGCTGGATTTCCTCGAAGAGCGCACCATCGGCCCGGAACTGGGCGCCGACAGCATCGAGGCCGGCAAGGTGGCCACCGGGGTCGCCTTCGTGGCGGTGCTGGTGTTCATGGCGCTCAGCTACGGGCTGTTCGGCCTTTTCGCCAATATCGCGCTGATCCTGAACATCACGCTGATCTTCGGGCTGCTGTCGCTGATCGGGGCCACGCTGACCCTGCCGGGGATCGCCGGCATCGTGCTCACCGTCGGCATGGCGGTGGATGCCAACGTGCTGATCTTCGAACGGATCCGAGAGGAGCTGCTGACCGCCAAGGGGCCCAGCCGCGCCATCGAACTGGGATACGAAAAGGCGCTCAGCGCGATCCTCGACGCCAATATCACCACCTTCATCACTGCGGTGATCCTGTTCGCCATCGGTTCCGGCCCGGTGCGCGGGTTTGCCATCACCCTGGGCCTGGGGATTCTCACCTCGGTCTTCACGGCGATCTACGTCACGCGCCTGATCATCGTCATCTGGTTCGAACACCGGCGCCCGAAAACGATCGAGGTATAAGATGCGACTGCGACTGGTCCCCAAGCAAACCGCGTTCGATTTCTTCAGCCGTTGGAAGCTATGGCTGGGCATCTCCGCCGTCATGGTGATTGTGGCCTTCACCTCGTTCCTGATCCAGGGGCTGAGCTACGGCATCGACTTTCGCGGCGGCACCACGATCCGCACCGAGAGCGCGCAGGCGGTGGACATCGGCGTCTACCGCGATGCCATCGGCGCGCTGGGGCTGGGGGACGTGACCATCACCGAGGTCTTCGATCCCACCTTCGGCCCGGATCAGAACGTCGCCATGATCCGCATCGAGGCGCAGCAGGACGAAGAGGCCGCCACCGCCGAGATGATCGAGAGTGTCGAGGCCGCGTTGCAGGAGGTGATACCCGGGATCGCGTTCGTATCGGTCGAGTCGGTCGGCCCGAAGGTCTCGGGCGAGCTGATCCAGACCGCCGCCATGGCGGTGGCCCTGGCCATCGGGGCGGTGCTGATCTACATCTGGCTTCGCTTCGAATGGCAGTTCGCGCTGGGGGCGGTGATCGCGCTGATCCATGACGTGGTTCTGACCATTGGCATCTTTTCCGAGGTCCAGATCAAGTTCGACCTGGCCATCATCGCCGCGCTGCTGACCATCGTGGGCTATTCGCTGAACGATACTGTGGTGGTGTTCGACCGGGTTCGCGAGAACCTGCGCAAATACAAGCAGAAACCGCTGAAAGAGGTGATGAACCTCTCGATCAACGAGACCCTCAGCCGGACGCTGATGACCTCGGTCACCACGCTGCTGGCGCTGATCTCGCTCTTCGTGCTGGGCGGCGACGTGATCCGCGGCTTTGTCTTCGCGATGATCTGGGGCGTGATCGTGGGCACCTATTCCTCGGTCTTCGTTGCCTCGGCGATCCTGCTGTTCCTTGGCGTCAAGCGTGACTGGTCCAAGCCCGACCCGAAGAAGACCGGGAACCAGTTTGCCAACGTGGACGCCTGACGCGCTTGTCTCGGCCCTGGCAATGCCGGGACTGGGCTGGCTGGCGCTGGCGGGTTTCGTGGCGGGCATGGTGCGCGGCTTTGCCGGGTTCGGCGCCGGCCTTGTCTTCGTGCCGGTGGCCGCCCAGGTGCTGCCGCCGCTCTGGGCTCTGATCACGATCTCGGCGATGGACCTGCTGGGACCGATCCCGAACATTCCCGCCGCGCTGCGCCGCTCCGATCGGGGCGATCTGGCGCGGCTGATCGGGGCGACCCTGCTGGTGCTGCCGCTGGGGCTCTGGGCGCTGAGCATGATCGCGCCGGACCTGTTCCGTACCGGCGTGTCGCTGCTGTCGCTGGGCATGCTGGCCTGCCTGATCGGCGGGCTGCGCTACCGGGGCACGCTTGGCCCGCGCATGGTTATGGGCACCGGAGGGCTTGCGGGCTTTCTCGGCGGGCTGGCAGCGATGCCGGGGCCGCCGGTGATCCTGCTCTACATGGCCAGCCCGAACCCGGTGCCGGTTGTCCGCGCCTCGATCATGTCCTATCTGTTTTTCTTCGATATCGTGCTGCTGGGTCTGCTCGCGGTTCAGGACAGGCTGGTTCTGGTGCCGGTGTTGCTGGGGCTGTCGCTGGCGGTGCCGAACCTGTTGGGCAACCTTGCCGGCGCCGCGATCTTCCGTCCCGGGTTGGACCGGGTCTATCGCGCGGTGGCCTATACGATCATCGCGGTCTCGGCATTGTCCGGCTTGCCGGTCTGGGGGTAGGAAATGCGTCTGAACGAAGTTGTCTACAATGATGCCGCCCCGGTCGAGGGCTATGGCCCCGGGTTTTTCCGGATCGGCGGGCAGGTGTACCAAGGGCCGGTGCTGACCGGTGCGGGCGGAACGCGGCTCTGGACGGGGTTGGAGGATCCGGCGCCGCTGCTGGCGCTGGCGGGCAGTATCGACGTGCTGTTTCTGGGCACCGGGGCGGAAACCGCCCATATCCCCGCGCCCCTGCGCCGCACGCTGGAAGAGGCCGGTATCGGGGTCGAGGCGATGGCCTCGCCCGCGGCCTGCCGCACCTACAACGTGCTGCTGTCCGAAGGCCGCCGTGTCGCCCTGGCGCTGCTGCCGGTGTGAACGGGGGGGCAGGCAGCTGTGGCGGAATGCGCCTTTTTCCAGCCCGCGCAATGAGGTAAGCGGGACGGCATGGATTTGACCGTTTCCGATCTGACCATCGCCCGTGGCGGCGTGCCGGTTCTGGCCGGGCTGGGCTTCGTGCTCGAACCCGGGCACGCGCTGATCCTGCGCGGCCCGAACGGGATCGGCAAGACGACCCTGCTCAGAACCATCGCCGGGCTGCAACCGCCGGTGTCGGGCCGGGTCACGGGGGCGGAGGATCGCATCGCCTATGCCGCCCATGCCGACGGTATCAAGCCGACCCTCAGCGTGGCCGAGAACCTGCGGTTCTGGGCGCGGGTGTTCGGGGCGGGCGGTATCCAGCCGGCGCTGGAGGCTTTTGACCTCACAGCGCTGTCCGGCCGGCCCGCGGGCAGCCTCTCGGCGGGTCAGAAACGGCGTCTGGGGCTGGCGCGGCTGCTGGTCACCGGGCGCCCGGTCTGGGTGCTGGACGAACCGACCGTGTCGCTCGATACCCGCGCGGTGGCGATGTTCGCCGATGCTATTCGCGCCCATCTGGCCTGGGGCGGCAGCGCCCTGATCGCCACCCATATCGACCTCGGGATCGAGGCCGAGGTGCTGGACGTGGCCCGGTTCCGGGCCGACCTGGCGCAAGCCGCCGGGGCCGATGCCTTCGACGAGGCCTTCCTGTGATCGCGCTGCTGCTGCGGGATCTGCGCCTGGCGGTCCGCGCAGGCGGCGGCTTTGGCCTCGGCCTTGCGTTTTTCCTGATCGTCACCGTGATGGTGCCGCTGGCGGTGGGGCCGCAGCCCGCGCTGCTGGCCAGCATCGCGCCCGGCGTGCTGTGGCTGGGGGCGCTGCTGGCCTGCCTGCTGTCGCTGGACCGGCTGCTGGCGCTGGACTGGGAGGATGGCTCGCTCGATCTGCTGGCCACCGCACCGCTGCCGCTGGAGGCCGTCGTCACCATCAAGGCGCTGGCGCATTGGATCACCACCGGATTGCCACTGGTGCTGGCCGCCCCGGCGCTGGGGGTGCTGTTGAACCTGCCCGGGCCGGGGTATCTCTGGCTGGTCATTTCGCTG
>Ga0209692_10004052_pt1 | contig 13577 bp, 10 predicted proteins | sample tdDd472_FD_187129 | JGI IMG/M metagenome (GOLD analysis project Ga0209692, IMG submission 187129) | Marine sediment microbial communities from the Atlantic coast under amendment with organic carbon and nitrate - tdDd47.2 (SPAdes)... | ecosystem: Environmental > Aquatic > Marine > Coastal >...
GCGACCCTGCCAGCCGGTGTAGCTGTCCTTGTCCTGGCCCGCCTCGAGACCAGCCCCAGCGATGGCGCCGACCTGAAGAGCCACGCCAGCCACACCCCCCATCTTGAGGAAGCTACGCCGGGAGAGATCGCTCTTCTTGTTGGTCATGGGCATTCCTTTCGCACTCGATCTTGCTGATGAACAAGACTACCTGAAGAAAGCCAGTTTTCGAAAGGTCGGGAGTTAGCGCGATTGCAAGGCCTTGATGTGCTTGATCTGCTCCTCGGCCTCATCACGAAATTCAGTCTCTGGGAATTCGTCGAGCAACTGCTCGAGGTAGCCGAGAGCTTTGTCATAATCCTTGGCTGAATTCAGGAGATAGGAGTGGACCTGGCTCACCTCGAAGAGTGCTTCCTCGCGGAACTGGCTCTCGTTGGCCGGGCTCTTGTAAACGCTCAGCAGAAGGGTCGCCGCCTCATTGTACTGGCCATCGACACGCAGTTGCCTGGCCTTGGCGATGTCGGCCTCGGCGCCGCTTCCATGGAAGGAGAATGATGTGTTGGTGCCGTCCTCTTCCCGGGTGGTGGAACTGGTACTGGCGCAGGAAGTCAGGAACAGGGTGGCCAGGATGATCATGAGGCAGCGAACAAAAGCTGTGTTGGACAGGCGGACCATGGTTTTCCCCTTGGCTGATCGGCAATCCCCACACGGCCTGGTCGGCTGTCCATGGGGTCCTGTGGTCGAATTCATTCTACCTGAGCAAAAACGTGTTTTTCCTGCCCTGATTTAAAGATCAAAACCCAGAAATATCTGAGCCTGGACACCGGCCATATAGACGGCGGATCCGCTTTTGAGATTGAAATGCGTATAGGTGTAGCGCGCCGCAGCACCGAGACGAAATAGACCCGCCAACGAGAGCGAACCGCCGGCTCCCAGACGTGCACCAATGGTGTTGGTGGATTCATGGAAAGCGTTGAGATTATACCAGCCCAGTCCACCCGAGAACCAGAATCGGTGAGGGTCATGGAAATCCCAGCCCAACCGAGCATCCAGGCTGATGTTGCAGAGGTCCCAGTTCTCCGGGTCATATGACCCTGTTGGATTGTACCAGTCTTGAGGAATCTCGACGGATTCCAGGGTCTTGAGATGGGCATAACCTGCAGAGAGGGCAACCATGAGCCAGGGTTGAACAGGGGCGGCCAGCCCCAGGGAGAATTCGTATCCGCTATCGAGTAGATCAGTGCTATCGACTAGAGGGTAGTATCGTCCACCGGCCAGTTCGATTGTTGTCGCAGCCATGGAAGGCGTATGAGTTGCAAGCAGGATGATCAGCATGAAGGTTGTCGTCACGATGGGGTTCAAAGGGCGCGCTCCCGACCATGGATAGGATTTTGCAAGACACGTTGGACTTGCCGTCATTTTAACATTGATCATGGGCTTAATACTCCCCTTGTTTGGGCGGTGCTGACCGGATTGGATTAACTTTTCCCGGTCATCCTTCGTCCCTCCGCCCATGATCTTCCCGTGAAAGGTCCGATGCTCATGTTTTGCCGGTCCATGTCAGCATGGAGAATTCGACTATCCGGTTCGGCCTTCATGGTCTTGACGGCCCTGGCCGCCGCCAGCCTGGCCGTGGCCCAGGATCCGAGCAAGGCCGAGCTTGCGGCCCAGGCCATGCTGAGCGCCAGCCCCGACAGTGCCTTGATCGCTACCCTTGAGAAGCTCCCCGGTGAGCACCTGCAGTTATCCAGGGCCTTTACCGATGCGGCCGAACAAGCCACAGGCGCCCGGGTAGCCCAGGCCCAGATGGTCGCTGCCGGCGAGATCGTGCGCCGGGAGAAGGGTGTCTTCGACCCCGAACTCTATGGGACCGCCGGCTGGTCGGGCACCGACACACCCGCCGCGTCGCTCTTCGCTGGAGCCGAAGTCCTGGAGACGGAAACCGCCAACTTCGAGGCGGGAGCCCGCATGCGCCTGAAGATCGGCACCGAATTGACTGCCAGCCTGAACTCGAACCGGCTGGCGACCAATTCGGCCTTCGCCTCGTTGAATCCCGAGTACCCGGCCTACGGTGCCCTCACCTTGCGCCAACCGCTACTCAAAGGATTCGGTCCTTCGGCCCGCAGTGATCTGAGCTTTGCCGAGCGCCACTACGATGCCGCCAGCGCCCGGTACAACAATGCCGTTCTCGCGGTGCGGACGGATGTAGAAACGCTCTATTGGCAGCTATACGCCGCCGAACGCAACCACGCGGTGACGACCATCATCCGGGACCGGGCCGAGGCATTCCTGGCCGACACCCAGTTGCGGGCCAAGGCCGGCATGATCGGCCCCAGCCAGGTGGCCAACGCCGATTTCTTCCTCACCGAAGCGGAGCAGGCCCTGCTCGACACCGAGGAGCAGCTCGACGCCATCAGCGACCGCCTCGCCAGCCTGATGGGACGTCGCCCCCAGGCCCTCCGCTACCGCGCCACGGATGAGCCGCCACGGGAATTCCAGATCGTCGACCAGGACACCCTCGTGGCCATGACCATGCGTCACAACCCCGAACTGCAAGCCCTCGCCCGTGACGCCCAGGCGATCCGGGCCCTGGAGCACGGCGCCGCCTGGGATGCACGACCGACCCTCGATCTCCTGGGTAGCCTCGGTGGCAACGGCCTGTCGGGCTCACCCCAGGATGTCTATTTTCCAGGCAACCCCGACCCGGTCCGGACGGATGTCAACGGCGGGAGAAGCGATAGTGTCAACGATGTTATCAAACAGACCTACCCGACCTGGAATGTCGGGGTGGTCTTCGCCCTGCCCATCGGTAGGCGCGAGGGCAAGGGTGAGCGCGACCGTCTCAGTGCCGAGGTGGTGCGCGCCGAGCAACAGCTGCTGTCCGCCCAGCGCCGGCTCGAGGAAGAGGTCCGTGCTCAACACCGTGAGATAGTCCGCGGTCGCCGGCGCCTGGAACTCGCCGTTCGGGGCACCAACGCCTCCATCAGACAGGTCGACATCGGCCTGCTGGAATACCGCAATGGGCGCACCACGGCCTTCGAGGTCGTGCGGCTGGCGGCCGATCTGGCCACGGCCCAGCAACGCTACTCCGAAGCTCTGGTACGGACCGCGCGCGCGGCGGCCGTTCTCCGTCAACTCACCGGAGGCTGGTACTCCGCAACACCAACGAATACGGACTCTGGCCAATGAATAAACGGCTCTTGAAACAATTGACGAGGCTGATCGCCCCCTTCGCGATAGCCATGGTCGCTCTGGTGATCGGCTGCAGCCAGGAATCCCAGCAGGCCGGGGCGGGATTCCAGCGCCCACCCACTCCGGTGGAGGCCGCCCTGGTGACCAGCCAGACGGTGACGGATCGGTTCACCACCATCGGTACCATCGAGGCCGATGAAGCGATCACCGTGACCAGTGAGATCGACGGCATCGTCAAGGAGATCCCCTTCCGTGAAGGCGGCCGGCTCCAGACGGGTGACCTGATCGCCCGTCTAGATGATGCCCAACTCAAGGCCGAGGCCCTGCGTGCCCGGGCCTTCAAAGACCAGCGCCAGGCAACCTATGAACGGGTGAAGTCCATCATCGACCAAGGCGCCGGTGCGTCCCAAGATCTTGACGACGCCTTGGCGGACCTGAAGGTCGCCGAAGCCAACCTGGTCCTGGCCGAGACCAGGCTGGCAAAGACCTCCGTCGTGGCACCTTTCGCCGGCCTGGCCGGGAAGCGTCACATCAGCCGCGGCGCCTTTCTGCGGGCTGGAGAGCCGATCACCGATCTGGCACAGATCGGTCAGCTAAGGGTGACCTTCGCCGTGCCTGAGCGCCTGCTGGCGTCCATGAATCTGGGCGCCGAGGTATCCTTGCAGACCACGGCCTATCCCGACCAGGTATTGACCGGAACCATCGACGTCATCGAACCACAACTCGATCAGACGACCCGAAATGTGGGCATCGTGGCACGCGTGGCCAATCCGGATGAATTGCTGCGACCGGGAATGTCGGCCTCCGTCACCACGGTCCTGAAGAACCGGACAGAGGCTTTGACCGTGCCCAGCGCCGCCATCTTCGTCGAGGGTGGCCAGGCCTACGTCTATGTCGTCAAGCTCGACAGCATCGTGACCCGCACGCCGATTTCCCTGGGCACACGCCTGGCCGAGGTGGTCGAGATCACCGAGGGTCTGGAAGGTGGCCAGATGGTGGTCAAGGCCGGGCATCAGAAGCTGTTCGAAGGGGCCAAGGTCGCCCCCGTGACGCCGGGAGCGGCGCAATGAAACTGAGTGCAGTCGCCATCAAGCGACCGGTCTTCGCCACGGTGATGAGCCTGACAATCGTGCTCCTGGGTTATATCTCCTTCACCCGCATGCCCGTCCGCGAGTATCCGGAGTCGGACCCACCCATCGTCTCGGTGACCACGTTCTACCGCGGCGCCAGTCCCAGCGTGGTCGAGACCGAGATCACCGATGTGCTCGAGGACCAGTTCTCGACCATCGAATCCATCAAGACCATCAGCAGCAGCAGTCGCGAACAGGGTTCGGTCATCACCATCGAGTTCGACTTGAACAGGGATGTCGATGAGGCCGCCAACGACGTGCGCGATCGAGTGTCTCGCGTCGGCGGACAGCTGCCACGAGCGGCCGAGGACCCCATCGTGGCCAAGGTCGACGTCAATGCCCAGCCCATCATCTGGCTGGCCATCTCCAGTGACAGCCACACGACGCTGGAACTTTCGGATTACTCGGACCGCATCCTCAAGGAGCGGCTCCAGCGACTACCCGGAGTGGGGAACATCTTCATCGGCGGGGAGCGCCGCTATGCCATGCGTGTGTGGCTGGACCCCATACGCCTGGCGGCCAACAACCTGACGGTCCAGGATGTCGAGCGGGCCATCCGCACCGAGAATGCGCAGATCCCCGGTGGACGCGTCGAGGGAACAACTCGTGAATTCGCCGTCCGCACCCGAGGTGATCTGAACACGCCCGAGGGCTTCGGCGCCATCATCGTCTCCCATGTCGGTGACGACATCGTCCAGCTCCACCAAATCGCCGACGTCGAGATCGGCCCCGAGGACGAACGCACCAAGACGCGCTTCAACAACCAACCCTCCGTGGGCATGGGCATCGTGAAGCAGAAGCAGGCCTCGACCCTGGAGGTGGCCGCCGCCGTTCGCGCCGCGATCCCCGATATGCAGCTCTTGATGCCGGCCGGCATGCGCATCGACATGGCCTTCGATTCGTCGGAGTTCATCCAGACCTCGGTGAATGAGGTCAAGAAGACCATCATCATCGCCCTCTGCCTGGTGGTGCTTGTGGTCCTGGTCTTCCTGAAGAGCCTGCGGGCCACCTTGATCCCCATCCTGGCCATCCCCGTTTCCATCGTGGGCGCCTTTGCCGCCGCCTACGCGCTTGGATTCACCATCAACATCCTGACCCTGCTCGCCATGGTGCTGGCCATCGGCTTGGTGGTGGACGACGCCATCGTGGTGCTGGAGAACATCGTGCGCCATCTGGAGATGGGCAAAACTCGCCGCCAGGCCGCGTTCGACGGCACCAAGGAGATCGGATTCGCGGTGATCGCCACGACCATGGCCCTGGGCGCCGTGTTCGTCCCGGTGGCGTTCTTGACCGGGTCGGTGGGGCGCCTCTTCCAGGAGTTCGGCATCACCCTCGCCGTGGCGGTGATGCTGTCGTCCTTTGTCGCCCTGACCCTGACACCGATGCTCTGCTCCCGGATTCTCAGCCGGATCGACCCCGACAAGAAGCCCAGCTGGGCCGAACGCAGTTTTGACAATTTCTTCACCTGGTTGAGCCGTGCCTATGAATCGGCACTGGGCTTTTGCCTGCGGCTGAAACCACTGGTCATCATCGGCGGCCTTGGCCTGGTCGGCTGCGCTTGGTGGCTCTTTGGCGTGCTGCCCGAGGAGTTGGTACCGACCGAGGACCGCGGCACGGCCTTCGGCATCGTCATGGCGCCCGAGGGCTCCACCCTCGAATACACGGACCGCTACATGCGCATGGTCGAGGACCAGCTGTTGCCTCTGCCCGAGCGCGACGGACTGTTCACCGCCACCGGACTGGGATTCGGCGGTCCCGGCCGCGTGACCAACGGCTTCGTCTTCCTGAATCTCAAGCCCCACGGAGAGCGCCAGCGCTCACAGCAGGAGATCGTGGGGTCGATGTTCCCACGCTTGCTTGGAATCCCTGGTGTGCTGGCATTCCTCGTCAATCCACCCAGCCTGGGGAGCAACTTCTCGGGCTCGGATGTGGAATACGTCCTGCAGGCCGACAGTTTCGAGGAACTGGGACAGGCCGTGACCACGATGATGGCCAAGGCCAACGAACTGGGCTACCTGGTCAACCTCGACTCGGACCTCCGCCTGAACAAACCCGAACTGGAAATCAACATCGACCGTGAACGGGCCTCGGGCCTGGGCGTCTCGGTGACGGACATCGGGACCACCCTGGAGACCTTCCTCGGCGGCCGTGTGGTGGGCAACTTCAAACGTGGCGCCAAGCAGTACGATGTCATTGCTCAGATGCGGGCCACCGGTCGAAACACGCCCGACATCATCAATCAGATCTACCTCCGCGGTCATGGCGGACTGGTGCAACTGGCCAACATCGTGAACGTGGTCGAGACCGTGGCCCCCAAGGAGCTGAATCACTTCAACCGGGTACGCTCGGCCACCATCACGGCAAGCCTCGCACCCGGCGTTGGCATCGGTCAGGCCCTGGACGATCTGGATCGGATCTGGAAAGACGAGCTGCCGCCCTCGGTGACTCGTGATCTCGCGGGATTGTCCCGAGAATATCGCGACAGCAAGGGCACTCTGTATTTCATGTTCGTGCTGGCGCTGGTGTTCATCTTCCTGGTGCTCTCGGCCCAGTTCGAGAGCTTTGCCGATCCGTTGACCATCTTGCTCTCTGTTCCCCTGGCCGTCTTCGGGGCCCTGCTCTCCCTGTGGATCTTTGATCAGTCGCTGAACATCTTCTCACGCATCGGGCTGATCATGCTGATCGGCCTGGTGACAAAAAATGCCATCCTGATCGTGGAGTTCGCCAACCAGTTGCAACGGCAGGGACGCAGCATCGAGCGCGCGGTAGTCGAGGCGGCCAGTATCCGCTTGAGGCCCATTCTCATGACTTCTTTCTCGACTGTATTCGGCATCATGCCCATCGCCATCGGCATGGGCCCCGGGGCCGAGTCGCGGCAACCACTGGGCATCGTGGTGGTGGGTGGCGTGCTTTTCTCGACCTTCCTCACGTTACTGCTGGTGCCGGTAGTCTATTCGCTGCTGGCACGGCTGACGCGGGCCAATCGGTTGGGCGAGGACGGTGAGTTCGAGAAATCGGATAGCGAGGATTCCGTGGTCGCCTAGGAGGCACGACTCCAAAGAAAAGGACCGGCGCCCTGAGGTGCCGGTCCTATTTCTTGCATGATCCTGGAACTGGAATTGAGCTAGACCCCCAGCGCCATCCTGAAGAACCGGTCCCCCTCGAGCAGCCCCAGCGAACCGCCCTTCACCGCCTCCTCATCATACCGATCGACCCCATCGGCCTCCACGCCCGGCGTCCAGATCGCCACCGGCACCGGATCGCTGGCATGGGCTCCGGTCTCCACCGGCGTCGGATGGTCCGGCAGAACCGATACCGTGGCCTCGATCCCCCGCGCCTCGAGTCCTTCGAGGATCGGCCGCGTGATGCGGTCGTCCAGGTACTCGATGCACTTGATCTTCAGCTCGAGGTTGCGCTCGTGCCCGGCCTCATCGGTGGCCTCCACGTGCACGTACACCATGTCGTGGCGCTCGATGGCCTCCAGCGCCGCCTGGGCCTTGCCCTCATAGTTGGTGTCGTGCAGGCCGGTGGCCCCCGGCACGATGATCTTCTCCATGCCGGCATACACACCCAGGCCCTGGACCAGGTCGACCGCGGAGATCACCGCGCCCGACTTGCCGTACAGCTCCTGGAAGGTCTGCATGGTCGGTCGCTTGCCCGGTGACCATACCCACATGGCGTTGGCGGGGTCCTGGCCGCGCGCGATGCGGGCCTGATTCACGGGATGGTTGGATAGCAGGATCCGCGCCGCATGGTACAGCTCGTGCAGCCGCTCCACCGCCGACTCGCCTGACGGATCGGTGGCCTTGGGCATGAGCTTCGACTCGTGCTCACCCACATGGTCGTGAGGCGGCGCGCAGTCGAAGGCCGCCGACGCCCAGCCGCCTGTCATCACCAACAGGTGCCGGAAACTGACCCCGGGATGAAACTTCACGGGCCGGTCGCCGGCCGAGCCGCCCAGCTCCCCATCGAGGTCGGCGATGAGCTGATGCGACTCCTCGGTGGAGATGTGTCCGGCCGAGTGGTTCTTGATGGTCCCGTCCTCGGCGATGCACAGCAGGTTGCAGCGCATGGCCACATCGTCGGCCGCCAGGTCCACGCCCATGCTCGCGGCCTCCAGCGTGCCGCGTCCCGAGAAGCACACCGCCGGGTCGTAACCCAGTACCGAGAGGTTGGCCACCGCCGAACCGTTGGGCAAGCCCTTGGGGATGGAGGCAAACAGACCGGTGCGACCTTCGCGTGCGATGCGGTCGATGTGAGGCTTCTTCGCCACCATCAACGGCGTCTTGCCGTCCAGCGCCTTCACCGGGTGATCGGACATGCCGTCGCCGAGAATGATCACGGTCTTCATCCGTCGTACTCCTGCTGCAGGTGGGCCTTGAAGGCGTCGTAATCCACGTCCATCTGACCGAAGTTCTCGGTGAGCGATTCCAGTCCCTCGAGGCTGGGCGGCAATACGGGGTCGACCCCGGTGATGGCCTGCACCTCATCGGGGAACTTGGCCGGGTGGGCGGTCTCCAGGGAGATGGCCGTGGTGTCCTCGAGCTCGGGATGAGCCTCGAAGAACCGCTCCAGACCGGTCCAGCCCACGGCGCCATGAGGCTCCAGAACCACACCATGATCACGATGCACGCGACCGATGGTCTCCCGGGTCTCGTCATCGCTCACACTGGTGGAATAGAAGTCACGGCGCAGCGCATCCATGTCCGGCTGCTTGACCATGGCGCCGACCTCGTCCATCTGGCCGCCATACAGGGCCACCAACCGCGCCAGGTTCGAGGGATGCCCCACGTTCATGGCGTTGGAGATGCACACCCGCGAAGGATCGATCTTGGCGTACTCCCCGGTCTTCAGGAAGTTCGGCACCTCGTCGTTGGCGTTGGTCGCCACCACGAAACGCTCCACGGGCAGGCCGCTCCGGTAGGCCAGCACCCCGCCCATGAGGTCGCCGAAATTCCCCGACGGCACCGAGAAGATCACCTTCTCGCCCCCGGCCACATCCACCAGCTGCGAGGCGGCGTGGATGTAGTACACCGACTGCGGCAACAGCCGGCCGATATTGATGGAGTTGGCGGACGACAGGTTCAGCCCCTTCAGGTCGGGGTCGGCGAAGGCCCGCTTCACCAGGGCCTGACAGTCGTCGAACTTCCCCTCCATGGAGAGGGTGGCCACGTTGCCGCCCAGGGTGGTCATCTGCTTACGCTGGCGATCGGACACCTCGGTGCGTGGAAACAGCACCAGCACCCGGATGCCCTCGACGCCGTGGAAGGCGTGGGCCACCGCCGAGCCGGTGTCGCCGCTGGTGGCGGTGAGGATGAGCAGTTCCTGGCCGCGGTCGCGCACCAGCTTGCTCAGCGCCCGCCCCATGAACCGCGCGGCGAAGTCCTTGAACGACGCCGTGGGTCCCTGGTCCAGCCGCATGACGAACCGGTCGCCGATGACGTTCTCCAGGGGCACCGGATAGTCATAGGCGTCACTGCAGATGTCGGCCAGCTCCTGCTCGGTGAACACACCCTCGGCATAGGGTTTGAGCACGGCCGTGGCCAGCTCGGGATAGCACATGTCGGCGGCCCGGGCCAGGATCGCGGGGTCCATCCTGGGGACCTCGCGCGGCAGGAACAGCCCCTTGTCACCGGCCTGGCCCTGCAGCAATGCCTGGGCCAGGTCGACGTCGGGCACCTGATGGTTGGTGCTGTAATAGGCAGTCATCATTGGTCCTTGGCAATGGACGCACCGGAGGCGCCGCCGGTCGAGTACTCGTAGGGCACCTGGACCGTCACCTTGCCGTCGATGGCGGCGAGGGCCTGGTCGAGGTCCTTCTTGATGTCGTCGGGATGCTCGGCACCCACGCAGAGGCGCACCATGTTGGGCGGGATGGCGGCCATGGCCCGGCCCTCTTCGCCCTGCTGCGAGTGGGTGGAGATGGCCGGAATGGTGGCCACCGATTTGATGCGTCCCAGGTCGGTGGCGCGCCAGACGCGCTGCAGGCCGTCGAAGAAGGTGCGGGCCGCGGCGGTGCCGCCGTTCACGGTGAAGCTCATGAGGTGGCCGTAGCGGTTGACTTCCTTGCCATACTGCGCGTCATGCTCACTGTCGGCCAGCACCAGGTACTTGCTCGCCAGCTCGTGCAACGGGTGGCTCTCGAGGCCCAGATAGTTCACCTGGTCGATCTTGGCGTGGTCTTCGAGGAACTCGGCCACGGCCATGGTGCTGCGGCTCATGAGGTCCATCTTGGAACGCAGGGTGCGCATGTCGTTGAGCGACAGGATGGCGTTCATGGGCGACAGGTTCTGCCCGTTGTCACGGTTGGGCAGGGTCTTGAGGTACATGGCGAAGTTGGCTTTCATCCCGTCACTGCCGAACTTCGAAACGATGTTGGCCCGGGAGATCACGGCGCCGGCGATGCCGAAGCCCGACGAGGTGATGGTCTTGGTGACCGACTGGATCACGATGTCGGCGCCGCGGGTCAGGGGCCGCATGAGGGCGGGCGAGCCCACGGTGTTGTCGATGATCACGGGAATGCCGTTGGCGTGGGCCAGCTTGATCACCGCGTCGAGGTCGAAGAACGCCAGGCCCGGGTTGGACGGCATCTCGCCGTACACGAACCGGGTGTTCTCATCGATCTTCTCTTCCCACTCGTTCATGTCGTTGCTGTTGACGACCCAGCGCACCTCGATGCCGCGCTCCTTGGCCTTGCGCTCGGCGAACTGCTGGAAGGTGCCGCCGTAGACCTGGCAGGTGGTCACGAAGTTGATCTTCTGATCGGGCTTGGCGGGGTCCACGGCCAGGAAGGGATCGGTGGCCGAAGCGATGGCCGCCATGCCCGAGCTGGTGGCGCAGCAGGCGGTCTCGATGTCGGCGCCGTAGCCTTCCAGGAGAGCCAGGGTCTGCTCGAAGTAGTACATCGAGGGGTTGCCGATGCGCGAGTAGCACCAGGTGGGGACCTGGTACGACAGGGCCGCTTCCATCTCGTCGCTGTCGCGATAGCCCTGGGACGAGCTCATGTACATGGGCTCGATGATGGACCCCTGGTTGAAGTTCAGAGCCTCGTTCATGGAATACAGGCCGTGCACGGCGATGGTGTCGAAGCGGCACTGCTTGATGGCCGCGATGTCGGCGGCCCGGCGGGCGGCGGCCTGCTGGCCCAGCGCCACGTACATCTCGACTCCGGTCTGCTTGTTCATGAGGTACCTCGAGTTCGGGTTGGGGTCCTGACGAAGATCATTAGGCCGGATCCAGGGGATCCAGCGAATAGCCCTGGTCCTTCTTGACCGTGGATAGAATCAGAAAGGTCTCCTGCTTTTCGACGCCGCCGAGACCGCCGAGGCGATGCTTCACCAGCTCGCTCAGGTGGTCGAGGTCGCGCACGGCGACGTGCAGGATGTAGTCGTATCGGCCAGCCACATGGAAACAGGCCTGCACCTCGGGGATGGCGGCCACACCGGCCTCGAAATCCTCGATGCCCGAGACCACGTGCCGGGCGAGGTTGATCATGACCTGCGCCTCGATCTGGAAGCCCAGCTGCGAGGGGTCCAGCACGGCGCGGTAACCGCTGATCACGCCCTTGTCTTCCAGGCGGCGTACGCGTTCGAGCATGGATGACGGCGCGAGGTCGTTCATCCTGGCCAGCTCGACATTGGTGGTGCGTCCCTGCTCCTGCAGGGTGGCCAGGATCTTGAGGTCGGTCTTGTCCATGGGGGAGCTCCAGTCTGTTGCCGAGATAATGGCAAATCCTAGGACTAATGTCTACATTTCATTCGCCTGATAACGACTTTCAACGTTGTTTATTCGGCCATTGCCTGAATTGGTCGAATTTAAACTAAGCACTTTCCTTATTCCGAGCCCATCTATCAGAAAGACGACCTGTGACCTGGTTGACAGGTCGCAAGCCGGGAATCACATTCTAGATTGCCATGATGAGGACTTCTCCGGGAGTCGATTCAAACCACCCCATGCCGAGGTGATTTCTTGGGTGCCCATCACGCCCATTCTTCCAGCAACGGCCATCCTCGCCCAGGCGAGGAGATCGCTGCTATCCCGGAGATTCTGGGCCTCGGCAATGACCTCTGCGCCGTGGATCGCCTGGCGAGGGAGCTGGACGCTCCCGAGCGAGGGTTCATCCCGGCCGTCTTCAGTGATCACGAACAAGCCCAGTGCCGACAGGAGCCCGGCTCCCTGGCCTCGTTCTTCGCCGCCAAGGAAGCCGTGATCAAATCACTGGCTGCCACCGGCGGTCAGGGCACCTTCTGGCAGGACGTCGAGATCACCCGTCAAGGCAAGCATCATACGGCCGCTCTGAAGGGCCGCATCCGTACCCTGGCCGACACCATCGGTGTCCGGCACCTGTTTGTTTCCGCTGCGCAGGATGGCGATTACGCCACCGCCTGCGCCATCATTACCCGCTAAGTGACCAACGGAGGAAGAGGATGAGCGAGACTCCCACTTACGAGCAGCGACTGGAAGGATTCGACTGGTCGCTGGCCGAGAAGGAACTGGGTTACGAGAAGGGCCAGCCCATCAACATCGGCTGGTACTGCTCCGACCGTATCTGCGAGCTGGGCAAGGCCCAGAAACCCGCCCTGATCTGGGAGAACAGCAAGGGCGTCGAGCGCACGTACACCTTCGACGAGATCCGCATCCTCTCCGACGCCATCGCCGCCCACCTGCTGGAGCAGGGCCTGAAGGCCGGCGACCGCGTGTGCATCTTCATGGACCGCCACGCCGAGCTGTACATCAGCTTCCTCGCGGTCCTCAAGATGGGCGGCATCGTGCAGCCCCTGTTCTCGGCCTTCGGTGAGGAGTCCCTCTTCACCCGCCTGGACAACGCCGAGACCAACGCCGTGCTCACCGAGATGAAGCACGTGCGCAAGGTCCGCCGCATCCGAGAGCGCCTGCCCAACCTGAGGAACATCCTCGTGATCGACGGCAAGGACAAGCCCCTCAAGGAGCTGGAAACGCCGCTGACCATGAACGAGCTCCCCGAGGCCCCCGATTTCAAGTGCGCCGAGACCATGGCCGACACGCCGTCGGTGCTGCACTACACCTCGGGCACCACGGGCCAGCCCAAGGGCGCCCAGCACCGCCACTACTCCCTCGTGTCGCAGTACCTCACCTCCAAGTGGGTCCTCGACCTGCGCGACGACGATGTCTACTGGTGCAACGCCGATCCCGGCTGGGTCACCGGCACGAGCTACGGCATCATCGGTCCCTGGGCCAACGGCTGCACCCAGGCCGTCCTCGAGGCCGGCTTCAACACCGAGAACTGGTACCGCTTCA
>Ga0209692_10004053_pt1 | contig 13573 bp, 12 predicted proteins | sample tdDd472_FD_187129 | JGI IMG/M metagenome (GOLD analysis project Ga0209692, IMG submission 187129) | Marine sediment microbial communities from the Atlantic coast under amendment with organic carbon and nitrate - tdDd47.2 (SPAdes)... | ecosystem: Environmental > Aquatic > Marine > Coastal >...
TTGAGGGCAACTTCCAGAATCCCGCCAAGGGCCCGGCCTTTATCAGCCATGGCGATGTCACTACGTTCTTCCACGAGTTTGGGCATCTGATGCATCACATTCTGGCGGGTCAGCAAAAATACCTGCGGTTTTCCGGTACTGCCTGCGAATGGGATTTCGTGGAAGTTCCCAGCCAGCTCTACGAGGAATGGGCCTGGAATACGGATATCCTGCAGACCTTTGCCACCAATGACAAAGGCGAGCCGATCCCTGCGGAGCTGGTTGCCAAAATGCGCGCCGCCGATGAATTCGGCAAAGGCCTGACGGTCCGTCAGCAGATGTACTATGCGGGTCTTTCCCTTGGCCTGTACACCCGGGATCCCAAAACCTTTACCTTCCATGCCTTTGAAAAAGAGGTTGCCAAAAAGTATTCTCCCTGGCCCTATATTGACGGCACCCATATGGTTGAAGGCTTTGGTCATCTGGTGGGCTATGCCTCCAATTACTATACCTACATGTGGTCTCTGGTCATTGTGAAGGATTTTTATGCCGCCATTAACAAGGACGGCCTCATGAATACCGAAACCATGAGCCTGTACCGCAAAACCATTCTGGAGCCCGGCGGAGCCAAAGACGCCGCCATTACCGTGGGCGACTTTTTGGGACGGGATTTTACCTTTGACGCTTTTGAAGCATGGTTGAAGTCAGAGTAAGCAACGCTGACATCCTTAGCAAACCCGCGGCGCATCTTTATGATGCGCCGTTTTTTATTGCCTGAAACCAGATTTTTAACTGCAAAAAGGCGCGTGATTACAGGCTGTTTTAAACTGGTTTAAAAGAGCTTGTTACAATAAAGGGAATAAAAACATTATGAGGATAAACTGAATCTTATTCTTGCTAATGAGCCCTGAGTTAACTATAATATTTCAGATACATGTTTCTAACTGAGGAGAGTCTCATGATCATGAAAAATGCGCGTCACATACACCATGCGGTTGTTGTTGCCTTGCTGGCGATGACGGTATTCTTCTTTGGAGCGTTGGTGCTGGGCTGTGGTGGAGAAGAGGACGAAGAAAACAATCAAAACGACAGCTGTGTCCTGGATTCGGACTGTGACCGGGGTATGCTGTGCAATAACATGGGCAAATGCCAGGCCGGAGTTGCCTGCTCTGTGGACGAAGAATGTCCCCTGGGCCAATACTGCGACACGGATCAGGGCGTGTGCCGCATTACCACCGATCCCTGTGGCGGTCGCTGTACCGCCGGTGAGACCTGTATCTTTGGGCAGTGCAAAACCGTGTGCAGCTCCGATGCCCAGTGTGGCGCAGATGAATTCTGCGACCTCAGCGCCGGTACCGGAACCTGCGAGCCCAAGCCGCTTACCGATGGCGATGTTGATCCCGACGGCGATGTTGACGGCGATGTGACCGAAGACGATACTGTCACCGAAGAAGATACGGCTGATCCCGTGGATAACGGTGGCCGTCCCGAGGGCGAACCCTGTGTGGATTCCACGGAGTGCAACAGCGGTCTTTCCTGTTTCAAATATGTCTGCCGCAAAATTTGTGAGCCTGCCGCCGAAAGCACCGGATGCCCCGGTGACAAGCTCTGCCATCTGCCCCTGGAAGTCACTGACGGCGACCTCTACGGAACCGGCCGGGGCGTATGCCTGAGCCGCGATCCCGCCGGTGGCAACATTGGCGATCCCTGTTACGCGGATCTGGCCTGCCAGGTAAATCTTGTGTGTTTGCACAATGACCGTTGCGTTGAGGTTTGCAATCCGGAAAGCGAATCCTCCTGCCCGGCAGCCAACGAATACTGTATGCTGCAAAACGATCTGGGCACCGGGTTCTGCCTCACCTGTTCCGATGGCGCCGAATGCCCGGAAAACACCGAGTGTAACGAAGATACCAATACCTGTGATCCTCTGGTGAACTGCCTTGACGATCCCAGCGTATGCGTACTTCCCGATGTTTGCGACCGCGCTACCGGTTTCTGCAGGGACGGCTGTCAGATCACTGGATGCCCCACAGGCTTCTGCAACCGTGTAACCGGTTTTTGCGAATACACCTGTGTGCCCGCCTGCGCCGAAGGCACCTGCTGCAACTCTCCCAACTCCTGCGGAGAATGCTGCGATCCGCCCTGCCCCGGTGGGCAGATGTGTATGCCCGGCAATACCTGTCAGGAGAGCACGGATTGTCGTCTGAACCCCGGCCTCTGCGAAGGCGATACCCTGCAGTGCAACGGTGATACCGGGCAATGCGATCTGGTGTGCCCGCCGGTCTGTCCCGACGGTCAGTTCTGCGATGGCGATCGTACCGGCAATGTGTGCCGTCCTCCCTTCACCGATGAATGCAGTCCGCAGTATCCCTTTGGCAATTGCCCCCAGGGCTACCTCTGCAACAACGGCATCTGCATTAACCAGTGTGTGCCGGATAACGGGTTCTGTGATGCCACCCAAACCTGCTGCAATGGCACGGCCTGCTGTGTCGGTATGTATGGATCCATGTGCTGCGGTCAGGGATATGAATGCATGCCCATGTTTGGTTGCATGCCTATGTAATAGTGTAAAAATAAACAGCAAAAAGCCCGCCATACGGCGGGCTTTTTTTGTTTGGTGCAGGACCGTTTTCTAGTCGTATTTCTCGATATACTCCATCAGACGCTCCATATTGTATTTGGAGCCGATGAACAGCGATGTACGCTGATGCAGGGTTTCGGGCTCCACATCCAGAATCCGCTGCTTGCCGTCGGTGGCGATGCCCCCGGCGTTTTCCACGATAAAGGCCATGGGGCTGGCTTCATACAACAGCCGCAGCTTGCCCTCGGGACTGGTTTTGGTGGGTGGATACATAAAAATGCCGCCCTTGAGCAGATTGCGGTGGATATCCGCCACCATGGTGCCGATGTAGCGCTGGGTATAGGCTTTGTTGGTTACCGGGTCTTTATCCTTCAGGCTGTCCAGATACTGGCGCACACCTTCGGAAAACTTGTCGTAGTAGACAAAATTGGCGCTGTAGAGATAGCCGTGCTCCGGGGTGCGGATATTGGGGTGACTCAACAGAAATTCACCAACCGCAGGATCGTAGGTAAAGCCGTGGACTTCTCCGGCGGTTGCATACACGAACATGGTGGATGACCCGTAAATGACATAGCCCGCCGCCACCTGCTTGTTTCCCGGCTGAAGCAGATCCTTTTCCGAAGTGTTTTCGCTGGTATTGTTTTTCCTCAGAATGGAAAAGACGGTGCCAATGGTGGCGTTCACATCGATATTGCTGGAGCCGTCCAAAGGGTCGAAGTTAACGATAAACTCTGCATCCGGGGACGATGACAGGCAGATGGCCTCTTCCACTTCTTCACTGCCAAGGCAGGCGACTGTGCCGTTGCCTCGAAGCACATTGATGAGCACATTATTGGCGTATTCATCCAGCTTTTGCACTTCTTCGCCCTGTACGTTGATATCCCCGGTACGCCCCAGAATATTGGATAATCCGGCTTTGCGCACATCCCGGGTGATAACCTTGCAGGCAAAGGCGATATCCAACAACAATCGCGAAAGATGTCCCCGCGCCGTGGGGAATTTTGCCTGAGATTCCTGAATATGACGGTCAATGGTCATAAAGGCTTGCATCCTGATCCTCCACTGATTTCATTGTCACTACGTTTCCCATACGTTTGCCCGGAATGTGTCAACCCTGCGTGGCGGACATGGTTCCGAATGTGCGGATACCATACACTTCTACCCGTGCTTTTGCAATGTATTTTAGGATGTCAAGTATGGTTTGGATTCATTGCACACCACAGGGCATGCAGGGAATTGTCCTCTGCCTTTCATTATAACCTCACTCCAGCTCTCTCCATAAATAGAGAGAGCGAAAATGAATTGCCCCGGCTGTGGCATACCCTTCTTAAGTCATTCCGCGAAAGCAGGAATCCATGCCGGGGAATGGAGCGGAGCAGCCGCGGTGACGGGGGGGGCATGGGCCAAGCGACATGCAATGGAGCTTGCCCATGTATCATATTCACGGTTGTAATATGCACGGGCAAACTCGGATTTACCTCGTTTAGCCCGTGGCACCCGGGATAGTATAATTATCTCAAGTCCTGCATTTTACAGGGTTTTTACATGGCAGGACGTTCCCTGAGGAAGCCGCTGTGCGGCTATCTCGAAGGGCGGCCTGAGGTAGGCAGGAATACCCCGCCACCCTTCGAGACGCCTTCGGCTCCTCAGGGCAACGGGGGCAGGGGTGCTTCGTCCCTTCATTTCTCCGGGCTCACGGGAAGTACCCACAAAAAACGCCGGCCTTCCAAAGAAGACCGGCGGTATATGCGTAGAGAAATCTGCGTTTATTTTGCAGCTTTGTCCGGCTGTTTTTTCGAGGGCTTCACGGTGAAGGGCGGGGGAGTGGGTTTGCCTTCCATGATTTCCATCAGCTCAACGTCAAACACCAGCATGCCCTGGGGAGCGCCCTGGGCGCCTTTGTAGGCCAGTGCTTCCGGGATCCACAGGCGGCGCTGTTCGCCAACCACCATCAACTGCACTCCTTCGGTCCAGCCGGGGATGACGCGGTTAAGGGGGAAGGTGGCGGCCTGACCGCGTACACGGCTGCTGTCAAACATTTTACCGTCAGTGGTCCAGCCGGTGTAATGCACTTTAACCATGCTCTCGGCTTTGGGATGCGCAGTGCCGGTGCCTTTTTTGATGACTTTGCTGGCAAGACCGGTTTTGGTCTTTTCGGCGTCTTTGGGGGGAGCTGCGACATCGGCCGGGGCGTCGGGCATTTTGGTGATTTCAAGCAGTTCAACGTCAAATACCAGCATACCCTGGGGAGCGCCGGGGCGTCCGGCATAGGCCAGTTTTTCCGGAATCCACATGCGGCGTTTTTCGCCAACGACCATCAGCTGCACACCTTCGGTCCAGCCGGGAATGACTTTGTCCAGGGGGAAGCTGGCGGGACGGTTACGCTTGAGGCTGCTGTCGAACATTTTGCCGTCAGTGGTCCAGCCGGTGTAATGCACTTTTACCATGCTGTTCTTTTTGGGGTGGTCTGCGCCGGTGCCTTTGGTCAGCACTTTGCTGGCCAGGCCGCTGGCGGTTTTTTCCGCATCGGCGGGAGCAGCTGCTACATCGGCGGGGGCTTTAAAGGCTTCAGGAGACGGAGCTTTTTGTGCCGGATTGGCGACCTTCGGGGCCTCGGCCTTGGCTTCTTTTTTTACTTCTTTTTTGGCTGCAGGAGCTTTGGTATCTGCGGGGGCTTCGGCTTTGTTGCAGTTGGCCAGGGAAAAGGCCATGACAATGCAGCCGATGGTTACTGCTGTTTTGAAAAATGTAGTCATTAGTGGATCTCCGGTTACTGTTTTGGGTTTCTGTCAGATATATAGTATGCCACCTTACTCGGGCAGTGCGTCTATTACAAGTTTTATTGCCAAAATCATTGTGGGATAAAAATTTCTTGCGCAGCCCCATGGGGCATGGGATAAAAGCATCTGGTGGAAGTTGTCTGTTATTAAAGACACGGAGCAGTAGCATGATTCAGTCCTCACAGCGTATGGAACCCATTACCTCCTTTATTGTTATGGATATTCTGGAAGAGGCTCTGCAGATGCAGCAGGCCGGAGAAGATGTCATTCATATGGAAGTGGGAGAGCCTGACTTTGCTCCGCCACCGGCGGTAACCGAGGCGTTGCAAAAAGCCGCCCGGGAAGGACATACCCACTACACACATTCTTTGGGCGTGATGGCGCTTCGGGAAGCCGTGGCCCAGTGGTATCATCGTACCTATGGCGTAACGGTGTCGCCGCAGCGGGTGATTATCACCCCGGGCACCTCCGGGGCGTTTCCCAATATTTTTGCGGTGCTGCTGAATGCCGGTGACAAAATCATGTTCACCGATCCGGGCTATCCCTGTTATCCCAACTTTGCCCGGCTGCTGGGTATTGAACCCTATTTTGTCAACGTGGAAGCCACAGACGGATTTATTCCCCGCAAGGATCGTATTCTCAAGGCCATTGACGACGGTGTGAAGGTTGCCATGGTGGCCTCACCCGCCAACCCCACCGGAGCCATTGTTCCCGCCGACATGCTTTCGTGGTTGTGCGATCTGCCTATCCCCTTTATTTCCGACGAGATTTATCACGGCCTGGTGTATTCCGATGAGCCAACTCACACGGCCCTGGAATTTTCCGATGAGGCTATTGTCATCAACGGATTGTCCAAGCGTCTGGCCATGACCGGTCTGCGCATTGGCTGGGCCATTGTCCCGGAAGAACTGGTGCGTCCCTTTCAGAAACTGAACCAGAACCTGTTTATCTGCCCGGATTCCATCAGTCAGCAGGCGGCCCTGACCGCTTTGACTGATCCTGCCTGCGATGCCGCAGCCCAGGATATGGCCCGGGTCTATGCCCGGCGCAGAAAGACCCTGCTTGAGGGTTTGAAGAGTCTTGGCTTTGCCATCGAGCATGATCCCCGGGGCGCATTTTATGTGTTTGCGGATATTTCCCGCTTTGGCGATGACGGCTTTGATTTTGCCCTTCGCATGCTGCGGGAAGCAAAAGTGGCGGCAACCCCCGGCGTTGACTTTGGCAACAACAAAACCCGCAAGTTTGTCCGCTTTGCCTATACTATAGATGAAGCCCGTATCGAGGAAGGGATTGACCGCATCGGTAAGTGGCTGGGGGTGCGGTAGCCGGATGCGTACGTTGCTTTTCCGTACCGTCCGCAGGGGAGCGCTTGCGCTGGTACTGCTGGCAATAGGCAGTGCATCGCTGTGGGCGGCCTGGAATGTAGCGGATTTCCGGCTGCAGGCTGCGGATGACCTTCTTGTGCAGGCCGCACTGGGAGAGCTGCACACTGTTGATGATCCATCTCAGAGGCTGCATACCGCCGCCCGCTGGTTTCTTGATCAGCCCTATCGCCTTGATCCCATGGGCGAGGCCTGTGGTTCAGACACTGACCCGCTGTATACCTGGGAGCAGGTGGACTGCATCACCATGCTGGAAGTGCTGTTGGGCTTTGTGTATGCCGATACGCCCCAAAAGGCCCGGGAGCTTACTTTAAAGCTGCGCTATGACGGCGACGCCTCCCAATGGAACAACCGGCGTCATTTTACCCTGGCGCAATGGCTGCCCGGCGCGGTTGAGCTGGGTCTGCTGCATGACATCACGCCGCAGCTGGCGGGTACGGACGTGAAAACCGCCAAAAAGAAATGGTCCCGCACAGCATCCTGCAAAGGACGCTGGAAGACATTCTGTAAACGCATGGGTGAGCGCTTCCCGGAAACCACGGTAAGCTTCAACTACTGGCCCATAAAACAGGCCATAGACGATTACCGGCGCTTACCGGCGGGGTCGATGATATTCTTTTTGCACACGCCACGGCCTTCGGTGCCCTATCAGGTGTTTCACGCCGGGGTGATCGGCCATGACGCCCGGGGTCTGCCAACACTTATTCATGCCTCCAAAAAGGCGGGCAAGGTGCTGGAGGTCAATGCCGGTGCGTATCTTGCAAGTCTGCCCGAACGCCACAAAAAATGGCCCGTGGCCGCGGTGCTGGTCTATGCACCGCCAGCGCCCGGATCGTTGCCTCAAACCCCACGGGTAACCAATTAAACTTGCGCCCCATGCAGGGTTGTTGTAACAATTTACAATAATTGATTATTCAGGCCAGTCTACCTTAAGGATAATAGTATGGAACTGAACACCAGGGCATTGACCGATGTGGGACGGAAGCGGAAGCACAACGAGGACAACTTTTTAGAGAACAGTTCGTTGCAGTTGTATGCGGTCGCCGACGGCATGGGTGGTCATCAGGCGGGCGAAGTCGCCTCCCAGATGGCCCTGGACATTCTCAGCAGTATCATCCGGGAGCGTATGCAGGGCCTGAAGCGCTACGCGCTTTCCCCCAGCCCCAAAAACAAGCAGCGGGTATTCGAGATTCTCGATGAAGCGGTGAACGAGGCCTGCCGGAAGATTTACAATATCGGACAGGAACACGCCGCCCAGCGGGGAATGGGAACCACCCTTTCCGCCGTGCTTATGCTTGGTAACGGTGCTTTTGTGGCCCATGTGGGTGACAGCCGGGTGTATCTGCGGCGCAACAGCAACGTATACCAGCTTACCGAAGACCATACCCTGCTCAATGAGCAGTTGAAGCGCGGGCTGCTGAGCCCGGAAGATGCCAAGGATTTTCCCCACAAAAACGTCATCACCCGGGCGGTGGGCGTTATGGCCAATGTACCGGTGGATACCTTCTTTGTGGAGGCATCGGTGGGCGACCGCCTGATGATCTGCTCCGATGGTATGCACGGCTATATTGAGGATATCAAAGAGCTCAAACCCTTCCTTAATAAGGATGTCATCGATTCCATCCCCCAGGATCTTATTGATTTTTCCTGTAAGATGGGCGGCAAAGACAACATTACCGCCGTTGTGGTGGATGTGATGGACGTGGGCGAACCCGTCAGCAGCGTCAACGTTAGCACCCGTATCGATGTATTGCAGCAGGTGCCGCTGTTTGAGTTCCTGGAATACCAGGAGCTGATGCGCTTTGTGGATGTCGGTGAAACCATCACGGTGCAACCCGGCACGGAACTGGTGCATGAGGGAGAAATCGGTGACCGCTTCTTTGTTATTCTCAACGGCGAAGTGGAAATCACCAGCAAGGAAATTTACATTACCGCCCTGGGTCGTGGCGGTCACTTTGGCGAGATGGCCCTTATCGACGATCACCCCCGTTCCGCCAGTGTTACGGTTATCAAGCCCACTGATCTGTTGGCGGTGCGGCGCAGCGATTTTCAGTCTCTGCTGCATACCGAGCCGCAGATCGCCAGCAAAGTGTTGCTGAATATTTCCCGGACATTAAGCAACCGTCTGCGTGAAACCACAGAAGCATTTGCACAATCACGGCGAAAACTGCTATCATTATAAAATGAGTTTACGGTCATGTGTGTGCACGCTGCTGCTGGGGATAGTGCTTTTTGCAATGCCTGCCTGCGTCACCACCAGCGGTTCCTACAGCGATGTGGGTGATTCCGTTTTAGTGCTCAATGACGAGCTTATCCTTGACGAGGACTTTCTTCCCCGTCGCCCGATGAACAGTCTGGAAGAGGCCCACTGGATGCAACTGGTGTTGTCTGTGCAGTACCGCATGGACGACTGGGAAAAGATCGGGGCCGGAACCCCGGAAAAACTTATGGAAACCCGGCGGCGCATTGTGCGGCTCATGACCGAGGCCAACAGTGTCTATGCGTATTTTCCGCAGCAGCTGGAAACCCAGATAAATCTGGTTATGGCCCGTATCGACGGCATGCTCTTTGAGTTGCGCCGGAAAAAAGAGCCCATAATACGTGAAATCCGGGTGCCGGTGTATCAGATTCCCAGGATCTACCAGATCGCCTGGCCGCTGGATGAATTTTATGTCAGCAGCGAATTTGGCTGGCGCACCCATCCCATTACCGGGCGCAAGCAATTTCATGACGGCATTGATCTGGTTGCTGCCAGGGGAACCACGGTGTTCTCTGCGGCTCCGGGAAAGGTGGTGTTTACCGGGTACAAGCGCAATTCCGGTAATGTGGTGGTGGTCCAGCATCCGGGAAACTATGCCTCCTATTATGCCCATCTTGACGAAATCATGGTGGCCGCAGGCATGACCGTCAGCCAGGGCAATCCCATCGGAACCGTTGGAAACACCGGCAGGACCACCGGGGCGCATCTGCATTTCAAGGTGACACATAACAAGCGGTCAATCGATCCCCGGGATGCCGAAGGGCTTCTGGTAAATGCAGAAAAGCATCAATGAGTTGACAGCCACCGCGCAAACGATTACAAGAATCAGACTATGTATACAACAAAGCGAGTAAAAAATATGTTGGGCAAAATATGGTTCGTATCCCTGGTGTGTGTCTTTGCGGTTGTCGGACTGCAGGGCTGCGGTAGCAGTGCATGCGATTCCATGATGTCCCAGGCCTGTGACGACTGCGAAGCACAGTTCTCTCCCGAGTGGGAAGCGGCCTGCTCCTGCTATAAAAATTCTTCCTTTGTCAAGGTGAACGGGTTTCACTGTTCCGAAGCCATTGACTGGGATGAGGATGTTTGCCGTATTACCCTGGATCTGTGGGAAGGCCAGAAATCATGCGACATGATGAACCGGGCGCTGCCCTTCCGGGATAAGCTGCCGGATCTTTCCAACTGATATTCCTTTAATACTATGGGGGGCTATGTGTGGCGGGATACCTGTAACCGTCGTGAGGGTATAGTGACATAAAAAAAAGCGCCCCAAAACAGGGCGCTTTAATAACAAAAGGTATGTGCGGTCAGGATGTTTTCTTTTGTGCGTGCCGCTTTTCCACCACGTTGCGGTAGGCCAGAAATACGATTGCGAAGACCACCAGCCCCACACCAATCAGCTGGTTGACGCTGGGGTAGGGCAGGCCATAGAAAATGCCCAGCAGATATGTGGCGACAACACCGGCCAGAATGCTGGATACACGGTTGGCGGGAACGGTAAAGGTGTTTTCCCGCTTGTCCAGGTAGATCAAACCGCCAAACAGGCCCGTGGAGGCACTCAGTAAACCGGTGACAAAGGCAATCCATGCGATGTCGTTAAAGGGGAATTCCGTAAATCCCAGCCATATCTGCCCGGGGATGGAATGAGAGTCCATACCGGAGCCAATCAGCCCAACCACAAACAGCGCAATCAGCAGCACGGGGTTTGCAACGGTCTGCTCTTCGGTGAAGTAACGGTATTTTTCGTCTTCATCATCGCTTTTGGCCTTGTTGCTCATAAACCACAGCCGGAAAAAGTACACAAAGAGGTACAGGGCGATATCGATGGCACAGACCACGGTAATAGCGGTGGATGCGTTGCCGGAAAAGGCGGCAATCAATGCGCCCAGCGAAAGGGCTGCGGCAACCCAGGACGGCCAGTAGATCCGTCGTTTACGGCCAACGGTAATGGTATCGATAACCGGGGCCATCAACAGCACACCGCCTCGCATTAGCAGCATGGCGAACACAATACTTACGCCTTCAAAGGTATAGGCAAGGGTAGTGGTGATGATCTGGCCTGCGGTGCAAACGCCGGAAATGAAAGTGAACCACTGGGGACGGGGAATGGAAACGCCGAAAATAGTGGAATGGGTCGCGTATTTCCACCATCCCTTTGCGGTGATGAAGGTCATCATAAATATAAGGCTGGCCACCACCATGACCGGCTGGATGATAAAGCCGCTGGCGCCATTTCCGTTCATACCTTCCAACAAACCCCGGGTCTGCATTTTGGTAAGCATTGAATAGGGTATGTAGGCCGCAAAGTATCCAAAACACAGGGCTGCAATGCCGTAGCGATCATAAAGCGATAACTTCTTTTCCATAATTTCTTTATACCTCATATATATCAATGGCACATATCAACACACAGGCTGTTTTGGAAAACAGCTTTGGTATACGGGTTGGGAGGGGGAACTCGGACACGTCACGAACCGGGACTGATACCGGATAATTTCCGATCCTAACCAGGAAAACGCGGAGTTGCTTTCTGCAGGTTGATATATGCCTTCGCGTTTAACGGGATTCTAACAAAGAGACGCCCGGGTTTCAATAGCTTTTATTACATTTTATCCAATAAAACACTCGGGTAAATGAATACATTTCGGGGTATTGAACAGAGTATACTCGCAAAGATTGGGGGGCAAAGCCTTGACAGCAGGGATTTCATTGGTAAACATGGGCGCAGCAGCTACGAACGTATTGAATCAATGGAGAACTATCCGATGAAACGAATCGTCATTATACTATTGGCCCTTTTGGTTTCCGTTGCCTGTACCCGTACAGAGACACCGGTGGAAAAAAAGCAGCCGGAAGCAAAGGCGCAGGCAAAAGCACCGGCAGCCGAAAAGGTTAAGGATGTATCATCTCTCAAGCCTTTGAGTAAAAAGACCCTGGTGTGGGGAATGCCGGTCAAAGGCCTGTCCGCCAATATCACCATGGCAAAGGATCAGTATAAAGTGGGAGACCCTATTCCCGTTATCTACACCAAGATGAATGTTTCCATGGATCAGGACATTGATGTCTGGGATGCGGGATTCTGGCCAAACCATAAAATTTTTGTGCGCGATAAAGATGGCAATGATGTTGATCCCACAGCTAAAGGTGAGAAACTTGCCAAGGCATTTGCTCCTGGCGGTGACCGGGATAAAAACCTCAAGGCGACCATCGGCCCTCGCATGACCCGCAGCCCACTGGAACGCTATAATCTTCAGGAATTGTTTAAACTTGACACTCCGGGGACATATTCTGTGCAAATAGTATATGAGGAATATAAAGGCGGCTGGGAAGGTCGTTTGTGGAGTAATCCGTACAAATTTACGGTTAGCAAGTAAACTATCTGAGCATAATAAGAACATGGTAAGGCGTGGCTTTGGCCGCGCCTTTCGTTTGTGCTGACGCTTTATTATATGGTGAATATATAGTGAGGCCTGTCTGTTTTACACTGTCCGATAATGATGCACTGGCCCCAAAAAAATACTTGTCAAACGTTTTTCGTTCTGTATTATCGATACAGTTTTGCTCAGAGAGTAAATAAAAGCGTGTGTGTATGGAACTATAACCTGTCCTAAAATGAGGTGAATTATGACAAAGCGAAATCTGCCCTACCTGATGGTTGTCGCAGCTCTGTCCGCAGTTCTCGCCTTCGCTACCATCGGTTGTGGTGGTGATGATGAAGAAACTCCGGCCGGTGCCTGCCAGACCAGCTCTGACTGTGCTGACGGTCAGGCATGTTACAACAATGTGTGCGTTGGTATTTGCACCAGCGACGCCGACTGCGCCGGTACCCTTACCTGCGATCCCGTCTTCAAGGTTTGCCTGCCTGGCGACATTACCGACGGCGATGTGGACATTGATGACACCTGCACCGTTGGTCAGAATCAGTGCATTGGCACCACCGTGTACACCTGTGTGTCCGGTGCCTGGACTGCCGGTCAGAACTGCGCCGACACTGGCATGACCTGCCAAAACGGCGTGTGCATCCCGGCCACCACCGATGGCGACACCGACGAAGTCGTTGATGGCGACACCACCGACGATGTCGACACCGTGGACGATGTGGACACCACCGACAATGCCACCTGCACCGAAGGCGAAAAGAAATGCATCGGCGACATGGCATATGCATGCAGCAACGGCAACTGGGGTTTCCTGGAAGACTGCGCTGCCGCTGGCAAAACCTGTTCTGCTGGCGTCTGCACCGGCGGCACCACCACCACCGAGAGATCATAGAAATCACCGAGTTCCTCGGCCGATGAGGTGGCGGTAGCCGTCATCCCGCACAGCCTCGGGTAGGTGCGCAGGAAGTGATGCATGGTGATGGAGCCGAGGATCCGCCCTTCGTCCTGGAGCTCCAACTCTTCCTTGGCCTCGATGGCCGCCTGGAGACCATCGGGCCATTGACGTTTTTCGGCGACCCGGCCGGTGTTCTCATCCACGAGTTCGATCCGGCCCCGACGCACGATGTAGTCGCGGTCGCGCTCGAGGAGATGAAGTGCGTGGAGGGCGTTTCGTAAGTCTGCGAGAAGATCGAGATTCCCCGAATCGTAGA